>Ga0209382_10001463_pt1 | contig 37079 bp, 53 predicted proteins | sample SoiMetdeltSBSDD5_FD_187599 | JGI IMG/M metagenome (GOLD analysis project Ga0209382, IMG submission 187599) | Bulk soil microbial communities from a Populus tree surrounding site in Tennessee, USA - Soil MetaG P. deltoides SBSDD5 (SPAdes) (version 2) | ecosystem: Environmental > Terrestrial >... | reverse complement strand
GTTGGTTCGGCTCCGCGACTCACGCCCGCGTCTGCGTGTCCCTGTTCACCTCGGGCACGGCGAACGGGACCCTGCGCGCCACCACGACCCGCCCGTTCATCACGGTGTACGAGAACGGCACATCGCTGGTCGGCTTCCGCTCAGCGGCCTCCACGAACGGGAACCGGCTCAAGGCGAGCCCGGGCACCCTGTACGGCTTCTGCGTCGTCAACACGAACGCCTCGCCCCGGTGGGTGACGTTCTACAACAACACGAACAACCCACCTGTGCCTGGCACGGACACCGTGTACGGGGCGCCGTGGTTGATCCCCGGCAACGCCTCGGGCGCGGGCATCTGTCCTCCGCTCCCAGCGGACGGCATCGACTTCTCGGTCGGCATCGGCGTCGGTATCCACACCGCCATCGGCGGGACGGGGAACACGGCCGTCGATGAGGTGACCTTCAACGCGATGATCCGATGAAGCGACTTCTCGGTCTGGCCATCCTGTTCGCACTGCTTCTGGGCACCGTCGAGGCGCCGCTGTCGCGCCCGATGCGCGGGCACCGGCCAGGTACGGGTATCCGTCCTGCGCCGCCCGTCTTCGCGCCCCCGGTCTCGTGTGACTACTTCGCTGCCCCGGCGCCTGATGGCGACCCCGCGCATAGCGGGCTGTCGCAGGGCTCACCGTTCCGGCCCGTTGACTTCTGGGCGCTCGGCCAGTCGCAAGTCCGAGGCAAGACGCTTTGCCTCATGGACGGGACCTATCAGGGCGCCAACTTCATGATTGCTCCTACGGCGGGCATGACGGGCACAAGCTCGGCGCGGATCACCGTTAAAGCCCTGAACGACGGTGGCGCACTGATTGACGGCCAATTCGCTCGTCCCGCGTTGAAGTTCTGTCAGAACTCTTTTTTCGTCATTCAGGGAGTGAACTTCAAGCACGGAGGGCCGCAGGTCGCCGTCTTCGGTGACTGCATCGACGATAACACCCCTCCAGGCTCCGACAGCAATATCGTTCGGCGGTCGATCTTCTGGGACAACACGGGCAACTCCAACTCCTCGTGTGTGGAGATCGCGCACGGGCAGCTCAATCTCTTTGAAGACATCGCGATCTTCGGTATGTGCCGCAGCAGCTGGCACGTCTTCAACGGCAACGTCGGCAACATCTGCCGCCGCTGCTTTGCACGCACCGAAGGCAATATGTACGACGACGGGCCGACACACGCCTTCCAGCCAGCCTACGGCAGCGTGGCGACCAACTCGCAGACGCTCATGGAAAACGTCATCGGGACGTGGTACGCGCTCTCGATGCCGACGACGTACACGGGCGGCTCCCCGCCGAACGTCGTCCGGAACAACGCCGAGATTTTTCAAGCCGTAGGTCCGTTGGGCTCAGAAGCCAACTGCGGTGAGAACCAGCAGATTCGGCTTCTGGGCAGCCTGTTCTATCTGCGAAGCAGCGACTCAATCTCCTCGCAATCCAACCCGAGCGTGCTGGTGAACCTTCGCCGCGAGAACAACGTCACGCTGCGAGATGTCTACGGCATCGTGCCGAGCGGTTTTGCTGGTGCTGGGGGTATCCCGGTGTTCCAGCTCGGAGATTGGCCCTGTAGCCCGACGCCTTCCGGTGGTGTGGCTACGCGGATCACATCTGTCACGCAGGGCGGTAACAGCATCAATACCTCGGCCTATGCGGTGACGCAGCACTCTACCGGGTCTACGGCGGGAAGTGTCGCCTCGCCTTGGTCTGATGCGGGCGGCGCCAACCTCTGCTGGCGCTACATCGACGGCGTGCGCCAGGACGGGACGGGTGGAACCACGGCGGCGCCGCTCTGGCCGTGGCCGATGAACCAGCGGATCATCGACGCGCTCGCGATCGCTGGCACGTATACCGGCCCCTGCACGAGCTGCTCCGGAGGGCGCTCGACGCGCTCGGGCACTGCAAACGTGACGGCCGATGTCGAAACCCTCCTCGGCACCATCCCAGCGGGGTGCAAGTCATGAAGCACGTACTCCTTGCGCTGCTCCTCGTCCTGGCGCTTGCGCCGGTCGTAGACGCGGCTCCTGCTGGTGCGCTGGTCTCGGGCTCCGCCGCCGCCAGCTCCACCGACACCGGGCTTGGCGGAACCTACGTCACGTCCTCCGTCACGCTGACGGCGAACCGGCTTGAGCTGCTGAGCATCGGCCTGTCGGCCTGCTGCACCGGGGACCCGGCTGTCACGAGCACGGGCGCGACGTGGGTGCTGCACTGTCAGGTGGGTCGGCGCCTGTTCGTCTATCGCACGATGGTCAGCAGCAACCAGACTGGCGCCGTGACGATCACGATGCCGGGCGGCGAGGGCGCGACGAACGGTGGCTGGTCGATCGTTGAGTGGACCGGTGTCGATACCGGTGGCACCAACGGCAGCGCGGCGGCGGGGCAGTGTGACCCCGCCGAGCAGGTTGCCAGCTCGCTGACCGTGAATATGTCCGGCTTCTCCAGTGCGAGCAACCGGCCCTACGTGACGTGGAAGGCCTCAGCCTCCGGGACGCAGACGGTCGAGAGCGGCTGGACCTCGCTGGCGGACACCAACGACGGCACGGACGGGCAGCACTACTCGACGTGGTGGCGCGACGACACGACCGATACGACTCCGTTCTATTCGTTCTCGTCGTCCCAGCAGATTCGTGGGTTGGCCATCGACGTGAAGGCCCCAGTCACAGTGGGGAGCTGTAGCCCAGGCTTCCACGTCTGCGGCGGTGGGTTGATTCAGTAATGCCTGCGGCGACGCTGCCGGTCGTGGCTGGCACGGTCGAGCCTATCGTCATCACGGCGCCGGACGGCATCACGGTTGAGGTTGTACGGCGCAAGACTGATCGCAGCACGACGCCACCCACGCTCACCGTGAACCACTCGCAACGCATCATGCTGAACGGGAAGCTGGTGGACTAGATGCCGGTTGTCGTCTTTCCGGTCATCACGTCCACGTCGAGTCCGCCAGGCCCGCCAGAGCTACAAGGCCCGCCAACGCTGCCCGTGATCGCGAGCCCGTACATCGTGGAGATCATTCAGATGAAGGTTGACATCAGGGGAGTGGCAGCCACATGAGGGCGGGGACGAAGCTCTACATCCAGGTCCAGGTCTACGACTTCCTTCAGAAGCCGCCGCAGCTATTCAACCCGACGCAGGGCGTCAAGCTGACCCTGTTCAAGCCGGACGGTACGGTGGCCCTCAACGCCGTGACCATGACGAACCTCGCCACGGGGACCTTTGCCTACCAGCACCAGACCCAGGCGAGCGACGCCAAGGGGTTCTGGGCAACAGAGTTCGTGGCGTCCGATGCCGGAGGCGTGGGCCGCACCAAGAGTGGCGGCTTCACGCTGACTTGATGCCCTCCTACCTGACGTGCCCCAAGTGCGGGAAGGTCCTGTACCACTCGGTCCTGAAGCCTTCCCCGAAGCAGAAGCCGAAGCCCCCGAAGGGAGGCAAATACTGATGCCCAAAGTCATCAACGTCCCCAGCGTCACCAGCACCGGGGCGACCGACGTGTTCCACAACTCGCACCGCCGCGCAGGCCACCGCATGACGCGCGTGGGCGCCGTGGCCATCCCCCAGCAGCACGGTGGCGGCACCTTCGATGTCTGGTACTGCCAGGACGACAACGCCCTGTTCATCGACAAGGACTAGGGCGGTGGCCCAGGACCCGGAAGTCCAAGCCTACGACGAGTGGCTGGAGGCCCAGCAGGACGAGGCCCGGCGCTGCCTGAACGAGATCAGCTCGGGCGGGAAGGCGATCCTGGAGAACGGCCAGGCTATCGCGGCAGGCCAACCAGGCTTCAGCGACATGCTGCGGCACTGGCACTGGATCATCGGCCTCAAGCCGCCCAAGAAGACCAGCGTCCCGCTGCCCGAGGACTTCACCCTGAAGCAGACCGCGAAGGAGAAGCCCAGTGGCCAAGGGTAAGAAGCTGCACGGCGGCGACCTCGTGCTCGTTCGCTGGCTCGATGCCGCTGGCCACCGGGACCGAGAGGAAGCCGATCCGGTGCCGTGCCTCTCCGTGGGCTGGGTGGTGGAGGTCGGGGAGAAAGACGGCAAGCAGTACGTGAAGCTCGCCAGTGAGCTGCTGACGGACGATGACGGCGGGGACGGGTACGGCACGATGGAGCACACGTCGATCCCGGCCGGGATGATTCAGGAGATCATTCCGCTACGGCGGAGGTTGCCGAAGCCCTTTCATAACTGGGCTACTGACTGGGCCACGACGTGAAGGTCCTGGACCTGTTCCCGATCTGCCAGGCGGACGGCTGCCCCAAGCGGGGCACTCACAAGCATCCGCTGCTGCACCAGACGGAGATCATCGAGGCCCCCGAGAAGTTCGTGGCCTCGGTGGGCGGGTACGGCTCGGCCAAGACGCTGCCCACAGTGGCGCTCGCGGTCCTGCTGTCCCTGTCGATCAAGGGCAACCGGGGCTTCGTCGGACGGCGCAGCTACTCCCTGATGCACGACTCGCCGCTGCCCGTGTACCTCCAGTGCTTGGAGCGGGCTGGGGTCGAGTGGAAGGGCCGAGAGAACCGGGACGGCTACCCGCACCGGATCATCCTGCCGAATGACTCGGAGATTCTGTTCCGGGAGACCAAGGACATCGGGCGCTGGCTGGGCCCGGAGTACGGCTGGTTCCACCTGGAGGAGGCCCAGCAGGAGCCCGAGGATACGTTCACTGGCCTCATGGGGCGCCTGCGGCTTCCCCACGCTGGGAAGTACCTGAAGGGCCTGCTGACCACGAACCCGCCGAACCGGCAGCACTGGATCGTGAAGTGGTTCGGGGAGGAGCCGGGCGTCCGCACGACCTCGGTGGAGCTGTTCGGGAAGAAGGTCGAGACCTCCTTCCGGCTCATCAAGAGCAGCACGAAGGCGAACCCGCACCTGCCCCCGGGCTACCTGGCGGACCTCATGGGCCTGCCAGAGGCGGACGTGAAGCGGGTCGTGGATGGGGACTTCGGGTTCACCCCGGAGGGCCCGCCCGTGTACGAGCCCTTCCGCCGCGAGAAGCATGTGGGGGCCCCGGGGCTGCACCCGTCGCCCCTGATCCGGGGCTGGGACTTCGGCTACCGGCACCCGGCCGTGACCTGGCACCAGTGCTGGCGCTGCAAGGTCGGCCTGCTGCACTGGATGATCCACCACGAAATGGACGCCAAGCAGACAGAGGCCGAGGCCCTCGGGGACCTGGTGCTGGCTGAGACGAAGCTCCGGTTCCCCGGTGTGAGCGCCAGCATGGTCATCGACTGCGGGGACGCGGCAGGGGCCGCCGTGAGCGACAAGGGCCCCGGGGCCATCATCCGGCTCTCCCGGCCCCCGTGGAACCTGAAGTTTCGGTTCCGGAAGATCACGAACCTGGACCCGGGCCTGGAGCAGATTCGGAAGCTCCTGCGGCTGCCCACCTGCAAGTGCGGGCTCCCGGTGGTGGGTGTCAACCGCGAGTGCCGGAACGTGATCGAGGGCTTCGCGGGCGGCTACCACCTGCCCAAGAACCGGCCGCAGGACAAGCCGGTCAAGGACGGGTTCTACGACGACTACATGGATTCGGTCAGGTACGTGTTCCTCAACTACATCTCGATGGAGCTGCTCGATCCCGGGCTACTAGACGAGCTGGCCCGCCAGAACTCCCCCCGCCGCGACGGTGCGCCGTCCCCCGGGTGGGCCTGGATGGGCGGCCACGCCACCCCAGAGCAGATCGACGCTGAGATCGCCCGCGTGAAAGGGAGCATCCGCTGATGGCCACGGCCGAAGGACAGGACAAGCAGGAGACGGGTTCCTCACCCGCCTTGAGGGAGCAGCTCGCAGAGCGCCTGGGGGACCTCTGCACCCAGGTTCGGAACCGGCGCAAGGACCGGGAGCTGTCCTGGCTGAACAACCACGCCGCGTGGATGGCCAAGGAGCAGGGCCGGGCCCAGTACAAGTCCGACGACTTCAAGCACTACATCCCTGTGGCGCGCAGGGCCATCGAGCGCAACGTCATCCGGGGCACCCAGATGCTCATGCCGTCGCCCGACTTCTTCGAGGTGTACCCCGGGGACGACTTCGACCTGGCGGCCGGACGGCAGGCCCAGGCCGTGCGGGTCTTCATGGCCTACCTGCACACCGACGCCGACCGCATCCCGGCCCGCAGGAACATCACCCAGCTCTTTCGGTGCCTTCAGCTCTACGACCGGGCCATCGTGAAGAACACCGTCCAGGTCATCGACGTGCCCGTGAGCTTCGCCGGGCGGATCGGCCGCATCCAGGAGGTCTGGCCCGTCCAGCGGGTCGTGGACCCCTTCCAGTTCTACGTATGGCCGGAGACCGTCACCTCGGTCACCGACGCCCAGATTCAGTTCGAGGACGTAATGATGCCCTGGGGTGAGTACGAGGAGCACGTTACCAAAGGGCACTGCGACCCCATCGACCGTTCGGAGCTAGGGAAGCCCGAGTGGCCGCACCACTGGAAGACCCGCCTGGCCCACCAGGGCCTCACGGAGCCTGACGCAGTGAGTCAGGGCATTCAGCCCGATTTCGCTGGCCAGGGCGAGCAGAAGGCGTCCATGCCGCCACAGGGCTTCGTGGCCCTCACGGAGATTTGGTTCCCCATGAACGGGGCCCAGTGCAAGGCGTGGCTGGTCTGGAACGTCCCCAAGGCGCCCAGGATCACCCGCCTCCAGCGAGCCCGCTACCCGATCCCGCCCTACCGCATGGCTCTCGGACGGCCGATCCCGGGGGAGCACCACACCACGGGCATCATGGACGACCTGGAGCCCCTCCAGGTCCTCTACAACGACCAGGTGAACCAGGGGGAGGAGTCTCGGGTCATCGCTTCCGTGCCCCCGGTCGTGGTGGACGTGAACCAGGTGGCCCGTGCTGACTCCCTCGTCTTCGGGCCCCGGAAGAAGTGGCAGATGCAGTCCGTGGAGGGCGCCAAGGTCCTGAACGTCCCGGACGTGAGCCTCTCGGCCGTGCGGGCCAAGCAGGAGACCCTGGCGCTCATCAACAGCCTCGGCGGTGGCGGTGGCTACTCCGAGGGTCAGCCCACGCGCGGCATGCCCCGAGCGGGCTTCGCCGTCACGGGCCTCATCTCCCTGGCCATGGGCGACATCAAGGACCTGGCCGAGATCATCGAGCAGGAGATCATGACGCCCTCTCTGGGGGACCACTACCGGAACACCCTCATGTTCGTCCCCCGAATGCAGATCATGCGGGTGCCCGGCACGGCCGACTACCCGCCCGCCACCATGACCGTGGAGGACCTGGCGGGCTCCTGGCGCTTCCGGTGGACCGGGACCCTCCAGTCCCAGGACCAGCAGATGCGCGCCCAGAAGCTCGTGGGGGCTCTGACGCTCCTGGTCAAGGCGGAGCCGGGCCTGAACGCCCAGGGCTTCGAGCTGAACTGGCCGGACCTCATCAAGCGGGCCTGGCGGGACGGCCTGGGCGAGCGGGGCCTGGAGAACATCGTGCGCCCCATGTCCCCCGACCGGCTGGCTCTGATGCGGGCCCAGGCCCTCAACGAGGCTGGCGGGCCGCCCCCGGGCCCTGGAGGGCCTAGCGTCCCTGGGAGCCCAGGTGATGCCGCTGCGATCATCGGGCGGGCCCTCGCGGCCAGCCCCACGGAGGGATAGATGGACGTTCCGAAGGGCTTCTCCTGGGAGGACCTCAAGACGGAGTTCGAGACGCGCCTGGGACAGGTAGACCGGCAGCTCCGGCGCGCAGAGGGCGAGAAGGCCGCCGAACTACGCGGAAAGGCTCAACTCCTGGAGGAGCTGCTGAACCTCCCCCAGAAGTTCGCGGTCCTGGCTCAAGAGTAGTTTGGTACGGTACGGAAACCCGTAGTATGATGGACCTATAGGCAGTACCGATTCCCACCACGGAGGACCTCATGCCGGAAGGCGAAGGCGCACAGGGCGCACAGGGCGGCGGAGAGGCTCAGGGCGGCGGCAGCGCAGCTCCAGCGGCCCCCGCGTTCGACCCGGCCGCGCTCCAGCAGACGATCCAGGACAGCATCAAGGCGGGCTTCGAGGGCATGCGCCCGGCGCAGCAGCAGCAGGAGCCCCGCTACGAGGAGCCCCGCTTCGGTGGCCAGCACGGCCAGGAGCAGGACCCGGTGACGAAGCTCGTCGCCCCCATCGTGGCCCCGGCCCTCCAGCACGTCAGCCTCCAGGCGCAGGCTGCCATGGACGCCGCGACGTTCTACGCCACGAACCCGGACATGGTGAAGTTCAAGGACAAGATCGAGGAGAAGTTCTCGGAGACCATGCGCTCCGGCCGCCCGGTCCCCCGCGAGGACATCAAGAACTGGATGCGCGGCGGGCCGATGTGGAAGGAAATGGTCGAGGACGAGATCAAGCGCCGCTCTGACGCTGTGCAGAACGCGAACGACGCGAGCACGGCCGGTGGTGGCGGACGCCCGCAGACGACCCGCGTGCTCAACGCCCGCGACCTCAGCGACGACGACCTGCAAAAGGGCCTGTCGAACATCTCTTTCTAGGAGCTGATCCCGTGGAGTGGTTCAAGAAGATTCTGCGCGCACTCGGGCTCCTGGCGGACATCGCGGCGGAAACGGCGCCGATTGTGACCGGCAAGGACGCTCCCGAAGACCTCGAGCGAGCCCAGGCCGCTGGCAAAGCGTCTGGCCGTCTCGGTGAGGTCATCGACATCTTCGATCCCAAGAAGCCTCAGTAGCTTTCAGCGGACCCGAGTAAGCCCCGGCCTCTCTATCTGAAGCCGGGCTTCGGGACCGATCAAACCCAGGCATCGCCGCCCGCTGTGAGGGCGCCCAGCGGGAGCGGTGCCGCTAAGACCCCGCGAGCGGTGAGTGCGACGAGCTGCGCGCACGAGCCGGATGAGCGCGGGGGTCCCTAGCGAACGCAGCTCGATCCTACGCCCTGCAAAGGCGGGTGTGACTAGAAAACAATGGCAGATGCAGTAACAAACTTTTCGGCGTTGTCGAATGACGCGCCGAACGTCTACATCGAGCGCCAGACGTTCCGGATCGCGGAGCGCCAGATGGTTCTCGGTTCGTTCGCCACGCGCTACTCGCTCCCGCAGCGGATGGGTAAGTCCCTCCGTGTCGTGCGGCACAAGCGGATGGCCGCGCCGAACGCGCCGCTGACCGAAGGCGTGCCGCCTGATGCGGTCGCCCTGGCTATCGAGAACGTGGACGTGACTGTCGAGCAGTGGGGCATCGTGGCCCTTCTCACGGACGTTGCGCTTATCACCACGACTCACCCAGCCCTCCAGGTCGCTATCGACCGAACGGGCCTGGCGATGACGGAGTGCCTGGAGCGGGAAATCGCTCAGGTTCTCCTCGGTGGCACCTCGGTCTACTTCCCGGGTGCGATCACTGCGCGGGGCAACCTCGCAGCGACGGATAAGCTGACCTCAGCGGTCGTGCTCAAGGCTACGGTCTCTCTGCGCGCCAAGGGTGCTGCTCAGTACCAGAGCGGTCTGTACGGAGGCGTGATGGCTCCTCAGCAAGAGGGTGACATCGTGGGCTCCGACACGCTGTTCCAGGGTGCGGCGCAGTTCTCCGAGGTTCGCAAGCTGGAGTACGCCGAGATCGGTAAGTGGATGGACGTGTCTTGGAAGCGGGGGAACTACCTCCCCGTGTTCAAGGGCGTTCCCGCCCCGGATACCAGCGCGACTACGGCGGAGAAGGCTCAGGTCTCGGCGGTCGCGGGTGCGCGGAAGGTGACGGTTGTGGCGAAGGACGCCAACTCGTTCTACGAGCGGAAGATTTCTGTTCAGAGCGCGGTGGTGGCGAACACGGCCACGATCACGATGCCTTCGAGCACCAACTACGTCTACGACGTGTACACGGACAACAACGGCTCCGGTGCCTTCAAGCGTGTCATCAAGAACGCTGCGGCGGGCTTCGTGAGTGCCGCGTTGGACGGCCTGTACACGGCCAGCACGGAGACTCTCAACCCGCCCGCGAACCCCGCGAGCGGCGTGGAGGTCTACGTGGCATGGGTCTTCGGGAAGGATGCGTTCGGACGGGTGGAACTCAACGGCATGAGCCTGGAGTCGTACATCACCCCGGCCGGTAGCTCGTGGGCCAACCCACTGGCACAGGGCAGGAAGGTGGGCTCCAAGCTGATGTGGAAGTGCTTCCTCCTCGACAACGCCTACTTCGCGCGGATCGAGACGGGTTCGAGCTTCGCCTCGGAGCTTCCGGCCTAACCCGGCCACCTACTTTCAAGCGGCTGCCTAACCCTCTCATCGGAGACCGGCAAGCCCAGAAAGGGTTCTTCCACCAGTGCAGGACGCACAGATGCCACTGTTCGAGGGCTCAGCGATTCACTCGCCGGAGCCGCCCAAGCCCGCCAAGAAGCGCAAGCCGAAGCCCACCGTCCACGCGACGAGCTGGACCGGCAAGCCGCAACCTGCCCCGAAGAAGAAGCCCAAGCCCTCGCAGAAGGGCAAGCCCAAGAAGGTCAAGGCCGCCTCGCTCGCCGCGCTCGACGCGAACCGTCCTGTGGACGTGATCCTGTCGCAGCCGTGCTACATCAACGGCCGTATGTACGGCCCGGGCCGAGTACGGGTCCCCGGACCCATGGCGCGGACCCTCATGGACCTCGACCGCTACGCCACGGAGGCTGAGCGGAACTTCGATCCTGGCCACAAGCGAGCCTTCATCATCGGGGCGCGCGGTGCTCGCCGGGAAATTCCGTATGACTCGTTCGACTACCACTACGGCAATGCGGCGCCCGTGCCGCTCAGCCACTTCTAGGAGGGATGATGCAACCGATCACGCTGCGGATTCAGAAGGACTGTGCGCTCGGTGAGACGCTCCAGGCCGAGGCGCATGTGGACCCCAAGGACATGACGAAGGCCGAGCAGATTTTCAACCAGCTCGCCGCCCTTCTAGATCGCCGCCTCGTGGACCTGAACTACCGGGTCCGAGACGCCATGGAGCTGGAGCGGAAGTACGGTCCTGAGATCGCCATGAAGGTCCGGAACGTGATCGACGTGCTCCTCGGCGCCAAGACCATGGCCGAGTTCGAGCGCGCCGCCGCGCAGAAGGACCTCGCGCCCGTGACGCCGGAGCAGGAGGAGCGGCGCCAGAAGCTGGAGCTGCTCGACGGCGGAGTGCAGTCGTGAAGGTGGTCCGGGTAGACCCCTATCACCCTGTGGCGGGGCTGCTGATGCCCCAGATCACGCAGCGCATGATCGAGTACAGCAAGCAGCTCTCCCCGGAGCTGAACGCGGTGATCGTGACCAAGGAGCTGCTCCTGCCCGTGTGGGCGGCGGCCCAGGGCTCGCTGCTCCTGGCCTTCGTGGACGAGAAGGGCGCGGTGGCAGGGCACTGCCTGGCGAACATCACCTCCATCGAGGACGGGACCCGCGTGGCCTTCATCCACCAGCTCAAGGCGGATGGGAACGTCGGGGACGCCCTGCGGCTGGCCCTGGAGACCGTGGAGGCATTCGGCCGCCAGCACCAGGTCGCAGCCATCGTCATGACCACCTCCCGCAGCGAGAAGGCGTGGGAGAAGGCGGCAGGCTTCCGGGAGTACCGACGCATCCTGGTGCGGGAACTCCCAGCCCTGGACGGCGCCACGGCGTGATCCGGCTCCTCAAGGTCGATCCCCTGAGCAAGGAGACCGGCCTGCTGATGCCCTTCGCGGTGCAGCGCATCTTGAAGATGGCCCGGGAGACGCCGACCGAGTACAACGGCGAGGCCCTGGCCCAGCAGTGGGTGCGACGGCTCATCGCGCAGGACCCCGGGATTCTCCTCCTGGCCTTCGTAGAGGGCTCGGGCCGCCTCGTGGGCCACTGCTTGTGCTGCCTGGATGGTGCCCACGGCCGCCAGTGGGTTCTAGTCCTCCAGGCGAAGACGGATGTGGTGGTGGGCAAGCGGCTCCGCCAGGCGTGTATCGACTTCATGGATTCGTGGGGCCGGTCCTACGGCGCCACACAGATGCTCATGGGCACCAGCCGCGATGCTGCGGTCTGGGAACGGTTGTACGGATTCAAGACGACTCGCGTGGTCATGGAACGGACGCTCGGCGCTCCGCTCCGCCGCGCACGAGAGGACTGAGGCAGAGTGTCGGGGCTCATTACAGGTGGCGGTTCCAGCTCCTCGGGTAGGCAGGATAGCAGCAGCTCCTACGACCCGTATTCGCTCGAAGTCAACAAGATGCGCGCGGGGCAGCTCCAGGGGCTCATCGGGAGCACCGGAGGCGCACCTGCGCTCTCGGCCCGGGGCGCGCAGCTCGCGCTGCCGAACACCGCCGAGCAGGGCTACCTCTCGACCCTCCAGGGCCGGGTCAATGAGCCCCTGGTGAACCCCTACGAGGCGGCCGGACTGGAGACCCTTCGGGGCCTCTCCAACCCGGAGCCCCAGATCGCCGCCAGCCGGGACTACCTGGAGCGGATCGCGGGGCCGAGCATCATGAACAGCCTCATCAGTTCCGGTATGGGCCGCTCAGGCGCCCAGGCAGAAGCCTTCGGGAACGCCGGAGCCCAGCTCGCCCTGCCGATCCTCCAGCAGGCGCAGCAGGCGGGGACCCTGTACGGGCAGACGCAGCTCGGCCTCGGGGGCCTGACCGAGCAGCGCACTTTGGACCGCCTCATGGCCGCTCTGGACGCCGCAGGCGCCGGGCGCCGCGCGCAGTACGAGGGCGAGGTCCAGAACCCCCTAAACATCCTCATGCAGCTCCTCACGGGCCTCCCGACGCTGGCAGCGACCTCTCAGAGCACCGGGCGGCAGAGCGGCTCGTCCTGGAACTTCGGCCTGTGCTGGATCGCGGATGCGATCTATGGGGTGGACAGCCCCGAGGCGAGCCTGGCCCGGTACTGGATCAGCTTCGGCTGGCAGGGGCCGGTGGCGACTATCGCGCGCTGTGGATACGCAATGGTTGGCCGCCCTGTGGCGGCCCTGGCCAAGCGGTCCTCGTGCGTGCGGCGATGGCTACGCCCGGTCTTCGACATTGCTGTGCGTAGGGCCCAGACGGCCCTGGCGGTGGCGTGATGGCCTGGCTTCTCGGGACGGGTGCGGGGGCGGCAGCAGGCGGCGCGGCAGCGGCGGAAGGCGCAGCAGCCAGCTCGGCGGCAGCCTCCGGGGCGGCCGGAGCAGGCGCGGCTGGGGCCGCAGGTGCCGGAGCCGCTGCCGGTGGCGCGGCAGCCAGCTCGGGGGTCCTCGCAGCTCTCCAGAGCCTCTATGGCAGCGGCGGGGCGGGGATGACCGGCGCGGCAGCCGAAGCCCTCGGCGCCAGCCCTGCGACAGCCCAGGTCGCTGAGTCCGTGGCGCCCATGAGCCTCCGGGGCAAGAACCCTGGGGCTCCGGGCATCGCGCCCCTCCCGGCAGGAGCGCCTGCCGTGGCGGCCCCCGCGCCCCTCATGAGCAGTGGGGTCCCAGGCGGGATGCGCCCCTCGATCCAGCCCTCGCCCGCTACGAGCCTCCTGGTGGGCTCCTGGCTCCGGAATAGGGGCTACTGATGGCTGAGCCAGTCCTGTTCGACCAGGAGACCATGGCGCGGCTGAAGGCCGCGTATGAGCAGTACCTCGCCCAGCAGCAGGGGCAGGCCGCCCCGACGCAGATGGTGCCTGGGACAATCCCTGGCGGCATGCCTGTCGCCCAGGCGCCCCCGCAGCCCGTCGTCCAGGCCCCGGCCCAGGCACCTCTCCCGGAGAAGGCCCCGCAGGTCGAGGGCGCCCCGTGGTGGCTCAAGGGCGCCGGGATCATCGGAGCCCTCGGCGGGCACCCCCAGGGCTACCTCGCCGTCCAGCAGGACGAGCGCCTGCGGCAGGGTGCGGCAGACGCCCAGTTCCTCCTGCGGCGCGCGGAGCAGATGCGCGGCCAGGACCCGGAGGGCGCAGCGCGCCTCATCCGCGAGGGCGCCATCGTCAACCCCAACCGGGAGGCAGCCTCGGAGCTACTCAAGGCGGCGGAGCCCTACACCCAAGCGGGGGCCCTGCGCCAGCTCAACACGGCCATGGAGCCCGTGCGGGCGGCCATGGAGAAGAACGACCTGGCGGGGGCCGCGAAGGCCATCGACGCCCACCTGGCCGCCAACCCCAACCTCCAACCGGAGGTCATGAAGGCGCTGCTCACCACGCGCCTCCAGCTCGGGGAGCGCGCTACGAAGCGGGCAGGCGTCAACGCCGCCCTCACGTCGCTGAACGGGGAGACGGACCCCCTGAAGATCGTCCTGACGCTGAACGACTACCTCGACCCCGAGGTGTCCAAGGCGCTCATCCCGGCCATCAGCAACAAGTTCGGCTTCCATGTGAACAGCGACCTCGGCATGGTCCTCGTCACGAACCCGGCCAGCGGTGCGGTCTCGGCCATCCCGATCCCTGGCGCCACCGGCATCCCGAAGCCCACGGCAGAGCAGGAGGCCCGGGCGGCGCAGATCACCCAGGGCCAGTACGACTTCCGGGGCCTCCTCACGGCCGCCCGGACCCCAGGCCCGGCGCAGGCGCAGGCCCTCCAGTGGGTCGGCCTCGTGACCCGGCCGAACACCGGCCAGATCGGGGACCTGGACGCAGCGGTCAGCGAGGTGTCCGGAGGGAAGTTCAAGACGGCGGAGGAAGCGGCAGCCGCAGGCCCGCTCGGGGCTCCGGTGCTCGGGGCCGCCCGCAAGCTCATCCAGCAGGGCAAGGTCGATGTGTCGGCCGCGCAGGGCGACCTCGCCGAGCAGCGCCGTCTGGCTCGCGAGGATGCCACCCCCATCGGCCTCCATCCCGGCTTCCAGAACAAGATCGTCCTGGACCGGAAGGCCGTCACGGAAGTGGACAAGATGGCCCTCACGACGGGCGCGATCAAGGCCACCCCGGGCCGCTACAAGACCCTGGACACGCAAGAAGACGTGAAGATGTGGAACAACATGACCCAGATCGAGAACGTGGCGATGATCTACAAGGAGATCATCCCCGACCTGGCGAACGCCCCTGGCGGGAACGTCCTACAGTACCTCCAGACGAAGTTCGGGAACGCCATCGGCGTGCCCACGCCTGGTGGCGTCCTCGACGCCCTCATGCCGATGAAGCTCGCCATGGGTCGCATCTTCCAGGGCGCAGGCGCGCAGCTCTCCGACCGGGACGTGCAGTCAGTGGAGGGCCTCATCCTCACGCCGACCGACAGCCAGGCCACGGCCCAGCTCAAGGTGGCGGTCATGGAGACGTTCACCCGGGCGATCCGGGCGGGCATTGCAGGCAACAAGGAAGAAGCAGCGAAGGCCGCGAAGGAGTTCCACCAGAAGTACGACACGATCCTCAAGACGTACAGCAAAGGTGCCTCGCCCGACGCCAAGAAGGCCGCGAGCATCGACTTCCTCAACACGCAGATTCCGAAGGGACGATAGACAGTGCCCGACCCGCAGCGCCCGCCCCGCTCCTACGCAGGCTACGAGCCCGACCCGAGGACTGCCCAGGCCGTCACGCAGGCCGTGGACGCCGGAGGCCGGATCAGCGAGGAGGACCGTCCCTACATCGACCAGCTCAAGAATCTGTGGTCGAACACCAAGATGTCAGACGGCCAGGCGACGCTGTTCCTGGCGGGCCTGCGCGGAGGGAAGTACAAGAGCGCGGACGAGATCGCGCAGCAGGAGCCGAAGGCGGAGCCCTCTGCGCTCAAGAAGTACCTCCTGGGGCCTCTCACCCAGGTCGGGGAGACGATGCTCGACCGGGGTCTCGGCGTAAACCTCATCGACCGGCGCACACCGGAGCAGAAGGCTGCCGGGGACTCGCGGACGCCTGCGCGGGCCTTGGCGGAGACGCTCCTGCCACAGACCGGCGCGGACTTGGCCGTGGACCTCAGCACCCTCGGCCTCGGCGGACGCCTGCGTCCTCTCACGCGCATGCTCCTGACGGGCGGCGCGGGGGCCGTCGGCGGCGGCGCGGAGGCGGCGCTGGAAGGCGGCAGCATCCCGATGGGCGCAGCTCAGGGCGCGGGGCAGGGTGTTGCAGTGCAAGGCGCAGGCGAGGCCATCGCCAAGGTCGGGGAGGTCGGTCAGCGCATCTTCCGGCGCCCGCCGCAGGACGTACCCACCGGCACCAACGTCGTCAAGGACATCACCGGCACGCAGCTCCCCCTGAACACCGCCGACGACCTCATCAAGTTCGCGGCCGGACGGGGCGACGCGGAGGCTCATCAAGCCTTTCAGAACCACCTTGGGCTCCTAAAGCAGGCATGGATGGCGGAGCCGAATCACCGGGGTCTCGTCTTCCCAGCGGACGTACCCTCGCTCTGGAAAGCTTATGGGCTCGCCCCGGGCACACAGCTCCGCGTGGGTGAAGCTCTCGACCTGTTCTCCAGCCTCGGCCCCCAGGCGTTCAAGGACGGAGCCCTCAAGGGGGCCCGTGACTCTGGGCAGATCGCCCAGCTTCGCGAGGCGGCCAAGAAGGAACTCACCCAGATGTTCGACCAGGCCAACATGGGGGATGTCTTCAGCGGGGCCCTGGAGAACTACAGCCGTTTCAAGGCCGTGGAGCGCGTACTCCAGACGGCTGACCCGGCGAAGTTCACGCGCCCGGACGGAAGCATCGACATGCTCCGTATGCGCGCCGCCACCATCGACCAACTCAAGGACCTCGACAAGCGGCTCAAGCCCGAGGAAGTGGATGCTGTCCTGGATTGGATCACCCGAGAGGGTCCACTCGCCAAGCAGGACGTGCCCTCCTCGAAGTGGCTGAACATGGGTATGGTCCCAATCCCGCGCCAGCTCCCCAGCTACGTGGGGCGGCCCTTCCAGACCAGTCCCTCACCCTTCACGGCGCCCCTGGTGCCACTGTTCGGGGAGGCGTCGCGGCAGGTCTACCCCCGCGAGCGCGAGCCCCTTCGGAACAACCCGAGGGTCAAGGAATGAGCCGCCTGGACGCCCTGGAGGAGCGCCTCGCGCGTGTCGAGGCCAAGGTGGACAAGCTCCTGGACTTCCGGACCTGGGTCCTGGGGGCCGTGGCCGGTATCTCTGCCGTGGTGTCCGTCATCATGGGCTGGCTCGGAGGCGGTGGTGCCCGGTGATTACCGTCAAGGGAGAGAACCTTCTCGGGGCCTGGCGCTCCCCGCTCCGTGGCGTCCTGCGCGGGCTGCCGCCCTACGCGCTGCCTGAAGACGCCCTCTACGACGGCTTCAACGTGGCGCTGCGGGAGGGGGCCCTGGTGCCCCGGCCTGGCATCACCCAGTTCAACCCGCAGAGCCTCGGGCGGCGCGTGACCGGCGCTATCGCCATCGCAGCCCTGGGCTCCGCTGCCTTCGACCCGGCCTCGTTCGAGAACACCGCCTTCGTGGTGACGACTGGCGCGGGCTCGATGCTCGTAGCGGCCACAGCCCGCAAGGTGTGGGCCTTCTATGGCGGTTCTTGGCATGACATTACGGGCTCCGCCTTGACGGCTGGGGACCACGACTTTGCCCGTATGACCGGCATCCAGATCGGCTCCAACATCTTCGTGGTCATCAGCAACGGGGTGGACGTGCCCCGGAGCTGGGACTCGGTGGCGGCCACGACCAGCACCATCAGCGGCAGCCCGCCGAAGTGGACGGACGTGACCACCGCCAGCGACCGGATCATTGGCATCGTCCCGCCGTACACCGTGCAGTGGGGGAACGCCCTGGACCTCTCCACTTGGCCCTCGCTGAACTTTCGCACCCTGGCGGACACCCTGGACAAGGTGGTCGCTGTCCGCAATCTGGGCACCCTCGGAGTGGTAGTCTATAAGGAGAGGTCCATCTGGATCGGCCAGCCTGGCGGCCAGACGAACGCGACCTACTTCGCCTTCACCATCAGGGGCTTCTGGGACGGTCCCGCCAGCCCCGCCGCCGTCGTGGACGTGGACGGCGCGCACTACTACATGACCGACATCGGCCGGGTGGGCTACTTCGACGGGGCCCGCCAGGACTGGGTGGCGGACGGCGTGTGGCCCCAGGTCAAGAAGGACCTGGACCAGCTCTACGCCAAGCACATCCACGGGGTCTTCGACCCCCAGGCCCGGGAAGTCAACTTCTACTACCCGCGCCTCGGGGATGCCGGGCTCTGCAAGGGCCTGGTGAGCATCAAGGTCCCGAACAAGGCCGAGGGGCTCGCGGAGCCCATTGCCTTCCGGGGCGCTCTGGGCGTGGCCATCAGCGTCGGTCTGGATAACCGTACCGACACCCGTCAGACGCTCCTGTTCGATGACGCCACGAAGCGGGCGCTGTCAATCAACCCGGTCCCGGGCGGCCTGGACGACGTGATGACCTTCTCCGGCTTCTGGCAGCACGGCTTCATCAACGTTCCGTCCTTCGACCCGCACCGTCTGGAAGGCTTCGAGGTCTTCGCGGAGCGGGGTCCCGGCTACGGGCTCTTGCGGGCTAAGGTCGTCAAGAACGACCTCCTGGAAGACCCCAATGCCCAGGCTGCCGTCAGTTCCCAGGACATCGACCTGGCAGAAATCGTCCCCTCGCAGCCACGTGGCGGCGACGTGACCGGGCGCTTCCTGGCTGTGCGGTTCGAGTTCACGACACCGATCACGCTCCGCTACTACGGAGCACGTCTGGCTGCTCGGCGCATCGAGCCGGGGGCCCCACTCGGGAGGGTGGCGTAGGTATGAACAAGGTCGTCCATCCGTTCACGTCTCCAAAGTCTGACGGCGCGGACCCAACGCTCGTCCAGCCGTCAAACTGGAACGCGGGCCATCGAGCTGGCGTCGAGTTGACGAACCGCACGGGCGGTGGCCTCGTCAGCGGCGATGTCGTGGGCCTCAGTGCGGCCAACGACGAGAGCGTTGTCCTGGCGGACACGCCTGACACCACGCGCCAGCTCGTCGTCGCCATGGAGACCATCGCGGACACGGCAGCGGGCCTGTTCGCCGCCGTGGGTGCCTGGACGGTCAAGGTTGCGAGTGCCGTGGTGCGTGGGAACTATCTTGCGAAGTCCGGTACGTCCAAGGCCCTCTACGACACGGGCCTCTCGGCTGCCAGCAACCCACCGCCTTCGGGCGCGGTCGCGGTGGCCCTTACAGGCGCGGGCGGCGCCGGGACGGTCGTGGGGTTGCTGCTGACCTCTGGGAGCGGGGGCGGTTTCTCCAAGGGTGCGGACATTGCCTCGGCCACCACCCTACCGATCCCGTCCAGCGGCACCTTCTTCCACGTCACCGGCACGGCGGCGATCACGGCCATGGCTACGCGGCAGCCAGGCCAGCTCATCGTCCTGGAGTTCGAGGCGGCCCTCCAGATCACCCACAACGCCACCACTCTGATCCTCCAGAAGGGCCGGAACTACATCACCGAGGCGGGGGACACACTGTTCTTCGTCGCTGAGGGTGCAGGGAACTGGCGCCAGGTAAGCCCGTTCCACGCGGCTCTAACCTTCCTGGAGCTGGGGGCGAACCCCGCGGCCTCGGGTGCCCTGCGCCTGCCGAACGCCGCCGCCATCATGGGCCGCAACGCTGCAAACACCGCCGACGTGGCGGTGGCCCAGGTGGACAACCAGAATCGCGTGGTCGTCGGTCCCGGAGGCAGCAGCAACATCGTCGTCTCGGGCCAGCTCCGAGCGGACATCGAGAGCACCGCGCGAGTGGTGCTCCCAGTCGGTAGCAATAAGTGGGCGACGTAATGCGGCGCCCTGGGGACCTTCCCCTGTTCTGGTTCGGTGACCGCCAGACGCTCCAGCACCCTGTGACTGGCGCCATGGGCGAAGGGATGGGGATGGGTGGCAACGGCATGGGCAGCCCGCCACCCAGCGAGCCTCCGGCACCCCCACCCCCACCTCCGCCACCTCCGCCTTCTCCCGGTGGCGCCGTGAAGGGCTCCCTCTGGATCGACGGCTCGAACATCCACTGGATCGACGCTAACGGCGTGGACCAGGCCCGCACGGGGAGTTCCCAGGGCACGCCTCCCGGCGCCCTCGCAGGCTCAGTCTGGGACCACGGGATCGTCTCGAACACGTTCCGCTACATCGACGCCAGCGGCGTCCTGCGCTTCCTGGACCACACGATCAACTTCGGCGCGGTGCCCCCAGGTGGCCTCATCGGGTCCCGGTGGGTCGAAGGCGGGAGCCTCGTCTGGATTGTTGACAGCGCTGGGACCATCACGAAGGTAGGTGTCTAATGACGTACCCGATTGCGCCGTTCCCCGCGATGACGGACCCGAACATCCGCATCGCCGCGCCGTTCCTGCGCCCCGAGCAGCTCGCGGAGATTCGCCGCATCGGGGACGAGTACCTGGCGCGGAAGGGCGCCCCAGGGCAGGTCGGCTTCCACGAGGGCATGCGGGAGGATCGCTCCCGGAGGAGCTGCCAGGCGGTGTGGCTGCCCTGGCCCCACGAGGACCCAGCGGTGAAGCCCCTGTACGACATGCTTGGGGACATCGCCCAGGAGGCCAACGCGCACTTCTGGCAGTACGACGTGTGGGGCTTCCAGGACAACCTGCACTACGTCCGGTACTCCGCTGACGAGGCCGGGCACTTCGCCTGGCACCAGGATCGGGGCGACAACTGGCGGCGCCTCCAGCGCAAGCTGGCCGTGATTCTTCAGCTCTCCAGGCCCGGTGAGGAGTACGAGGGCGGGGAGTTCGAGATTTTCGACGCCGAGCCGAATCGCATCCTGGCCCGGGATCAGGGGACGGCCTACGTCTTCCCCAGCTTCATCCAGCACCGGGCGCTGCCGGTTACGAAGGGCGAGCGGCGCATCCTGATCGGCTGGCTGGGAGGCCCGAAGTTCCGATGATGACCTTCGCGGACGAGCTGCGAAACGCTCTGGAGACGGAGCCGGTCTTGGACTCTGACCACCAGGAGCGCGTCCCCAAGAAGCGAGCCCCGGTGGACAAGGCTGGGGACGACGTGCGGGTCTTCGAGCGGGATGAACCGGAGGCCCTGGAGGCGGTTCTTGCGCTGAACACGGAGAAGGAAGTCTGGGCCAGCGACGTGTGGCAGGACATCGTGTCAGTTCGCCATGACCACCCCGACCAGACCGAGCAGCGAGCAGCCTGGCTGGCCCTGGACGACGCGGCGAAGTTCGCCTACCACGTCCAGCAGAAGGCCCCAGACGCACCAAACGCGGCCTGGTGGATCGGGTACCGGGGTGGCAGGCCCGCTCATGCCCGACTCTTGGACCGCTCCGTAGGCCCCCAGGAGGTCTGGGTGCAGTGGGTGGTGGGCTCCCAGGTCTTCACCCAGGGCAGCCACAGCCTCGTGGAGGCCCTGTGGGACATCGGCGTGCGCCGGGTGTGCTTCAAGAGTCTGATGACGCACCCACTCCTGAACAAGTGGGAGCGAGACGAGCGGTTCCAGGTGCGCCCCAGCGAGGTCTGGGAACGCCACCACCCCGGTCACTATGCCGTGGTCAGCTTCGACATGCCGGACAGGCCGGACTTCAAGGGAGCTTACTGATGAAGCACGACCTTCCGGTCATCATCGCCAGCTTCGGCGTGGCGGACAAGATCGCAGCTATCGCCTCCGGGTGGCTCTCGCGGAGCCCTCTACTCACGGACAAGGAGCAGCGCCTCTATCGGGAGACCATCGTGGCCCAGGAACGGGCCCACGGGGAGACCTCGGCGGCCTGGGCGGTGAAGCTCGGCTGGGAACCGCAGCAGGGGATCACCCCGCACGCGGCCCTGGCGGAGCGCGACTGCCTACTCATCAGCCACCTCCCGGAGCCCCTGCGGACGGCGCACACCCTGGCCACGCTGCGGGTCGTGGAGCAGCAGGCCGAGCGGTGGTTCACGAAGCTGGCGCGGGTCTTCCGCCTGGCTGCGGCCACCAGGCCCATGGCCTCCGACTACCTCCAAATCGCCCAGGACGAGTCGATGCATGTCTGGGCGAACAAGGCAATCACCGCACGCCTTGCGGAGAAGGACCCCACGTTTCGCCGCATGGAGCACCTGGCCTTCCAGGCGGCCCGGCGTGTGTACGCACCCCTGGTTCTGGAGAACGTGGTCCGATGAGCTTGCCCCAGGTTCCCAACATGCCCCCAGACCCAGAGGACGCCCTCAAGGTCCTCTACGACTACCTGGGGCGCCTGCACGCTGCCCTGAACGGGGACCCCACAGACGCCCGGACGAAGGTCGGCCTTGTCGGCGCCGGGGCCACCCGAGACGCCCTGGACGCCATCCTGAAACTCCTATGAGGAGCTGAGCCGAGTGAACCGCCTGAGCCGCGACCAGATCATCATTCGGGCCCTGGACATGAGCGACAGTCCGAGCCTGAACTCCAAGTGCCGCCCCAACGGGACCATCGTGGACGACTGCATGGCCGTGGGCTGGCTCCAGGATGCCCTGGACCTGTTCCACAATACCTTCCCGTGGGCTGGGATTCTCACAGACACTCCCATCTCCATCAATACGGACGGCGTTGCCACTCTGCCAGCGAACTTCATCCTAGATGTCCGGGATGGCGTCATCATCAACAAGGCTCGCCTGGGGCGCCGGAGCTTCCAGCGCACCCTGGACTTCCGCGTCACGGGGCAGGTCGGGGACCCGGTGATCTACACCGTGACGCCGCCAGGTCTGCGCGTCCATCCCCGACCCCGGACCTCGACCTCAGCCACCCTCGTCTACTACGCCCTACCGAACGTCATGGAGGCGGGCTCCATCCCAAGTTTCCCCTCGGACTGGGTGCTCGTGGAGTTCGTGCGCCTGCGGGCTCGGGAGTGGCTCCAGGCCCTCGCGCCTGGCAGCGCCATGGAGTACGCCAGGAAGGAAATTTCCGCACTGCGGCAGACTGGCCTGGCCAACGAGCCGGAGGATGATCGCATCCCCTTGGACCGGGAGAGCTTCGTGCGGAGCGGAGGCGGCCGGGACTCCTGGATGGGCTCGACCGTCCCGCAGTGAGGAAGGTCCTCGTCGTCCTGGCCCAGTGCCCCAACCCTGAGTGCGGGGAGCACTTCTCCGTCTCGGAGTGGGACGCGGGCACCCATGGCAGCATCCGCTGTCGGCGCTGTGAGCGGCCCTTCGACGTGACGGTGGTCCGTACCTGGTACGGCGGCCGGATCGCGCAGACGCGCCCCCGTGAATAGGGTCTGGCTGCACCTACCGCCTGAGAACCAGGTCCTCCTGGGGGACATCTGGGTGTACAGGTGGACGGCTTCTAGGAGGGGTTCTTCTTCTTCTTCTTCTTGGGCTTCACCGGGATGTAGGTCACCACATCCGGGTTGTCGGGGTCCAGTTTCCAAGGACGGTACTCACGGGGCTCCGTGGGCTCCCAGTTCTTCGGGAACTGGCCGTCCAAGGTCACAGGCGGCGTGTCCGGCTGGAGTCGGAACAGCACCTCTGGGGGCTTCGGATACCACTTCTCCTCCTCCACGTCTCCGTACTCGTCCACGATGACGCAGCGGACCCCAAGCAGCTTGAGGGGCACCTTCTTCGGCCAGCCGTCCAGCGCGAGGGTGACCTTCTGCGACAGCTCCGCCTTCATCTTCTCGTAGGGGTGCTCCGCCGCCACTCCCTTGAACACGCCCTGAATCTCACCCACGGTCACACCTCGGGCACACCAGGCGCCACACGGCTCCGGGCATCACGACCAGGACCCCGTTGAGGCGCTGGAACTTCGTCGGCGCCACCGTGCGGGGCCCGTCGCAGCCCAGGCAGCGGAGCCAGCGGGGCTGTGCCATTTAGCCGTCAGTCCCGTCCGGGAGGGCGGCAGCCCTCGGCGGCTCCCAACCGATCTCGGACTGAAAGCCCGCTGCCGTCGCGTGTCCGCCCCCACCGTACCGCTTGCACAGCTCGCTCACGTCGAAACCAGGCTTGCTCCTGAACCCCCACTGGCGCTTGTCCGCCCGGTCGAAGTAGTAGCCAGCAGCGGGTGCCGACAGCCGCTCCGCCAGGTACTCCCCCACGTCCGAGAAGTCCACGGAGGCGTTCACTACTGGCAGCGCCACGCCGCCGAAGTCCAGCCAGCGGACGTGCTTGCACATGGCCTTCACGCGCTCCTGCTTGGAGCGCAGGAGGATCGTCCCGGTGTGGACCACCGTGTCGAAGTGCTGCTCCAGGTCCGCCGCCGCCTCGTCCCACATCTCGAACGTGCGGGGCACGGAGAACAGGAACTCGGAGACCTCGCGACTGTGGGGCAGTTTGAAGCGCCAGAGGTCCCGGTCCTCGATGTAGTTCACGATGGCCGGGCGGGGCTTGCCGTGGAAGTGGTCCCAGGCGATCCCAGCACCGCTGCGCTCCATGTCGAAGAAGACCCGCCCGCCCTTCCAGTCCCGAAGGTCCGCCTCGGCCGTCTTGTGGTGGTCCAGGACGACGACCTTGTGGGCCTGCACGGCGTAGCCGTTAAGGATGGGCCGGGGGTAGGAGAAGTCCACCAGGATCACGTCCCGGTCCCGCGTCTCCGCCTCGGGCACGGGCGGCTCTCCGTAATTGCAGGGGCGGTACTCGGCGGCCTCGCCCAGGGCCTTGTGGACGGCCCAGGCAGCGGTGAAGCCGTCCGGGCAGTTCCCGTGGTACAGAACGAGGATAGGCTTCTTCTCCACCTCAGCCTCCAATGTGCGTCGTGCGGGCCGACTGGCCCTCGATGGAGCGGGTGCTGCGGAACCAGCCCCCGCAGCTCTGGCACTGCCAGCGCCGATACCGGCGCGTGATGGCGACGACGGTTCCTCGAGCCTGCGTGTTGGCGCTGCCGCACTTGGGGCACACGTCGCGGCCGGCGGCGAGGGCGCTCATGTTCGGGTGGCGGTCGAGCCACGGCAGGAGGCGCTTGTAGAGCTTCTCCAGCAGCGCCACGTCGCCCCGGTTGTATCTCTCCATGAGGCGGCACGCAGCCGGATCACCCTTCATGCAGGCAATCCACATCTCGAAGCCCGGGTGCCGCACCTTCGCCCCCAGGCCGAGGGCCTGCGCCACGTAGTCCAGCTTGTTGCTCTCGAACCGGAAGGCGCGCTTCACGGCCAGCATCAGGTCCACCTGCTTGAACGGGGCAGGGGGCTGGAGGCCGTGCTTCAGCATCTCCTTCTGGAGCGTGGGGATGTCGAACTTCAGGCCGTTGTAGTGGACGACGGCATCCGCCTCGCCCAGCAGCTCGTGGACCGGGCGCAGCATCTTGGACGCGGCCTTGTGCTGCCAGTCTGCCGCGAAGTAGACCTTGGCCTGGCCGAGCCACTGGGCCGCCCAGCACATGACGTAGCCGCTCTCCTCCACCTGGTTGATGGCGATGTTCTGGTCCCACAGCCCCCAGACGTATGCCTTGTTGGGGGCGGTCTCGATGTCCAGGAGAAGGGTCTTCACGCGAACCACCCGTAGGCAGCGATGAGGTTCCGAGCGTGGTTCAAGTTGAGGCCCTGGGGATCGTTGTCGGCGTCGATGGGCGCCCAGCGGGCGGAGAAGAAGGTGAGGAAGTCCGTGGTGTAGCGGCCGTCCTTGCGGGCGGACTTCCCGGTGGCCTTGGAGTACCGGGCCTCGGAGTTCTTGAAGCTCTGCGCGGCCACGTCCACCTGCTCCTCGTAGCTCGCGGCCTTGACCGACAGCACCCCGAACTCGCGTCCCGGGCGCCCGTTCTCCGCGATCCGCAGGGCGCAGAGGGCGGCAGCCGGGACCCCGTGCTTCTGGGCAGCCTCAGCGATCTCGATGACCTCGTTCATGGGTTGCACCGGGGGCAATCGCCCCGGCCTCCTTCCGCCTTGGATCGGCAGCGTGAGCACAGGTAGTTCTTCGGGTTGCAGCCGCAGATGGCGCACTTCATGGCGCCGAGTCCCAGATCGCGGGCATCAGCCGATGCGCCAGCCAGGAGTCAGGGCACTCCAGAAGGCCCCCGATGAACATGCCGAAGGACACCAGCAGGGCCACCAGGGCGATCTTCTCGGCTCGGCTCACATGCCCTGCGTCTTCGGCGCAGGCGCGGCCGGGGCCAGGGTCTTCACGGGCACGCAGCCCACGAAGGCGATGTTCAGGTCCTTGCGGGTCTGGCGGGCGTACTCCGCCATCTTTTGCCACTCCTCCAGGCCCTTGGCGCACAGCTCGGCGGAACGGAAGGCGTCTACGTCGTGCAGCTCGCCGTCCACGACGGTCCAGATGAGGAAGACCTCGACCTGGGCCTGGGGCTCGACGGGCTCGCCGAGGCTGACGGCAGCGGCCGTGAGCGCGAGCCCGGCCGCGATGATGACGAAGGTCTTGAAGATCGAATCGAAGGTGGCGTTCATCCACTTCATGGCTTCTGCTCCTTGGGGTAGCGGGCTTTGCGGGCCTCCTCGACGGCGAGGGGCAGGTACTTGATGTGCGCGGGCGTCATGCGCCAGGTCGTGGGACCGAGGATGGCGTCGAAGTCGGTCAACCTGAGCGACTCGGCCCACACGTCATCCATGACGAGGACCGTGTGCCCCTTCGCTCGCAGCTCCTCGAACTCAGGCAGTGCGGCGATCTCGGGATGCACCAGCAGGCGCAGCGGCTTGGAGGTCTTACCCACGGCAGGTACACGGGAAGGAGTAGCAGTAGCAACGGCTCCCCGGAGCCTCCACCTTCATTTTCCCACGGCTTTCCGTAGACGGCGGGCAAGAAAAAGGGACTTCCTTCGCGATCACCTGGAAGCTCCGCACATGGTTCAGCAGGTCGTCCCAGGACTCGAACCGCCGATCCATTAACTCGTGGAACGGGCTCCGGCCATGGGGGCCGACCTCCCAGACCTGGATGTGCTGGAACCGGCCCAGGGCCACGCCTAGCTCGATGTAGAGGCCCCCGGTGGTGGAGGGTTCGTGGTTGTCGCTGACGAACACATCGGCGGCGACGATCTCCGCAATGTCCTTCACCGCGAGCTTGCGGCCGAAGGCCACAGTGTCCATGCCCTCGGGGATCGCCGTCTCGTCCAGCCAGGACGACACCACCTGGTGCCCCATCTTCCACAGTTCGTCCCGGTACTGGCGGAGCCGCTTCTGAGAGGTGAAGCCTGCGCTGATGTAAACCTTCATGCCCTACAGTGCCTCGTGCGAGCCATCTGACCGGACGATCTCGTAGGACGCCGTGAAGACGATCTTGTGCGGCCCGACCTCCCACTCCTTCTCGACCACGGGCTTCGCCAGCTCGAACGCCTGGCGGACTGGCACGTCTTCCGGCAGCTCTAGCTTCACCCCGTCGTGGGCGTTCATGGCCAGGTGGACGCGGGGGTCCAGGCGGTTCAGTAGACCCGTGGGCTCGCCCCAAGGGCTCTCCCCGACGAGCGTGGCCAGCGTCAGGTTCATGATCCCGGAGACCGACCCGCTCACCTCGTGGCTGAGCCCCTCCCGCGCCATCTCGTCCGGCTTCCCGAACAGCATGCGGCGCAGCCCCAGGAAGGTCCGGGCCATCCGGTCCTGCTTGCAGCGGTTCCAGGTCGCCTGCTTCCAGGCCACGAGCTTCGGCTTGGAGGCCAGGTAGGCCCGGCCAGCGGCCAGCAGCTCCTTGTGGCTGAGCCCGAGCTTCTCGATCCCCCGGGCGTTCAGCATGGCGTACTCGTCCGGGCCGTAGTTACAGGCGTAGCGGCCGGTCTTGGCCAGGTTGCGGCGGAGGTCGTCCTTGCCCTCCCAGCGCACGGCACGGCGCCACTCCGCGCAGCTCTCGGCCTTGTGCAGGGCGTTCGTCAGGTCCGGGGGTCGCTCCAGCCGGAACATCCCGCAGGCGGTCAGGGTGTGGATGTCCCAGCCCCGGTTGAACGCCTCAATGTCCGCCTCGTCCCCGCTGAGCAGCGCTACGATCTTGGCCTCGATGGCGTCGAAGTCCCAGGCCAGCCAGTAGAAGCCCCTGTGGGGCCGGAAGCAGTGGCGCAGGGGCGGGAGGTTCGACTCCTTGGCTCGGGCGTCGGTGGGGAAGCCCGGGGCGGGCGGGTCCGTGGTGCTCCAGCGGCCCCCAGCCTGCGTGGGCTTCATGTCCGGGTAGCAGACCTCCAGGCCCAGCAGCTTCTCCAGGGTCCCCCGGTACTTGTCGGCGCCGACGAACTCCAGGCGGGCATCCAGGACGGCGGACTGCGCGCCCTGCTTCTTCAGCTCCGCCAGGCGGTCGAGGCTGATGTTGAAGGGGTTCTTGCGTCGGCCAGGCATCAGCGACGCCTCCGGTGTACCTGCTCCCGCTCGTAGAGCTGCGCCACGAGCTGCGGGTTGCTGTTCAGGTTGATGGGCCACCCCACGGCCGCCTGCGCCTTCAGCTCTGCGTCGTGCGCCCGCACGGCCAGGTCCTCGTAGAACTCCCGGACCTTCGGCTGGTCCAGCGCCAGGCCGTACCGCTTGGCCCGGGCAATCACCCGCGCCTGGGGCAGCACCACCTGGCGGTAGTACCACCAGCTCCGGTCGTCGCGTCGGAACTCCGCCGCCATGGCGTTGTGGGCGTCGATGGTGCCCAGGGCATCGCCAGCGGAGTACACCAGGGGATTGATCTGCATGAGGTGCTTCCAGCGGTTCGTCCGGGCGTACATGGAGCCCAGGAACTCCAGAGTGTGTCGAATGCCCCCAGACTTCTCCTCATCGTCCTCGGTGGCCCCGGGCCAGAGCACCGCGTGCTCGTACATCGTGTCCTCCAGGTCGTAGGGCCCCTGGAACAGGTCCCGGTCCACGTAGGGCAGGTCGGCTGGCGCATTGTGCATAACGAGCGTGGACCCGGGCATAGCCTGCACCGTCCGCATGTCCTCCCGCTCCACCACCCGCACCTCCCGGGCGTCGGACATGGAGTAGCGGATCAGGTGCCCCGTGGCCGGGTCATACTCGGTGTCGAAACTCCATGTGCCCTTCATGGCTTCCAGCGGCTCCTGGCGGATTGGCACCAGGGGCAGGGGCCACTTCCGGGCCAGGATCAGCGGCACCTTGCTCCAGTCGCGGCGGGCCGGGACCTTCATGGCCGGGTCCCGGAAGATCGCCGCCAGGTGCAGGCTCACCAGGACCGGCAGCTCCTCGGGCCCCGGAGTCCAGATGTCGCTGGCCAGGAGGGGCGGAGCTGGCGGTGGGTTGTACGGTAGCAGGTAGCCCCGCCAGGAGTTGACGGTGCGGCCTTTGGCCAGACCCTCGCCCGTCAGGGCCCACATGCTGTAGGCCCCCTGCGTCAGCACGAGCTGCGTCCCTGGGGGCATCTGGAAGTGCGCCCGGTGGCAGTGCGCGATGGCCTGACGCGTAGCCACGTCATTCAGCGGGGGCAGCTCGTTGGAGCCGTTCAGGCGGCACCGCAGGGCGTTCCCCAGGGAGACCTCGGAGCGATTGAAGCCGGTCAGAGGCAGGAAGTCCTTCTCCATGGCCTCCCCGGTCTTGCCGACGAAGGGGCGCCCGGCAGCCTCCTCCTCGTGGCCAGGATTCTGGCCGACGATCAGCAGCGGGGCGCTCTCACGCAGCTCGTCCGGGACGAACCCGTACCCGTTCTGGTAGAAGGGGCAGCCCCGGCAGGAGTCAGGCTTGCGGAGCATCGTCTACCCAAGCGGCGACGTGCTCTCGGTCCAAACAGACGCGATGATGGACCTTGAGCCCGGCCTTCCAGAGCCGTCCCTTTGCCGGGCTGGAATGAAACCTGGCGAGTGGGACGATAACTGCCTTCCCACTCTGCTGCGTCGCTCGTAGCGCCGCCTCTAGCTCTCGGTCCCAGGCCAGGTCATCGTGGATGCTGCGGCGATTCTTCGGCGGGCGGTCAATCTCCTCGAAGGTCTTCATGCCCGGAAGTACCCGGTCAGGGGGCGCTGACCGGGGTTCCCGGAACTAAATCTCAGCTTGGATGCGGCACTCCCCGTAGATTAGCTCCGCCCACGAGTCGCAGGAGTTGGCAGGGTCGGCAATGAGCGCCACGCCCACGGCCGCAGCGAGCGCGGCGTAGACAAGCGCCTTGGGGATGGTGACGATGTCGGGCAGCTTCGCGCGGTCCCACCAGATGTGAACGAGCTTCTGGCAGAACGAGGGGAGGCGCAGCGCGGTCATCGCCTGCGTCTCAGTGCGGCTCGGGCCGCGATTGCTCTTGACCTGAACCACAGCAGCACGATCAGTGTCGGGCCACATGGCCACGAGGTCCCAGAGGCCATGCGAGCCTCGCGCCTCGATCACCACGGCGCCTTCACTCTCCAGCAGCTCCCGCGACCGCTTCTCATTCCGGTAGCCCTTGGCGTAGGGGTTCTTGAGCCTCATACAACCTCCGCTTTCTCGCCGAATTTACTACCAGGCCGTACCGATGGGTGAGCGTGAGACGAACTTCCCAGGTAGCGACAGCGGCATAGATAACACTTTTCCCACACCGCTGTCACTACCACTTTAGGTATAGGGAAGCCTACTCCCGAATGGCCCCGATGTTCAGGACCACGTTGTCCTCGTCGCCCTGCATCAGGCGGAGGCGCACCGGGTTGTTCGCCACGAACTGGAGCACGTCCTCGATGGTCGCAGCGGGCACGCCCATCACACGCTCATAGGTGGTGACCGCCTGCGCGTACAGGCGGCTCTTGAGGTCGGGCTTGCCTTCCTCCTCCAGCTTGTCGCGGCGGTCGGGGCTGATGGCGAAGCGGATGCGCCCCTCCACGCCCTCGTTCTTGCTCTCCACGCCGATGATCTGGCCGAAGAAGTTCGCCACGCGGCGCCCGTCGTCGTACTTCTTGCGGGACAGCGAGAGCGATGGGACGGTGTTGTAGCTGCCGCCCGGAAGCTGGCTGTCCTTCCGCGTTGCGTTCACGCCCTCGTGATCGACACCCTCACTCCACGCCTCGCCGTCCATGGGGGCGGCGTGCGCCTCGTCGGGCGGCAGGGCGTCCGCCAGGGGGTTCGCTTCGGGGTAGATCGTCTCTGTCGTCATCTGCTCCTCCTATGCGGCAGGCTTTGGTTTGGGCGCCTGCACTGACCCGAGTACGAGGGCCTCCAGGGCCCTCCAGCTTTGTGGTACGGTCGTCGGAATCTTCGCGGCGATGTCGGGCGGGCACTTGATGGCGGCGCCCCACACCTTCCCATACTTCCGGACCTGCCACGTTCCAGCACTGAACTTCCCTGGGCCCACCTGCTGACCGGGCTCGGCGTACAGCACGGAGCCGAATTCGCCCATGATCTTCACGGCGAGCTGGCCCGGCAGGTCGGCCCAGATGTGGCTCGCACTGTTCTTGTCCTCCGGGTTGTCCTTGTCCCGGCCGCTCCAGAGCGTCATCACCACGTAGGGGACGCTGCTGCTCGTCACCAGGTGGACGTAATCCAGGAACTCACCGTGCGCCAGGCCGAAGGCCCGGCCACGCAGCTTATCCTCGTCCGCCTGGGAGTAGGTGTCCGTCAGCTCCTTGAACTTCACGTCATAGATCAGGCCGTACAGCTTGTGCAGGCCGTCGCCCGCGAACACCGTGACGGGCCCGTACTTCCCCGCCAGGATCGCCACCGTCTCGTTCTTCACTTCCTTGAGGATTTGTGCGGGGGACTGCTTCTCCACCACGTTGGTCTCCCACACGTAGGCGGACAGGCCCTCCTCGGGCTTCACGGTGGCCGAGCCCTGCTCCCCGGGGTAGACCATCAGGTGGATCGGCCGGGGCCAGGCGCCATCCGGCTTCCCCTCGGGGTCCCGGAAGATCGAGGTCGTCTTCCAGGAGTTGGGCAGGCCGATGATGGCCGTGCGCCGGAACGCCTTCTTCCACTGCTCCACGTCGAGCTGCTTGAAGGGCATCAGTCAATCTCCAGCCAGACGCGAGCGCCCCAGGGTAGCGGTCCACCACTCCGCACGGCGATACGGCCCTCCGTCTGGAATTGATGGACCCGCTTCGGCTTCCCGTACTTCCCCTGACTCACACGGATCGCAGGCTTGTGGGTTCCATTCTTGAGGTTCGACAGGATCGTGTTCTTGCAGACCGTGACGTAGGTGGTCACTGGCCGATCCTTTCGTAGAGCGCGGGGAACTTCGCCTCGTCCCCGGCCATGACGAAGCACGCCGGGATATACGGGCACGGGCCGAACTTCCGGCAGGCCCAGGTGTTCATGAATGGCTGCTTCATGGCCATCAGTACCCAGACCCGCTCCGCTGACCGGAGCCAATTCGCCATGATCTCGGCGTCGAGGCGCTGGCTCACGGGGTACGCCTTGCAGCGTGGCGAGAGCACGATGAGCTGCACGCCAGTCTCCACCACAGGCTCGCCGTACTTCTGGCTGACCGCCCAGGCCGTCTGCTTGAGCTGCCAGGACTCCTCGTACTGGGCCAGCTCACGCGGCACCCAGTCGGTCTTCAGCTCCAGCTTCGTCTTGTAGTCCCAGACGTGGAGGCCCACGCCAGGCGTGCGGAACACCAGGTCCGCCCGGTGCTCCCCGATGGTGTCCTCCGTGGCCACCACCGTGTCATTCGGCCCCAGCAGCGGCGAGTCCAGAGAGGCTCGGATACCCTTCTCCACCAGCTTCATGAGGCCCGTGAGCGTCCAGGCTCCGCCCTCCTCGAACTCCCGTTCCAGGATGTTGGACGCCTCTCCCAGGTATGACCCACTCATCTGGCTGTGGTAGTGCGCCAGCCCCGCGTGGATCGCGTTCCCCAGGACCAGGTGCGGAGCCCACGGCGCCTCCCGCTGCGCCAGCGGGCGCCAGGTCCTCTCGTAGCTCTCCCGCATCGGGCAGAGAAGAAACCGCTCCGTCCTTGACGGTGAGAATACCGGGAGCGAAACCGAGGCAGGGCTGGAGGACGACGGGGTGGTATCCGGACTCTTGGACGACGTAGTGGACTCGCTCGCCGCAGTTGAGGCAGCGACGGACGAGGACTCGGCCAGCGGCACAGCGTTCGTACTGGGGGACAGCGAGCCCAGCGCACTTACCGCAGCGCCCGGTCCCGAGGACAGCCCTTCCAGCATGCCACCACACGGCTGCACTCCACCCGGGGCGCACATCAAGACCTCACCGCTGACATCGCCATGCCACAGACCTTGCAGCGTGGCGTAGCGAGGGGATTCTCGAAGGACGCGACCCAGATGTGATTCTTCGGCCCGCAGTCCGTGACCGCCCCGTCCAGCTTAGAGCCCAGCACCGGCTGCCCCTTCACTGACCCCTCCGCCTCCAGCTCTGTCTGGAGCAGCGCCAGAGCCCGCCACGCGAGCTTGGCAGAATGGCGCAGGCCGTCCACGTCGAGCTTCCCGCGCTCGATCAGGTGCCGCGCCACGCAGTCCGCGTGGTCCGTGGACTTCTCCTTGGCCCAGTGCATCGGCTGCCCCGGGTTGTGCTGCTCGTTCCCGACCCTGGACACCTCGGCCACGGCTGCGATGGCATCCGGGAAGTAGTCCAGTACGCCCCGCGCAATGGGAATCGCCTTCCGTTCCTTGGGATCACTCGGTAGCATCTCGTCCCTCCACGCCCAGGTAGTTCCCGGACGGGGCCGACTGACCGCCCTATATATCCGATCCTTCGGATCGGTATAAGGGCCGACGCTGGCGCGTCGGCCGCATCACACACCCAGGCCGGTCGGTGAGCCCTGTGCGGGTACTTCCAAGGCGTCAGGAGGACGCATGGCGTACTGGTTCCGCATTCCGTCCCTACCCAAGACCATCTTCGAGAAGATGGGGCGCCTGGTCGAGGCTCTGGACCTGAGCCAGCGCCAGGTGGTCATCGCTGGCGTGCTGGCCCTGCTCCAGCTTGGGGAGACCAAGGCCCGGGAGCTGGCGGCCCTCGTGAAGGAGGAGTACGCAGAGAGGCCCCGGAAGCCACCCCAGGCATGAAGGTCTGGCCGAACGTCCCCGCCCTCGTGGCGGACAAGCCCCCAGGGGACCCGTTCCTACTCCCTGGCTTCATCCCGGCCGATCCTGCGGCCTTCGTGCTGCTGAGCGCCGGGGCCAAGCTGGGGAAGACTACGCTGGCCACGCAGATGGCAGAGACCCTCACCCTGGGGCATCCGTTCCTGGACGGGGGCCCGGACGGGAAGTGGGTCCCCCAGAAGTTGGTCTCGGTCTTCTACGTCCAGGCCGACTGCTCCGTGGGGGAGTGGTACGCGCACTGCGCCGAGGTCTGTCCCACGGCTGGGTTCGCCTCCGTGGTGGCCCCCAGGAACCTCATGGCCCCCTGGAACGTCGTGGCCTGGAGCAAGCTGAAGGCGGAGCTGGCAGCCAGGCAGCCCCGGGTGGTGATCTGGGACGCGCTGGAGAGCCTGGTGGACCCCGGGAAGATGGACCTGAACACCCTGGAGGGCCAGCTCACGGCCCTGAAGGCTCTGCGGGAGGCCAGCAAGACCACCCACGTCATCCTCCACCACACCAACAAGGCCGGAGACAAGGGCTGGAAGGACAAGATCAGCGGCCACCACGTCATTCAGGGCCAGGCGTCGGTGATCGTGGGGCTCCAGGGGAAGCCCGGGCACGCCGTCATGCGTGTCACCGGGCGCTACGGACTCAGCGAGAAGGACTACCGGCTGGGCTCGGAGGGGAAGCGGTGGGCCCTTCAGCAGGGCGAGGATGGTCCGTGGGACGACGCCGCCTGAGGCAGGCAGCAGCACAGGACTCGGAGCAGTGGTGGCGGGTAGGGGTGTCCCGGGTGAAACCAGCCCGACAGGCTGGGTTGTGACACTCGGCCCACTCGCCTGTGAAGGGCTTCACCATTTGTTTAGGAAGTGCATGAGGAGCGCGAATAGCGCCCCACAGAGCCCGCACAGCAACAGGCGCATCACTGGCCCTCCGGTGGCGGCCCGCACGGCACTCTGCTCCAACCCACCGGAACCCATTCGGACCCGACCGAATCAGTCACCGACACCGCCACGACGTTGCGCGCGTCTAGGTCAAGCGTGATCCATCCCTGCTGAGCCTCGAAGACGACGCGCACCGTCTCGCAGTCGCGTGGAGGCGTCAGGCCGTACACCATGCACGCGCCCGCGATCACGACGAGCGCGATCCAGAAAGCGAACTCTTTGCGCTTCACTGGCTCTCCGCTGGGGGCGGCGCCGCCAGGGCCCGCCATGCAGCCAAACGAGACTTTCGCCACTCCGCGTGAGCGCCCGCCATCTGTTCCGGCCAGTAAATCTCGATCACGCCAATGGTCTCGCGCAGCGCCCCCCGCAGGGCGTCCGCCTCGCGACGGGCGGCGGCGGCCAAGTATTCGTTGGCGCCGTCACGTTCGATCCGTGCCTCGCGGCGCTCCCCCGCCTCGGGCGGCGCGTGTTTGTTGTGACAGGCACAGCCGCAATCTAAAGCCTCAAACCCTGGCCCGCCCATCAGGCAGAAGCAGCATTCAGGCGGCCATTTGCCGCCAGCAGCGATGTAGTTCCGCACCGCTTGCGGATCGCTCTTGGGGGCCTCGCGGCGCTCCGGGGGGCGCACGCCGTCGATCGCGTCGAGTGCCTGCTTTGCGCGTTCGCGCCACGCAAGACTCGCGGCATCGTCTGCGTGGTACTGGAGCAAGTACGAAGCGTCGTAGATCAGGTCGCGCAGCATCGGCAGCAGCGCCTCCCCCTGGCCTGCGCGCGAGAGGGCGGCGGCGACCGCATCAATCAGTTCCTTTTTGTGTGCTCGCGCGTCGGCGTACCACACCTCGACGATCTCCCGCGCCTGCGCCTCCGGCCTCGGCTCACTCATGGCTGTACCCTCCGTATCGCTCGGGCTCCACGGGCCGCAGGATGCCCCGGTGGAAGAAGTCGCACATGACGCGGTTCCCCTCGGCCCAGGTGGTGTCGTTGGACCTGGTGTGCCAGGGGCAGATGCCGTCCCCCGTCATGACAGTAATTCCGCACATGGGACAGAGGCTCATGCCTCGCCTCCCTCGTCTCGTTCAAGTTCGAGCCCGCAGTTCCAGCACACCCACCACGCTGGGTCCAGAGGGCAGTCGCAGCGTAGGCAGTGCGTCATGGCCCCACCTCAATCCTGTAGTGCCACCCATGCCCCTGGCAGTGATCGCACTTCTCGCGGATCAGGTCGTAGATGCTCACTGGAGCCCAGTACCAGCCGCGTCCACCACAGTCCTCACACGTCACCGTGGGCCAGCCGGAGCTTGATCCTGTGCTCGCTACGTCGCTGCCGGGCGAGTCTCCCGGGGGCGCCGAATCCGTCTCGGAGGAGATCGAGGTTGGCATCTGACAGGGCCTCCTTGGCCAGCAGGAGCCGCATCTGGGGCGGGCTCGTTGAAAGGGAGGGCGGCAGGGCCACCGTCGCGCGTCGCCCCAGGTCGCGCAGACGGCGCAGGCGAATCTTCCGGGCCACGGCCCGGCACCAGTGCAGGGGGACCCTGGGCTCCTCCGATTGCCGTAGCAGGGCCAGCAGCGTGTCCTGCACTACGTCCTCGTCAAAGGACGCGATGAGCTGCTGGCGGAGCGTGCCCAGGTCCCCCTCGCTCATGGCGCTAGACCTTGATCGGCGGCACGACAGGCACCGCAGGAAGGGTGAGGGGCTTCTCGGTCTGCGTGGGCTCGGCAGTGTCCTCGGCTGGCGCGTCCGCCAGACTGATGGTGAGCACGCAGGTATTGGGGTCGAAATGTCGGTTCAGGACCTTGCCCTGCGCCGCCTTGACGACATCGCTGAACGGGTCCAGCACGACCGTGCCACCCGCCAGCGCCACGAGATCGCGAATGACCGCGTTCGCTGTTGCCACCCTCAACGCCGCCTTTTGCTCGGGCGTCATCAGGGCGTTCAGCATGTCCTTCAAGAGCGCCGCTCCTGCTGCTGCGCGCTTCCTCTCGTCACTCATGTTCCTGCCTCCTGTGGGTTGAGTACCGCCTCTACCGCCGTCGCAGGCACCAGCAGCCGACCGCCGACCTTCACCGCTCGCAGCCGCGTCTTCCATGCGGCCTCGTACATCGACCGCCTTGACAGGCGCAGGCGTGCGGCGGCTTCGTCCAGCGTCAGGTGCGTGGGACTTGGGGTTTCCGTGTTCATGTAGATAGAGACGGTACGGGGACCCGTAGGGATTCACGCAGGCGCCAGAACTGGCACTAGGGCTGCAAGATCAATTGAAATCTTGCTTCACACGAATCGAGGGGCGCGTGTTACGACTCTCACATGACTGACAGTGGCCCCCGGACAGGACGAACGAAGATGAGTCAGACTGAGCAGCGAAAGATGCTTCAGGATGCCATCACCCGGTTCGGGAACAAGACGGCCCTGGCGTTCGCAATGGGGCGTCCGCTATCCACGGTGGCGGAGTGGTGCAAGACCCGCAAGGTAGCTGGGGAGCGCCACTTCATCGAGCTACCCGAATGGGCACGGCTGTGGATCAGGATGCAGGTCTACGAGCAGCCGCTCCCGAAGCCCACACCCGCGCACCCGTGGCTGGAGCCTGGGTGGCCGAAGGACCGGAGGGTGGCCAGGGCAGTGCGGCAAATTGACCGGCTGGTCCGGCAGGACGAG
>Ga0209382_10001462_pt1 | contig 37107 bp, 37 predicted proteins | sample SoiMetdeltSBSDD5_FD_187599 | JGI IMG/M metagenome (GOLD analysis project Ga0209382, IMG submission 187599) | Bulk soil microbial communities from a Populus tree surrounding site in Tennessee, USA - Soil MetaG P. deltoides SBSDD5 (SPAdes) (version 2) | ecosystem: Environmental > Terrestrial >... | reverse complement strand
CGAAGATGCTGGTGCATCGACGCGGACGGCGGCGCGGTGTCGGTGCAGCGCTGCTGGTAGCCGCGGAACGTCACGCGCTCAGGTCCGGCAAGACTGTGCTCGTGCTGGACACGGCCTCTGAAGATGCCGAGCGGCTCTATGCCCGGCAGGGCTGGCGGCTGTGCGGGCGCATCCCGGACTACGCCTTCATGCCGGACGGCGCGCCCTGCGCAACCGCGGTTTACTACAAATCACTGCGCGGCCCGTGAGGCGCGGCGACGGCCCAACGCGCCGCACTCCGCCGGGCCGCGAGTGACGATGGCGGGGGATCGCGAAAGTACGGCAGAACTCAAATATGGCCATATGCGATCCCAGCTCGGGACGTATGGTGCGCGCGGGACGGGACTTCTGAATCGGCAGTGACTACCCAATTTGCGCGGCAGGCCTACCCATATTTGCAGACCCGGAAAGATCTCTCGCCAAGACGCCAAGCACGCCAAGAAGAATTATGAAATTCAGATTCCGGACCTTGGCGATCTTGGCGCCTTGGCGAGAGTCTTCCGGCTCAGGCGGCCGCCGCGGCGTGTTCCGAGATGACGTTTAACAGCTCGCGCGAGACGCGCTCGTCGATTTCTGCAGCGTGCGACAGCTGCACCGGGTAGCGCACGATCGCATCGACGCTGGAGGCCGAGAAGCGCAGTTGCACCGAAGGCAGCGGATCGCCGGCCTCGGACGCAGACGCCGCCTTCTCGATCTCCCGGGTCTGCCGCACGATGTCGTCGCGATAATCGGCGATGACCCGGGTCACGGCCTCGACCATCTTGTCCTTGAGCGCCGCGTAGTCGGCACCGGTCGGCAGACTGAACGTCACCTCGTGCCACGCGAGATTGACGCCCGCGATCTGTTTGAACAGGCCGCCGGACGACTGGAAGATGATCGAGTTCGCGAACGCTACGACGCGGCCGGTCGGCGCCCTCTGCCCTTCGCCGGACAGCTCCATCAGGTGTACACGCACTAGTCCCATCTCGATGACCTCGCCGGTCACCGAGCCGATCTGCACGCGGTCGCCGACCCGGATGCCGTATTTGCCGATCAGGAAGAAGTAGCCGACGATCGAGACCAGCACGCTCTGCATCGCGACCGCGAGGCCGGCGGTGATCAGGCCGGCGAACGTGGCCAGCGAGCCCAGCTCGGTCACGAACGTCGAGGCGACGATCGCCACGACCAGCGACCACAGAACGATCCTCTGTAGCAGCAACAGACGCGAGCGACGCCGTGCCTCGTGCACGTAGCGATACGCGGCACGACGCCACAGGTGAGCGATCAGGAACACGATCGCCAGCAAGCCGGCGAACAACGCCACGCGCAAGCCCAGCGCTTCGAGCGCGTCCCGGTATTGCTTGTTGGTCGCCTCTCGCCAGTTAGCAAGGTTGCGGCGATATTGATCGAGCAGCACGCTGGCCCTGTTCAACGGGGTGACGATCGAAGACGTCTGCGCGAACAGCCAAGCGAGCGTGTCGTACTGATCGCGCACGCCGCGGAGCGTCGTGCCGTTGGTCGAATCGGCTTGCGCCGCGAGCGCATCCCCGCGATCGGTCAGCCGCTTCAGCTGCTCGAGCGGCGGCGTGCGAATGGTGTTGAAGGTTTGCTGCAGCTCGGCGGTGCGCTGATCGATCTGCGCGATCGTGTTGCCTTTGGCCGAAAGCCGGAAGACCGCGGTCGCCAGGTCCCAGATGCCGAAACGCCGGAGCGAGCTGCCGGCGATGGGCGATTCGTCCGCCGTGGAGTCCGCGGCTGTCGATGTCGCTGCCACTGGCGCCGCCGGCGTACCGCTCGCGGCCGGAATGGACGCCGCTATCGCATCGATGTGCGCCTTGAGCGCGTTCGCGCCGAAGCCCATCGAATCGGTCTCGTTGTCGAACTGCGCCATGTTCGCGAGCATGTTGCGCCGGGCGTTGAGGAGATCGAGCTGCCCCTGCAGGACCGAGATCCTGGATTGCGCAGTCCCCTGATCCTGGTTCGGCCCGCTGGCGAGTTGGCGCCGAGTCGCGTCTATTTCGGCCTGAATCGACGCACGCTGCTCGTCGAGCCGTTTGCGCAATCGGCTCAGCGACTGCTCCGAGGCGGCTTCCTGCGCTTCCTTCTTCACGCCGGCATCGCTGCTCAACAGCTCGGCATTGGCACGCGCGAAGTCGAATGCGAGCTTCATGATCTTGTCGGCTGTCTGCCGGTTCGCGTACAGGAGCAGTAGATCGCTCGGCTGCGTGGCCGCCTGTTGCTGGGAACCGAGCGTGCGATACCAGTCGACGGTCTCGTCGAGAATCTGCACGACTTGGTCGCCCGTCAGCACTGCGCGCGATGGCGTCGCATCCGTCTCAGGTTGAGCAGGCGCCTCGGCTGCCCGGGCAGCAAACACGGCGATGCCCGTGAGGACAGCTGTTGCAATTCTTGCGTGCATGGGAAGCTATTGTATAAAACACGAAGAGCGGCCCGCCATGAAGATCCTTCCTTTCCTTGCCCTGCTCCTGCTGGCCGGGCCTGCGGCGGCGCTCGATGAAGCCGACCCGAAGTTGATCGCGGAGCTCGCTAGCATACGCGCGATCGACAATCACACTCACGACGACCCGGCCGACCCGCGGCGCGGCAGCTCCTGGCAGCCGGACAACCCGCTCGGCGCGGCTGAGTATCCCGACGTCGTGCCCTTGCGACGGGACAACATCCAATGGCTGCAGGCGTGGCGTGCGCTCTACGGATACCAGCATCGCGACATGGAGCCTGCACATCTGCGCGAGCTGCTTGCGACCAAGCAGCGGCTGATGCGCGAAGGCGGTGAGAACTGGCCGACGATCGTGCTCGACAAGGCCGGAGTGGAGATCGCGCTCGTCAACGCAACGCAACTTGGCGCCGGTCAGCGTAACGATCGTTTCCGCTGGGTGCCGTATGCGGATCCGCTGCTCTGGCCTTTCGCCGGCGACAAGAGCCGGCTGTTCTACAGCGGCGGCCCGAGCTCGATCGCGCAGCTGCAACGCGAGCTGTCGATAGCCAGCTTGCCCGGGACGCTCGATCAATACGTCGCGCAGCTCGTCGAGCCCACGCTCGCTCGGTGGCAAAACTCGGGCGCCGTGGCGGTGAAGTTTCTTGCTGCGTACACGCGCAGCCTGGATTTTCAGCCGGTGGCAGCTGAAGCCGCCGCGGCAGCGTATTCGCGTGCAGCATCGGGCAGTGCGCTCGATCCAGCGCAGACCAAGGCGCTGGAGGACTATTTGTTCTATGAAATCTGCGCTCGTGCCGCCGCGCACAAGCTCGTCGTTCACGTCCACACCGGCAACGGCAACGGTCCGTATTTCAACAACGGCCGTGCGGATCCGCTGCTATTGGAAACGGCGCTGAACTCGAAAGCCCTGCGCAACACCCGTTTCGTGCTTCTGCACGGCGGCTGGCCCTTCGCGCTCAATGCGCAGGCCATGATGGACAAGCCGAACACCTATGGAGACTTCTCGGCGCAGACCTTCTATCTGACGACGCATGCGCTGGCCGAGGTGCTGCGAGGCTGGCTGGCCTGGCATCCAGAACGAGTGCTGTTCGGCTCGGATGCCTATTCCGATGCCAATACGCCGCTGTCGGATTACGAGGAGAAACAGGTCTTGATGGCGCAGAAGTCGCGCCGTGCGTTGGCTATTGCACTCACCGCGATGGTGCGCGACCAGGAGATCACCCAGGCTCGGGCAGTCGAAATCGCACGCATGGTGATGCGCGACAACGCAGTGGCTCTTTACGGGCTCCGCGGCCGACCTTAGTCCTTGTTCTGCTCGAACAGCGGCACGACATTCGCCCGGACGGCAGTCTCGCGCGAGCTCCGCAGACGCAACCGATAGCGCAGGTCGCCCATCTCGAGTACGTCGGAGTCGTGCATCAGGTGCTGGCGCACCTGCTCGCCGTTCACGAAGCAGCCGTTGGTGCTGCCCGCATCCTCGACGATGATGCCGGTCGGCCCGATCAGCAGCCGCGCGTGGTTGCGACTGACCATCTTCGATGGCAGCGCGATGTCGTTCTCGGCTGTGCGCCCGATCGTAAGCATCGTGCCCGTGAGACGGATCATGTCGCCGCCGTGCTCGATCGGCTCCAGGACCCACTCGCCTTCCTCCACCACTGCCGGTTCCGACTTCTCGCCGATACGGTTGACGTCGCGGCGAATCGCGGCGAGGGCTTCGGAGTGCACGGCCAGGTCGGCCATCAGCTCGTCGATCTTGTGGTCCCTGCGGAAAATCTCCTGCGTGAGCTGCTTCGAGCGAGCGCGGGCCTTCTCGCGCTGATCGGCCATGATCGCGCACTCGTCGTGCGCCGTCTGCAGCTGCAAGCGCAGCCCGTCGGCGACCTGCTCCTGTGCGGCGACGTCGTCTTCGAGCCGGCGAACGTTGGCCGCGAAGCCAGCGAGTTTCTCGCGCATCGCGACGATTTCGTCGCTTCTCTCCTGCGCCAGCTGTTCGCTGGCTTGCGCATCCGTCTGGGCTCCCGCGAGCTCCTGGCGCAGCTTTGCGATGGTCGCCATGCTGCGTTCGAGCTCCGCGGTCCGCGTGTCGAGATCTTTCGAGATCGGCAGCAACCCGTCGCGTTCGCTGGTCAGCGCGCGGACCAGTGCCTGCGCTGCGTCGCGCTCGACGATGAGCGCATCGCGCTTGCCCTCGACATCGCGCAGTTGTCCTTCCAACTCGATTCGGCGCCGCTCTTCGTCGCCACGGGCCTTCGCCGCGACCGTCACTTCGCGATGTGCATCATGCACGCTCGTTTCGGTTTCCTGCAGCGAGCTGCGCAGTGCTTCGATCTGGTCGGCGAGCTGAGACTGCCGTCGGGCTTCCTCGGCGAGCAGGCTCTCGCGCTCCAGCAGCAGTGCGTGATTGGCATTCATCGTCTCTTCGGTCGTCGCGAGCTTCGCCTTCAGTTCGGCGCTGGTCGCCAGCTCGCTGCGCAGACGCTGATCGAGGTCGTCACGCACCGTGACGACTTCGTCGATGGTGCGCGCATGCTGCTCGACGATCGCACGCAGCCTGTCGTGCTCGGTGAGCTTGGCTGCGAAGCGACGCGCCAGCTCCGCCGAGCTGGCCTTCTCGCTGTTGAGAGTCCGCTCGAGGTCCCCTAGCGTCTTGGCATGATTTGCCTGCAGCGCCTTGAGATTCTTTTCCTGCTGCTGCAACTCTTCACGCAGCTGCTTCTCGGTACGCTGCGACATCTCGTCCGCGAGCGTGCGATGCTCGGTGAGGCGCGCGCCTTCGGCAGTGAGTGCTTCGACCCGTGCGGCGTGTTGATCGCGTTCGGCCTGCAGCGCGTCGTTCCGCTTCAGCAGAACCGCATTCGCGTCCTGCGCCCTCACGATGTCCGCTTCGAGATCGGCAATGCGCTTCAGGATGCGATCGACGTTGACCGTGAACGCTTCCGGCGCCGGCCCGCCCTTGTTGACGTTGATGCTGCGAACTTCGACCGGCGACTCGTGCGTCGCGGATTCGACCAGCTCGTCGATGTCGCGCAGCGCTTCGACGGTCCACGTGTCGGTGCGCGACAGACTCTTCTGACTCTCGACCAGAGTCGTTTCGTACGCTTCGACGTCGAGCACTGGCAGCACGTCAGTACGATCCAGCGCATTGATCGGGGCGTCGGAGGCAGTAGGCTGTGTTCGCATAGTCAACTCGGCCTGATCAACTTGAATGCGCGCCGCGCAGAGTGGTTTGTTGCTTACGGCGCGTGGCTACGAGTATGCACTCTTCTGCGTGCCGCGCCACCGGGACATTCGGGCGTCAGACGTTATGCCTGTAGGCATTTTTTGTGCATGGCGATGAGCGGCGACGTCACGCTATGTGACATATGGCCACGCTGTAAAAGCCGTCGACATCTCGCCGCGGAGCGGCGCAGAAAGCTAGCCGCTGAGGACCGAGACGACGCGGCCGAACGACCAGTACGCCGCAATCGTGCCGATGAGATAGAGCGCAGGCGTGCGCGCCACCACGAACGTCGGCCAGCGCGCCAACGCACGATAGAGCCCGAACGCGAGCGTCACGACGAACAGCTGACCGAGCCGACATTGAACGCCAGCAGCGCAACGGAGAGATGTTGCTGCGGCAGCCCGATCTCCTGCAGCGCGCCGGCAAAAGGCGAGCTCATCGAAGCAGCCGACAGCGGTTGGAGTGCGCGTTTGAGCGCCTACCGGTCGGCACGCGATCGCTTCATCGAAGTGGGCCGCGACGTCGAACCGACATCGGACGTCGAGCAGATGCTGGCGCAGGTGCGCGAGGGACTTCTGGGCGTGCTGCGAATCAGCCCGGATTTCCGGCCCGCCTCCGATCCGCTGCGGCGAATGGCAGCTGCGCTGAATGAAAGTGACCCGGCTGCCGCGCGGGCTTTGCTCGCCGAGCTTGCGCGCGCCCAGCCGTTGATCACTGCCGCGAAGTGAATCCGCGGCACAGCGCGCAGAGCTTGTTGCCGTCCGGGTCGCGCACGTAAGCCGCGTAGAAATCCGGGTTGTAGTGCAGTCTCAAGCCCGGCGGGCCATCCGACTTGCCGCCGTGAGCAAGCGCGGCGGCGTGGAAGTCGTCGACTTCCTTCCAGGAGCGTGCGCGGAACGCAACCATGCTGCCGTTGCCGACCGTCGCCGGCTGCTGATCGAATGGCTTGCCGATCCAGAACGCAAGCTCGCGCTTGCCGTCGTCTTCGTACAAGCCCCAGCCGGCAGAGACGCTGTCCCAAGCTGGATCGTTGGTGATCACCCGGCGCATTCCGAGGGCGCCGAGCGTCGCGCCATAGAAGCCAATCGCGCGCTCCAGATCGTTAGTTCCGAAATAGACGTAGCTCAACATGAGATGCCTCCGCGGATGCGCTCAGCTGCGTGCCCAGGGGCGCAGGACGCGCCGCACTGGCGCCGAAACGGTGGCCGCGAGTGCAGGATCGAGAAGCTTGCGCCGCCGCAGGTGGCGCAGCGCCGTCTGCACAGTCGACTTCGACAAACCGGTTTTGGTCGCGATCGTCTGCAGGCTGACGGACACAGTGTCGCGCCGACTCCGAGCGGCCTGCCGCAGCAGGTAGAGATACACGACGAACGTCGCCGGCCGCCGGTCGTGCCCGACCAGGTCCGGCATCAGCACGTCGACCACATACGGATCGAGTTGGAAGCGTTCCATAGCAATTATCACTATACCGATTAGCGTCATCAGCGGCACGAGCGCAGCCGCATAATGCGGCCACTTCGCGCACCGCTGGAGGGAAGTCAGATGATCACGCAGCTGAAATTCGTCGGCATTCCGACGCGCGACCAGACGCGCGCGCTCAAGTTCTACACCGAGCAGCTCGGCTTCGAGTCGCAACCGACCAGCCCTTCGACGACAAGCAGCGCTGGATCGAGCTGCGCATCGGCAATGCGTCGACGCGCGTCGTGCTGTTCACGCCGGAAGGCCACGAAAGCCGCATCGGCACGTGCTTCAACGGCTCGTTCACCTGCGATGACGTACCGGCGACTTACCGGCAGCTGCGCGGCCGCGGCGTCGAATTCGTGTCAGGCCCGGAGAAGCAGCCGTGGGGCGAGTTCGCGGTGTTCAAGGACCCGGACGGGAATCAGTTCGTGCTGTCTTCGCCGTGACTGCGAAGGATCGCGAACTCAGGAGTCGACTCGAGCACATATGCGCCACGCGTCAACGCATCTGGAAGCGTTTGGCACGCCGTGCGCGCAACAGCGGGTTCGGCACGCTCCAGCGCATCCAGCGTACCGCCCTGCGCGTCGATTTCATGCTTGCGCAGGGTGCGTTCGACCAGGGAAAGATTCCCTCCCGAATATTTGACCAACACCTCACGCGCGCTGTCGCGAATGAGCGCAATAGCTTTGGCGTGCCGTTTCTCCCAAGCCTCGAGCGCGGCTGAGTTCTCCTTGGTGAACTCCGGATACAGATGAGCACAGGCCTTGACCTTCGCGGCAGGCGACAACGTCGTTCCCAACAAGCGAGCTGCAGCCGATTCGTATTCGTCGGCAATAGGCGGATTGATGATCCGCTCCCCCAGGCGCGGCGGGACGCGCTTCGGCTGCTCTTGATCCTGCGCTGCGCTAGCGGCAGCGAAGCAGATCGCTAGCAGGAGAGCGCCGGCTTGCTTCGCAGTGATCACTTCGCGACCGGGACTTGCAAGCGATCGAGCTCCTCGACCAGTTCCTGGTAGACCCCTTGCTTGAATGCAACCACCGTCGCGGCGAGCTCGCTCAGCCGCATCCATCTCCAGGCGCAGAATTCCTTGCCATCGCCGAGCGTTATCTGGTCATTGCTCCCCAGAAAGCGGAACACGTACCAGTACTGGACCTGCCCTCTTCCCGTCTTCCGGCTCCGATTCCCCCTGGGCAGCTCGTACACGAGAGGCCGGTCGAGTGCGGCGAGTCGTCGCAGCTGGCACCTCTTGATGCCCGTTTCCTCGCGGACCTCCCGCTTGGCAGCCGCCAATGGCTCCTCGCCAGGTCGCAGCCCTCCCTGCGGCATCTGCCAGGCGTTGGGAACATCCTTTCTCTCGAGCGCAAGAACTTGGCCCGCACCATTGAGAATCACCGCTCCGGCGCCCGCGCGAAAGGTTTGCGAGGCTGACTCCCCTTCCTTCTTTCTCGCGTTGATGGCCAACGCATGAGCGAGGAAGGCAGCCAGGAACGCCTCGGGTGCGAACTGCCATACCCGCTCTGACGACACAGACCACAGCGCCACCAACACCGCAACCAGTAGGCAGTTCATCAAAGCGACCGTGGTCGCCAGACCGCCTCGGAAGAGCCAATGTCTGGGAGCCGACTTCAGGGGCAGGTCGTAGTCGTCGAGACCGCTGGATTTCTTCAGGTGCTCGCGCAGATAGCGCAGCACGGCCTTGTACTCGTCGGTGACTCGATCCCGTTGCAGGATCCTGAGGAACGTCACCAAGCCAAACAGCAATGCACTCGACAGCGCCGCGGACGCTATCAGCACGACCTCCTCTTTGGGGATAGGCAACTCACTGGTGCGCAAAGCGACGATCGCGGTAACCAATGCCGTCGTCAAAGTCGTGAAGAAGGTTACCCTCCGCTCGCCTCCCTCCTCATTCCTCCAGAAGGCTTCGGAGTACTGCTCGTATTCGGCCAGGAAAAGCTTTTCTTGTTCCATGATGACCCCCTCCAGACGACGAACACGAGCAAGATGATCCCGGTCGCAGTCTCCAGCCAGATCGTGGCATTCATCGCGAGCGTGTGCGCTGAAATAGGCGCGAGCGTGTAGTGATCCAGGCCGGCGAATCCAAGCACCGCATAGAGCGCGATCAGCGCGAGACCAATCGTCCGACCGCGTAGCAACAGCAGCACGCCCGCCGCCCCGACAGCGGCCTCCGCCAGCCACACGCCGTACACGACGGCCGGCGAGATCCAGACGGGCATGTTCGGATAGTCGGCGAGGAACGTCGCGTTGTGGACGAAGTGCAGCAGGCTCGCTGCCGCATGCACCATGACGAGCGCGAGCAAAGACCGATTCGGCAAGCTGTTCATGCGCGCAATCGTACTTGACCCGCCGCGTCGGGGGCACCGTTAATAGAAATGCAGGCCCCACAGGAGCAGAACAATGAACAGGTATGGCATCGGGCTCGCGGTTGCGCTCGCGCTGTCCGGACAAGCGCTGGGCGCGAGCACGGACGGTCAGCGGCTCGCGCTCACCATCTACAACCGCGATCTCGCGCTCGTCCAGGACGTGCGCTCATTGGATTTCACCGCTGGTCGCTCGCGTCTGGAGTTCAAGGACGTGTCGGCGAGCATCCGTCCGGAGACGGTCACGCTTGCCGCCACCGGCGTGGACATCGTCGAGCAGAACTTCGACTTCGACCTGCTGACGCCGGAAAAGATGATGGAGAAGGCGGTGGGTCGTCAGGTGCAGATCGTGCGGACCAACCCCGGCAACGGAACGGAAGTCACCGAGACCGCAACCGTTCTGTCCGTGAACAACGGCGTGGTGCTGAAAATCGGCGATCGCATCGAAGTGCTGCGCGCAGACGGAGCGCCGACGCGCGTGATCTTCGACAAGGTTCCGGAGAACTTGCGCGCGCGGCCGACGCTGTCGATCAACGTACAGTCGAACGCCGCCGGGCGTCGCGATGCGACGCTGAGCTATCTGACGACGGGCCTGTCCTGGAAGGCAGATTACGTCGCGATGTTCGATGAGCCGGCGAACAAGCTCGACATGCAGGGCTGGGTCACGCTGACCAACAAGTCCGGAACGACGTTCAACGATGCCGTGACGCAACTGATCGCGGGCGAGATCAACATCGTGCGTGCAGCGGACGATTGGCAGTACCAGCAGTACCTGCAGCAGCAGCAATACATGCAGCAGCAACAGCGTGCGCTCGCCGCCCAACGTGGCGGCAATGAGCCTGGCGCACGGCGGCCGCTCGCTGACTACTATGTTTATCCATTGCCCGAGCGCACGACGGTTGCCGACAACCAGACCAAGCAAGTCGGCTTCATCGATGCGCACGGCGTCGCGGCGCGCAAAGTCTACGAGTACTACGCCGACTGGTTCACGACTCTCAACGACCCTGCGCACGCGGCAGTCGTCGTTCGCTTCGCAAATTCCACTCGCGGTGGGCTCGGCGCGCAGCTGCCCGCGGGCATGGTGCGCGTCTACGTGCGCGACACGGACGGCAAGCCGCGCTTCGTCGGCGAGAATCGCATCGAGCACGTGCCGCAAGGCTCGGAAATCTCCGTCAAGACCGGCGAAGCGTTCGACGTGACGGTGCAACCGACATTGGTGAAGCAGGATCGCGCCGGCTTCTGGCGCTCGCGCTACTCGATGGAATACCTCGTGCGCAACGCGCGCAGCCAGGCGACGACGCTGGAGATCCGCCAAGGCGGCCTGTGGCGCGAAGGCAAGGTTCTGGAAGAGAGCATCAAGAGCACGCGGCCGGATGCATACACGCTGCAATGGAGTGTGCCGGTGGCAGCGAACGGCGAGACGAAACTGACTTTCACGGTCGAGACGGGTTGGTAGTCGCATGCGCTGCGCAGCGCTCGCACTTCTACTGCTGCCCCTCGCGGCAACGGCCGACGTCGTTTCGTCAGCGCCCGACGCCGTGCGCGTCACGCTCTACGGCAATCTCGCCGCAAACGCGACTTACGATGAAGAAGGAGGGTACGCGGAGTACGAAGCCGATGACGCCGGACTCGTGATGGTGAGCGAGACGCGCACCATCGACCTGCCAGCCGGCACTTCCAGAGTGGTTTTTCTCGGCGTCGCCGACGCGATCGTGCCGCAGACCGCAGGCATCGAGGGCTTGTCCGCCGCAATCATCGAAAGCAACTTCGACTACGACTTGCTCACGCCCGGCGCCGTGATCGCCAAGTCGCACGGCGAGCGCGTGCGGCTCGTGCGCACCGACAGAGCCACTGGCCGCACGACGGATCGCGAGGCCATCGTGCGCAGCGGACCGCAGGGCGTGATGCTGGAGATCGACGGCAAGATCGAAGCGCTCGGCTGCAGCGGTCTCAGCGAGAAACTGATTTTCCCGCGGCTCCCGCCCGGGCTCGCCGAGGAACCGCAACTATCGATGACAGTCCGAGCAACCACAGCGGGCAGACACACGGTCCAGCTCAGCTACCTCGCGCTCGGCATGGGCTGGTCCGCCGACTACATCGTGCGCATCGGTCCTGACGATCGAACCCTGGACCTCACCGGCTGGATCACGCTGGTCAATCGCAGCGGCACGACGTTTGCGAACACGCCGGCCGAAGTCGTGGCCGGGCAGCTGGCGCGAGATGCGGAGGAGACGCAGCCGCCCGGGCCGACGCAGATCAGTGAGGGCGCGTCGTGCTGGCCGATCGGACAGTTTGCGAAGCTCATCCCGATGTTCAGGAGAGCCGAGCTGGCCCGCACTCGCGGTTTCATCCAAGAAACGCCGCTTGCGGTAACCACTCTGGACGAAGTCGCCGTCACCGGCTCGCGCGTACCATTTCAGGCCCAGATGCGCGAGCTCGGCGACTACAAGCTCTACGCCGTGCCCGAGCCGACGACGATCGCTGCTCGCCAGTCGAAACAGGTGTCGTTCCTGGCTGAGTCGCGCGTGCCGTTCACTCGCCTGTACATGTTCAAAGTCGACGAAGACTCGATCATGAACGAGAACGACTTCGTGCCGCGCCCGGCGACGACGCTCCTGCGCTTGCAAAACAAGGAGAGCGAGGGGCTCGGCAAGCCCCTGCCCCGCGGCGTCATCTCGGTCATGGAGTCGGGCACCGCGGGCGCGGCGCTCGCCGGCCAGGATCGGCTCGACGATACGCCAGTCGGCCTGCCGATCGAGCTGACGCTCGGCAAGGCGATGGACGTGTGGGTCGAGCCGCGCGTCACGGCGGAGGAGACGATCGAGGGCGAAGACCACGACGAGCAGCGCGTCAGCGTCGAAGTCCGGCTGGCCAACGACAAGCCGGTGCCGATCACGCTCGAGTACCGCCAACCGAGCACCGGCGAAGGATTCCGGATCGTGCGCGAGTCCCGCTCGCACACATTCAAAGAAGGCGAGGTCCGCTGGACTTTCCGCCTCCGGCCGGGCGGTCGCGCCGTCCTGCGTTACTCTATGCAGCGTCCGACTGAACGGGACGACGACACCTGATGCGCACATTGATACTGCTGGTGCTGCTGGCAGCGACCGCTGTCGCACACGCCGATCAACCTGGCCTCGAGCCGGCAATCCTGCTGCGCCCTGCCCGCGTGTTCGACGGCACCACGACGCACACGGGCTGGCGCGTACTCGTCCAAGGCAATCGCATCGTCGCGGCGGGCAGCGAAGTCCCTGCCGCCGAAGCGCGCACGATCGACTTTCCGGAGGCAACGCTCATTCCGGGCCTGATCGAAGGCCACAGTCATCTGTTCTTGCACCCATACGACGAAGCAGACTGGGACGAACAGGTGCTGCACGAGTCGATCGCGCTTCGCACCATACGTGCAGTCGACGCGGCGCGTGCAACGCTGATGGCAGGGTTCACGACGGTACGCGATCTCGGTACCGAGGGCGCCGGCTTCGCCGACGTCGGTCTGAAACAGGCGATCGACGAAGGAATCATCCCCGGTCCGCGCATGCTGGTCGCGACTCGCGCGATCGTGGCGACCGGCGCATACGGACCGAAAGGCTTCGAGCCCGGCGTCGAAGTGCCACAAGGTGCTGAAGAAGCGAGCGGCGAGGACATTGTGCGCGCTGTACGTCGGCAGATCGCCGCGGGCGCCGATGTCGTGAAGTTGTACGCAGACTATAGCTGGCGGCCAGGCGAGAGCCGCCGCCCGACGATGTCGGAAGCCGAGTTACGCGCCGCGACAGCAGCCGCGCACGATGCGGGGCGCACCGTCGCCGTACACGCCACCACCGAGGAAGGCATGCGCCGAGCGATCGCAGCCGGCGTCGACACCATCGAACACGGGTACGGCGGCACCAAGGAGATATTCCGCGCGATGAAAGATCGCGGCATCGCGCTCTGCCCAACGCTCGCAGCAGTCGCATCCGTCGCACGCTACAAGGGGTGGGACGAACGCGATCCGGTGCCGGCCGCCGTAGAGCTCGCGCGCTCGGCCTTCAAGGCCGCACTCGCTGCCAAGGTGACGATCTGTGCGGGCAGCGACGTCGGCGTGTTCGCTCACGGTGCCAACGTGCTCGAGCTCGAGCTCATGCAGGACGCCGGCATGCCCGCGCGCGAGGTGCTGGTGGCTGCGACATCCGGCAATGCGCGCGCATTCCACATCGACGACCGGGTCGGCGCCATTCGGGCCGGGCTCATCGCCGATCTGGTCGTCGTGGCCAACGACCCGAGCACGAACATTCGTGCACTCCGGCAGATCCGCATGGTGATGAAGGACGGCAAGGTGGTTCGCGAATGACAGGGCCGGATGGGTTCGACCTGCCGGTTCCGCACGTGATCGAGCTGGCAGTTGGCGCGGCGGACATCGACGCCTACAACCACGTGAACAACGCGGTGTACGTGACCTGGTGCGACCGGATCGCCTGGGATCACTCGGCTGCGTTGGGTCTACCGATCGAGCGCTGCCTGGAGCTCGACCGCGGCATGGCTGTCGTGCGAACCGTCATCCAGTATCTGCGTCCCGCGCTGCTCGGCGACCTCGTACACATCGCGACCTGGATCGTGCCGGTAGAGAGCCGGCTGCGCGTGCGCCGCCGTTTCCAGATCAAGCGCATAGCAGACGACGTCACGCTCGCACGCGCGGAGATCGAGTACGTCTGCATCGAGCTGTCGAGCGGCCGGCCAACGCGGTGGCCGCCCGAGTTTCGCGAGCGCTACGTCAGCAAGCCGGAGATCGTCGCAGCGATCGCCGGTATCGAGCCGCTCTAGCGGCTCGCTACTCCGGCTCCTCCTCGTCCTCGTCGAGCGCGAAGTCGCCTCGCTCGAGAGCGGCTATCACCTCGCAGGCCTGGTCCACCTGATCGCTGCGCACCTGCACGCGCACGCCGCCGCCGGCGATCGACATGAAGATGTGCGTCACGCCGAGATGCTCGCCCCAGACGTAAGCAAAGATGCCGTGCGATTCGAGGCACGCGCGCAGGACGTTGGCCTTCAGCGGATTGCTGAACTGCGCGACCGTGACCAGGTCGATGTCGTCGTCAGGCGCGTCGCTGTCGTCCGACTCTGCCATGCCAGCGGTCTCCCGCACGAAGTGTTCTGTCAAATGTGCTTCGGAAACAAGGATAGACGATCTTCGCCCGCCGAGCGTACGCTTGCGCACCCATAGAACAACTCATAACAACGATTGGGGTGGGAACAGCGCTTATGAAGGGACGGGTGACGATCGGCCTGATCGGCGATCGCAACGATTCGGTGCCGGCGCATCAGGCAATTCCATTGGCGTTGGAAAATGCGGCGGAGACGCTCGGCATCGCGGCCGCGTACGAATGGGTGCCCACCGAACGAATCCGATCCGCGAGTCGCGTCGCCTCGTACGACGGGCTGTGGTGCGTGCCAGCCAGTCCCTATCGAAGCATGGAGGGCGCGTTGCTCGCGATCCGCTGCGCGCGCGAAGGCCGCATTCCGTTTCTCGGCACGTGCGGCGGATTTCAACACGCGATCATCGAATACGCCCGCAACGTGCTCGGCTGGCAGGACGCGACGCATGGCGAAACGGATTCGACCGCGACGGTCGCCGTCATCTCACCGCTTTCGTGCGGGATCATCGACGGCAGCGGTTCTGTGCAGTTGCTCGCAGGCACGCGCATCGCTGCCGCGTATGGCGCCGACGAAGCAACCGAGGAATATTTGTGCAGCTACGGCGTGAATCCCGACTTCCGCGCGTCGCTGACTGCTGGCCCGCTGCGCGAATCAGCGCGGGATGACACGGGCGACCTGCGTGCCGTGGAGCTCGACGATCATCCGTTCTTCGTCGCGACGTTGTTCCAGCCGGAGCGCGCAGCGTTGCGGGGCCGGCCTGCGCCGCTGGTCAACGCGTTTCTCGCTGCGTGCGCAGCGGAGTGATGTGAAGACGGCGCCCGCCTCCTTCCCGAAGCGGGCGCGTCCCCAACCAGCCTAGCCCGTTAGCTGCGCGGGATCGGCTGCTTCTCGCAAGTGACGTCGGGATTCCAGTCGTGCAGCGCGCCCCTCGGGTTGTCCTCGAACGCCCAGACGTGGATCTCGAAGAAGCCGCCTTCGATGCCGTAGCGGTTCGGCGTGCCCACGAAGTTCAGCAGGTGCCCGAACAACGACGGACGCGGGTCCGGCAAGGGCGGCTGCGGGGGATTCAGGGCATCCCACGCTGCCTTCGGGATGACGTACTCGACGCCGACGATCCGCAGCCTGCCGTTCGACTGCGGCTCGTAGATCAGCGCCTCCGGCTTGCTCGGGTCGAGCACACCGTCCACGAATTCGTGGTTGATCAGGTGCACGCCCATCGCGCCGAAGTCCGGCCCCGTCACGCATGGCGTCTTGAGGACCTTGCCGTAGTTCTCGAGATCCTTCTTCGACAGATTCAGCACGGCCCGGCGCACCTCGTTCACGATCGGCGAGAAGTTGGACGAGTAGTGGCGGTCGTTGCTGGCGGAGTCGTTGTCGGTCGCGCTCGCGGCCAGCGACAGCGTGCACGTGATTGCGGCTGTCAGCAGCGGCAGGACCTTAGGTCTAAGATTCGGATTCATATCGCTTCCTTCCCCGGTTATGGGTGCAAAGTGTGTAGCGCAGGTCCAGACGCGAAACCTCCGTGCATGCTCCCGGCCATCCCCGGCTTGCGTCTGTAGCACTGCACGGTCAGGATAAAATTGCGCTACGCGCACCAAATCGGGCGAGTTACCCAAGTTGCGGCAACGGCACCCCCAAATTGCGGCCGGCGGTGTACCCAGAACAGGCCCCGATTGCGAATAGACAAGTTTTGCGGAATGGCAAAGCGATGAACGATTGGTTCGTCTACCTGTTCGCCCTCACCGACTGCTCGGCCTTCAAGGTCGGGTTCTCGTGCAATCCGTTCCAGCGAATCCACACGTTCAGCCGCCGCTATTACGAGCGCTTCGATGTTGCGCAGTCGCTGCTACTGCGCCTCGACACCGAGGCACAGGCTCGCGCGATCGAGGCGATTCTCAAGAGCGAGCTCGCTGTATTCCGCACCGACTCACCGGCTTGGGTGCCGCTGGAGGCCGGCGGTCAGACGGAATGGTTCAGCGCCGTGCAGTTCGGCAGCGCCGAACTGCGGCTGCGCTCGTTCCTGACCGGGCACGAGGCGTCGCAGGTGATCGAGATGGGCGCGTACATCCGCGACGAGCTGCAGCGTCTGTGCGGATCCTTCGAGCCCTGGGCGTGGAGCCAGGCGCAGCAAGCGTGCGACGCATCGGCATCCGCCTACACGCTCAGGTCGGCACTGGCGATCGCAGACTCGCTGCGCGACTGGCTCGAGGCGTATCGCTTCTTCGACGTGGCGCTGTTCAACGATGATCCGGCTGCGCTCGAGTTCGTATGGTCGATAGCGCGACGGTCTCCCAACCCGCAACCACAGCGAACACGAGTGTCGTAGCGATGCTGGCGACGAGCGGCGTGATCGCGTGCGCGAGCGTCGGCCACGCCAGCAACGCGAGCAGCACGAGACCGACCATGTGCGACAGCGGCGGCGTCCGCCGATCGTTGGTCAGCCACTTGAACCAAGCCGCGCCGGCCAGGTAGCAGGCCGGGCCGCCGAGAACCGTCAGCAGCCCGGCGTCGGTCCCGTGCAGCGGGTGCATCAGCACGACCTCGTCGGCGACCGCGCACACGATGATTCCCGCGACGATCACGATGTGCACATATGTATACGCGGAACGCGCCGTCCGCCCGGGATCGCCGGCATGAACGATGCGGTGCTGGGCGCGCTCCGCGCCGGTGTCGAAATAGAGCCACCACATGATGATGCTGCCGAGCACCGCGCTGAAGAACGCTATCAGCGTCGGCGCGTCCCACGTCAGCTCTGCGAACGTCGCTCCGGTGACTAGCAACGACTCGCCGAGCGCGATGATGACGAACAGCGCGCAACGCTCGGCCATGTGACCGCCGTCGACATTCCAATCCGTGAGGGAGGATCGACCGAGCCCCGGCACCCAGAACAGCGCCCACGGCCCCAGCAGCTCGATGCCGAGCGCCAGCGTCCACCACGCGAGCCGCACACCCGGGTCCGACAAGCCGCCGATGATCCAGCACGTGCCGGACAGCGTCAGCCAGACGGCGATGCGCTGGAAATTGTTGGTGAGCCGCCCCGGGGTGCGCCGCACAGCCCAGAGAACGAACAGCGTGCGACCGATCTGCATCGACGCGTACGCGCTCGCGAACACGATGCCCCGTTCGGCGAACGAATGCGGAATCGAGACGGACAGGAACAAGCCAGCGATCGTGAGCACGAACAGACAGACCCGCACGGGCAGCCGCTCGGGATCCAGCCAGTTCGTCGTCCACGCCGTGTACATCCAGACCCACCACACGGCCATGAACAGCATCGTCACGCGGACCAGGTTCTCGAACGTGAGCTCTGCCAGCAGCGTGTGCGAGAGCTGCGTGACTGCGAACACGAACACGAGATCGAAGAACAGCTCGACCATGCCGACGCGGCCGCTGCCCGGTCGGTTTCGATCGCGCAACAATGCACTCACTGGTTGCTCTCCGATGTGCGCGCCGTTTACGGCGTCCTCGTGCATTAAGTATCCTCTGACGCCGATGAAACTGTCGAACCTCCTGGCGACTCTGGCGCTCGTCGCCGCCTCACCGGCGCTCGCGCAGGTGTGCCCGTACGAAAACCTGATGCCGGAATTCGCCGAGTTCGTCGGCGCGACCCGCGACCTCCAGCCGGCGCCGCGTGCCGAGGCCTTCGTCACGCGCTTCGCCGACAAGCATCCGGACTTCTACACCGAGCAGCTGTTCGGCTCGCGCGACAAGGTGCTCGAGCGCGCCAAGCGTCTGTTCGATCCGCAGGGAGCGCCGAAATTCGCCGGTGCGCGGCCGATTACGCTCGACGACGTGCTCGTCACTGGCCGCAGCATTACTACCGACTACGCTCGCATCGAGGCGACGTTTCGCCGGGCATTTCCCGATTACCGTTGCGAAACGCCTATCAGCTTCGGCCTGTCGCTCTACATGTTCGACGGCAACCAGGCAACCGATGTCCCGGGCAAGCCGCGCATGCGCTTCGGCGTCGAGATGATCGCGCTGTTGCATCCGCCGCGAGAGCTGCCGGCGTTCTTCCACCACGAGCTGATGCACATCTACCAGGCGCAGCAAGTCGGTGCTGCCGCCCCGGCGGGCGGTAAGCAGCCGGTGTGGTGGGCGTTGTGGAACGAAGGGCTGGCGACCTACGTCAGCTGGAAGCTCAATCCGACGCTGACCGCGCCGGAAATTTTCTGGACGCCGCGCGACATGGAGACGCAGATGCAGCCCAAGGTTGCCGAAGCGGCGCGGCTCATGCTTGCGGACTTGGACGGTCACGAGGGCTACGAGCGCTGGTTCACAGCCGGCTCCAATCCGCCCGGACTGCCGACGCGCAGCGGCTACTACCTCGGTTACCTGATGGCGCAGCGGTTGGATCGCGGTGACCTCGCCGCTCTGGCGAAGATGCCGCCAGAGCAGGTCGCGCGCGAGGCACGCAGCTTTCTCGAATCGCTGGCTGTCAGCCCTGCAAAGCCTTGATCAGGGTGCGCGTCAGCTCGCGGCCGCTCGCGCCGTCTGCATCGAGCGAGGGATTGTAGATCGTGATCTCGATGCCGACCGCACGCCCCGACGCGAGCGCCGTTTGCAGCACGGTGCACAGCTCGTCCCAGCTCAAGCCGTCGGCCATGCGATAGTCGACGGCCGGCATCAGCGCGTCGCTGACCACGTCTGCGTCCAGGTGTATGAAGAAGCCCTGCGTAGGCTTGGCCGTGAGGTGATCGATCGCGCGTTGCGCGGCAGCCTTCGCGCCGAGACGCCGCACTTCATTCAATTCGAGCGCCAGCATTTCACGCGGCAACGGTTGGCTGCCGTACTCGCGCTGCTCCTGCGCATCGCGAAAGCCGAACGCGACGACGTCCTCGTCGCGCACCAGCGGTCTTAATCCTTCGAGGTTCGTCAGCACCGCCGGGCCGCGTCCTGTCGCGAACGCCAGATCCATCGACGCGGCTTCGCCGCTCGTCAGAGCTTCGGGCTGGTAGAAGTCCGCGTGGCCGTCGATGAACAACAGGCCGTAACGGCCGCGACGGCGCAGCGCGAGCGTGCTGCCCAACACGATCGAACAATCGCCGCCGAGCAGGATCGGAAATTCGCCGCGCCCGATGACCTCCGCCACGGTATCCGCGAGCCGCACGGAATATTCGGCAATGCCAGGTGCGTTGAGCATCAGCGTCTGCGGATCGCGCTTGCTGTCGTACGCGGCACTGGGCACGACGCGGCCGGCGCGCCGCGCATTCAGCTGATCGGCCAGGCCATGCTGCAGCAACACCGACGGCAGTCGATCGACGCCCGTCGGTTTCAGACCGAGGATCGACGGCGCTTCGATGATGGCGTAACGATTCATTACGCCCCGAACACATGCAACGCCGCGTACTGCAGCAGCATGATCGTCTTGCCGTCGCGGATTTCGCCCGAAGCGATGCGGGCGAGCGCGTCGTCGAATGACAGCTCCATCACTTCGATGTCCTCCTCGTCGACACCGCCGCCTGCGCTCACGCGCTGCGCGCGCGAATACTCCGCCACGAAGAAGTGCAGGATCTCGGTGACGGAGCCTGGCGACATGTAGGCCTGCATCACCTTACGCGCGTTCCGGATCTCATATCCTGTCTCTTCGAACGCCTCGCGCGCGATGCAGGTTTCCGGCTCGTCCTCGTCGAGCAAGCCCGCGCAGGCCTCGATGAGCATTCCCGACGCGTTGCCATTGACGTACGTCGGGAGCCGGAACTGGCGCGTGAGCACGACTGTGCGACGCACGCGGTCGTACAACAGGATGGTCGCGCCGTTGCCGCGGTCGTAGGCCTCGCGGCTCTGCACTTCCCAGCTGCCGTCGCGCTTGCGCAGGCGGAACGTCACCTTGCGCAGCACGTACCAGTTGTCGGACAGAACCTCGGTCTTCAGGACTTCGACATGCTCGGGCATGCAAAAAGGCTAGCGTGCAAAAACGTGCAGAGTCAAGAAAATTCGTGCATAGTCCGGCAATGCTCGCCAGCCAGCGCAAGGATTACCTGCTTCAGGTCCTGCACACGCAGGGGCAGATCGTCGCCAAGGACGTGAGCCGCGAGCTGGAGCTTTCGGAGGACACTATCCGTCGCGATCTGCGCGAGCTCGCCGCCGCCGGGCGGCTGCAACGCGTGCATGGCGGTGCTCTGCCCGCCTCCCCTGCCGTCGTCGATTTCGCGGGCCGCCAGCAGATTGCGTCCGATGCCAAAGCGTCGATCGGTCGTGCCGCGGCGAAGCTGATCCAGCGCGGTCAGGTCGTGATTCTCGATGGCGGCACTACGACGCTGCAGATCGCGCGGCATCTCCCGCACGACTTGCACGCGACAGTCGTCACGCACAGTCCGACGATCGCGGTCGCGCTCGTCGAGCATCCGTCAGTCGAAGTGATCTTGCTCGGCGGCCGGCTGTTCAAGCACTCCGTCGTCACGGTCGGCGCCGCAGCGGCGGAAGCCGTCGCGCACATTCGCGCGGATCTGTACTTCATGGGCGTCACTGGCATTCACCCGAAAGCAGGGCTCAGCACCGGCGACCTCGAGGAAGCGCACATGAAGCGCGCGCTGCTGGCGAGCGCAGCTGAAACCCACGTGCTCGCGAGCGCCGAAAAAATCGGCACGGCATCGCCGTACGTCATCTGCCCGCTCGCGGACGTCGACGGCATCGTCGCGGACGCCGACATTCCCAAAAAAACGCTCGCCGACTATCGAAAACTGGGCCTGTCCGTCGTCCAGGCCTGACCGCGGACACTTCGAGCGGACGGCCGGACGCGTCCGGACAGGCCCGGGCGTACGCCAAAAATCGCCGTTCCCCGGAAAATCCTGCACTTAGCGCGCCCCAGCGATGTTGGCACGCCCCCTGCAATAAGGAGATCGAGTGTCCACATAGCGTGGCCGCAAACAGAGAAACCGAGGAGACCGCCATGTTCGCCATCCAGCAGAATCGCAGCCCCGTCCAGCGTGCCGTGTGCCTGGTGCTCGCCGGCTTCATCGTCAGCATCGGCCTCGCGACCGGCGCATTCGGTATGCACGTCGCCGAGCGCAACGCTGTTGCCGTGGTCGCGAAGCACGTCGCCTAACTTCAGTCGGGTCGCACCTCTGTCCAATATCGGTGGCAACGCAACGTCAGTAACGTTGCGCCATGAGCGTAGGCGACCTGTACGACGTCGAGCGCACCGGCGAATTCGCTGTCACGCGAGTGCGCCGGCGCTCGAAGCAGGCGAGCGGCGACGCAGCTCAGACCAACGCAACCCGGGCCGTGCCGATCACGGTTCTGACCGACGACGCCACGCTCGCTGACGCAATTCACGACGCCGCGGCTGCAGCCCACCCAGTCGCCACGGCAAGCACTCTCGACGAAGCGGTCGAGTTCGCGGCCAACGGCCGTTGCGGCATCCTCATCACCGATCAACTTTCCACACCCTCCGCCCTGCGACAGATGACGCAGCGGCTGCGGCAAGCCGAGCCCGCGCTCGTCGTCGTCGCCGTCGGCAACAATGGCGATCAGGGCGGCCTGATCAGCCTGCTGTCCGCAGGCGTCGTCGATCGTCTGATGCTCAAGCCGCTCACGCCTTCGCTCGCACAGATCGTGCTCAAGTCCGCCGTTCAGCAGCATCGCACGCTGCAGGGCGTCGGCACGGCGGTCACGCTGATCGAATCCCAGTCTTCGCAACCCGAACCCGCCGTCGTCCTGGTCGAGTTGCAACGCCATGCTGCCAACGACCTGACCGAAGCGAAGCTCGACCTGCAGCCCTCGCCGGCCGAGGTCGTGGTGCCAGCCTCGATTGCCGGTCCCGCGACGCCGTCCCGGCCGAGAGACATTCCTCGTCCGCCGTGGATCGCAGTGGTGGCCGCGCTGGTCGCAGTCGCTGGCCTGATGTGGTGGATCGCTGCCGAGCGCCAGCCCGCCATCGATCCGCAAGCCGTGATCGCAACCAATCTCGCCGCCGCGCAGCGCGCAGTTCGTGAAGGCCACGCAGTCGAGCCGCGCGGACAAAGTGCATTTGATTACTACAACACGGTGCTAGCGCTGGACCCGGCGAACGCGGCCGCGAAGCAAGGCATCGACCAGATTGCAGATAGTTTCGCCACTCAGGCCGGCATGGCTATCGCCCGGGGACAGGTCGCGGCAGCCATCGTCGCGCTCGATAGCATTCGTCGTGTGCGGCCCGAGCATCGGCAGCTGCCGGATCTGCAGGCGCAACTCGCCGCTGCGCAGGAGACGTTGGCCGCGGCGGTGCCGGAAATTGTCGCGCCGACGCCGCAGCCGCCGAAGGCAGCGCCAGCGCCGGCAGTCAGTCCAACTCTGCAGAAGAATGTCGAAGCGCAAGCTCGCGCCGTCGCCGAAGCGGCTGCAGCCCTGAAGCGCGATCAGCAGGAGCTCGCGAACGCGCAACAGCAGTTCGCAGCCAAGCTCGAGGCTGCGGAGGCGCGGCTCGCGGCCGCGCGCAAAGAGACGATCGAAGCGGCGCCGATACCCACACCTGCGGCGGCAGCGGCTGCGACGCCGATGCCAACGCCGAAGCTCGCCCGCATGGTACGGCCGGAATATCCGTCCGAAGCTCTGCGCACGGGCGCGGAAGGCTGGGTCAACGTGAGCATGTTCGTCATGCCGGCGGGCAGCGTTCGCGATCCGCGAGTCGAACAAAGCAGCAACGGCACGCTGTTCAATCGAGCCGCGCTCGCCGCCGTGCGTAAGTGGAGATACGAGCCTTTCGCCGCCGCCGATCCGCATGCCGCGCAGCGCGTGACGGTCCGCGTCGAGTTTCGAATGGAAGAACGTTGAACGTCTCGCATCTGTTAAAGTCTCAACGTGAGTCAAGTCACGGGGGCTTCGAACAGCAATGCGTACGCATAGCTTCGTTTCAAAGGCCGCGATCTGCCTGATCGCCGCCGTTTTCAGCATCGCAGCCGTCGCCGGCGAGCGACAGGAAGCGCGCCTCACGACATCGACGCGCGTGCTCACCGAACTGATGCAGATGCCGGATCAGAACATCCCGACCTGGCTGCTCGAACGCGCGCATGCGGTCGCGGTGATTCCGGCGGTGATCAAGGTCGGGCTCGGCGTCGGCGGCCGACGCGGCAAAGGCGTGCTGGTCGTCCGCAAGGACAACGGCCAGTGGAGCAATCCGGTGTTCGTCAACCTGACCGGCGGCAGCTTCGGCTTCCAGGTCGGCGTGCAATCGACGGACGTGGTGCTGGTATTCACTTCCCGGCAGAGCATCGAAGGCATCGTCGGCGGCAAGGTGACCTTGGGCGCCGATGCGTCGGTGGCCGCCGGACCGGTCGGTCGGCAGAGCTCGGCCGCGACTGACGTAGGACTCACCGCACAGGTCTACTCGTACTCGCGCGCGCAAGGTCTGTTCGCCGGCGTGGCACTCGACGGCTCGGCAATGACCATCGATCACAAGTCGAACGAGTCGTTCTATGGCCGGCCGGGTGTCCTGGCGAGCGACATCATCCGCCTGGACGCGCCTCCGGCGCCGGCACCCTCCAGCGACTTCATCGCCGTCCTGCAACGCTCAGCGACCGGTGCAACCGCCGCGAACGCGGCCCCGCGGACCACGACCGCGGAAGCGGCACCCGCGTCGTCTTCGCCGCAACCGCAGGCGAAGCCGGCCCAGACCTACCCGCTGGAAGATCAGCATCCGGGCGAGGAACCGCCGGAATAATCCTCTTCTCCGGATGGCGACCTGGATCGCGTTGCTGCGCGGAGTCGGCGGCGGAATCCGGCCGCTGTCGATGCGCGATCTCGTCACCGCGCTTCGAGGCATCGGGCTGAAAGACGTCCGCACCTACATCCAGAGCGGCAACGTCGTCTTCAGCAGCGCCAAGGCAGCGACCCGGCTCGCCAGTGAGATCGAGGGCTGCATCGAGAAGCACTTCGGCTTCCACTCGAAGACCTTCGTCCTGAGCGTCCCCGAGCTGAAACGCGCCGCCGCGGGCAATCCCTTCCCGCAGGCGGACGAGAAACCGCAGTCGCTGCACTTGTTCTTCCTCGCCAAGCCCGCGAAGGCCGCCCAGCTCGATGCGATGAACGAGCTCAAGGCGAAGTCCGAGCAGTTCGTGCTGACGAACAAGGTGCTCTACTTCTATGCGCCGGAGGGCTTCGGCATCTCCAAGCTCGGCGCGAAGGTCGGCCGACTGCTCGGCGTGGACACCACGGCGCGCAACTGGCGCACGGTCGGCAAGCTGCTGGAGATGACGAAAGAATGAGAGGTGAGCGCGCCCGCCAAGCAGGCGGTGTGGTTCGAGCGCTCCTCGCATATGATTCCGTGGGAAGAGCCGGGCAAGATGCTGCTGAGCCTCGTGCAATACGTGCGCCCGCTGGCCGAGCCGACCGAGAATCGACGCTGATAATACGAATGAGCTTCGCGCGCCTTTGCATTCTCCTCGTGGCCCTGCACGCCGGTGCGGCGGCGGCCTTCGACTTCGACGACGTCGCCGAGCTGGCGCAGCTGCAGGCGCGGCAGGCGTATCGCAGCTCTGGTCGCAAGGCTCCCGCGCAGCTGCAAGCGCTCAATTACGATCAATATCGCGACATCCGCTTTCGTCCCGAGCGCGCGGTGTGGCGAGCCGAGAAGCTGCCGTTCGAGCTGATGTTCTTTCACCTCGGCAAGACCCAGAAGGAGCCGGTGCGGGTCGACGAGATCAACGCCGACGGCACGCGCCACATTCCGTACCGGGCCAGCGACTTCGACTTCGGCAAGAACAAGCTCTCGCCGCAGAGCTGGGGCGATCTCGGCTTCGGCGGCTTCCGCGCGCACTACCCGCTGAATGCGGGTGCGTACAAGGACGAGCTCATCGTGTTCCTCGGCGCGAGTTACTTTCGCGCGCTCGGTGCCGGCCAGCGCTACGGCCTGTCGGCGCGCGGGCTCGCAATCGACACGGTCGGCGGCCAGGGCGAGGAGTTCCCGGCATTCACGAGGTTCTGGGTCGTCAAGCCCGCGGCCGATGCAACGACGCTGACGATCTACGCGCTGCTCGATTCGCCGCGCGCGACCGGTGCTTATCAGTTCGACGTGCATCCCGGCGGCGAGACGGTGATGGACGTACGGGCGCGCATCTTCCTGCGCGCGAGCGTCGCGACACTCGGCATCGCGCCGCTCACGAGCATGTTCTTCTTCGGCGAGAACCAGCCGCATCGCACGGACTTCCGGCCCGAGGTGCACGACTCCGACGGCCTGATGGTCGCCACCGGCGACGGCGAGTGGATCTGGCGGCCATTGCTCAATCCGCGGCAGACGCTGACGACGTCGTTCTCGATGCAGACTCTGCGCGGCTTCGGTCTGATGCAACGCGACCGCGACTTCCGCAACTACGAGGACAGCGAGGCCCGCTACGAGCTGCGCCCGAGCGCGTGGGTCGAGCCGACAGGCACCTGGGCACCTGGCCGGGTCGAGCTCATGCAGCTGAACACGCCCGACGAGACCAACGACAACGTCGTCGCGTACTGGGTACCCCGCGACGCGCCGGCGCCGGGCCAGCCGCTCGACTTCACTTATCGATTGCACTGGCAAGGACAGCAGCAGGAGCAGCACCCGCCGGGCGCGTGGGTGCTACAGACGCGCGCCGGCCGTGGCTACGCAGAGCTCGCCGAGGACGAGCAGCAATACGTGGTGGATTTCAACGGTCCAGCACTCGCCGCGCTGCCCGCTGACGCGAAAGTCAAAGCGGTCGTGACCGCGCCCGCGAACGGAGAAGTACGAGAGAGCAACGCCTATCGTGTCGAAGCGACAGGTGCGTGGCGCATGACCGTGACCGTGAAGCAGCTCAACCGCAACGAGCCGACGGAGCTGCGCGGGTTTCTTCAGAGTGGCAACGATGTGCTCACGGAAACGTGGAGCAATATCCTGCCGCCGCTGTTGCAGCGATGAGCCTGATCGCTGCGGCCATTACTCAGGTCGTGCTGCTCGGCACTGGGACGCCGGCTCCAGATCCCGAGCGTTCGGGACCTGCGACTGCCGTGGTCGTCGACGACACTCCTTATCTCGTCGACTTCGGCTCCGGAGTCGTGCGACGCGCGGCCGGCGCCGTCGCCAAGGGCGTCAAGGGTCTGCGTCCTGGAAATCTGCAGGTCGCCTTCCTCACGCATCTGCACGCCGATCACACGATGGGATACGCCGATCTCATCGTCACGCCGTGGATCGCCGGGCGAAACTCGCCGCTCCAGGTATACGGCCCACGCGGCTTGAAGGACATGACCGAGCACGTGCTGGCCGCGTATCGGGTCGATCTCGACAATCGCATGGCGGAGCGCGGCCAGAAGTACACGCTCGTCGAAGCGCATGAAATCCAGCCCGGCGTCGTATATCGCGACGCGAAGGTCACGGTGACTGCATTCAAGGCTCCGCACGGCGACTTGGTGGCGTACGGCTATCGCTTCCAGACGCCGGATCGCGTGATCGTCATTTCAGGCGACACGACGCCCAGCGACAACGTCGTCAACGCTTGCAACGGTTGCGACATTCTCATCCACGAGCACTACAGCCTCGCGTCGTTCGCGCGGGTGGAGCCGCGCTGGCAGGACTATCGGCTGCGTCATCACACGTCGACGAAACAGCTCGCCGAGCTCGCCGCGAAGGCGCAGCCAAAGCTGCTGATCCTTTATCACCGAGCCAACCCCGGCGCGGGCGGCGCGTCCGCGCCCGAATCGGAAGTCGTGCAAGAGATGAACGAGCTGTACAAGGGTCGCTGGGTCAGCGGGCACGACCTCGACGTCTACTGACGCAGTAGTGCGAGCACCTGGTCGCGAACCGCGCGATCGTGCACCGGCATGACCAGCACATCGCCCGGCCGCGCCCACGCGAACGCGCGATTGACTGCCCCGAGCTCGCTCAAGTGCACTTCGATGGCGGTTTCCAGCAGACCCGCACGCAGCAGCGCGGCGTGCAAAATCGCGGGCACTTCGCCTGGCGCGCGACCCCGCATGTACGCCTCCGTTTCCTTCACCACGACGAAGTCCGGGCGGAATCGCGCCGCCATCGCGGCCAGCCCTTCGATGTCCGCGTTCGAGCGGTTGCCGGCCTGACCGAGCAGCAATGCGATGCGTCCGGTGCGACGCAAGCGAGTCGCAACATTCATCAGCCCGCGCAGACCATCTGGATTGTGTGCGTAGTCGATCAGCACCTGCGCACCGCGATAGTCGTAACGCATCAGCCGCCCAGGATTGTCGGTCGGGTCTGCGCCGAAGCGCGCCAAGACTGTCGCGACGGTAGCGGCTTGAATTCCGAGGCCAAGTGCTGCCAGCGCAGCGCCAGCAACGTTCTGGATGTTGTAGTCGGCGGTGCCGTCCACGGTGAGCGGCATATCTACCGCTGCGCCGAGATCGAACTCCTCGGCCGCGCTGTCGCGCGCCCAACTCACGATGAGCCGCCCGTTGCGCACACCGCTGGTCGAACCGCCCTTCATGCGATGCGAGAGCAGCAGCGGGTCATCGTAGTTGCGGGAAAACCAGCCGATCGGGCAAGCGAACTGATCGACGCGCGATCGCAGCATGGCGTCGTCGGCGTTGAGCACCAACAAACCTCGATCGTCAATCGTGCTCGCGACGACCAGTTTGGTGTCAGTGAGTCCCGCCAGATCGTCGATACCGTACTCGCCGAAATGATCGGCTGAGATGTTCGTGACGACGGCGACGCGCGCGCGCTGTACCGCGAGCCCCCGCCTCAGAATTCCACCGCGCGCGGTTTCGAGGATCGCAGCTTGCACGCGCGTGTCGCGCAGGACCGTGCGCGTGCCGACCGGCCCGGAGTAATCGCCGCGCTCGATCTGCTCGCCGGCGACGAACAGACCGTCGGTGCAGTTGTAACCGTCACGCCAGCCCTGCGCTCTCGCGCACGCGGCAAGCAATCGGACCGTCGTCGTCTTGCCATTCGAACCCGTTACGATCGCAGTGGGAACGTTGCGCAGCTCGTTCCAAGGCACTTGGTCCGCGTCCGGCAACGCATCGAGCGGCCACGTGCGACCGTCGGCGCCGGAGCCGAGCGTCAGGCAATCGTCGTCGACGAGAACCGACAGCGCGCGCGAATGAGCTGCGGCAACCAACGCGCGCAGACGCGGCGAGCCTTCGATACTCGACAACTTCGCGAAGCGCGCGAATGCCGCTGGCTCATCGAGCACCGGCAATGCGACTGCGAACGCCGCTGACATCGACGACTGTTCCACGGCAGCACGGGCGGCATCGATCAGCGCACTTTCGAGGTGACTCCAGCGCGCCGGACCGGCAGCGACGAGCGACGCGCAGAACGCCCATTCGTTGACTTCGGTCGCCGTGAACAGTTGATCGAGCGGCGCCGCTATCGCGAGCGACGTGCCGGCAGCGTGTCGACGCGCGACGATCGCTGGTGGGGTATCGGCCCAATGCAATGACGCGCGCGCACGCGCGACGCGCATGCGCCACTCGGCCAGCAACGTCGCATCGATTTCGACTCCGAGTGTCTCCAGGACTGCGCCAGTCGAAACGAAGAACAGGTTGCTGCCGGTGAGGCGTCGCGAGCTGTCGAACGGCAATGCGGCCGGTTCGCTCAGTCATCGACCTCCGGCGCGAGGCGAATGCCACGTTCGTCGCGCAGCAGACCTTCGAGGCTCGGCAGCGGTGGCAGCTCGGCACTCGTCTCGGAGATCGTGGGTGGATGCGCCGCCGCGGCAACACGCGCCTGCGGCTCCGGCGCGCCGGCCGGGCGGAACTTCGTGATCTGCTTCCACGAGCGAACCAGCGCGTCCGCGAAGACCAGCAGCAGATCGCCGGGCTGGCCCATGTTCAGCGCCGCATCGATCGCTTCCTGCTCGTCGGGAATGATGGAAATCTGCTTGTTCAACACGCCCTCGGCGATCAGCGCCGTGGCGATCATGCGCGGCACTTCGTCCGGCGCGCGGTCGCGCAGGTTGTCGTCGCGGCGGCAGATGTAGTGATCGAAGCGACCGGCGACGGCCTTCGCGATCGCATGCAGATCTTCGTCGCGCCGGTCGCCCGGCCCGGCTACGACGACGATGCGTCGACCGGTCACGTCGAGGCGTTGCGCCAGCTCGGCCATCGCCGCGACGGCGTGCGCGTTGTGACCGTAGTCGAATACGACCTTGAACGGATGCTCGTTGAAGACGTTCATGCGGCCCGGCGCCTGGAAGAACGTCGTGTCGAACGTCCGCAGGCCCTGGCGGATCGCGTCGAGCTTCATGCCGAGCGAGAAAGCCATCGCCGCCGCGAACATCGCGTTCTGCACGTTGTGAATCGCGCGACCTTCGAGCGTCGCGGGAATCAGATGCGTCCACAACAGCGGAATGTGGCTGCCGCGGTCGTACAGCGTGATCATCTGACCGTTGACGCCGGCTTCGAGCGCGCACGCGCGCCCGCCGGCACGAATGTGCTCGCGCACCAGCGTGTGCTGCGGGTTCATGGTCACGTAGCAAATGTTCTTCGCTTCCGTATAGCCGGACATCTTCAGCACCAGCGGATCGTCGGCGTTCAGCACCGCGCAATCGGTCGCGACTTCGATCACCACCCGTTTGACTTCAGCGAGCTGCTCCAGCGTGTCGATGCCCTTCAGGCCGAGATGATCGGACTGCACGTTCAGCACTGCGCCGACGTTCACTTGGCGCACGCCCATGCCAGCGCGCAGCAAACCGCCACGCGCAGTTTCGAGCACGGCCATGTCGATCTGCGGATCGGCGAGCACCATCTGCGCGGACATGGGGCCGGTCATGTCGCCCTGTACGGTGCGCTGGCCGTCGATGTACACGCCATCGGTCGTCGTCAGTCCCGGCGTGTAACCGCCCATCTTCGTGATGTGCGCGAGCATGCGCGCCGTCGTTGTCTTGCCGTTCGTGCCTGTGACCGCCGCGATTGGCACGCGCGACGGCGCGCCCGGCGGGAATAGCATGTCGATGACCGGGCCTGCGACGTCGCGCGCCGTGCCCTCGCTCGGCGCGACGTGCATGCGGAAGCCCGGAGCTGCGTTGACTTCGCAGATGCCGCCGCCGATCGTGCGATAGCTCTCGGCGATGTTCTGCGACAGGAAGTCGACACCGCCGACGTCGAGACCGATCGCGCGAATCGCGCGCACTGCCATGTCACGGTTGTCGGGATGAATGACGTCGGTGACGTCGGTGGCCGTGCCGCCGGTGGATAGATTCGCGGTCGATCGCAAGTACACGACCCGGCCGCGCTCCGGCACCGACTGCGCGGTGAGGCCGGCACGCTCCAACATCTTCTCCGCCTGCGCATCGAGCTCGAGCCGCGTCAGCACTTTCTCGTGGCCGACGCCGCGGCGCGGATCCTGGTTCACGGTCTCGATCAACTGCACGATCGTGTGCTCGCCGTCGCCGACGACGTGGCCCGGCGTACGGCGCGTGGCCGCGACCAGCTCGCCATTGACGACCAGCAGGCGGTGATCGTCGCCTTCGAGGAACGACTCGACGATCACCGAGCGCGAATGCTCGCGCGCGACGTTGAACCCGTGCGCGACTTCCGCGTCCGTGGTCAGGCGGATGGAAATCCCGCGGCCGTGATTGCCGTTGTATGGCTTGGTGACGACGGGATAGCCGATGCGCTTCGCTGCGCGCACCGCCTGGCCCTCGTTCTGAACGAGCTCCTGACGCGGCACCGGCAAACCGAGCGAGGCGAGGATCTTGTTCGTCTCTTCTTTATCGCTCGCCAATTCGACTGCGATGTGCGGCGTGCGGCCGGAGACCGTCGCCTGGATGCGCTGCTGATACTTGCCGTGCCCGAGTTGCACGAGCGATTGATCGTTGAGACGCAGCCACGGAATGCTGCGACCTTCTGCCGCGCGTACCAACGATGCAGTCGAAGGACCGAGCGCCCGGCGCTGGGCGAAGCGAATGAAGTCGTCGCGCGCTTCCGGCCAGCTCCATCCTTCCGGCACCGACCCCGGCGGACGAATTGCCTCGGGCAACAGCGAGCACAACAAGCGCAGCCCCAGGTCGCCCGCGGCGACGCCTTCGTCGCGCTGTGCGTATTCGTAAACGACGGTGTAGACGCCGGGCTTGCCCGCGCTGCGCGTCTTGCCGAACGTGACTTCCTCGCCCGCGACGTTCTGCAGCTCGATCGCGACGTGCTCGAGCACGTGACCGAGCCACGTGCCGTCGTCCTCGCGCATGCGTCGCAGGAAGCCACCGGGCTCGCGATACGAGCAGCCATGCTCAGCGAGTCCCGGCAGTGCAGCGGCCAAACCCTCCACGTACTGCGGGCCGAGTTTGCCGGTCGGCCAAGCCTCTAACGCGCCGAGGTCCAGCTCCAGGCGGATGACGGGAAAATGCGCGTACAGCGACGGGCCGACGTAAACCGAGCGATCGAGAATTTGCATGGGCGGGTAACGCTCCCCAGGAGGCGTGACCCGATCATGTCATGTCCTATTCCTTGGTGGGAACAAGGCTCGCGGCGGAAGCTGTGCGGGAATTCAGGTCGAACGTTGTCCCGGCAACCAGGACGTGCACCTTGAGGCCGAGCACGGCCACCGCCTGGCCTTCGGACGCGCTGTCGGCCGAGGAAAAGCTCACTTCCGAGGCGTCGACGATGGTCGCGCCGCCGCTCCCCTCCACTTCCAGCACTTCGTCCGGGCCGATGAACACCGCGGTGTCCTCGTCCAGGCCGATGCCTATCGCGAAGGGGTTGTATGCAAGCGCCGTGATCAGGCGGCCCAGCCGATCACGCTCGCGGAAGTGCTGGTCGATCACGAAACGGTTCGTCAGTCCCAGGCCTGGCGCCAGGCGCACGCTGCCGGCGATGACCGACGCGCCCTCGTCGCCGAAGGCGATCATGTGCTCGCTCAGGATGCTGGCGCCCGCGCTCGTGCCACCGACGGTCACGCCGGCAGCATTGCGTTTGCGGATCAACTGGGCGACCGGCGTGCCGCCGAGCAGCGCCGTCAGCCGCAGCTGGTTGCCGCCGGTGAAGAAGATGCCGGTGGCTTCCTCGATCCGCTGCAGACGGTTCGGCTCCTGGCAATCGCGGCGGGTATCGAAATCCATGACCGTGACGTGTGCCGCGCCGAGGTCGCGGAACAGTGCTTCGTAGCGCGGCCCGGTCTCGTGCATCTTGCTCGCGGTGGGGATCACGACGATGTCGGCAGCCTCGCCGCCGGAAACCTCGACGAAGCGACGCAGGATGCGCCGGTCGTTCTCCTTGTTCTCGGCGCCGCCGATCGGGACGATCCAGCCGCGCGCGGCGCCTTCGGCAACTTTACTGGGACACATTCGGTGGACTGCACTCCTCGCGTGTAATTCTAACCTTATTCGAACGTACCGCGACGGATGCAAGTTCGATCTATGACGTGGATCTCGCCACGAACGACGACGGTGTCGGCGTGGTGCGACCCGTCGAGCACGACCAGGTCGGCGTCGCTGCCGGCGGCGAGGCTGCCCTTGTGCGTCAGCCTGAGCAGCTTTGCGGGGTTTGTCGTAAACGCTGGCAATGCGGCTTCGAGCGGCAACCCGCGCGCCAATGCTTCGCGCAGCGTTTCGAGCAGCGCACCCGACGAGCCGACGTCCATGTGCGTGACGCGACCCTCTGCGTCGAAACACGGCAGGCAGCCGCCCGCGTCCGAGCTGATGGTGACGCGATCGGCGGGGGCGCCAGCGGCGAGATAGCGTTCGAGCGCCTCGGCGGCGGGATAGGCGTCTTCGCCCTCCGCCACGGGAAAGGCCGTGATGTCGACGGTGCAGCCTTGTCGTGCCACCTCCAGCGCCTCGGCGAACAGGGCACGTCGCCGATTCACATGCGTTGGATTGAATACCCGCGCCGGCAGCTCGCTGGTACGCAAAGCCTCGCGAACCAGTTCGAGACCGCGGGCGCCGTCGCCGAGATGGAGATGCAGGATGCCGGCCTTGCCCGTCATCACACCCGCGACGTGACACTCCGAGGCGATTCGCAGCAACTCGTCGAGCGTCGGCTGGCTCGAACGATGATCGCTGATCGCAACTTCGCCGATGCCGATCAGCGCTTCGACGAATACGAGATCGCCTCGAACGCTGCCCGTCAGCGTGGCAGGCGGCACGTGATAACCACCGGCGTAGCCGTAAGCGTTCAATCCCTCTTCGCGTAACCCATAGATCGTAGCGAGCAACTCGCTCGGTCCGCGCGCGACGTCATCAGTGCCGAGCAGACCGACGACCGTGGTGATTCCTGCAGTCGTGAAGCGCGACAGCGGCACGGCAGGAACGCGCGTGCGGAATCCAGCTTCGCCACCGCCGCCCGTGACGTGTACGTGGCCATCGATGAGCCCAGGAATCGTGGGCCGCCCGGCGGCATCGATGATGCGCGACACTGCACGCAGCGGAACGGGCAGATCGAGCGCTTCGTCGCCGATCCAGAGAATTCGCCCGCCGCCGATGAGCAGATGCCGGATGCCGAGCGGTTGCGGAGCGTAGAGCTGCGCGTTACGAATCAGGATGAGCGTCACGGGCGCGTAGCCTGCGGCTCGCTCCCGGAACCGTCAAGCGCTTCGCGAGTTCACTGTCGCGGTGGCTGGGCACGCCGAAGGCCGCGGTATCGGGCAGGCGCTGCTGGCAACGGTCGAGCAATGGAGCCGCGACTCCGGCTTTCGTTTCCTGAGCCTCAACGTCTTCGCCGACAACACTCGCGCGATCGCCGTCTACGACAAGGCCGCCTATCGAGCAGACTTCGTACGCTACGTGAAACAGCTGCAGTAGCTCACTCGGCGTCTTGCCCGCGACCGCCCTGGAGAATGAACCGCAGCGAGTAGTTCGCTTCGTGACAGGCGTACTCGAGCAGGTTCTCGTTCTTGCGCAGCAGATGCGTCTCGCCCGTCCACGGCTGCGTGTAGTTCGCAGGATCATCGACCGTAAACACGTAGCTGAGCTCGTCTTCGGCAACGCGCGTGATGCGCTCGGTCACCGTCGCAGCGGGCGATACCAGAAACGTGATTCCAGCCGCGACGCGACCGTTATCGCTCGGCGTGAAATGCTTGGTCTCGACGACCAGGGTGTCGCCCTCCCACCAGCCTATGGAGTCGCCGGACCACGAAGTCACGGCCGCGGGCGAGTGCTTCGCATTCAGACGGATGATGCGCGCGAAGTGAATGACTTCCGACTCGATCACCACGGCGTCCCGCGTCTGCACGATCTGGCGCAGGTTGGTGCCGGGATTGAAGAGATTGGGCGGCTGCGATGCCGGATTGCCGAGACAACGCTCCGAGGTGGGCCGCTGCTCGGGACCGTCGAGCGCATTGACCACGTTGACGCGCGTGAGCACCTGCCATTGCTGGAACTCGGGCGTGCCAGGGATCCTGCCGTCCGCCGGGTCGACGATGATCGAGCTGCGGAGCTCCCCGCGAATCGGCAGCATGCGTCGCTCATTGAAATATTCGGTCGGCTCCGTGGGCTTGGAGCGGTCTTCCGCGACCTGATCCAGTGCGCGAGCGATGGCAACCGCTTGCTCGCGAGTGATAGTCAGCGTCGTGACGCCGGGCGGTCGTTCGAGCGGGGTTGCGTCGACGTGATCCCAGACGCCCTGCAGATCAGGATGCCCGTCCTCGAGCCGCGGCGGGCGATACTCGGCAGCGGCGAGCGGCGCTACACAGACCGAGAGCGCGGCGGCACAAGCGAGCGTTGGCCAGCACGTACGCATGCGATCGACGATACGCGCAACGCGTGCGGCGTGAATACTGCCCAGAGGGATTATGATCTCCTCTATGCAACGTACAGCAGAGTGTTCGTGCGGCTCGGTGCAGGTCGTCGCGCAAGGCGACCCGGCCAGCGTGGTGGCATGCCATTGCGTCGACTGTCAGCGACGCACCGGCTCGGCCTTCGGCGTGGGTGCCTACTACGCGGACGAGAACATCACCATCTCAGGGCCGACACGCGAGTTCGTGCGACCCACGGACTCCGGCAACCAGTTCTTCACGTACTTCTGCCCGGCCTGCGGCAGCTCCGTGTTCTGGCGCTCCAACCGCAACCCAGGGATGACCGGCATCGCGGTCGGCGCATTCGCCGATCCGTCTTTTCCAACGCCGGTGCGCTCGGTGTGGGAGCGCTCGCGACATGCGTGGGTGGAAATTCCGGTCGAACATCGCTTCGACAAAGGACGTTTGCCGAAATGAGGTCGTTGCTGCTGGCCCTTGGCGTGCTCCTGTCGCTCATCTCACTCACCGGCCGCGCCGAACCGCTCGCCATCACTTTCGATGATCTGCCGCTCAACGGCCAGCTCGCCCCGGGTACCACGCGCGCCGGCATCGCCAAGGATGTACTGCGCATCCTGAAGAAGCATCGCGTCGCGCAGACCTACGGCTTCATCAATGCGCGCAAGCTCGAAGGCGACGCGGACGCCGCGGCTGCGTTGCGGTTGTGGGTCGAGGGCAATCAGCGTGTCGGCAACCACGCGTACTCGCACATGGATCTGCACAAGAGCATGGCAGAGTCGTTCATGCGGGACGTGACGCAAAACGAGCCTGTGCTGCAGCTACTCGACTCCACCGATAACTGGCGTTGGTTCCGCTATCCGTTCCTGCACGAAGGCGACTTGCTCGACAAGCGCCGCGCAGTGCGCCGGGAACTGCAGGAACGTGGCTATCGCATCGCGCAGGTCACGCTGGACTATGAGGACTATCTCTGGAACTCCGCGTATGCGCGCTGCGCAGCCAAGCAGGATGCGGCGAAGATCGCCTGGCTGCGCTCCAGCTACATGAGTATCGCGGACCAATACCTGGACGCGAATCGCGAGATGGCGAAGATCGTGTTCGACCGCGAGATCGGTCACGTGCTGCTGCTACATCTCGGCGCGTTCAGCAGCACGATCCTGCCGGACCTGCTGGAGCTGCTGCAGCGGAAAGGCTTCACGTTCGTGACCCTGGAGCAGGCTCAAAGCGATCCCGCGTACCAGACGGACCCCGATGCAGCCTCGCAGAACGGCGGAACGTTGCTGGAGCAATTGATGGATGCGCGCAAGCTTGCCTATCCGCCGATCGCCAGGAAGCCGTACAAGGGGCTGAACGCGATCTGCGGTGACACTTGAGAGCGGAGCGTCACTTCGGCAGCAGACGCTTGGCAAGGTAAGCCCCGAGCAGCGAGGCCGGAACGGTCAACGCGATACCGAAGACTCGGAACCATATCGGCAGCTCGCCCGTCATCAGCATGCTGAGCACCATACCGAGCACGCCGTACGCGAGCGCATTGAAGTACGGAATGCTGCGCGCGATGCGCGCCACCAGGAATCCGCCCACGACGGTCGAAGCCGTGCCGAGCACGAGCGCGGCCCTGAGATAACCCGGATCGCTCGCGAGCGCCACCGCAGCCGCACGCACCTGCTCTTGGCTCGCATTCGCGACGTTCTCGGTGAAGACGCTGAAGAGCACGATGCCCGTGACGAAGTCGATGCCGAACACAGCCAGCGTCGCCAGGACGATCGCCCGGTAGTCGATGTTGCCGATCATCGACGGACAGCGTACAGGAAACGTGCGTAGCCGAGCTCGGAAGCGTTCTTCGTCAGCTCGACGTTGACCCACGCGACGA
>Ga0209382_10001461_pt1 | contig 37111 bp, 34 predicted proteins | sample SoiMetdeltSBSDD5_FD_187599 | JGI IMG/M metagenome (GOLD analysis project Ga0209382, IMG submission 187599) | Bulk soil microbial communities from a Populus tree surrounding site in Tennessee, USA - Soil MetaG P. deltoides SBSDD5 (SPAdes) (version 2) | ecosystem: Environmental > Terrestrial >... | reverse complement strand
GCGGGGCACCTCGAAGGCGACCTCGCCCTCGACGCCGATGCCCGCTTGCAGCATGCGTGAGCCATCGACGAGCGGCTGCTTGAGGCGGTCGGAAGCGTAGAAGCTGCGGCCCTGCTCGTCGACGACGGCGGCATAGACGATGGAAAGGGGCTCGTCGAGCGATTCGAAGCGCATCCGCAGGATGACCCAGATGCCCTGGGTGTCGTGAAGCGCACCCGAAGCCTTCACCACGGCGGCCGTGCGGGTCTTGAGCACGGTGGCGGAGAACAGCCGCGCCTCCACGGCCTCGCCCTGCTCGCCCTCGGCGAGGAAGGGCCGCTCCCGCTCATCGACATCGGGGGTGTACCGGAGGATGAGATCGCCGACGCCGAGCGCGGCGATGACGAGCAGGACGGAGCCGGCGCGTTTGAGAAAGCGTTGCAGCGGGCCGAGATTTCGGTGGCGCCCTGGCATGTGGGACGGCAACCGGGGCGGCATCTGCGTCGGCGCGCTCATGACGTGCCCGCCGTCGCCGCTCGGCGATCGACCACCGGGACGACGACGGGCTTGTTGCGCGCCGAATCGTCCATCCAGGACATATGGGAGGTGAGGTTGTCGCGGCGATGCTCCATGCTGCCGATGTAGACCTTCACCTCCGCCGGGATCTTGCTCGTGCCGGTCAGCTCCCAGAAGAACGCGAGCTTCTCCGGCATACCCGGGTTGAGCTGGCTTATCCTCGTGGCGTCGCGCATCAGCACGATGCCGACGTTTCGCTGGACAGACGTGCCCGCAAGGGTCTTGGTCACCTTGGCCTTGACTCCCTCGACCGGCGCGAGCTGGACGACCTCGCCCAGGGAACTCCAGGTGTGATCGGCGGTGATCTCCACGGTGGCGAGCACGACGATCCAGAGATTGTTCTTGTCGGACAGGCGCATGGGTGGCAGCTCGCCGACGAGGCGCGCGCCGGTGACCGTCACCTTCCACGGGCCTCCGTCGATCTCGGCGTTGACGGCAGTGTTCTTTTCCTCGGCGGTGTCGAGCCCGCCGAACAGGCTGGAGATCGCCAGCACGATCGCGCCGAGGCCGAGGCCCCACCGAAACATCGGCAGCTGGGCGAGCTGGCCCGCGGCCCAGCGCCCCATCCCGGTGAAACCCGCCATGTCGAACCCCCCTCGTGTTCCGCCCGCAGGGGAGCATACGAGATGGGTCCGACAAACACTACGCGTCGCCGGGCGCCCGCGAACCCAGTTCCTGGAAGATGGTGAGCTGCAGGTCGCCCGTGCCTTCCAGCCGCGCGTTGAGCGAGTTCCACGGGGTCACGGTCGGCTCGGCGATGACCGTGGCACCCGCCCGCTCCAGCTCGCGGGTCACGGCCGGCGAGTCGTCCACCTCGAAGGCGACGCGGATGTGCCCGGCGACCCGCCGCCCCACCTCGACCCGGTCGATGTACTCGGCGTGCGGCCGGTCGGTGATCTCCAGCGTTGCCCGCCCGGCATCCAAAATGGACACTCGGCCGCCCTCGGCCGCGAAAGCCGCCTCCTCGGTCAGGCCCAGCACGTCGCGGTAGAACGCCAGCGCCTCGTCATAGTCGTCCACCGTCACGACAAGGCGCAGCTGCCTCACATCCGTCATGAGATCATCCTGTCACGATGGGGGCATGCATGATGGGGGCATGCACGACGGGGGCATGCGAGTCAGGCCGATCACCCGCGCCGCCCTTTTGGACTTAGTCGAGGCTGCCGTGAAGCCGGAATCGCGCCACATCGCTATCGACGGGCCGCCACCGGCCCGCCCGGACGAGCTGGCCGAGGCGGTGACCAGCCGGCTGCGGGCACTGGGGCGATCGGCCGTCCACGTCCGCACCGCCGACTACCTGCGCCCGGCGTCGTTGCGCTTCGAGCTTGGCCGTACCAACCCGGAGTCCTACTACGAGCGCTGGGTGGACCTGCCCGCGCTGGGCCGGGAGGCGCTCAACCGGTCCGGCCGGATACTGCCCACGTTCTGGAACCCGGCCACCGACCGGGCCACCCGGGCCGGATACGTCGACGCCGAGATCGTCGTGCTCAGCGGTGAGCTGCTGCTCGGCGCGGGCCTCGACCTCGACCTCGCCGTTCATCTCGAGATGTCGGCCCCCGCGCTGGCCAGGAGGATACCGCCCGACCTGACGTGGACCCTGCCCGCGTTCGAGCGCTACGCGGAGGAGGTGGGCCCGGCGTCGTTCGCCGATATTGTGGTGCGCATGAACGATCCCGATCACCCCGCCGTGATAGAACCGTGATCGATGTATGACAGCGAGCGCATCGCGCACGGTTATGCCCATGACCGGCCGCAGGTGCACGAGGCGATCCTCCAGGCGGTCAACCCGCCGCACGTCGACCGGGCCCTCGATGTCGGCTCCGGCGCGGGCCGCTCGACCATCGCGCTGAAACCCTTCGCCGCCAGGGTTTTCGGGCTGGAGCCCAGCATCGCCATGGCACGGTTCCACAAGGAGCTGACGGTCGTCGCCCGCGCCGAGCACCTCCCTTTCCGTGACGGCGCCTTCCAGCTCATCACCGCGGCGGGGGCGCTCAACTATGTGGACAATGGCCTGTTCCTGCCGGAGGCGGCGCGGGTGCTGGAGCCGGGCGGCACGCTGCTCATCTACGACTGCTCCACCGGGTCACGGGCGCTTGAGGACGACTCGCTCGCCCAGTGGTTCACCGACTATCGCGAGCGGGTGCCCGACGATGCGGACTACGACCTCGACCCGAGAACGCTCGACTTCGCCAGCGCCGGGATGATCCTGGAGTCCTATGAGGAGTTCGAGGTCGCGATCAGGATGAACTTGGACACGTACCAAAAATACATCTTGACGGAAACAGACGTCGATATCGCGCCGTGGTGCGCCGAAACCCTGCCCCGGGTCTTCGACGGAGACTCGCTGGATGTGGTCTTCGATACATATGCGGCCCGCGCCACACGATCCTAAACCGCTCGATCCGTAATAGCATTTTCGGATGGAGCATCGGGAGGCGGTCGAGCGGCTGCGCAAGGGGTATGAGAGCCTGCCGCCCGGCGCACCGGTGCGTCTCGCCAAGCGCACCTCCAACCTCTTCCGCTTCCGCGACGATGAGGGCACCGGGCTGGACGTGAGCGATTTCGCCCGCGTCCTGAGCGTTGACACGCAGCGCCGCACCGCCGACGTGCAGGGCATGACCACCTACGAAGACCTGGTCGACGCCACCCTGCCGCACGGGCTCATGCCGCTGGTGGTGCCCCAGCTCAAGACGATCACCCTCGGCGGGGCCGTGACCGGCCTGGGCATCGAGTCGTCGAGCTTCCGCAACGGCCTGCCGCACGAGTCCGTGCTCGAGATGGAGATCCTGACCGGCGACGGCCGGGTGGTGACGGCCCGCCCCGACAACGAGCACGCAGCTCTCTTCGACGCCTTCCCCAACTCCTACGGCACGCTTGGCTACGCGCTGCGCCTGACCATCGAGCTGGAGCCGGTGCGCCCCTTCGTGAAGCTGACCCACCAGCGCTTCAGCGACCCCCAGGCGTGCTTTGAGGCGCTGGCCAAGGCGTGCGACAGCGGCGATCACGACTTCGTCGACGGCACGGTCTTCAGCCCCAACGAGCTTTACCTGACCCTGGCGACTTTCGTGGACGAGGCGGAGCGGACCAGTGACTACACGGGCATGGGGATCTACTACAAGTCTTTGCGCGACAAGCAGACCGACTACCTGACGGTGCGGGACTACCTGTGGCGGTGGGACACCGACTGGTTCTGGTGCTCCCGCGCGCTGGGCGTGCAGCACCCGGTCGTCCGGGCACTCTGGCCGCGCCGCTACCGCCGCTCCGATGTTTACCGCAGGATCGTGGCGTGGGACAGGCGGCACCGCTTCAGCGCCCGCCTCGGGGCGGTGCGGGGCCGGGCGCCCGAGGAAGCCGTGGTGCAGGACGTCGAGGTGCCCATCGACCGCGGGCCCGACTTCCTCTCCTTCTTCGAGCGTGACATCGGGATCAGCCCGGTCTGGTTGTGCCCCTTGCGATTGCGAGGCACGAAGACCTGGCCGCTGTACCCCCTGAAAACCGAAACCCTCTACGTGAACTTCGGTTTCTGGTCCAGCGTGCCGCTCAAGCCGGGCATGGCCGAGGGTCACCACAACCGCGTCATCGAGGAGAAGGTGACCGCGCTGGGCGGTCACAAGTCCCTCTATTCGTCCGTCCACTATGGACGCGAGGAGTTCTGGCGGCTCTATCACGGCGAGGCATATGCCCCGGTCAAGAGCGCCTACGACCCGGCGGAGCGGCTGCCAGATCTGTTCGACAAGTGCTCGAGCGCTAAATGAGGTGTCCTGATGGGATTGGCTGACGTTCTGGCGGAAAGCACAGGATTATCCGATGTGATCGAGGTGCGCGCCTTCGACGGCTCCCGCGCCGGCCCGGGCGACGCCGAGGTCGCCATCGAGATCACATCGCCGCGCGCGCTGTCATACGTGGCGCAGGCCGCGGGCGATCTCGGCTTGGCCCGCGCGTACATCATGGGCGACCTGGAGATACACGGCGACATCCACGCCGCCCTGATGGCGACCAGCACCCTCAACCAGGGCACCTCGCTGGGCGATCGGCTGCGCCTGTTCCGCGCCCTGGGTGGTTTCAAATTGCTCCGGAGGGTACCCATTCCGCCCGAAGAGGTCCGCAGGTTGCCCGGCCGGCGCCACTCCAAGCGCCGCGACCAGGCCGCGATCTCGCACCACTACGACGTTTCCAACAAGTTCTACAGCTGGATCCTCGGCCCCTCGATGGCATACACCTGCGCCGTCTACCCGGAAGCCGGCGCGAGCCTTGAGACGGCGCAATACACCAAGCACGATCTGGTCGCCCGCAAGCTCGACCTCAAGCCGGGCATGCGCCTGCTCGACGTCGGCTGCGGCTGGGGCGGCATGGTGATGCACGCGGCCCAGCACTACGGCGTCAAGACCCTCGGGGTCACGCTGTCGCTGCGACAGGCGGAGTGGGCGCAGAAGGCGATCGCCGAGCGCGGACTGTCGGAGCTGGCCGAGGTGCGCCACCTCGACTACCGCGACGTGACCGAGACCGACTTCGATGCCATCAGCTCCATCGGGCTCACCGAGCACATCGGCAAGGCCCAGCTGCCAAGCTACTTCCGGTTTTTGCATGGCAAGCTCAAGCCGGGCGCGCGCCTGCTCAACCACTGCATCACCCGCCCGCACAACCTCGAGCCGGCGATGCGGGAGGACTACTTCATCAACCGCTACATCTTCCCCGACGGTGAGCTGGAGGGCCCCGGCCACCTGATGTCGGTGATGCACGATAACGGTTTCGAGGTGCGCCACGAGGAAAACCTGCGCGAGCACTACGCGATCACGCTGGCGGCCTGGTCGGCCAACCTCGCCAGGCACTGGGAGGAGGCGGTGGCCGAGGTGGGGGAGCGGCGGGCGCGCATCTGGCGGCTCTACCTCGCCGGGTCGCAGTGGGGCTTCGACCGCGACAACATCCAGCTGCACCAGATGCTCGGGGTCAAGCTCGACAGCCAGATGCGCTCACACATGCCTTTGCGGCCGACGTGGGCAAGCTGAAAGCGGCCATCGGCAGCGCGGTTTTCTTCATCATCGCGCCGGGCTTGGTGACGGGCCTCGTCCCGTGGTGGCTCACAGACGGTTTCGAGTCGAAGGGGACCTGGGGGCGCATCCCGGGCGCGATCCTGTTCCTCGGCGGGCTGGTGGTCCTGGTGCACTCGTTCGTGCGCTTCGTCATGAAGGAGGGCACCCCGGCCCCGGTCGCGCCCACCAAACACCTTGTGGTGGAAGGCTTTTACCGCTACGTGCGCAACCCGATGTACGTGGCGATCACGTCGATCGTCCTGGGCGAGGCGCTGTGGCTGGCGCAGCGGCCGCTTTTCGTCTACGCCGCGATCGCCTGGGCCATCACGGCCCTGTTCGTGAAGGGGTACGAGGAGCCCACGCTCAAGCGGCAGTTCGGTGAGGAGTACGAGAACTACAAGCGGCACGTGCCGGCCTGGCTGCCGCGCCTCACTCTTTGGCGTCCGCCGTCTGCGCCATGAGGGCCAGGGGCGCCCCCGAGCCCGGGATTACCACGTCGCCCAGGTCCTGCCAGCCCCAGCGGGCGTAGCGGGATCGCAACTCCAGCGCCTGGTGGGTCAGCAGCAGGCGCGGCGACGGGGCCTGGGCGAGCAGGGTGTCGTGCAGCTTACGCCCGATCCCCATCCCCTGGTACATCGGCGCGACCGCCAGGTCGACAAGCTCGAAAGCCTTGTCGTGGCCAAACTCCCGCGGGGCAAGACCGGCGCAGAACACGTCGACGCAGCCGTAGCCGAAGCCCACCAGCATCCCGTCAACGCGGCAGGTCACCAGCCGGAACGAGGGCTTGCCCACCGAGGCGAACAACCGGTCGACCACCTTCACGGCCCGGCCGGGCGGGTCACGCCACGGGTCGGCCGCGAAGGCTTGTGCGCACAGGGCTATCAGCTCCTCGCGTAAGGGTGGGTCGGCGGGCGGCGGGGTGAATAGCGTGAGATCGTTCGGCGAGAGGTCTTCGACGATCATGAAGCCCAGGCTACCGGCTGGCTCGCCCGGAGGCGAGAGGCCCCAAGCTCATTGCCCGGTTACTCCGGTTCGGCCGGGGCTGGCCGTTTTCGCGTGGCAGCGATGATCGCGAATATGAGTAGCAGGAGGCCAAGCGCGCCTAGGCCGATCGGGATATAGGTGCCGATAAGCATCAAACTGTTCTCCGCGGCCGCGGCCTCCCCGGCGCTCGCCTTGATGCTCTCCTCGGTGTTCTTGAGCGTCAGGTCGAGGACGTTCGGGACCGGTGCCGCGGCGAGCGGGCCGCTCATCTGCGCCCTGATGACCTGCTTCTGGTTCACGTCGAGCACGATGCCGGTGGCCGAGTCGACCCAGAATGTGGTGTCGGTCGTCGATGTGTATGACAGCTGGATGTTGTCCGGGAGCACCGGCATCAGGGCCGGCAGCAAGGCCGTCAAGATCCCCCGCAGCTCGGACGGAAGGGTGCCGGCGAACAGCGGCAGGGCCGACTTGGGCAGCGAGGCCGGCAGCAGCGCCCGCACCTTGGGATCCTTGATCGAGCCCTCAGCATGTGTGACAAAGACGTAGGCGTCGCGCCCGCCCTTCGGTTCGGTCCTGGCGTACTTCGCCGCGACCGCCGCTTGCGTGGTGCTGTCCCAGTACTGGTAGTCCTTCTGCTCCGGTTTGAGCGGGAAGCCCAGGGCCAGGCCGGTGTGGGTCTCGGCGTTGCTGCCCGCGGGCGGTGGGGCGGCCTCAAGCGTGACCCGGTCCAGCGAGTACACGTGGTTGGACGTGACCATCGTGTTGCCGTCGGGTCCCTTCACGGCGGTGTCGCTTGACATCACGACGGTGCGGCCGCTGGCGGAGACCGCCTTGACGTGCTGCTCCGCGGTGACCGGCACGTTGGTCAGGAACAGCTTGGACGCGTCGCCGGCCGCCAGCGCCGCGGGGTTGAGCATGCTGAGCGTGCCGCTGTACTCGGTGGTGGTGTCTACATCGGACGGTACCTGGTAGACCGTGGGCAGCACCACATACCGGGTGGCCGCCCCCGCCGCCAGCAGAAGCACCGCCCCCGCGGCAAGGAAAAATGCGCCTTTGCGCATGGCATGTTCCTGTCTCTCGGACCTTGGGCTTAGCTCGAACTGGCTTAGCTCGAACTGGCATAGTAGAACAGGCTTCAATTTGGCGAGCAAGAGCGGAACCGCCGATCCCGACCCGGCCATCCCGGTGACGGCGCGCGCCAGCGATCGTAGCGATCACGTTCGATGGACGGCTAGGATCCCAGTCACCGATCGGGGAGTAACCATGGACGTCAATGACCGACGGCCTGCATCGGCGACCCACGCACTGGGCCTTCTCGATGAGGCGATGAGCTATCTGTACCCCGCGGCGCTGGGTGCCGTGGCGCAACTGGGCGTGGCCGATCACCTGGCAAACGGCGCCCTTTCGCCGGACGAGCTGGCCGCGCTCACCGGCGCCCACGCGCTCTTCCTCCACCGGACCCTGCGGTTGCTCGCCACGCGCGGGATCTTCGGCGAGGACGGGGACGGCAAGTTCCACCTGACGCTGCGCGCGGAGGCGCTGCGCAGCGACGCGCCGCTGTCGGTACGGGCGGCGGTCATCGGGCTCACGTCGAAGGTGGCCTGGCGGTCCGCCGAGGAGTTCATCGGCGCGCTGCGGGATGGGAAACCCGCTTTCGACCGGGTCTTCGGCGTGCCCTTCTTCGAGCACGTCGCCAAGGACCCGCAAGCCGGTGTGCTGTTCTACCAAGGGATGGCGAGCTTCTCCGACGCCGTTGACGGTTTTGTGGCCCACGCCTACGACCTCCCGGAGTCGGGCACCGTGGTCGATGTGGGCGGCGGCTTCGGCGGCCTGCTGCTTCGGATCCTGCGGCTGCGCCGCGGGCTGCTCGGCGTGCTCTTTGACCGGGAGCAGGCCCTTGCCGCGCACCGGCTGGGCGAGCTGGGCGAGCCCGACCGGTGGGAGGTGGTCGGCGGTGACTTCTTCGAAGAGGTGCCGGCGGGCGGGGACATCTATGTCCTCAAGTACATCCTGCACGACTGGTCCGACGAGGAGTGCGTGCGCATCCTGCGCAACTGCCGGGACGCACTGGGTGACGGCCGGGTCCTCGTGGTCGACTCGGTGATCGAGCCGGGCAACGAGCCCGACACCGGCAAGCTGCTCGACGTGATGATGATGCTGAACCTGACCGGGCGCGAGCGCACCGCCGCCGAGTTCGACCAGCTGCTCGGTGAGGCCGGCCTGCGGCTTGTCCGCATCATCCCCACCGGCGCCCCGGTCTCGATCATCGAGGCGGTCCCGGCTGACTAGCATTGGCCGTGTGGACGAGATCGTCGACAGCCCGAAGGGCTGGGTCGCGCATCACATCAGGTCCTACGTCGAGTCGGGCGGGCACAAAGGGCACCGCTGGAGCGGTTACAACACGCTGCTTCTGATCACGCGGGGGCGCCGTTCGGGCAAGCTGCGCCGCACGGCGCTCATCTACGGCACAGACGGCGAGAGCTATCTCGTCGTCGCGTCCAACGGTGGCAGCGACAAGCATCCGTTGTGGTACCTGAACCTCAAGCGCGACCCCGAGGTGGCTATCCAGGTGAAGGACGAGGTTTTCGAGGCCGAGGCGCGGGTGGCCAAGGGCGAGGAGCGGGCGCGGCTCTGGCGGCTCATGGCGGAGGTGTTCCCCACCTACGTGGAGTATCAGCGCAAGACGGGCCGCGAGATCCCAGTCGTCGTCATCGAGCCGCGGCGGCGGGGATGAGGGAAGGGCGTCTCTTCGCCGCCAAATCCTCGATCCACCCGGTACCCATAATGGCTAAGACCAGGAGCACGGTGCCCAGAACGATGGCGAGCGCCTTGCCCCACGCGTCGTGCAGCGGGTCCAATCCCGACAGCCCGACGATAGCCCCGGCGGCGAAAAGCACGGGCAGGTGCCAGACATAGATGGTGACCGCCCTCGCGTTGAGCGCGGCGATCGCGGTCTTCACCCGCGGGAAGCGGCCCAGCCACTCCATCGTGGGGTGCAGCCGCATGAGGATGACGACGAAAGCGGTGCCCCACAGCATCTCCGTGATCGCGTCGGGCTCGATGGTGAACGCCCACGCGATGCCGGCGAGGGCGAGCACCCCGGAGATCGCCCCGCACACCCACCACGACCACCGGTCGAGCAGGCCGCTGTGGCGGGCGAATCCGAGCATCCAGCACGTGCCGTAGAGCGCGGTCGAGGAGACGACGTCGATGGTGTGCGAGCCCTCGGGCAGGTTCACCATCGAGGAGTGCATGAAAAGTGCCGCGACGAGCGGGGTGATCAGGGCCGGGATGGGCCAGCGGCGGAACACCCACCACAGGATCGGTGAGAGCAGGACAAACCACAGGTAGGCCCGCAGGTACCACAATGCCAGGCCGAAGGCGCCGGCCCAGGAGCTGGTGGTCGGGTTGGCCAGCGGCACGACCCAGTAGAGCAGGTCGTGCCAGCGCACTGTATCCCAGCCCAGCGCCAGCATGAGCGGCACCGCTACCACGGACAGCCCCCACAGCGGCGGCAGCAGCCGGCGCACGCGTGACCAAAGCGTGCGCGTGATGCTGCCCCGATCAAGCGAGACCGCCGCGAGAAAACCGGCAAGCGCGAACATCACGGACATCGACGGAAAGACCATCGTGAACCACCCGATCCATAGGGTGTGGTGGATGTAGACGCGAGCTATGGCTAGGGCTCGGAGCGTGTCGACATATGCACTTCGGGGCACGATGCGAAATCCTCGTCGGTTGGCCTGGGCGAATCCTTGGATGGGCCTTAAGGAATCCTATTAATAAGCACAATACATCCGGTAACCGGGCATCAACTCTTTACACATTGTTTAACTGGGCAATTTGGATACTGGCTTTGTCATGGAGAATGCACGCATGACATACCGCTCCACCAACCCCGCCAAACTTGATGAAGTCGTCGCGGAGATAAAACTGTCGGACCCGGATGCGATAGTGGCTCGAGCGCGGGCCGCCAAGCGGGCGCAGCGATCCTGGGCCGCCGTGCCCGCGCCGGTCCGGGGCCAGGTCATCGCCAACATCGGTGCCCTGGTCGAGGCCAACGCGCAGGCGCTTGCCAGTCTGGTGACGCGCGAGGTGGGCAAGCCGATCGCCGAGTCGCGCGGGGAGGTCCAGGAGATAGTCGACACCTGCCGGTTCTTCCTGGGCGAGGGCCGTCGACTCTACGGGCAGACCGTTCCGTCCGAGATGCCCGATAAGCAGCTGTTCACGTTCCGCGAGCCGGTCGGCACCGCGATGATCATCACTGCGGGTAACTTCCCGGTGGCCGTGCCCTCGTGGTACCTCGTGCCGGCGCTGCTGTGCGGCAACACGGTGTTGTGGAAGCCCGCGCTGTACTCCGCCGCGTGCGCGGAGGCGCTCGCGGAGCTGTTCGTGCGGGGTGGGCTGCCGAGCGACGTGCTGAGCGTCGTGCACGCCGACGGGCCGGAAACCTTTGCCGCTCTTGAGAAGGCGCTCGAGCAGCGAGTGGTGGACAAGGTGGGTTTCACCGGCTCGACCGAGGTGGGGCGCAGGATCGGCGAGCTGTGCGGCAGGCACCTGCAGAGCCCCTGCCTCGAGCTGGGCGGCAAGAACCCGATGGTCGTCACCCCCGGCGCCGACCTCGATCTCGGCGTCGAGGGCGCGCTTTTCGCCGGCTTCGGCACCGCCGGGCAGCGCTGCACCTCACTCGGCACCGCCATCGTGCACGAGTCCATCCACGCCGAGTTCTTGCGGCGCTTGCGGCAGGCGGTCGCTGACGCGCCGCTCGGCGACCCGACGCAGAGTGTCCTATATGGACCTCTTTTAGATCAAAGATTCGCCAGGGGGTACGAGACCAGCCTCGCATGGATCCAGGAGCACCATGACGTTGGCGGTCCCCTCGGAAGGATCGGCGCCGCCAATCCGAGGGCGGGCTTCATCGGGGATCCCGAGCAAGGCTTGTTCTATCACCCCGCTATCGTCGACGGGGTGCGTCCGGGCGACGCACTCTTCGACAACGAGACGTTCGGGCCCATCATCGGGGTGACCACCTACTCCAGCCTCGATGAGGCGATCGAACTGGCCAACGCCCCCGGCTATGGCCTGTCAAGCGCCATATACACCAACGATCCGGGCGAGGTGTTCGCCTTCCGCCGCGGCATCGGTGCCGGGATGGTCAGCGTCAACAATTCGACATCCGGCGCCGAGGCGCACCTGCCGTTCGGCGGAAACGGCCGCTCGGGTAACGGCAGCCGGCAGTCGGGCATGTGGGTGCTCGACCAGTTCACCAGGTGGCAGGCGATGAACTGGGACTACTCGGGCCGCTTGCAGAAGGCGCAGATGGACGTTGCCGTGGTGGAGGCCGACCTCAACTTCCGACTGTAGAGGTTGACTGTAGAAGTTGTTGGTGTCGGGGCACGCCGCTGTCCACGGCGACAGTCGACCTCAGCGGCATGGCGCCGGTCGTGGACGGCTGGTCCAACACCCTCGGCGGGGCGCCGGTCGTGTCCGAACTCAACCTCGGCCTCTATCAGGTGACCTTCCCCGGCGCGGGGGTGCCCAAGGGCCAGCTGGGCGGCCACATCGGACGGTGGCCGCCGGGCACGCGCCGTTTCTTTGACCGGAGGGGGCCGGCCGCGCCGGTGGGTGCGCGGCCGGACGTTCACAGGGGACGGATCAGCTCGCGGTGCAAGTGAAATTCGTGGGTAGGGCCGTGCCGCTGGGGCGGGAGGCCTGGAAGCCGAACGTGGTGCTGGCGTTGGGGGCCAGTGTGCCGTTGTAGGACATGCTGCGTGCCGTGACCGCACCGCTGCTGGGTGAGATGTTGGCGTTCCAGAAATTGGTGATCGTCTGGCCGGAAGGCAGCGTGAAGGTCACCGTCCACACGTTGATGGTGCTCGAACCGGTGTTGGTGACCCGGATGTCGGCCACGTAGCCGCCGCCCCATGAGCTGGGCACGGAAAGTGTTGCGCTGCAACCGCCGCCGCCCGTGCCCGGGAGTGTCATGACCGTCACCGTGTTGGAGTTGCCGGAGGTGTTGCCGGCCGCGTCCCGGGCCCGCACCGCGAACTGGTAGCTGGTCGAGGGCGTCAGGCCGGAGACGGTGGTGGAGGTACCGGTGACGGTGTTGGTGACCGACCCGTTGCGGATGATGTCGTAGCCGGTGACGCCGACGTTGTCAGTCGACGGCGACCACGACAGGTTCACCGACGAGGAGGTGACGCCGCTCGCGGCGAGGTTCGCCGGCGTCGACGGCGGCGTGGTGTCACCGCCGCCACCGCTGGTGACGGAGAAGGTGTTGACGCCCAAGCCCGTTTGCCCCACCCACGGCTCGAACCCGGCCTGGATGCTCGTCAGGTACCAGGCCCGCTGGGCGTACCCGCGGCTGACGGCGTCGCTGAAGAACGAGTTCACGTTGAAGCTGAGCGTGTTGGTGTTGCTGGTGCGCACGTAGGAGACGACGTTCCAGCCGATGTTGCCGAACCAGACCTGCCAGGTCGCGCCGTTCAGGTTCACCGTGCCGACTTGTGAACCGACCGGCTGGATCGGGCCGAGCCTGGCCAACCAGATCATGATCTCCGCGCCCGTGTTCTGGCCGTCCGTGCGGGGCGTGGGATCCAGCCAGATGTCGTAGGAGGCGTTCCACACCCCCGAGCTCGACAGGGTCATGTTGACGCTGGTGTTGAGGTTGTTGAAGGCGGGGTTGGTGGCCTGCATCGGAAGGCCGCTGCCGGAGCTGCAGTTGGCATAGTGGCATCCGAAGTAGACGGACGGGTACGCGCCGGGCGATCCGTTGGTCGGCTTGTTGTGACTGGCGGTGGTGATGGAGAACCCGGTGCTGGTCACATTGATGCACTGCAGGGTGTCGTCGCCCCAGACGTTGTTCTGCACGACGTAGCGACCACTTTGGATGGTGGTGGAGCCGAACTTCTCGCAGACGGTGACGTCGGCCAGTGCCGGTGAAGCGGCCGGCGAGACCGCGATGGCCACCGTCGCGGCGAGAAGGGCCAGGATGGCGATGAGCCGTTTCATGAGCGTAGACAGCGTAGACATGGACACACCTCAAGGGACCGTGGTGGACAGATGCGCCCTTCACCCCAGCTCCCAGAGGTGTGCCCAAAGCATACACGTCGGCCGCTGGATCAGCCGCGCAATGCGGTCTCGACGATCCCGGCGTAGCCGGCGTGCCCGCCCCGGTTGGGGTGGTAGGACTCGCCGACGGGCCACGACGTGCCGTTGATCCATTCGACGTCGTCGCAGACCGCGTGCCCGTTGAACGCGGTTCGCGCGTCCACGAACACCAGGCCGTTGGCGACGGCGCGATCGCGCGTGGTGGTGGCGAGCAGGTCGGCGGCGGCGTTCAGCCGCGCCTGCTCCCCGGGCGAGATGCGCGCGATCGCGTTGCACTCCTCACCATTGAACAATCGGGGGTACCCGACGGCGACGATCCGCGCGTTCGGAGCCTTCGCTTTGATGGCGCTGTAAAGCTGGTTGAGCTGGCCGGGAAGGGTGCTGCGGATGTAGGTCTCCGCCCGGTCGATGTCGCCCCAGCACGTGTAGGGCCACGGCTTGGCGCACTGGATGATGACTTGGGACCAGCCGAAGTCGTTGCCGCCGGCGGTCACGGTGACGTAGTTGGTGGTGGCGTTCATGCTGCCAAGCTGCCCGCTGATGATGCCGGCGACCTTGGCGCCGGAGCAGGCGGCGAAGGTGAGGGTGGCACCCAGGCGCCCGGCATCGATGACCGGGTAGGCGTGCGGGGAGCGCTGGCAGTTGGTGCCGTCGGAGTAGTACTCGCGGGTTCCGGTGCCGGAGGAGTACGAGTCGCCGAGCGCGGTGTAGGCCGGCGCCGCGGCTTGGGCGGGGGCCGCCACACCGATGATGGTGATCATCAGCGCGACGGCGGGGACAGTTCTCCATGCCTTGCGGGGGTTGCGCATGGGGGACTCCTTACATCGAAGGATGTCAGCAATGGTGAAGTCGATCAGTGGTGTCTGTCAATAGGTGCGGCGTAAGGCGTCTACTTGCGACATGATCGAGGAATGGCTACCAACAAGCCGCCGCCGCCCGTGCTGCGGCCGATGCTGGCGACGCTGGGGAAGATGCCCAGCGGGCCGCGCTGGGCGTTCGAGTTCAAGTGGGACGGGGTGCGCGCCGTCACCAGCGTCGACGCCGGTAACGTGCGCGTCATTTCGCGCAATGACATCGACATCACGTCCAGTTATCCGGAGCTGCTCGGGCTGCCCGCACAGCTGGGGCGAGCCAGGGTGGTGCTCGACGGGGAGCTGGTGACGCTGGACAAACGAGGCGCTCCGTCGTTTGGCCTGCTGCAGCAGAGGATGCACGTGCGCCGTCCCGATGAGGGACTGCTCTCGAGGTACCCGGTGAAATATTATGTTTTTGATCTTCTATGGATCGATGGCGAGAGCGCCATCGGATGGCCCTACAGGCGGCGCAGGGAGGCGCTTGAGAAGCTGAAGCTGCATGGCCGGGCGCCCATGTCGGTGACGCCGCGGTTCCCTGGGCCTGGCGACGACGTGCTGGAGGCGGCGCTCGCCAACGGGCTCGAGGGCGTCATCGCCAAGGCATTGGAGTCCAGCTATGAGCCGGGCCGCCGGTCACTCGCGTGGATCAAGGTGCCGCTCAACCTGACCAAGGAGGTCATCGTCGTCGGCTGGAAGCCGGGCGCGGGGCGGCGGGCCGGGATGATCGGGTCGCTTTTGCTTGGGGCGTATGGGAAAGACGGCAAGCTTGAGTTCATCGGGCATGTGGGGACCGGCTTCACCGACAACGCGCTGCGCGCGCTCGCCGAGCGGGTCGCACCGCTGAAACAAGCAACGTCCCCTGTGGACGGTGCGCCGGTGCCGCGCGAGCACGCCCGCAATGCCAACTGGCTCAAGCCTTCCCTCGTCGGCGAGGTCGAGTTTCGCAACTGGACGCCGGAGGGCCGGCTGCGGCACGCCTCCTGGCGGGGGCTGCGCGCCGACAAGACACCGAAGGATGTCACTCTAGATCTGCCAGGCTGAGGGTATTGATCTCGTAGTTTCGCGCTGAACAGACTTGAAGGAACGGCCGGACTTGGGCGAAGGCCTGCAGTGGAGCCTGGCGGCACACGCCGTGACCCGCGCCCGCAAGCACCCGGATCCTGGCGTGCCGGATCGCGGCGCGCAGGCGCTCGGCCGCCGCCGCGGGCGACACGGGATCGTCCTCGCCGGCCAGGACAAGCGTGGGACACTTGATGGCCGCAAGCTCGGCGGAGGTCAGCTCGGCCGGCCCACACCTGCCCTGCCGGAAATGCTGCTGGACATCATCGTTGAGCAGGCAGCGGGAGAGGCGGTCCGCCAGGTCGCGCTCGTGGTTGGCACTGTTGCTGTACAACGGCATGCACAGCTTGGCCCAGTCGTGTGCCACATCCTGGCCGGTATCGCCGCCGAGATAGCGCCGTGCCGCCAGGGCGGCCCTCCGGCCGCCGAGCCGCTGGAAGACGCCGACCGTTTCGTCCAATGTGGTGGGTACGCCCAGCGTGCTGTCCAGCACGAGACCGGCCACCAAACGGGGGTGACGGATCGCGCAGTGCATCGCGACCAGGCCACCGCTGGAGGCACCCACAAGAATGGGGTCCGAGATGTCAAGAGCCGCACACAACTCGGCGACGTCGTCGGCCCATCGATGCCACGTCCACTGCGCCGGGTCACCGCGGTCGGACCTGCCCGAGCCGCGCTGATCGAGATAGACCAGCTGCGCGGCGTCGGTCAGGGCCGAGAACTCCGGCCTGAAGAGGCTGTGGTCGGCACCGGGACCGCCGTGCAGCAGGACCAGAACCGGGCGCTTGGTCATTGACGCGCCGTCAGGAACGAGCATCGAGCCCTCGGTGTCGAAAAACAGGCGAACATTCCCGACCTGTACCCGCATGACCCCATCATGTCAGCCGGGGTCGAGTACCGTGATTTTCTACAGGTCCAGATCGACCCAGACCGCGGCGTGGTCCGAAGCGGCGTGCCGCGATGCGGTGATCTCCGGGTAGATGGACCATAGCTTCGAAGGTTTGACGTTGGAGGGGTCGCCCCATAGACCTTTGCGGAACACGCCACCATCAGTGACCGACTCCGCCAGCTCTGGCGAGAGCAGGATGTAGTCAAGCCGGTTGGACAGATTGCAGGACTGGAAGCTGCCCGGCCGCGCCCGCAGCGTGTCCTTCTCGTCGAAGAGCCCGGTGAAGTTGGGCAGGTTGTAGGCGTCCACAAGCGACGACTCCGGCGGGAACAGCGCCTCCAGCGTTGGGTGCTGCTCAGGGTCGCCTTTGCGCGGGCCCTTGTTGAAGTCACCCAGCACGGCGATCAACTCCGCACCCTCGTCACGCAACTGCTGGTAAATCGCGGCCACACGCTTGCTTTGCCTGGTACGCAAGGGGTCCGGGTTGCCGGAAGCGAACGACTGGCTCTTCAAATGGTTGATAATCACGTACAGGTCGGTGCCGCTCGGCAGCCGCAGGTGATGCACCGGGCAGTCCCGGCTGAACAGGGTGCGGCCCGGCTTGGCCTCGTCGAGCACGTGGGCGTGGCTGCGCATCCACCGCGCCTCGATCTGCCCGGAGCACAGCAGCCCGACGTCGATACCGCGCGGATCGTTGCCGTCGATGAGCATGGCATGCCCATAGCGGCCACCCAGCAGCTGCTGGTTGAATCGCACCAACGCCGGGCGGCTGTCCGCCTCCACCACGCACAGGATGTCGGCGTCGACCTCATCGATGACCTTGGCCGTCATCCGGGTCGCGATCTCGTCGACCGGCGCGGTGATCAGCTCCACCCAGCCGATCCAGTCGGCGCGCCCGCTCGCGACGATGCGCGGCTCGGCACGCGCCGGTGCGACAAGGAAGTCACCACGGTTCTCCCGCAGCAACGCCCACGCGTCATCGAACATCCGCTTGTTGAGCCGCAACCCGCCCGTGGTGTTCACGAGTATCCGCAGGGTCGTCAGTGCCTGAAGCATCGCCGCCTTGTCGGCCTCGCTGTAGGCGGCCTTCTGCGCGATCGCATTGAAGGTTTCGTACGCCGCCAGGACCGGCTGCCCATCGGCCCAGGACGGTGTGTCCAGGGCCTTGGCCCTGGCGAACAGATTTTCCACGTTGTAGGACGCCAACCTGATCGTCACGGTCTCATTGTCCGCAGGGGCAGCACTCAGTGCAGTTCAGGAGGCGACAGTTTCCGGTTTCGGGAGGACGGGTCTCCTCCGCTGAATCGAGGCGACGAGTCGGGCACGTCTGGTAACGCTGGAGGACTGGCCGAACTCCGGCACAAAAGCTAGGGTGCGCCCATGCTCGAAATGACTTGGGAGCAAGCGTGTTCCCGGCGGCTTGACCGGCACGCCCTGATCGAGCCGGGCGAGGACATCGCGGAGGTGGCGGGCCGGCTGTGCGGGGTCCACGCCCAGGTCATGCCCGCGGCCGAGGTCGCCCTCGGGGTGCGGGTGGACGGCGTGACCCGCACTGACGTGCGCAGCGCGCTCTGGGAGCAGGGCTCGCTGGTCAAGACGTTCGGCCTTCGGGGCACGATACACCTGTTCCCCAAAGATGATCTTTCCCTGTGGATGAGTGCACTGCACGGCGCACCCAAGCCCAACCGCAGCCTGCCGCCGGAGCTGCGGCTCACCGACCCGCAGAGGGAGGCAGTCTTTGAAGCTGTTCAGGCGGCTTTGACGGGTACCCATCTGAGCATCGACGAACTCGATAAAGAAATCGGAGTACGGGCGGGCGGCTGGGCAACCGAGCTGGTAATGCCGGCCTTCCAGGGCATGTGGCCCCGATGGCGGATCCTGCAGGCCGAGGCGGCGCACCGCGGGGCGCTATGTTTCGGCCCCAACCGCGGGCGCAACGTCACCTACACCCGGCCGGAGGGCTTCCAGCACATCGACGGGCAGGAGGCTCTCGCCGAGGCGGCGCTGCGCTACCTTCGGTGCTACGGTCCAGCCACGCCGCAGGAGTTCGCGCGCTGGTTCGGCACCACGCCCCGTGGCGCGACGGATCTGTTTGCCTCGCTTGGGGATCGGCTAGTCGAGGTGCAGATTGAGGGCACGAAGTCATGGCTGGCGGCCGATGACACGCAAGCGTCCACTGTGGAGGCAGGGGTGCGGCTGCTGCCGTACTTCGACCCGTATCCGGTCGGCTGCTACCCGCGCGAGCTGCTTTTCCCCGGGCGTGCGTTTGAGCGGGCGCTCTCGCGCACCCAGGCCGGCAACGTTCCGGTGATGCTCATCGATGGCGTCGTGGCCGGCATCTGGCACCAGCGCCTGGCAAGCTCCAAGGTCACGCTGACCGTCGAGCCTTTCCGCAAGCTCACCGCCAAGCACAGGTCCGAGCTGGACGAGCGGGCGGAGCGGCTGGGCGAGATCCTCGAGGCCAAGCCGTCGGTAGTCATCGGGACGGTGACCGCCGGCAAGCACGCCTAGCGTGGTGGGGGCTAGGGCTCGACCAGTCCGGTCTGGTACGCGATCACCACCAGCTGGGCCCGGTCCCGGGCGTTGAGTTTCGTCATCGCGCGGCTGACGTGGGTGCGGGCCGTGGCGGGGCTGAGCACCAGCTCGGCCGCGATCTCCTCATTGGACAGCCCGCGCCCGACCAGTGCCAGGATCTCCTTCTCGCGGGCGGTGAGGACGGACAGCCTCTCCTGCGCCGCGCGGTGCGCGGTGCGGGTCGCGGTGACCTGGCCGATGAGGCGCCGGGTGACCCTGGGCGCCAGCAATGCCTCCCCGGCCGCGACCACCCGGATGCCTTGCAGCAGCTCGGCCGGGCCGCTGTCCTTGAGCAGGAACCCGCTCGCGCCCGCCTGCAACGCGTCGAAGACGTGGGCATCGGTGTCGTAGGTGGTGAGGATGAGCACGCGCACCAGCTCCAGCCCGCGTGTGGCCGCGATCCGGCGGGTCGCCTCGATCCCGTCGAGCACGGGCATGCGGATGTCCATCAGGACCACGTCCGGGCGTGTCTCGCGGGCAAGCTCGACCGCCTGGGCGCCGTCGGCCGCCTCCCCGACGACCGCGATGTCGTCCTCCACGTCGAGCAGCATCCGGAAACCCGCGCGCACCAGCTCCTGATCGTCGGCCAGCAAGACTTTGATCATGCGGTGGGTACCAGTTCCGGGCGCAGCGGCAGCGCAGCCAGCACCTCGAAGCCGCCGCCGCTTCGTGGGCCCGCGATCAGCCGGCCGCCCAGCAGCTCGCAGCGCTCGCGCATGCCCGCGATACCCCGGCCGGCGCTGCCCGGTCCTACGGCGTTCTGGGCTTGGGCCGCCGTGCCCCGCCCGTCGTCGGTGACGGTGATGCGCAGTTCCTCCGCGCCGTAGCTGACGTTGACGCGCACGCGGCTCGGCCCGGCGTGCCGCATCACGTTGGTCAGCGACTCCTGCACGATGCGGTACGCGGCGCTGTCCAATGCGGACGGTAGTTCCTTGGCTCCGCCGGAGGCGTCGACGGTGACCTCCAGCCCGGCCTCGCGGGCACGCTCCGCAAGGTCGTCAAGCTGGTCGAGGCCGGGTGTGGGGGACCGGCCGGGGCTGGAGTCGTTGTCGGTGAGCATCTCCAGCGTGCTGCGCAGCTCGCGCAATGCCCGCGCGCTCGTCTGCTCGATCGTGCGCAGCGTGTGTCGCGCCTGTTCGGGGCGCTTGTCGAGCACGTGCGCCGTCACCCCGGCCTGCACGTTGATGATGGCGATGGCGTGGGCGACGGTGTCGTGCACCTCGCGCGCGATGCGCAGCCGCTCCGCGTCGACCCTCCGGCTGGCCTCCTGCTCGCGCGTGCGCTCGGCCCGCTCCGCGCGCTCCTGCACCTGCGCCGCAAGCTCTTGCGCTTGCGTGGCCAGCTCCTGCGACTGGGCGGCAAGCTCTTGCGACTGCACGGCCACGACCCGGCGTGCCCGTACCGACTCGCCGAGCGTCGTGGCCATGACCGCGGTGCCGATGCGGAAGAACAGCCAGCCCGGGCGGGCCGGGTCGGACAGGTCGGCGGTCAGCCACCAGCCTACGCTGAGCACGGCCAGGCCCCACAGCGCGATGCGCATCGAGCGGGCCCCGTCGCCGTGGGCGGTCATTGTGTAGACGGCGACGAACAGGGCCACCCAGCCGGGGCCGTCCGGGTAGCCGGCCGTGTAATAGACGAGGCTTACCGCCCCGACGACGGCGAAGACGGCGACCGGCCACCTCCGGCGTACTGCGAGGATCAGGCCGCTGCCGAACAGCAGCGGGCCGATGATGGCGTGGTCCCGGGTCGACAGGATCACGCCTTCGGTCCCCGCCACCTGCAGCGTTCCCTGTACCTGCATCATCCCTATGAACAGCGCGAGGATCACGTCCTGCACCGCCGGCGGCGGCCTCCAGCCTCTGCGTACGCTGTACGCGCTACTGCGTAGGGCGTACGCAGAGGCTAGCAGCGGACCCGCAAAGCGGCCAAGCAGGCGAAACGGCGAAGACGTCATGGCCCGATGGTAGCGATGCGAGAAGCAGACCGAATCCGACACCGGTCCTAGCCGCGTACGCTCCACGACGTACGCGAGGGGCAGAAGGGTGTCGCTCCCGAAACGACGACACATCACCAAGACACGGCAACGATCGGATGCATGAATCAAGCGATGCGCCGCATCTACGTCGTGCTAGTCGGGCTGCTGCTCGCCTCGGGAGCGATGCAGTTCTACTTCGCGGCGGTGGGTGCCTTCACCAAACCGCAGACCGAGGACTCGTTCGCCCTGCACACCCTCAACGGTCGCATGATCTTTCCGATCCTGGCGATCCTGGCAACGATCGCGGCGGCCCTGGCCAAAGCGCCCGGAAAGCTTATCGGCCTGACGATCCTGCCGCTGGGCCTGGGCATCGTCCAGGTTCTCATCATCGTGCTGGGCAACGTGATCGGCGGCGCGACCGAGCAGCGCACGACACCGCTGGCGCTGGCGATCCTGGGCCTGCACGCCATGAACGGGATGATCATCATGGGCGTCATCGGCAACGTGATGCGCCAGGCACGCACGCATCTCACCGCCGCCGACGCCGTCACGGCCAGTGCCACCACCGCCAAAGCCGCCACGGCCAGTTCAGCGCGATGAGCACCATCGGCCTCATCGCGCTCGACCTGACGATCGCGCTGCTGGTCGCGGCGGCGTGGCTGGGCGCCGGCATCACCGCCGCGACCGGGCGCGGCGGCACCGCGAAAGCCCTAACCGCAGGCGCGGTGGCTGTGACGCTGGCGCGGGTGGTGGTCGTCGTGCTGCTTGCCGGACGCGGCTGGTGGTTCGTGCAGGACAAGGTGACGTTCGCCCTGCCGCTGCTGGGTTTGGCCGCGGCGGTGGCCGTCGGGGTGCTCGTGTGGCGAGGCGTCTCCGCGGCCACGGTGCCGCTGCTGGGGGCGGGATTCACGGCCACCACCGTGCTGATTTTGCCATTTTTCAGCGGGTACCCGATGAGAGTGAGCCAAGCGCTGATTAGCATTTCGCTCATCGGGGCGGCGACGCTCGTCGCGTGGCGGGTGACCTCCCCGACGCCGGTGCGGGTGCGGGTCGGCCGTTTCCTCGCGCCGGTCGCGGCCGTCGGTCTCGCGGGGGTGGCGCTGGGACTGGTTCCGGCGCAAAACCTTGCACAACAGGCTGGCGCACAGCCGGCTGGCAGCGGCGAGCAGCACCACCATCCGATCGGGACGAGCCTGGAAACGGTGCCGGCGCCCGGTGGGCAGGTGCGGCGCTTCGAGCTGGAGGCGCGCCGGGCGAGTGTGACCCTCGCCTCCGGCACGACCACCGAGGCGTGGACCTACAACGGCAGCGCGCCCGGTCCCGAAATAATGGCGACCGAAGGGGATCTGCTCGAGGTGACGCTGACCAATGTGGACATCGAGTCCGGTGTCACCCTGCACTGGCACGGATATGACGTGCCCAACCCGGAGGACGGGGCGCCGGGCCTGACGCAGGAGGCGGTGAAGCCGGGCGGCCGGCACGTCTACCGTTTCCTTGCCGACCAGGTGGGGACGTACTGGTATCACACGCATCAGGTGTCGGCCGAGGGCGTGCGCAAGGGGCTTTTCGGCACGCTCGTGGTCAAGCCGCGTTCGGCGCCGCCGCCGGAAGGTCTGGATCTGACGCTGCCGGTGCACACCTTCGACGGGATCGTGGCGCTCGGCTCGCACGACGGTGTGACCCAGAAGACCGTGCCGCCGGGGAGCCCGGTGCGGTTGCGCGTCATCAACACCGACAGCACCCCGCACCGGATCTCCTTGGCGGGCACGGCATTACGGGTCGTGGCGGTGGACGGCAATGACCTGAACGAGCCGGGCGAGGTGAGCGGCGTCGCGCTGCGGCTGGCTGCTGGAGGGCGTTACGACCTCGCGTTGCGGATGCCAGGCTCCGGTGGCGTGGCGCTGCTTGTCGACGACGACCCGGCACGGGCGGCGCTGCGCCTTGCTGATGGCGGTGTGGCTGACACTTCGGCATGGCCGGAGCTGGATCTGCTGAGCTACGGCTCGCCCTCGGCCACGCCTTTCGGGCTGGGCAGCAAGTTTGACCGCGATTTCACCATGGTGCTCGACCGGGGACTGGCGATGGTGGACGGCAGGCCGATGTATGCCCACACGGTCAACGGCCTCGGCCACCCCAGCGTGCCGACACAGCGGGTGCGCGAGGGCGACCTGGTCCGGTTCACCGTCGTGAACAGAGGGTTGGACACGCATCCGTGGCACTTGCACGGGCACCGCGTGCTCGTGCTGAGCAAGGACGGCCGTGACGTCTCGGGCAGCCCGCTCTGGCTCGACACCTTCGACGTGCGGCCGGGCGAGGTCTGGCGGGTAGCGTTCCGCGCGAACAACCCGGGGGTGTGGATGAACCACTGCCACAACCTTGACCACGCAGACCAGGGGATGGCTTTGCACCTCTCTTACGATGGCTAGATGCGGCGACTACTGTGGCGGCTTCCGTGGCGGCTCGGTCTTGTCACAGTTGTGCTCGTCTGCTGGGCCGCCGCGGAAGGCTTGAACCTCGGAAACATCAGCCACAGCAACGCCTATCCGGTCGTCACCAGCCTGCTGCTGGCGATCGGGCTCTACGGCAGCACCTACGGGATCGACCTGCGCGAGGCCAAGGAGCATCGCCGCATCATCCTGCTGGCCGTGACGGTCGGGGTGGTCCTCAAGGCGGCGCTCATCGGCGGCTCGCTCTACCTCGCCACCCGCGACCCGCTCTACCTGCTGCTCGGGGTCGCGGTGGCGCAGATCGACCCGCTGTCCGTGGCGGCGCTGATGGGCGAGAATCGCTTGTCGCCGAAGGCAAGGACGATCCTCGCGGCGTGGGCCTCGTTCGACGACCCGCTTACGGTCGTCCTCACTGTCTATGCGGTGGCGTTGGTGAGCCCGGGCGGCGGGTTCTTCGACGGCTTTGGCGGTTACGGCGTGAGCCTGCTGGCAAACGTGGGCTTCGCGCTTGTCGCCATCGTGGTGTGGCGCCTGCTCAGAAACAGGCCGGCGCTGCTGGGCCCGTTACTTGTCGTGTTCGTGGCCGTGGCGGTTTGGCAGTTCCTCATGCTCGGCGTCGCCCTGGCCGGGCTGGTGGTCAGGCCCGCGTGGCTGGGCCGCTACATCGGGCGGGTGACGTTCGCGGCGCTGTTCGTCGCGGGCGGGCTGCTCGGGCTGCTGCTCGTGCTCGGGATCGACCCGCTCGCCGGGCTCATGCTGGGCGCTGCGGCGTTCGGGGCGCAGGTGGTCGTCGGGCTGCTGATGACCCGCGGGCTGGGCCGGGCCGATCGCATCCACCTCGCCCTCGCCCAGCAGAACGGCATCACCGCGATCATCCTCGGCTTGAGGCTGGAGGCGGATTACGAGGGGGCCATCGCGGTGATCGCGCCGGCGATCGTTGTCACCGGCGCACTGCACTTCCTCGCCAACTACGTCGCCGACCGGCGGGCGGTCACCTCGTCGGCTTGACCTCAAATCCGTTTAGGGGCTGAGGGTCTTCGACGAATACCTCGACCCGCTCCACCCGGGCGTCGCGCGGGCCGCGATGCGACCACGAGACCATCATCCCCACGTCCGCCTCGGCGCCCTGGAACACAGCCTCGACCGTGCCGTCGCGGCGGTTGCGCACCCAGCCGGACACGCCCCGCGCCCACGCCTCCCGCAGGCACCTGTCGCGGAAGAACACGCCCTGCACCAGGCCGGACACGATCACTCGCCTACGGATCACACACCCGAAAATACAACACGGCGCATCGACCAGATCCGCGATGCGCCGTGTCGGCGATGTTGTTATCAGCAGCCCCGCAATTAGCAGCCCGGCAGCTTGAAGCTGGCGATGCGTGTCTGCCATCCAGCAGGCGACGAGGCCTGGCCGGCGGCGGTGTAGTACTCGTTGACGTACCAGAACGTGCAGTCGTCAACGGGATCGACGTTCAATGAGGTGTAGTCGCCCCAACGCGAGTTGGCGGTGGTCTGCACCCCGGTCCCGTTGATGACGACGCCCTCGCCGAGGGTCATCTGGCCCAGCGGGTCGCCGGCGAGGCGGCCCGTGTACCGGATGCCTGGGAAGACGTCGGTTGCGTTGACAACGCTGTAGCCCAGGGCCATGTTGCCATTGCGGTCCATGGCGGCGCTGCCCATCCAGCGGTGCACACCGTCAGATGGGGCGTAGGTGCCCTGCTGGTGCAGTGTGTAGGCGCCGTTGGTGCGCCGCAGCTCGTACCAGCGGACACCGGCCCGGCCTGGAACGGCCTCGACCGACTGGTTGGTGACCATCGTCTCGGAGCCGCCGGTGTTGCGGTAGGCCAGCCGCCACGTGGGCCGCTGCCGGTAGGACAGGATGTCCAGGTACTGCGCCGGGTTGGTGATCCCCGGCTGCGGCAGGCAGTCGCGTGACGTCGGCGCGCACGGGAAGATGGAGTCGAACGACGCCACCGGGATCTGCGTCTTGAGAGCGATCGACGCCGTCGGCGTGGAGTGCCACTTGACATCGAACTCCCAGATGTTGAGCGCGTCGAACGTGGCGCCGTAGCCGCCGCCGTCGTCCTGCGTGCCCACGATCGGCGCGGGGACGTCGTTCTTCGGCTTCGTCATGCCGTCGACGTCCGGTGGCAGCAGGCCGTCACCGATCAGGTTGAGTGGCACCGGACCCTCCTGGAGCAGGAAGCTTACGGCCCGCGCGCCCGGATCGCCCGCGATCATCTTGTTGCGCTCGAGGCCATAGACGCCGATGGCGTAGACGTTGGGGTCCAGCACCCCGAACTCACGGGTGGTGATCAGATAGGAGTCCCGCCAGACCCCGTACTTCGGGTAGTCCGGGAAGTTGTAACCGGTCGAGAACGCGTACCGGTAGTAGCTTCCGGTGGGGTCACCCGAGGTGGAGATCGCCACGCAGTTGTAGAACAGGTTGAGCGGCTCGTTGGGGTAATCGATGCCCCGGGTCGTGAACTGGGTCAGGATCCACCGGTCGGCCACCTGGTCGTAGACGATGATCGGGTCACCGGAGGGTTCCGTGCACTCGTCGATGGCGAAGCCCTGCCACAGCGCGCCGAGCGCGATCGGGCCCAGCAGGCGGGTCCCAGTCTTGGAGAACACGCCGAAGGTGAGGTTCACCATCTCGACGTAGTGGTTGGGGCCGACGTCGCCGTCAGGATCCGGCGGGTTGACCCGGAACCCGTACACGTCGAAGTTGTTCTGACTGCTCAGCCCCTCGAAGTTGGCCAGGGTGCCCCCGATCGCCTGGGTGCCCACCGCCGTCTGGACGGCGCTGTTGGCCGCCAGGCCGGTGTCGGTGGCCTTGGTGCCCCGCTTGTCCTCCCACTTGTCGCGAGCTGTCGCCGCGGATTGTGTTGTCGCCATTGCCTTTGCGGTCGCTGCGTTTGCGGCGATCGCGCTCAGCGGCGGTGAGGTGTCGAACGCCGCCGCCGGGGTGAAGGTGGGATTGATGGTTTTTGGCGCGGCTTGGCTTTGGGCCGCGCCGGCTGGTGCCAGGAGTGCCGCGACGAGTGTTGTCGCCGCGAACAGCCTTCTGTACATCGGCATCCCTCTCAATCGATTGATGGCGAATACTCGACTGACGCTACGCCCGCGGAAATGCGGGGACAATCAACGGAACATACCTGTAACCTTCGGCGTGTGTATGATCAGAACCTCGCCTCGGTCTACGACCTGATCTACGGCACGGCAATCGCCAAGGACTACCTGGCAGAGGCCGTCGAGCTGGCCGGGCTGATCCGCTTGCGCAAGCCCGACGCGTCGAGCCTGCTCGATGTGGCTTGCGGGACGGGCCAGCACCTGTTTCACCTGCGCGGGCTGTTCGACGAGGTCGAGGGCGTGGAGATGTCGCCGCAGATGCGCGACATCGCCGTCTCGCGGCTGGGAGCGGCGGTGAAGATCCACGCGGGCGACATGCGGACGTTTGATCTCGGTCGCAGGTTTGACGCGGCGACGTGCCTGTTCTCCTCGATCGGGTATGTGCAGTCGCGCGAGGAGCTGCACAGCAGCCTGGAGCGGTTCGCCGCCCACGTCGAGCCGGGCGGGGTGCTCATCGTCGAGCCTTGGTTCTCGCCCGAGGTCTGGCAGGCGGGCACGGTGCACCACATCTCCGCGGAGGAGGACCGGCGCACAGTCATCCGTCTGAGCTACTCCGATGTCACCGCGGAGGGGAAGTCGTCGACCGAGATGCACTACCTCTACGGTGAGGAGGGCGTGGGGGTACGGCACTGGCGCGACGACCACATCATGTCCCTGTTCACCGACGACGAGTACGTTGACGCCTTCGCCGCCGCGGGATTCACCGGTGTGCAGCGGGTGCCGGGCTGGCGCGCGGGCCGGGACCGCCTCATCGCCGTCCTCCCCCTGAAGTCGTAGCTCCGGAGTCCGTAGCTCTGGAGTCGTAGCTCTCAGCTTGTATTTGAGGTGAGGCCTTCGCCAGTGACGCCTTCGCGCGGCCCGCCGGTTCCTAGACGGCGCGGTCGGGTACGCCTACCTGCCGGAGCCGCCGGCGCCGGGCGACAGGTTCGACGGGTTCGGCGACAACGTGTACGTCTGCCGGTCGCTGGGGTCCGGGTGGTACTGGATGACCGGGCGCGGCGGGTGGTGCTAGAGCAGGCCGGCGTCGGCGAGGAACTTGCTTACGTGGGCGATTTCGTTGTCGTCCAAGGGGATCTGCGGGATGGCGGTGGTGGGGTGGGCGATGATGCCGCGCAGGTAAAGCGCTGCCTTGAAGGCGCCCAGCGCCGACGAGCCGCGGCCCATGTGCGATCCGCCGACGTCGACGAGCTTGAACAGCCGGCACAGCCGCTCCTGCTCGACGCGGGCGGCCGCCCAGTCGCCGGCCGCGGCGGCCTGGAAGAGGCGGGTGTAGCCGTGCGGGTCCACGTTGCCCAGGCCGGGCACGACACCGTCGGCGCCCATCCAGAGTGCGGAGTCGACGGTGAGCTCGGAGCCGGTCAGCACGCTGAAATCGGTGAGGGACCGGGTGCGCCGGCCGATGATGACCTCACGCAGGCTGCCCTCGTCGCCGCTGGAGTCCTTGAGCCCGGCGATGACACCCTCGGCGGCCAGATCGAGCAGGATCTGGGAGCTGAGCTTGCTGTGCACGGAGACGGGCAGATCGTAGGCGTAGACCGGCAGACCCGACCGCTCGGAGATGGTGCGGAAATGCACCTTGATCTCGGCGGGGTGGGTGCGGGTGTAGAACGGCGCGGTCGCGACGATACCGTCCACTCCGGACAGTGCCGCGACGCGGGCGTGGTCCAGGACGCGCAGCGCGGTCATGTCGATCACGCCGGCGAGCACCGGCACCTGCCCGGAAACGTGGCCCACCACCGTGTCCAGCACCGCCTTGCGGTGCCCATCGGGCAGGAACGCCGCCTCCGAGGAGGAGCCGAGCACGAACAACCCGTCCACGCCACCGTCCAGGAGGTGATCCACCAGCCGGATCATCGAAGCGCGATCGACCTCGAAGTCGGGGGTCAGCGGGGTGCAAACCGGTGGGATCACGCCGCTCATGACGGTCATACAAGCTCCTCGACGGGTACCGGATGGAAGCACCGGAACAGGTGGGCACCGTTGTCCATTCCGGACACAGTGCTGACAGGGGGCATGCTGGCAGGGGACATGCTGGCAGGGGGCATGCTGGCAGGGGACATGCTGGCAGGGGACATGCTGGCAGGGGACATGCTGGCAGGGGGCATGCTGGCAGGGGGCATTTCGCTTGCGCAGACTTCGTCCGCCTTCCAGCAGCGCGTGCGGAAAGGACAGCCGCTGGGCGGGTGAGTGGCCGAGGGCACCGGCCCCACCATCGGGATCGGATCGATCGGGTAGAGCAGGCCGGGGGTGGCCGAGAAAAGCGCGCGGGTGTAGGGATGGCGCGTGCCTTGGGGGATCACCGACGCGGGTGCCTGCTCGACGATGCGCCCGAGGTACATGGTGACGACGCGGTCGCTCATCCGCCGCACAGTCTGGATGTCGTGCGACACGAACACCATCGCCAGGCCCAGCTCGTTCTTCAAGTCCTGCAGCAGGTTGAGGATCTGCGCGCGCACCGACACGTCGAGAGCGCTTGTCGGCTCGTCGGCGATGAGCAGGCGGGGTTTGAGGGCGAGCGCGCGGGCGATGGCCACCCTCTGGCGCTGCCCGCCGGAGATCTGGCTGGGCAGCAGGTCGGCGACGCTGCGCGGCAGGCCGACGAGCGACAGCAGCTCGCCGACGCGCGCCTCACGCTGCGCGGCGGTGCCGGCGTCGTGGACCTCGAGCGGGTCGCGCAGGATCTGACGGACGGGCAGGCGCCGGTTCAGCGCGGTCGAGGGGTCCTGGAACACCATGCCGGTCTCGGAGCCGATGGCGCGCCGCCGCTCGGCCGCGGGCATCGCCCACAGGTCCATGCCCTCGAACGTCACCGTGCCGGAGGTGGGTTTCTGAAGGCCCACAAGCACTTTGGCGAGCGTCGACTTGCCGCACCCGGACTCGCCCACGATGCCGACGGTCTCGCCGGCCTTGATCCGGAGGTCGGCGCCGGTGAGCGCGTAGACCCGGTCGCGCCGGAACAGGCTGCCCGAGCGGGCCTTGTGCACCACATGCACGTCGTTCAATCGCACCAGCTCAGCCATGCCGGCTCCGTTCCTTTGTGCTGCCTTTGCTCTGGCGGAGGGGGTTGGCCGTCATGCTGGGACACCCTGCTTGACCAGCGCCGGGTGGTGGCAGGCGACCTCGTGCCCGGCGCCCAGCTTCTCCAGCGCCGGGGTCTGCGTCGGGCAGACGGAGGTCGCCATCGGGCAGCGGTCGGCGAAACGGCACCCGGCCGGGAAGTCGGCGGGCGACGGGACTACCCCGCGGATCTGGTTGAGCCGCTCCGCCCCGGCCTCCAGCGAGAGCACCGCGCCCAGGAGACCGCGAGCGTAGTGGTGTGCGGGCGCGCCGACAAGCGTTGCGGTGACACCGGTTTCGACGATCTGCCCGCCGTACATCACCGCCACCCGGTCGGTCACGTCGGCGACGAGCGCCAGGTCGTGCGAGACGAGGATGAGCGCGAAGCCAAGTTCGGCCCGCAGGCGCAGCAGCAGCTCGATGACCTGAGCCTGGACCGTGACGTCGAGGGCGGTCGTCGGCTCGTCGGCCACGATGAGCTTGGGGTCGCGGGAGAGCGCCATCGCGATCAGCACGCGCTGCCGCTGACCGCCCGACAGCTCGTGCGGGTAGGCGGAGAGCGTGCGGGCGGGATCGAGCCCCACCAGCTCCAGCAGCTCCGCAGGGGAACGCTTGCCGCCGCGCCGCACCACCTGCTTGAGCTGAGCCTTGATCGTCATCGCCGGGTTCAGCGACGAGAGGGCATCCTGATAGATCATCGCCATCTCGTGGCCCATCAGCCTGCGCCGCGCCGCCTTCGGCAGCGTGAGCAATTCTCTGCCATCGAAACGGATTGAGCCGCTGATCCGGGCGCCTCGCGGCTGGAGCCCCATGATGGTCAGCGCGGTGAGGGATTTGCCGCAGCCGGACTCGCCCACCAGGCCCAGCACCTCGCCGGGGCGGACCTCGAAAGATATCCCATCAATAATGTCCACGCCCCGGTGGCGGTCGGCGAAACCCAGCCGCAGATCCTCCACCCGCAGGATGGGTTCGCCGGTCGGCAGTGGGCGGGCCCTGGCGGCCAGGCGCGCGGCGGCCTCCGGCAGTCCGGGTAGGACGATCGGCTCCCGCGACCCAGGCTCGGCCTCCTCCAGGGCATCCTTCTCCCCGGTGCTCATCACCGGCCGGGTCGACGGCGCCGCCCAGGCATCCGACACGCCCTCGGCGAGGATGTTCAGCGACAGCACGGTGATGAGGATGAGCAGGCCCGGGAAGACCGTGGCCCACCAGCCGCCGAGCAGCACCATGTTGCGCCCGTCGGCGATGACGCTGCCCCACGAGGGATCGGGCGGCCGCACCCCCGCACCGATGAACGACAGCGATGCCTCGAAGACGATGGCATCGGCAACCATCACTGTGCAGAAGACCAGGATCGGTGCGGCGCAGTTGATGGCGACGTGCCGGATGAGGATGTGCGGCGTGCGGGCCCCGATGATGCGCTCCGCCGCGACATAATCCTCGCCGTACTGGGCGAGCACGTTGGCGCGCACCACTCTTGCCACCGAGGGCATATACAAAAACGCTATGGCGAGTACCAGTACGGGGATGCTGCCGCCGAAAACCGCGACGAGCACGGCGGCGAGCGCGATGCCCGGGAAGGCCATGATGACGTCGAGCGTGCGCATCACGCCTTCGTCGACGGACTTGCGCGAGGTCGCGGCGATCGCGCCGATGACGGCCCCGACGAAAAGCGCGATGAAGGTCGCGCCGAGTCCAATCAGGAGCGACCACCGGCCGCCGTAAAGCAGGCGGGTCAGGATGTCGCGGTTGGCGCTGTCGAGGCCCATCCAGTGCGAAGCGTCCGGCCCGCCGCCTGTCTCCTCCTGCACGTAGGGCGAGTGCGGCGCGATGAGTGGCGCGAGCAGCGAGGCCAGGGCGACGAGGACGAGCACGGCCACGGCGATTCGCGCCGGAACCGTCAAGCGCTTGAAGGAGATGCCCGGCCGCGACAGGCGGTGGGCGAGTCCGGCCCGCATCATGACGCGCTCCTTAGCCGGGGATTCACAAGCAGGTAAAGGATGTCGACGACGAGATTCACGACCACGAATCCGGTGGCGATGGTGAGGACGACGCCCTGCACCACCGCCGGGTCGCCGTCGCGCACACCGTTGATCATCAGTTGGCCCATGCCCGGCAGGGCATAGATCTGCTCGATGACCACGGCACCGCCCAACAGGTACCCCACACGAAGCCCCAAAACGGTGAGGGGATTGATGAGCGCGTTGCGCAGCACGTTGCGCCCCACCACGACGATCGGCGGCAGGCCGCTGCCGATCGCGGTGCGGACGTAATCCTTGTCAAGCTCCTCCACCATGCAGGTGCGGATGATGCGTGTCAGTTGGGCCGCAACGGGAAGCGACAGTGACAGCGCGGGCAGGATCATGCCCCGAAGCCAGCCGCCGAAGGAGTCATTGGGGTTGATGTAGCCGCCGGTGGGGAACCAGCCCTGACCGACCGCCAGATACTGGATCATGAGCAGTGCCAGCCAGAAGGCCGGGGCCGCCACGCCGATCAGGGACACCAGCCGGATCAGCTGATCCGGCCAGCGATCCCGGAAAAGGGCGGCGATGACACCGAAAATCAGCGCCAGAACTATGGCGATGGTGAGGCCCATGAAGGTCAGTTGCAGGGTCAGCGGCATCGCCGTGACCACCGAGTCAAGCACTGGCGCTTTCGTCAGCACGCTGGTGCCCATGTCGCCTTGGATCAGGTCGCCGACGAACCGAACGTAGCGCACCGGCAGCGGATCCAGGAGGCCGTTCTCCTCCTGGAACTGCCGGATCTGCTCCTGCGTCGGGTTGGCTCCCTGGAAGTACGCGTACTCCGGCTTGCTGTTGGAGAAGCGCATGATGATGAAGACGAACAGGATCACGCCGAGGAGCAGCGGGATGAGGATGAGGATGCGCCGCACCAGCATCCTGACGACGATGGCCATAATGCCTCTGGGTCTCTAACTGCGCTTGGCCTGCAACAGGTTGATGCCCGGGTAAGCCTGGGGGCGTACCCCGGAAACCTTCTTCGGGTCCCATGCCGTCATCAGTTCGGTGTGCACGACGGGGTAGAGCACCGCCTGCTCGGCGATGATGTCCAGGTACTCGTGCACGAGCTTGAGCTTGGCGGTGGCGCTGGGCTCCTGCGCCGCCCTGTCCATGAGCGCGAACAGGTTCTTCGCCTCCGGGCTGGTGTCCCACTTGGTGTACTTCATCCAGGTGCCGCCGGAGGTGTAGTTGTAACGCATGATCAGGTCGGCGTCGAGGCCGAACTGGTTGGGGTTGGAGGCGGCCGCCACCACCTGGTAGGACTGCGACTGGTCCATCTTGGTGAACAGCGCGCTGGTGTCCTGCGGCTCCAGGGTGGTCTTGATGCCGATCGCCTCCCACGAGTTGGCGATGGTGGGCAGGCAGTCGGCGATCCAGCTGACGTTGACCGCCATCAGGGTGATGCTCAGGCCGCTCACGCCCGCGGCTTGGAGCAAAGCCTTTGCCTTGTCCGGGTCGTAGGAGTAGACCATCTTGGCCTTGGCGTAGGAGGGGTTGTTCTCGTTGAGGAAGCTCGTCGAGGCGGTGCCGTGGCCCTTGAGCGCCACGTCGATCATCTTCTTGGTGTCGATGGCGTAGAGCAGCGCCTGCCGCACGCGCACGTCGTCGAAGGGCTTGTTGGCGGTGTTGAACATCAGGAACATGTGGTTCATGCCCTTGCCGCCCTCGACGGTCAGGCCCGCCTTGCGCAGCGCGTCGATGTTCGCGTAGGGGACGTTGTCGGCGATCTGCGCCTCGGCGCTGCCGCCGGAGATCTTCGCCACCCTGGCCGGAGCGTCCACAATGGACAGCCAGTTCATCTTCTTGATGATCGGCTTGCGGGGGCCGTTGTAGTCGGCGAAGGCCTCGAAGGTGGTGTTGGACTTGGGGTTGTGCGCGGTCTGCTTGTACGGCCCGGAGCCGATCGCTTTGCCGTTCTTCGCCTCGTCCCACGCCCCGGCCACGCTGAAGACGTGCTTGGGCATGATCTTGGCGATGGTCAGGCGCTGCACCGCGTCGGGGAACGGGTACTTGAAGACCAGCTCGACGCCGTCCTCGCCGTCCTTGCGAACCTCCTTGAGCCACGCGGCGAAGAAGGAGTAGGCAAGCGTCTTGGCGGCCGGGTCGAGCACACGCTGGAACGTGAAGACGACATCGTCGGCGGTGACCGGCTTGCCGTCGTGCCACTTGGCGCCCTGGCGCAGCTTGAACTTCCAGGAGGTGGCGTTGGGGTCGGACGGAAGCGCGGTCGCCAGCGCTGGGTAGGGCTCGCGGGTGATCGGGTCGGTGTCGATCAGACCCTCGTAGATGTGGTTGTTGGCGGCCATCGAGAACGCCGACGCTGTCATCGTCGGGTCCCAGCTCTGGTTGTTGCCGTAGCCGATGACCGCGGTCACGAGGTCCTTGTCGCCGCCGGCGCCGGTGGTCGTGGTGGAAGCGGGTCCGCTGCAAGCGTTGAGGGTGGCGGTAATGGCGGCTGCGGCACCTAACGTGCCACTCAGGCGCAGGAAGTCGCGCCGGCTGCGCTGGCTGACCGAGTGCAGGTTGACCGACTGCAGGTCTATCGGGGCGCTCACGGTGCCTCCTAGTAGGGGTGTATCGGTTCGGACATTGGACGTCCCACATCCCATGTCTTAGGGTGGAGGCTAGGGGTCGATCATGTCCCCGGTCAAGAGCTGATGACCAGGAGATGACCGTGATGTTTCATGATGATCACCGCCCCCGGCGGCGCCTGACCCGATCCATCGAGGTACAGGAGGCCGTGAAGAAGATTATCCTGCAGCGCAGGCTGGCTGCCGGTGATCCACTTCCCACTGAGGCGGAGCTCATGGATGAGCTCGGCATCGGCCGCAACTCGGTGCGCGAAGCGCTGAAGGTGCTGGAAGCGGTCGGCATCGTGGACATCCGGCATGGTTTCGGGACATTCGTGGGCAGGATGTCGCTGTCCGGGCTCGTCGACGAGCTGGCGTTCCACACCCGGCTGTCGCTGCAGGTGTCGCTCGGCCACCTCATCGAGGTGCGCGAGGTGCTCGAGAGCGGCCTGGTGCACCGGCTCATCGACCTGAACCCGCCGCTGGGCAGGGCGTCCGTCGTTGAGCCCGCGGCCGATGTCATCGCCAAGATGGAGGCGGAGGCGGAGGTGGGCGAGGTCTCCCCCGAGACCGACCGGCTGTTTCACGATGTGCTTTACCGGCCCCTGGGCAACCCGTTGGTCGGCCAGCTGCTGGGCGCCTTCTGGGACGTTTTCTTCCAGCTCAGGGACGATCTGGGTAGCCCGGACGAGTCGCCGGCGGACGTGGCGCGAAACACCGCGCGATCTACGAGGCGGTGCTCGGTGGCGACAAAGTGGCGGCGGCCGAGGCGATGCGGGCGCACTTTGACGGTGTGCGCGCCCGGCTGGCGCGTCTGGACCTCAGCCTTGAGGACATCCCACGTCCCACATAGGATGTCCGCCTATGAGAATCCTGCCCGGAAGACTCTTGCTCCCCCTGGTCCTTGTCGGCGCGCTCACGGGCGCACCCGCAGCCGCCCACGAACCCGTGTTCGAGCAGCAGACCCTCTACAAGCAGGGCGACTTCGGATACGCCTGCTTCCGCATCCCGGCCATCGTGAAAGCCACCAACGGGGACGTCCTCGCGTTCGCCGAAGGCCGCGTCAAGGACTGCGGCGACGACGAGAACATCGACATCGTCCTGCGCCGCTCCAGCGATGACGGCCGGACCTGGGGACCGCTGCAGGTGGTCTCGAAAGGCAACGGCTCCACGCACGGCAACCCCGTCCCGATCGTGCACAGCCAGACCGGCCGCATCGTGCTTGCCAGCACGCACAACGGCCCCGAGCCCTGCCCCAACGGGTGCGACCGCGACCCGTGGGTGCAGCACAGCGACGACTTCGGCGCTACATGGAGCGCGGCCCGCGAGATGACCGAGGGCAAGCTCCCGCAGTGGAACTTCTGGTACGCCACCGGACCGATGCACGGCATCGAGCTGCGGCACGGGCCGCACGCTGGCCGGCTGGTGGTGGGCGCCAACTTCGAGAGCTTTGACGGGGCAGCACATCCAGAACAGCCGCATGTCTACGGTACCCACCTGCTCTACAGCGACGACCGCGGAGAGACCTGGCACATCGGCGCCACGACCGCGGTCGACGACGGCTCCATCATCGCCCAGGAGGTGACGGTCTTCGAGCGCAACGACGGCACCATCTACGCCCTGGCGCGGGAGCGGGGCACCGAGGAGGGCCACCGCGCCTTCGCCACGTCCAGCGACAGCGGCCTCTCCTTCGACGCTCCATTTAGGACCGTGCGGGGGCTGGAGATGCCGGACGTGCAAGCGTCGACGTTGCGGCTCAACGACAACCGCGTGCTGCTGTCGTCGCCCGCCCACCCGGTGGCGCGCGAGGTGATGGTGGTCCGCTCATCGTGGGACGAGGGGAACTCCTGGGAGACCTGGGATCAGGGCAAGGTCTTCCACTGGGGCCCGACCGCCTACTCCGACCTGGTCTTCCTTGGCGTCTCCCTCGGACGGTCCACCATCGGGCTGCTCTACGAGGCCGGTGTCGCCTCGCCCTACGAGTCGATCCGCTACGCCAGGTTTGACGAGTCCTATCTCGACACTCCAAACGGGACGCCGCCGGGAATCCCGGGGCCGCCCGCGCCCGGCCCGACGACGCCGGACTCCTCGCCCTACGGCAACACTGTTTATGTGCGCGGCGGCGCCGCGACGGTGCCGGGTCGCTTCGGCAACGGCATCGCGCTCGACCGGGTCGACGACTTCCTGGAGGTACCCTTCGACGAGTCCATCGACCTGGCGGGCAACGACTTCACGGTGATGACGTGGTTGCGGTACTCGGCGACCACCGGTGCCCACGCGCTTCTTTGGGCCTATCGGGTCGGGACGGGCACCACGCCTCAGCTGTGGCTGCGCGCCGAACCGGCCTCCAACCGCATCCGCGCGCTCATCATGGTGGACCGCTTCAACATCACGGTGCAGTCGGCCGGATCGTACAACGACGGGCAGTGGCACCATGTTGCGCTGCAACGGGTCGACGGCAACTTCGTGCTGTGGATCGATGGTGCCGTGGTCGCCTCCACGCCCGTCCCACCCGGATCCGTGACCGCCGGCAAGGAGTTCGGCGTGCACGGTATCCACATCGGACAGCGGCTGGACGGCGTCGACCGCTTCCGCGGGACGCTCGACGAGGTCCGCGTGTACAGGCGGGCCTTGACATCAGCCGAGATGGATCTGATCCGGCGGCAGAACCTGCCCATCGGCGGGCTGCTGGGCCTTCGCCTGCAACTCGACTAAACGAACTCGAGCACCCCTAGTAGTACTTTGTTAGGTTGGCTCGGGGTATGGGCGTTTACATGTGTGGCATTTGCCGGTGATGACGGTGAGCAGTTGTTGTAGTTCGCGGAGAACTGTGTAGAGGGTCAGGCCGGCGTAGGGG
>Ga0209382_10001460_pt1 | contig 37115 bp, 29 predicted proteins | sample SoiMetdeltSBSDD5_FD_187599 | JGI IMG/M metagenome (GOLD analysis project Ga0209382, IMG submission 187599) | Bulk soil microbial communities from a Populus tree surrounding site in Tennessee, USA - Soil MetaG P. deltoides SBSDD5 (SPAdes) (version 2) | ecosystem: Environmental > Terrestrial >... | reverse complement strand
TGCAGGAGCGCATCACCTCGACGCGAGGCCGGTCGATCACCTCGCTGCAGGCCGTGTACGTGCCCGCCGACGACTACACCGACCCGGCGCCGTTCACCACCTTCACCCACCTCGACGCCACCACCGAGCTGAGCCGTGACATCGCGGCGCTCGGCATCTACCCGGCGGTCGACCCGCTGGCCTCGACGTCGACGATCCTCCAGCCCGACGTGGTCGGCGACCGGCACTACGCCGTGGCCCGCCGCGTCCAGGAGATCCTGCAGCGCTACAAGGAGTTGCAGGACATCATCGCCATCCTCGGGCTCGACGAGCTCTCCGAGGAGGACAAGATCACGGTGGCCCGGGCCCGCAAGATCCAGCGGTTCCTGTCCCAGCCGATGTACGTGGCCCAGGCCTTCACCGGCCTCGAGGGCATCACCACACCGGTGGAGGAGACCGTCGAGTCGTTCGAGGCGCTCTGCAACGGCGAGCTGGACGAGCTGCCCGAGCAGGCGTTCCTGAACGTCGGTGGCGCCGAGGATGCCCGCCGCAAGGCCAAGACGCTGCAAGAGCAGGCTGGCAGCTGACATGGCGATGCAGGTCGAGGTCGTCTCGCCCGAGCGGATCCTCTACTCGGGCGAGGCCGAATCGGTCATCGCCCGGACGGTGGGAGGCGGCGACATCGCCTTCCTGTCCGGCCACGCCCCGTTCGTGGGCGCGCTCGAGGTCGCCAAGGTCACCATCCGCTCGTCGTCCGAGGCCGGCGACCAGGTGGTGGCCGTGCACGGCGGCTTCGTCGAGGTGTCGGACGACAAGGTCACGATCCTGTCCGACGTCGCCGAGCTGGCCAGCCAGATCGACCTCGACCGGGCCCGCCAGGCCCAGGAGACCGCCGCCGCGGCGCTTCGGGAGAGCGACGACGCCGAAGCCGCCGCCGCCCTGCGCCGGGCCACGGTCCGCATCGACGTCGCCGGCGGAGCTGTCGGGGCCTAGCCATCCCATCGCCCGGCCGCCGGGTCACTGGCGCAGTGCCGGCGGGCCCGTAGCGGCCTAGCCCGCAGGGCAGGTCGACTTCGCCGGTTTGCCGGCGAAGAGGTCGTTGATCCAGGCGATGCCGTCCGTCACGGCGTCGGGCACTGCCGCGCCGTGGCCTTGGCCCTTGTTGTAGACGCGGCGCTCGACGGTCCAACCGTTCTCGCACATCCGTTTGAACATCAGCTCGCTGAGCGTCGCCGGGACCAGGTCGTCCTGGCCGCTGTGCAGGATCAGCAGCGGGGCATCGACCTTCACCCGGCCGGGGTCGTTCTCGTCGAGGACCTTGCCCCAGTCCTCCGCCGAGGCGAGGTCCGGCTGCACGAGCGCCGACATGGGCTGACCGTCGGTCGCCTTGCCGATGGCGTCGCACCCGCTGTCGAGCTGATCGATCACCTTGATGCCGGCATCGGTCAGGACCTCGTGCATGTCCAGGTCCGGGTAGGCCTGGTGGTAGCCGGCGAGCATCATGAGGAAGAACCCCGGCGTCGCCCCTGACGAGCCGAGGGCGTTGAAGATGGCCTTCATCTCGCTCGGCGGCGCCCCGGCGACTGTGCCGAGGAGGTCGAGGTCGGGCGCCCACTCGGCCGCGATCTCGTTGGCCCAAGCCGCGCCGTGGCCGCCCTGGGAGTAGCCCCAGATGGCGTAGCGCTTGGAGACCTTGGCGTCGGGCAGCTGGTGGGCGGTGATGGCGGCGTCGACCACGCCCCGGCCCTCGCTCTCGCCCACCAGGTAGGGATGAACCCCGGGTGTGCCCAGCCCCTCGTAGTCGCTGATGGCGACGGCGTACCCGGCCTTGACGGCGCCGTTGGCCAGCGCCATGTAGCTGTCGCCGCTCTCCTTGGAGGGGGCGCAGTCGTCGGCGATGCCGGTGGTGCCGTGGGCGACGCTCAGCAGCTTCCAGCCCTCGGCCGGCGGCGTGCCGGCGGGGATGGCGACCTCCCCGGTGACCGCGATGGGATCACCGGCGACGGACTCCGACGCGTACATGACCCGGTAGGCGGTGCCGCCCTCGACCTTGCCGTCGAGCTCCTCGTAGCGCAGCAGCGTGCCGTGGGCGACCTCCGGAAGCGGGTCGGGCACCTTGTAGAAGTCCGCGTCCGGGCCGGTGAACGCCACCGCCTCGAACGTGTCGGCTTGCTGCTTGGACTTCGCAGCCGCGTCGGCCGACCCCGTGCCCCCGGTGCCCGAGTCCGAGCATCCGGCGGCCACGACGGCGACCAGCACCACGGCTGCGACCTTCCCCCGAAGTCGCGCCATGACGCTCAGTCTCGCGGTTTTTACAGGCGACGTGTAAGTCGGGCCGCCACCGCGCGGACGAGGCTGCGGGGGAGCGGGCGGGTGACGCCGACCAATGTCTTGTTGAGCAGGCCCGGGACGTGGAACGGTTCACCCGCCTTGGCGGCCTTCAGCGCCGAGGCGGCCAGCTTGTCGGCGTCCATCCAGGCGATCTCGGGGATCTTGCGGCCCTCGATGCCGGCCCGGTCCTGGAACTCGGTGCGGGTGAAGCCGGGCAGCACCATGCTGACCTTGACGCCGGTGCCCTTGGCCTCCCCGTAGATCGCCTCGCTGAAGCTGGTGACGAACGCCTTGGTGGCGCCGTAGGTGGCGTTGCCCGGTGTCGCCTGCAGCCCGGCCACCGACGACACGTTGAGGATGGTCCCCTCGCCCCGCTTGCGCATGGCCCCGAACGCGGCGTGGGCCAGCCGGACGAGGGCGATGACGTTGACCCGGATCTCCCGCTCCTCGCCGTCGATGGGGAGGTCGGCGAAGTCGCCGTAGGTTCCGAACCCTGCGTTGTTGACGAGCAGGTCGATGGGGCGGCCGGGGTCGGCGACCCGGGCCTCGACCGTGGCCAGCTGGCCCGGGTCGGCGAGGTCGGCGCTCAACACCTCGACCCGCACGGTGGCGCCTGTCTTGGCGATGTCGGCGGCCAACTGCTCGAGCCGCTCGGTGTCACGGGCGACGACCACCAGGTCGGTGCGTTCGGCCGCCAATTGCAAGGCGATCTCGCGGCCGATCCCCGATGACGCACCAGTCACCAAGGCGGAAGTCCATGTCCCAGGCATTGCGTGAGCATAAACTCCCGGCTATGGCTGCAGCGGGGAGCAGCATGTTCGCCCAAGTTGGGCGAGTCACTGTGCGGGGGGCCGACCTGATGGTGGAAATCGTCGGGTCTGACGGGCCAGCCTTCGTGTGGTGCCATGGCGTGTTGAGCTCCCGCGCCCAGGAAGATGCCGACGGCCTGTTCGACTGGCGGGCGGTGGTCGACCAGCGCTGGCGCTGGGTCCGCTATGACGCTCGGGGCCACGGCCAGTCGACCGGCACCAACAACGTGGCCGCTTACTCATGGGGTGAGCTGAGCCGCGACTGCGTCGGCCTCGCCGACGCCCTGGGCATCCCGCGCTTCGCCGCCGGCGGTGCCTCGATGGGCTGCGCCACTGTGCTGGAGGCCGCGCTCGCCGCGCCCCATCGCATCGACCGCCTCGTGCTGGTGACCCCGCCGGCCGCCTGGGAGAACCACGCCGCCCAGGCCGAGCACTACCGCACCAACGCCGCCTACGTCCGCTCACAGGGCGACGACGAGGGGATGGCGGCCGTCAGCGTCGACGCCCGGCCGCCGATCCTGGCCAGCATGGGCCTGCCCACGCCGAACTACGCGCCGGCGTCACCCGAGCTGCTCCCCGCCATCCTCCGGGGCGTCGCGGCGTCGGACCTGCCACCGCCTCAGAAGCTGGCGGAGCTGGAGCAACCGGCGCTGATCCTGGCCTGGGACACCGACCCGGCCCATCCGCTGGCGACCGCCGAGCGCCTGGCCGAGATCCTGCCCCGGGCCGACCTCCACGTCGCCCGCACGCTCCGTCAGATCCGTGACTGGCCCCGCCTGGTCGGCGGGTTCATGGGGGTGGCGTAGCCCCTAGGCGAAGTCGATCGCCGAGTAGGCGGCCAGCTTCGACAGGCGGTGGCTGGCGTTGATCAGCCGGACCGTGCCCGACTTCGACCGCATGACCAGCGACTGCGTGGTGGCGCTCTGGTGGGAGTAGTGCACGCCCTTCAGCAGCTCACCGTCGGTGATACCGGTGGCGGCGAAGAAGCAGTTGTCGCCGCCGACCAGCGTGTCGGTGGAGAGCACCTGATCGAGGTCGTAGCCGGCCGCCAGTGCCGCGTCGCGCTCGTCGTCGTTGCGGGGCCAGAGCTTGCCCTGCAGCTCGCCCCCCATGCACTTGAGCGCCGCCGCGGCGATGACGCCTTCGGGGGTGCCGCCGATGCCGAAGAGAATGTCGGCGCCCGAGTCGGGCCAGGCGGTGGAGATGGCGCCGGCGACGTCGCCGTCGGGAATGAGCCGGATGCGGGCGCCGGTGGCGCGCACCTCGGCGATGAGGTCGTTGTGGCGGTCCCGGTCGAGGATGACGGCGGTGACGCCGCGCACGCTCTCGCCCTTGGCCTCGGCGACCGCCTGGAGGTTCTCGGTGGGCGACTTGTCGATGTCGATGACCCCGACGCATTCGGGCCCGACCGCGATCTTCTCCATGTAGACGCACGGCCCGGGGTTGAACATGGTGCCCCGCTCCGACACGGCGATGACCGCCAGCGCGTTGCCCCGCCCGAGCGACGTGAGCGTGGTGCCGTCGATGGGGTCAACGGCGATGTCGGTCTCGGGCGGCGTGCCCTCGCCGATGCGCTCGCCGTTGAAGAGCATCGGCGCCTCGTCCTTCTCGCCCTCGCCGATGACGACGATGCCGTCCATCGGGACCGTGTCGAGCACGATCCGCATGGCATCGACCGCGGCGCCGTCAGCTCCGTTCTTGTCGCCCCGGCCCATCCAGCGGGAGGCGGCCAGGGCGGCGGCCTCGGTGACCCGCACGAGCTCCAGGGCGAGGTTCCGATCAGGGCGTTCCAGCTCCGTCATCCGGGAGAACCTAGGCGGTGGGGCCACCGGGTGCCTGATCCCCTCGGGGGTGCTGCCGGCCTGATTGAATGGTGCGCCGTGGGCCAACTCTCCAACCCCTACGAGGACGACGCCGAGAACAACCTCGGCATCTCGATCTCCGGCCTGCCCGACGAGCCGGAGGAGCCCGACGACGTCGAGATGTCCGGGCCGGACGAGCCCGAGGGCGACTTCGACGCCGAGGCCGTGGAGCTGGCCGACGGCGACCGGGTGGCCGTCGAGGGCACCGGCCTCGACAGCGAGTACACCGACGCCGAGGACGACCACCCCGGGCCCGACGAGCTCGACGACATGGACGAGGACGAGGACGACGACCTCGGCGAGGAGGTCGCGTACGACCTCACCGAGTGGGACGACGGCCAGCTGTCCCGGCTCTTCGACCAGCTCGCCGGCGCCGAGATCGACTACCTGTGGGACGGCGAGGAGCTGTTCGTGCGGGCCGACGACGAGGACGCCGTCGATGCCGTGCTCGAGCAGGTCAGCTACCCCGACCAGCTCGACGAGGAGTCCGACGACGGCGAGGACGCCGGGGGCGTCCTGCTCGGCGACATCTACGTCGCCGCCGACCGCCTCCAGCACGACCCCGAGGAGCACGAGGCCGTGGCGGCGCTGCTGACGCTCGCCGACTCGGCGGACGAGGCCTCGGCGCCCTACGGCTTGTCCGACGAGGAGTGGAAGCACCTCCACGACAAGGTCGATGTGCTGGCCCAGCTGCTGGAGGCCGAGACCATCGACGTCGACGCCGCGGGCGAGGCCGCCAAGGACCTCCGCAACGCGGTCCGGCCGTACGTCTAGCCACCCCCGGCCCGCCGCTTGTCGATAGCCTGACGCTGATGATCTTGGCCGAGTTGGAGCTCTTCCACTCTCGGCCGATCGCCCCGACGAGGCGGGTCGCGCTGGGCCATCTCGACCTCCCGGTCGATCCTGCCCCAGGGTTCGGCGGCCTGCTCCTGGGGGCGGTCGTGGCTGCCAACATGCCGGGGCTCGACCCCGACCTCTTCGACGACCTGCACAACCTCACGCTGCAGGTCGAGAACGGGCAGCGCATCGCTCAGCCCCGGCTCCGCCACCGGCTGCAAGCCGACCGGATCGGGCTGCAGCGCAGCACCCACCGCCTGGTGGGGGAGGGCGAGCTGCTGACCTTCGACCTGGAGGAGGGCCGGGCGTCGCCGGCGCAGCATGTCCTCGCCGCGGTCTACGCCGGGGCGCTGCTGCCATGGGGGCCCCGGTCGCAGGTCATGCAGGTCGTCCGCAAGGCCATGCGCTGGGCCGGGCCGATGGACCACACGCTCGTGACCTACCTCTCCGGACTGACCCGGGACCAGGCGTGGTCGGTGCAGGCCCATTGCGACCCCATCGGCTGGGCGCTCACGGTCCTCGACCTGACCGACTCGGGCGACGGCCACCGGATCAGCCGGCGGCTGGTGCAGCGCCGCTTCCGCGACCTGATCCGCGACGCCCACCCCGACCACGGCGGCAGCGCGGCAGGCGCCGCAGCCCGCATCGCCGAGCTCACCGAAGCCCGGCGGGTCCTGCTGCAGTCGAAATGAGCGAGCGTCCGTCCGCAGCGAGGCGCAGCCGAGTGAGGTCCGGCCGCCGGAGCGAGCGTGGCCCGAGCGGCCCGCTGCGAAGCTGCAAGAGCGGGAAGCGATGAGTGCTCCGGGAGCCATGTTGCTGTTCCCCGGGGCGGGGAGCAGCCGGGACCAGCCGTCGCTGGTGGCCGTCGAGCATGCGCTGGCGCCGCTGCCGGTGGTCCGGGCCGACTTCCCCTACCGGCGCGAGGGCCGGCGGGCACCGGATCGGGCCCCCAAGCTCATCGCCTGCGTCCGGGAGGAGGCCGCCGCGCTGGCCGAGGGCGCCGGCGTCGACCCCGACCGCATCGTGCTCGGCGGGCGGTCGATGGGCGGCCGCATGTGCTCGATGGCGGTCGCCGAGGGGCTCCCGGCGGCCGGCCTGGTGCTGATCGCCTATCCGCTCCATCCCCCGGGCCGGCCCGAGAAGCTGCGCATCGACCACCTGCCCCAGCTCGACGTCCCGTGCCTGTTCATCTCGGGCACCCGCGACCCGTTCGGCACGCCCGAGGAGCTGGAGACCCACACCAAGGCCATCCCCGGCCCGGTGACCCACGTGTGGATCGAAGGCGTCGGGCACGAGCTCAAGCGGGCCGACGCCCAGATCGTGACCACGGTCCAGGACTGGCTGGCCGAGCTCTGACTACTCGACGATGTCGACCGGCGTGCCCAGCGGGAGGATCAGCGAGGCGGTCATGCGGGTCATGAGCGCGGGGTCGACGCCGATCGACCCGGTCGGCGTGGTCTTGCCGAGGGACGCCACGGCCACCGGGTGGATGGCCAGGACGTCCTTGCCGGCCTTGATGTCCTTGGCCGAGTTGGACGCTCCCGCCAGGCCGAAGATCGGGCTGCCGTAGAGGGTCATGAACTCGGGGCCCCGCAGCTCCTTGATGAAGGTCTCGGTGCCGGCCGGGGGCACGTCGGGACCGAGTGCCACCTTGCTCTTGGCCGCTTCGAGCTGGCCGGCGAACAGCTTGATCTCGTGCTTGGAGAGCGACACCTCGATGCGGTAGCGGTGCCGGCTGACCTGCACGTCCTTCGCCTGGATGAAGCCCTTGCTGCCCACCGGGGCGCCGGGGAGCAGGACCTCGAGCCAGCCGTCGTCCCGCTGGTCGACGACCAGGAACGTGAGCAGCTTGCTGCCCTGGTCGGCGGCGTTCAGCGTGATCGAGTCGGCGCTGTTGGCCTCCTTCCACACCCTGACCTTGCCGTTCGACTGGGCGACGAGCGTGACTCGCGACGGCGTCGAGCCGTCGGGCAGGGTGGTGGTGGTCGTCGACTCGGCGGCGGATTCGGGCGAGATGGTGGGGGCGGGGTCGCCGCCCGAGCCCGAGCACGCCACGAGCGCGGCCGATCCCGTCACGACCACTGCGCCTACCAACCTCCCCCAGAAAACCATGGCCTATCGACTCTAACCACTGTCCAGCAGGGGAAGTGGGGTCGGAACCCCTTGATCCTCGGGGTTTATGTCCTCCAGCTCGCGCCGCGCGGTCTCGGGGAAGCGGGTGGCGATGAGCAGCGCCATGATCATCGGCGCCACCGCGAGGATGGCGAACGTGGGGGCGAACGTCCCGAACGCGTCCGTCATCACCCCGGCCGCCGACAACCCCACCACGCCGCCGGCCATCGCGGTCAAGCTGATGATGCCGTTGGCCCGGCCCCGCAGGGACGTCGGGAACAGCTCGGGCCCGTAGACGGTGATCGAGGGGACGTGGGCGGCGAAGATGATCCCGCCCAAGGTGGCCGCGGCCCACATGGCCACCCCGCCGATGGCGAACTGCAGGGCCAGGACCGCGACGCCCAGCGCGATCGAGATCGAGCCGACGACGCGACGGCCCATCGTGTCGGCGAGCCGCCCTCCGGCCAGGATGCCGATGCCGGCGGGGGTCGACGTGATCACGGTGAACAGCGCCAGGCCGCCCGCCGAGAAGCCCCGGTCGTCCCGGAGGAACTCGGGCCGGAACTGGGTGGTCGGAGCCACGAAGACGTTGAGCAGGAACGCCGTGGAGGCGAGTAGCAGCAGCCGCCCCCGGTGCTCGCCCAGCGGCACCGAGCGGTGTGCCGTCACGTAGCGCTTGGACTCGGGCAGCCGGCGGCAGCTACCGATGACCAGGGGGAGCATGGCCAGCGGGACGATGTAGAGGATCCGCCAGGCCCGCAGGCCGTAGTCAGCGACCGGAAGCACCCAGAGGGCGATGCCCGCCCCGAGCGCCCCGGTCATGGCGACGAGGCTGACGGCGTAGGCCCGGGCGCCGGCCGGCATCTCCTCGGCGATCATGATCCCGAGGAGGATCGCCGCCGCCGCCCACGCGCCCCGGTTGACGATCTGGCTGACCGCCAGGCCGAACAGGTTGGGGGTGACCGCCCCGAGGACGTTGGCGGCGATGCAGGTGAGCAGCGAGGCTCGCAGCATCCGGCGGCGGCCCAGGCGGTCGGCGGCGGCGGTCAGCGAGATGGCCAGGACCCCGCCGATGCGGGCGGCGGCCAGCACGTTTCCCTGGGCCGTCTTGGAGATGTCGAACTCGTCGGCCGCGAACGTCATGGTCTGGCTCAGCAGCGTCCCGACGTAACCTGCGACGACCGCCAGCGTGGCGCACAGGCCCAGCACCTGGGCGGACCGGGGGTCCATGCGCTGGGACGCCGCCCACCAGGGCATCGTGCCGGGCTTCGGCGGGTGGCGCAGCGTGTGCCGCATGGCGAGGTTCAGCAGCGGCCGCCAGGTCCACGGCGGGAACGTGAAGTCGACGGTCTCCCGGACCCCGCCGCCGTCCAGGACCTCGATGCGCCGCTCGTAGTGCTCGAACGGGCCGTCGGCCTGGACCAGGTGGTAGCGGTCGCCGTCGGCGACCTGCTCCAGCACCACGTCGTCGCGAGGTTCCAGGAGCGCGGCAAGCCCCTCGGCGTCGAGCGTGTGGACCAGACTGACCCGCGGCATGCCTCAGCCGCGTCGGTTGGCGAGAGCGAGAAGCGTGGCGAACGCTCCGACCGGTACGAGCACGAACAGCATCTCGTCCCAACCACCTTGATGCGCCAGAAGTGCTCCGATGATCACCGGGGAAGGTTACGCCGCCCGCCGTTGTTGCCTCTTGTGGTCCGGCTTCGCGAGGATGCTGCGCCAAGGAGCGACGTGCCCGACACCCACAACATCGAAATCGAGAAGGTCGAGCAGGTGATCGAGGTCATCCGCCCGGCGATCCAGGCCGACGGCGGCGACATCCACCTGCGCGGCGTCGACACCGAGAACGGTGTCGTCAGCGTCGAGCTGGTGGGCGCCTGCGTGTCGTGCCCGGCGTCGACCGTGACCCTCAAGGCCGGCATCGAGCGGATCCTCAAGGACCGTGTGCCCGGAGTCACCGAAGTCGTCGACGTGGGGTCGGGCGCCGAGACGGTTGTCTCGCTCTGACCTCTCCGACCGCGCCACGCTGGCGCGGACGCTCTCGATTGTCGAACGAGGCGGTGAGCCGGCCCGTGAGGTGAGCCGCACGCTGGGTGTGGAGCGCGGTCCCGCGGCGTACACGGTCGGCATCACCGGCGCCCCCGGGGCCGGCAAGTCGACGCTGACCAACGCCCTGCTGCGGGAGATCCGCCGCGCCGACCAGCGGGTCGCGGTGCTGGCCATCGACCCGTCGTCCCCGTTCTCCGGCGGCGCGATCCTCGGCGACAGGCTGCGGATGGGCGACCACGCGCTCGACGACGGGGTCTTCGTGCGCTCGATGGCCACGCGGGGGCACCTCGGCGGCCTCGCCGTCGCCGCTCCCGAGGCCGTGCGGGTGCTGGGCGCCGCGGGGTTCCCGTGGGTGCTGGTCGAGACAGTCGGCGTGGGGCAGGTCGAGGTCGAGGTGGCCGGGCAGACCGACACCACGGTGGTGGTGGTGAACCCGGGCTGGGGCGACGCGGTGCAGGCCGCGAAGGCCGGGCTCATGGAGATCGCCGACGTGTTCGTGGTCAACAAGGCCGACCGGCCGGGGGCCGGGGAGGCGAAGCGGGACCTCGAGCGGATGATGGACCTCTCCGGGGCCCCGGGCCCCGAGGGCTGGCGGCCGCCGGTGGTCCTGGCGACGGCCACGGCTGAGGACGGCGTCGCCGACGTGTGGGCGGCCGTCGGGGAGCACCGCTCCCACCTGGAGTCAGGCGCCGGCCTGGAGGAGCGGCGCCGGCGCCGGGCTGCGGAGGAGATCCGGCGGCTGGTGGCCGCGCACCTGCTGGAACGGGCCCGGGCGGTGACGGTCGGCGAGCGGGCCGATCAGCTGGCGGAGGCGGTCGCGGCCGGGACGCTCGACCCGTGGTCGGCGGCGGAGGAGCTGCTCTCGACGAGCACCGCGTCCGACTCCGGCGGTTCGTCGGCGTCGGGCTGAGCCCAGCGGCCCAGCCGAGCGTGGCCGAGGGCGAAGCAGTAGCAGGTGGCGGCGCACAGTGATGCCACCACGTAGCCGAAGTTGAGGGCCACGGTGATGGCCAGCACCGACGCCAGGACGGACGCGATGCCGTTGACGCCCCAGGCGTAGGGCACCCCTGACGGGTGGAGGGCCGAGAAACGGGTGAGGCCGATCGGCATCGGCATGCCGAGCAGCAGGCCGGTCGGGGCCAGCAGCAGCACGGTGAGCACCACCCGCATCGCGAACGGCCGGTCGATGAGCGCCCCGACCAGCGGCTGCAGGGTGAAGGCGCTGACCACGATCAGGCCGACCGCGACCGCCAGGACCGTGGTGAGCGTGCGGCGGGTGTGGGGAAGGCGACCGGAGATCGCCGAGCCCACACCGGTGAAGATCAGCAGGGCGAACAGCACCACCGACAGGGCATAGGTCGGGAAGCCCAGGAACAGCACGAACCGCTGGATGAGGACCGTCTCCAGCATGAGGAAGCCCATGCCGATGGCGGCGAAGTAGAAGAGGCTCGGGATCCGGGGCCGCTCCGTGCCCGAGCGGGCCAGCCAGAGCGGCAGGACGAAGCCCAGCACCGACAGCAGCGTCAGGATGCCGAGCGTGAGCAGCAGCAGCTGGTACGGGTCGACGCCGTAGGTGTAGGCCTCGTTGTCCCCGATGGCGTCGGTGGTCCGGCGCATGTTGAAGAAGAACGGCTTGTCGTCGGTGGGCGGGCAGACGTTGAGCGCGTAGTCGTGGCAGAACGTCCGCCAGTCGGTCTTCGCCAGGTGGTCCCACTCGCCGTAGCTCGGGCTGCGGCCGGGGGCGTAGGCCAGGCCGGCGCCGCGCTCGTTGGCGAGCTTCTCGACCTGGGCCACCTCCTCGGAGGTGAACGGGGTCAGCCGGGCCAGCACGGTCGCGTACGGGGCCTGGATGGCCGCGGCCGTGTCGCTGCCCCGGATGACCACGATGTTCTTCAACGGGTCCTTCACCCCGTGGTGCTCCAGGGCGGCCAGGGTCAGCACCGTGACCCGGATGGCCTCGTCGCCGACCAGGCGCTCCAGCCGCGACACGTTGAGGATGCCACCCGGTCTCAGGTGGTCGAGGTACTCCTCGAACGCCTCCATCGTGTACAGGTTGTTCTCGGTGAGGGCGAAGCCCTGGGCCGAGTTGGCGCTGAGCGTGTCGGTGAAGCCGATGTGGATGGTGTCGTACTTCGTGTCGCGGCTGGCGAGGATGGCCCGGCCGTCGCCGATGCTGGTCGACACACCCTCGCGGCTGTACGGCGAGCCCGACAGGCGACCCAGGTCCTTGTCGACGACGTCCCGGATCGCCGAGTTGAGCTCGATGACGTCGACGGTCTGGTCGGAGGTCAGCGCGTTGTAGATGTCACGGCCGCCCCCGCCCCCGATGACCAGCGTGTGGCCCGGGCCGGTGAGCTGGTAGCCGATGCTCGCCGGACCCAGGCTCATCTCCCGCCACGTCGGCAGCTTGCCGCCGGGGGTGCTGGGGACCGGGGCGTAGACCCGGTCGTAGAACATGAGGCCGATGCCGCCGCCGGCCGTGTAGCCCTGGACCCGGCTGAGCGGGTGCCACTCGTCGGCGACCTTGCCGTTCTGGATCTCGTAGCCGCTCGGCAGGTACAGCAGGGACGTCAGCGACGCGGCGACCAGCACCCCGATGCCCGCCACGCCGAGCCCGGCGACGATCCGGGTCGTGAACCCTGTGCCCCAGGCGAACAGCCCGGCGGCGGTCAGCGCCAGCAGGCCGAGGCCGAGCAGCAGCAGCGGGGCGGGGATCCTCAGCAAGGGCACGACCGCCAGCGCCCCCAGGCCCGCGCCCACCAGGTCCCAGGCGTACACCCGGCCGACGTGGCGGGTGTAGCCCCGGATGGCGAGGGCCACCACCGCCCCGGCCGCCAGCGAGGGCGCCGCGGCCAGCAGGCACACCGTGGTGAGGGTGGCGACGAAGCCGAACGTGATGCCGCGGTCGACCGAGTAGTTGAGCTGCACGAGGCCGAACGGGCACACCAGCAGCAGGACCCCGTACGCCGCGGCCCAGCGGGCGAGGTTGACCTCCAGCGGCCGGCCGTCGAACCACGCCGGCCGCACGTAGATGAGCAGCGATCCTGCGCCGGTTCCCAGCAGCGCCAGCGACACCGCCAGGAAGCTGAAGTGGTACGCCATCACCGCCGAGATGAGGCGCGTGAAGATGACTTGGAAGCCCAACGTGCACGCCGTGACGATCCCCAACCCCAGCAGCACACGCGGGCTGGGTGGCCTGTCTCCCCCCAGCATGTGGAGCCACCGTAGTACCTGACCTTCGGTATGGGTTGAGGAAGGGATTAGCGTCCCGACCCATGCCACTCGTCGTCACCGAGCGCCGGGAGGACGGGGTCGCCGTCCTGACGCTGAACAACCCCAAGGTCAACGCCCTGTCCATCGGGCTGCTCGCCGAGCTGGAGGTGGCCGCGACCGGGCTGCACGACGACCCGCCGGGCGCGGTGGTGATCACCGGCGGCGACCGGATCTTCGCCGCCGGGGCCGACATCAGCGAGTTCGGGGGCATCGACCGGGCCAAGCGGGTCGGCCGGGCCTTCACCCAGGCGCTCGACGCCGTGGCCGCCATCCCCCGGGTCGTGATCGCGGCCATCACCGGGGTGGCCCTCGGCGGCGGCTGCGAGCTGGCGCTGGCCTGTGACCTGCGGGTGGCCTCGGACCGGGCCAAGTTCGGTCAGCCCGAGATCCTGCTGGGCATCATCCCGGGCGGCGGTGGCACCCAGCGCCTGGCCCGCCTCGTAGGCCCGGGCCGGGCCAAGGACATGATCTTGACCGGCCGGCAGGTGCCGGCCGAGGAGGCGCTGCGCATGGGCCTGGTCGACCGGCTCTTCCCCCACGAGGAGGTCAACGCCAAGGCCATCGAGCTGGCCGCCGAGCTCGCCCGCGGCCCGCTGGCCGCGCACAGCCTGGCCAAGCTCGCCATCGACGAGGGCCTGGAGCTGACCCTGCAGAAGGGCCTCGCCCTCGAGCAGGACCTCTTCGCCGAAGTCTCAGGCACCGAGGACGCGGCCATCGGGCAGGCCTCGTTCCTGGAGCACGGCCCCGGCAAGGCGCAGTTCCTGGGGCGCTAGGCGCCTATGCCCAGGCGGCGAGGCCCAGTTCGGTGGGGCCGACGAGGTCGGGGTGGTGGGGGACCACGCGGACGGTGAAGCCGTAGCGGCCGGCGTGGTCGCACTCGAACGCGCCGCGGTAGCGGGCGTGGTGGTCGTCGACCGCGCCGACGTGCTCCATCGAGACCGCCGAGCGCTCGAGCAACTCGTCGCCCTGGCCCACCGGGCCGTGCAGGAGCTGCACGTCGACGTCCTCCGGTGACAGCTCGCCCAGCGCCACCGCGGCTTCGACCCCGCGCTGGGCGCCCAGCTCGGCCACGGTGACGTCGGAGTCGGTCCACTCGATGTGCACCTGGTGCCAGGCGGCAGCGACCCGCTGCTTCCAGGCGGCCAGCGCCTTGGCCCGGGCCGCGCCGTCGGCGATGAGCTGGTCGACGCGACCGGCGGTCGGCTCGTACAGCTCCTCGACGTAGTCGCGCACCATGCGAGCCGCGCTGACCTGGGGGCCGAGGGTGGCCAGCGAGCGCTTGACCTTGTGGACCCAGCGGCGGGGGACCGGGCCCTCGAGGCGCTCGTAGAAGAGCGGCACGACCTGGTGCTCCAGCAGGTCGAGCAGCGAGCTCGCCTCCAGCTCGTCCCGGCGCTCGAGGTCGTCGAGCTGCTCGGCCGACGAGATGGCCCAGCCGTTCTCGCCGTCGAACATCTCGTCCCACCAGCCGTCGAGGATCGACAGGTTGAGCCCGCCGTTCAGCGCGGCCTTCATGCCGGAGGTGCCGCAGGCCTCCTGGGGGCGCCGCGGGTTGTTCAGCCACACGTCGGCTCCGTGGTAGAAGGCCCGGGCCACGGCGATGTCGTAGTCGTCGACGAACACGAACCGGTGGCGGACCTCCAGCTCGGACGCCGCGGCGATGATCTGGCGGATCATCTCCTTGCCGGCCTCGTCGGCCGGGTGGGCCTTGCCGGCGAACACGAACTGCACCGGCCGGTCGGGCGACAGCAGCAGCGCCCGTAGCCGCTCGGGCTGGGACAGCAGCAGGTTCGCCCGCTTGTAGGTGGCGAACCGGCGCGCGAACCCGACGGTCAGCACCCGGGGGTCGAGGGCCTCGTCGGCCCAGGCGACGCTGGAGAGCGACGCCCCGCGGGCCAGACCGCCCTCCCGGAGGCGCCGGCGGATGAAGGTGACCAGGCGCTCCCGGCCCTGCTCCCGGGCCCGCCACAGCTCGTCGTCAGGGGCCTCGTCGATGCGGGCCCAGGCCTCGGCGTCAGCCTCGTGCCACTCGGGCCGGACGTAGCGGCGCAGGCAGTCATCGATCTCGGGCGAGGTCCAGGTGTGGGCGTGGACGCCGTTGGTGATCGACGTGATCGGCGTCTCGTCGGTCGGGAAGTCCGGCCACAGGTCGCCGAACATCTCCCGGCTGACCTCGCCGTGCAGCTTGGCGACGGCGTTGGAGCGGCCGGCCAGGCGCAGGCCCATGACCGCCATGTTGAACTTGTGGTCGCCGGCATCGCCGGGGCGGTGGCCGAGGTCCATGAGCTGGTCGAAGCCGATGCCCACGTCGTTGCACCAGTTGGTGAAGTACTTCTCCATCAGCTCCCGGGGGAACCGGTCGATGCCGGCCGGGACCGGGGTGTGGGTGGTGAAGATGCAGCCGGCCCGCACCGCCTCGATGGCCTCGGGGTAGCTCAGGCCCTCGGTCTGGACCAGCTGGCGGATGCGCTCGAGGCCGAGGAACCCGGCGTGGCCCTCGTTGGTGTGGAACACCTGGGCGTCGACGCCGACGGCCTGCAGCGCCTTGACGCCGCCCATGCCGAGCAGGATCTCCTGGCGCAGCCGGTGCTCGGTGTCGCCGCCGTAGAGCCGGTCGGTGACCTCGCGCTGTTCGTCGTTGTTCTCCTCGACGTCGGCGTCGAGGAAGTACAGCGGCACCCGGCCCACGTCGGCCCGCCACACCTGGGCGTGGAGCTGCTCGCCGCCGAGATCGACTGTGATGCGCACGCCGTCGCAGCAGGTGAGGGCCATGACGTGCGGGTCGAGCAGGGGGTAGCGCTCCTCCTGCCAGCCGTCGACGCTGAGGCTCTGGCGGAAGTAGCCGTGCCGGTACAGCAGGCCAAGGCCCACCAGCGGTACGCCCAGGTCGCTGCACGACTTCAGGTGGTCGCCGGCCAGGACGCCCAGCCCGCCCGAGTACTGGGGCAGCGCCTCGGCGATGCCGAACTCGGGGGAGAAGTAGGCGACCAGCTTCAGCGGGCTCTCGCTGCGGGCCTGGAACCAGCGGTCGCTCTCCTGGTAGCGGTCCAGCTCGTCCCACACCTCGCCGAGGAAGCGCCGGAACCCGCCGTCGGCAGCCAGCGTGGCCAGGCGGTCGTGGCTGACCAGGCCGAGCAGCCGCACGGGGTCGTGGACGCTGGCGTCCCACAGGTCGGGGTCGACCCACCGGAACAGGTCACGGGTCTGGTCGTCCCAGGCCCATCGGAGGTTGATAGCGAGGTCCTCCAACGCCGACAGCTCGGCCGGCAGGGAGGGACGGACTGTGAAGCTGCGCAAGGCCTTCATCGGGTGCCGACGGTAGCGAGCGCGCGGGGCTGTGGATGCACGCTGAGCGGTCAAGCACGTGTCGCGCCCCGTTCACCACGCTGTGTGATGATGCGCAGGTGCTCCGGACCGCTGCCGTCGTTGCTGCCGTGGTGGCCGCGATCGGGCTCGGCGTGTGGGTGGCCCGCCACGACGACGACGGCTCCAGGAGTGCCGGCGGCGCCTTCGATCCCCTGCAGGACGACGTGCTGACCGTCGCGACCGAGCTCCCCGCCGCCGGGTTCTGGGAGGGCCGCGACGTCCGCCACGTGACCGGGGGGTTCGAGTTCGAGCTGGCCCAGGAGCTGGCCTCGCAGCTGGGCCTCGCCGGGGTGCGGGTGGTCGACCGGCCGTTCGACGACCTGGTCGACGGTACGGCGAGGGGCTTCGACCTCGCCCTGGCCCAGGTCTCGATCACCGATGCCCGCCGCAAGGACCTCGACCTGTCGGACTCCTACTCACCACCCCGGTCGGGGTCGTGGGCGCCGCAGGTGACGACGAGATCCCCGACCTGGCCGAGGCGCGCACCCGCACCTGGGCCGTGGCCGAGGACACCACGGAGGTCGACGTCGTGGAGGACCTGGTCAACCCGAAGGACGAGGCCACGGTGTACCCGAGCACCGCCGCCGCGCTCGCCGCGGTGGCGGACGGCGAGGCGGACGTCGCCGCCGTCGACTTCATCAGGGCGGTGGCGGAGGTCGAACAGAACCCGAAGCTCGCGCTGCTCGGCCAGATCAACGCTCCCCAGCACTACGGCGCCCTGCTGCCCAAGGATTCGGACAACCTCGCCGCCGTGAGCTCGGCGATCCGGGCGCTGACCGCCGACGGGACCCTCGGCGACCTGACCCAAGCCCTCCTCGACCGCTACGGCGACCCCAGCGTCCCGACCATCCGGGTGACCCAGTGATCTTCGCCTTCCAGATGCCGGACGGGCCGGCGTGGTTCTTCTTCGGCGTGGCGGCGGCCCTGGTCATCGGGCCGGCCGTGGCGACCCGGCTCAAGCTGCCCGCCATCGTCGGCCTGCTGGTCGGCGGGCTGGTGATCGGCCCGTACGTCCTCGGGATCGTGCCCGAGACCGACAGCACGCTGTCGGCGCTCGGCCAGCTCGGCCTGCTGTACCTGATGTTCACGGCCGGAGCCGAGCTCGACCTGCTGCTGTTCCGGCGCTACAAGCGGGCAGCGCTGACGTTCGCGCTGATCACGTTCGCAGCCCCCATGACCCTGGGCTTCCTCGGCGGCGTGCTGCTGCGCTACGAGGTTGCCGCGTGCATCCTGCTCGGGTCGCTCTGGGCGTCGCACACGCTGGTGACCTACCCCATGGTCCGGGAGGCCGGCCTGTCGGGCAACCGGGCCGTCGCCACCACTGTGGCCGCCACCGGCGTGACCGACACCCTGTCGCTGCTCGTCCTGGCGGCCGTCTCGGGCTCGGTTACCGGCGGGCAGAGCCTGCCCGTGCTGGTGGTGAGCCTGGTGGCCGGGCTGGTAATGCTCGCCGTCTACACGCTGGTGGTGCTGCCGGCGCTGACCCGGTGGGTCTACACCCATGTCCTGCACAGCCGGACGGAGCGGTTCGCCTTCGTGCTGGCCGCCCTGCTCTCGGCGGCGGTCGTGGCCGAGATCGGCAGCATCGAGGGCCTGGTGGGGGCGTTCCTGGCCGGCGTGGGGCTGAACCGGATGCTGCCCGCCGGCAGTGCGCTGATGGAGCGGGTCGAGTTCTTCGGCTCGGCACTGCTGGTGCCGGTGTTCCTGCTGTCGGTGGGCGTGCTGATCAAGCCGTCGGTGGTGGTCCAGCCGTCGACCCTGGGCGTCGCCGTGGTGTTCTGCGCTTCGGTGATCGGGGGCAAGTGGATCGCCGCCCACCTCAGCTCCCGGATCCTCGGGTTCACCCATGGCGAGGCCAACGTCATGTTCGGGCTGTCGTTGTCCCAGGCCGCGGCAACGCTCGCGGCGACGTTCGTGGGCTTCGACATCGGGCTCTTCGGCGAGCAGGTGGTCAACGCCGTGCTGGTGGTGATCCTGGTGACGCTGTTGCTGGCGGCGCTGACCACTGCCCGGGCGCTGCCCGGCATCGAGCCCACCGCATCCGGTGAGGGGACGCCGCTGGGCAGCAAGCTCGTCCTGGTGGCCGGGCGGGAGGACCGCATCGCCGGCCTCGCCCACGTGGCCCAGGCCCTCGTCGGGCCGGAGGGCGGCATGGTGGCTCCCATCCGGGTGGCCGTGAGCAGCGACGACATCGAGGCCGACCGATCGCTGCTGGCCGCGGCCGAGGGCGTGCTCGCCAAGGCCGGCCTCGACACCGAGCCCCGGCTGCGCATCGACGACAACCCCATCTCGGCCATCGCCTACACCGCCATCGAGGACGGGGCCTCGGTGGTGCTGATGGACTGGCAGGCCGCCGCTCGCCACCAGCCGGCGCTGCGGGGGGAGCGGGACGACGGACTGCTCGGCGCCATCCCGGTCCCGGTGGTGCTGGCGGCGATGAGCGACACGCCGTTCGCGCGGGTGGTGCTGGCCCTCGACCGGGTCGACCTGCGGCCCGACAGCCAGGGCGACCTGGCGCTGGCCGTCGAGGTGGCCACGCGACTGGCCGCCGGCGATTGCTCGCGCCTCCTGGTCGGCGCCGGCGTGCACGAGGAGACCGCCCCGCTCTTCGGCGGGGACCCCGGCACGGTCGCCACGCTGGACCGCAGCACCTGGGTGGGGGAGGAGGCCCGGCCCGGCGACATGGTGGTCATGCCGGCTCACCCGCTGTGGGCCGCCTTCGGGTCGACGGCCGTGCGGGCCTCGGCCCACGCCGGGGTGTCGGTGCTGGTGGTGGCCGACCCGCAGCGCTGGGCGGGCCAGGCCTCGTCCCTGGAGCGAACCATCGGCGCACTGGTCGGCGGGAACCTGAACCCCAAAGTGCGGTGGGGTTGATCTCGTAGGGTGAACGGGTGCCGCAGTCAATACGAGCGCTCGACCGCATCACCATCGAGAACCTGACCCCGACCACGCCGTCGGGTGCCTTCCCCGCCAAGGCCGTGGTGGGGGAGTCCGTGACCGTCGGGGCGGACGTCTACGCCGACGGCCACGACATCCTGGCGGCCCGGCTGCGCTGGCGACCCGAGAAGGCGCGGAACTGGCAGACCGTCCCCATGCGGGAGGTGTACCAGGACCATTGGGAGGCCGTGCTCCAACCGGACGGTGTCGGCCGCCACGAGCTGGTGGTCGAGGCCTGGCGGGACCGGTTCGCCACCTGGCGCCACGACGTCGAGATCAAGGTCTCGGTCGGCGACGACGTGACCCTCGAGCTGGAGGAGGGCGCCCGGCTGCTGGAGGCGGCCGCCGCCAAGCTGCGGCACGGGATGAAGCAACGTCAGCGGGTCCTCGACGCGGCGGCGGCCCTGCGCCGGGACAGCTGCAGCCTTCAGGTGCGGCTCAACGCCGGGCTCGACGACGAGGTCGGCCAGATCGTCTCCCCGCTGCCCGACGCCGATCTGACCGCGGCGAAGCTGCCGCTGTGGGTCGACCGGCCCCGGGCGGGCTTCAGCGCCTGGTACGAGCTGTTCCCCCGGTCCGAGGGCGGCTTCGTCGGCGCCACCAAGCGCCTGGCCGCCGCGGCCGACATGGGCTTCGACGTGGTCTACCTGCCGCCCATCCACCCGATCGGCACGACCCACCGCAAGGGCCGGGACAACACGCTGGTCGCCAAGCCCGGCGACCCCGGCAGCCCGTGGGCCATCGGCTCGCCCGAGGGCGGCCACACCGCCATCCATCCCGACCTCGGCACCGTCGAGGACTTCCGCCGCTTCTGCGGCGAGGCCGCGACCGGGGCCTGGAGATCGCCCTCGACTACGCGCTCCAGTGCTCGCCCGACCACCCCTGGGTCAAGGAGCACCCCGAGTGGTTCCGCCAGCGGCCCGACGGCACCATCCGCTACGCCGAGAACCCGCCCAAGAAGTACCAGGACATCGTGGCCATCAACTTCTGGCCCGAGGACGACGCCGAGCGGGTGGCGCTGTGGGAGGCGTGCCGGGACGTGTTCCTCCACTGGATCGACGTCGGCGTGCGCATCTTCCGGGTCGACAACCCCCACACCAAGCCGATCGCCTTCTGGGCCTGGGTCATCGAGGAGGTCCGCCGCGACCACCCCGACGTGATCTTCCTCTCGGAGGCGTTCACCAAGCCCCGGGTCATGGCCAAGCTCGCCGAGGTGGGCTTCACCCAGAGCTACACCTATTTCACCTGGCGCAACACCAGCTGGGAGCTGCGGGAGTACGTCGAGGAGCTGGCCTACGGGCCGACCGCCGGCTACCTGAGGCCCAACTTCTGGGTGAACACGCCCGACATCCTGTCGGGGCCGTTGCGCGACGGCCCGCCGGCAGCATTTCGGATGCGGCTGGTGCTGGCGGCCACGCTTGTCCCGAATTACGGCCTCTACAGCGGGTACGAGCTGTACGAGAACGAGCCGGCCAGCGAAGACAACGAGGAGTACCTGCACTCGGAGAAGTACGAGATCCGGCGCCGGGATTGGGACCGAGCCGACTCATTGGCACCCTTGATCACTCAGCTGAACGACATCCGCCGTCGACACGAGGCATTCCGTTGGCTCCGCAACATCCGCTTCCACCACAGCGACGACGACCGCTTCCTCGTCTACTCGAAGGGCTCGCGCCCGGGCGACCTCGTGCTCGTGGTGGTCAACCTCGATCCCGACGAGGCCCACGGGACGCTGCTGGGGCTGGACCTCGGGGCGATGGGCCTGCCGGGCAACGGGCCCTATGTGGTGACCGACGAGCTGAGCGGGGAGTCCTATGAGTGGGAGGGCGCTCGCCCCTACGTCAGGCTCGATCCGGAGGTCGGACAGGTTGCACACATCTTCTCGATCGGCAAACGGTGACATGGGGCACATTGCGCATGTGTCAGATTGTGCGTGATGCCACTCCCGATCACTCCGGACGACGCCCGCTGGTACCAGACCGCTGTCTTCTACGAGGTCGCGGTCCGCGGCTTCTTCGACGCCAACGGTGACGGCTTCGGCGACTTCGTAGGGCTGACGCAGCGACTCGATTACCTGGAATGGCTCGGGATCGACTGCCTCTGGTTGCTGCCGTTCTTCCAGTCGCCGCTGCGCGACGGCGGCTACGACATCAGCGACTTCCTGAGCGTGCTGCCGGAGAGCGGCACCATCGACGACGTCCACACCTTCCTGGACGAGGCCCACCGGCGCGGCATCCGGGTGATCGCCGACATGGTCATGAACCACACGTCGGACCAGCACCCCTGGTTCGTGGAGTCGCGCCAGGACCGGACCAACCCCAAGGCCGACTGGTACGTGTGGGGCGACGACCCCGAGCGCTGGTCCGAGGCCCGGGTCATCTTCCTCGACACCGAGCCCTCCAACTGGAGCTGGGACCCCCAGCGGGAGCAGTACTACTGGCACCGGTTCTTCCACCACCAGCCCGACCTCAACTACGACAACCCGGCGGTGGCCGACGCCATGCTGGACGTGGTGCGGTTCTGGCTGGACCTGGGCCTCGACGGCTTCCGGCTGGACGCCGTGCCCTACCTGTTCGAGCGGGACGGCTCCAACGGCGAGAACCTGCCCGAGACCCACGAGTACCTGCGGCGGGTCCGCAAGACCGTCGACGCCGAGTACCCGGGCCGGGTGCTGCTGGCCGAGGCCAACCAGTGGCCCGCTGACGTCGTCGACTACTTCGGCGCCGGCGACGAGTGCCACATGTGCTTCCACTTCCCGCTGATGCCCCGCATGTTCATGGCGGTCCGCAAGGAGCAGCGGCACCCGATCACCGAGATCCTGTCCCAGACCCCGGACGTGCCCGACGGCTGCCAGTGGGGCATCTTCCTGCGGAACCACGACGAGCTGACCCTCGAGATGGTGTCCGACGAGGACCGGGACTACATGTACACCGAGTACGCCACCGATCCGCGGATGAAGCTGAACCTGGGCATCCGCCGGCGGCTGTTCCCGCTGCTCGACAACGACGAGCGCAAGGCCGAGCTGTTCCACGCCCTGCTGTTCTCGATGCCGGGCAGCCCGGTCATGTACTACGGCGACGAGCTGGGCATGGGCGACAACGTCTACCTCGGCGATCGCGACGGGGTCCGCACGCCGATGCAGTGGACCCCGGACCGCAACGGCGGGTTCTCGACGGCCGACTTCGCCCAGCTCTACCTGCCGCCGCTGATGGACCCGGTGTACGGGTACCAGGCGGTCAACGTCGAGGCCCAGCGGCGCGACCCGTCGAGCTTCCTGCACTGGCTGCAGCGCATGCTGGCGGTCCGCAAGCAGCACCCCGTGCTGGCCACCGGCACCCTCGAGATGCTGCACGCCGAGAACCCCTCCGTGCTGGCATACCTACGGCGTGAGCGGGAAGCAGCAGCCGAGGAGGATGAGACGCCTGATGATGGTGAAGACATCGTGCTGTGCGTGCACAACCTGTCGCGGTTCCCGCAACCGTGCGAGCTGATGCTGGAGCAGCTGGCTGGGAAGGTGCCCATCGAGCTGACCGGTCGGGTCCGCTTTCCCCGCATCGGCAAGCTGCCATATTTCGTGACTCTTGCGCCCTACGGCTTCTATTGGTTCGAGCTGATCGATCAAGACGACGAAGAAAACGCAGGCGGATGAGCCAAATGAGGCGGTTCGAGATTCTCGTGCTAGGCAGTTGTGGTGCCCTTGGTTGACGACCTAGCTACACAACTGGCGCCGTTGCTGGGCGACTTCCTGCCCCGGCAGCGCTGGTTCGCCAACGAGGGCGCGCCCGAGCGCGTCACGGTGACCTCGGTGGACGTCCACCGGCGCGAGCCGTTGCTCGTGTGGGTGATGATCGAGGTGCTGTCGACCCTCGGCGACACCGCCAGCTACCAGATGGTGCTCGGCGGCCGGCCGCTCGACGCCCAGCCCGACTTCCTACGGGGCAAGGAGCGGGTGACCATCGGGGTGCTCGACGACGTGATGTTCTACGACGCCCTCGTCGACCCGGAGATGGCGCTCTCCATCCTCGACTTCGTCGCCCCAAACGAGCACGCCGAGGTGGCCCGGCCGCTGGTGGTGGAGCAGTCGAACTCGTCGGTGGTCTACGACGAGCGGCTGATCCTCAAGCTGTTCCGGCGGCTGCACCCCGAGCCCAACCCCGACGTCGAGGTGAACCGGGTGCTGGGCGACCGCGGCTTCCCCCACGTGGTGCCCCAGCGGGCCGAGCTGCAGCGCGACGGCGTCGACCTGGCCGTGGTGCGGGACTACCTGCTGGGGTCGACCGACTCGTGGCAGCTGGCCCAGACCTCGTTGCGGGACCTGCTGAACAGCCGGCTGGCCCCTGAGGAGGCCGGGGGCGACTTCGGACCCGAGGCCGCCCGGCTGGGCGAGGTGATCGCCGAGCTGCACCTGGCGATGGCCGACGCCTTCGGGGTGTTCCCGGCCCAGCCCGAGGCGTGGCTGGAGGACATGCGCTTGCAGCTGACCCGGACGCCCGACGGGGTGCTGGACCGGGAGCGGATCGAGGTGGCGCTGATCGGGCTGCTGAAGGTCGCCGACCCGGGCGTCGCCATCCGGCTCCACGGCGACATGCACCTGGGCCAGTTCCTGCAGGCCGACGCCGGGCTGTTCGTGATCGACTTCGAGGGCGAGCCGGGCCGGCCGGTGCCCGAGCGGGTCCGGCCGTCGTCGCCGCTGCGTGACGTGGCGGGGATGGTGCGCTCGTTCCACTACGCCGCCCAGGCTGCGCTGGTGGAGCGGGGTCGGGACATCGACCCGGAGCTGGCCGAGCTGGCAGGCGAGTGGGAGTCGCGAGCGGTCGAGGCGCTGTGGAGCGGCTACAGCCGCGGCACCGATGCCACGTCGCTGTGCCCCGCTGACGAGTCCGACCGTCGCGCCCTGCTGCAGGCCTTCGAGCTGGACAAGGCCGTGTACGAGGTCAGCTACGAGTTGGCCCATCGGCCGAGTTGGGTGAGCATCCCGACCTCGGCCATCGAGCGCATCCTCGGCCGCGTCGCCGCCTGACGGGTCGACCATGGCCCCGCCGGCTCCGCCGCAGCGCTCCAAGTCCGAGTCCAGGTCCGAGTCCGAGCTCGATGCCCTGGTGTCGGGCCTGCACACCGACCCCCACAGCCTGCTCGGGGTTCGGGAGCAGGGCGGGCGCCTGCTGCTGCGCTCCTGGTGGCCGGAGGCTCGGGAGGCCCGCTACCGGGGGCGGGCGATGCGGCGGGTGCACGCCGCGGGCGTGTTCGAGCTGGAGCTGCCGGCAGACGAGCCGACGCCACCCCGGGGCTACAACGTCGACTTCGTCATCCGCGGGCCGCGGGTGGTGCGGTCAGTCGAGCCGTGGGGGTTCTGGCCGACGCTCGGTCCGCTGGACCTGCACCTGATCGGCGAGGGGCGGCACGAGCAGCTGTGGCGGGTGCTGGGTGCCCAGCTGCGGACCCACGAGGGGGTCGAGGGCGCCAGCTTCGCTGTGTGGGCGCCGGCCGCCCGGGCGGTGCGCGTGGTGGGCGACTGGAACGACTGGCGGGGGACCGCGCATCCGCTGCGGGCGCTGGGCGGCTCGGGGGTGTGGGAGCTGTTCGTGCCGGGGGTGGTGTCGGGCCAGCGCTACAAGTTCGAGGTGCTGGGGGCCGACGGGGTGCTGCGGCTCAAGGCCGATCCGCTGGCCCGGGCCACCGAGCGGCCGCCGGCCAACGCCAGCGTCGTGTTCGGGTCGACCCACACCTGGAGCGCCGGGGACGCGGCGTGGCTCGAGCAGCGGGCGGCGTCGTCGCCGATCGACTCGCGGATGGCCGTGTACGAGGTGCACCTGGGGTCGTGGCGGCGGTCGGGGCCGGGGCCGGGCGACTACCTCGACTACCACGACCTGGCCTCGCAGCTGGCGGACCATGTGGTCGACCTCGGCTTCACCCACGTCGAGCTGCTGCCGCCGACCGAGCACCCCTACGACCCGTCGTGGGGCTACCAGGTGTCGGGCTACTTCGCCCCGACTGCCCGCTTCGGGGACCCGGACGGGTTCCGGGTGCTGGTGGATCACCTGCACGAGCGGGGGATCGGGGTGCTGGTCGACTACGTGCCGGCGCACTTCCCGAAGGACGACTGGGCGCTGGCCCGGTTCGACGGCACCGCGCTCTACGAGCACGAGGACCCCCGCCAGGGCGAGCACCCCGACTGGGGGACGCTGGTGTTCAACTTCGGGCGCAACGAGGTGCGGAACTTCCTGGTGGCCGCGGCCCGCTACTGGATCGAGGAGCTGCACGTCGACGGGCTGCGGGTCGATGCCGTGGCGTCGATGCTGTACCTGGACTACTCGCGGAAGGACGGCGAGTGGGTGCCGAACGTGCACGGCGGGCGGGAGAACCTCGAGGCGGTCGCCTTCCTGCAGGAGCTGAACACCCTGGTGCACCGGGACTACCCGGGCGTGCTGACCGTGGCCGAGGAGTCGACCGCGTGGGACGGCGTGACCCGGCCGGTCCACCACGGCGGGCTGGGCTTCTCGCAGAAGTGGAACATGGGCTGGATGCACGACACGCTGAGCTACTTCAGCCGGCGGCCGGAGCACCGGCGGTGGCACCACCACGCGTTGACCTTCGGCCTGGTCTACGCGTGGAGCGAGAACTTCGTGCTGCCCCTGAGCCACGACGAGGTGGTGCACGGCAAGGGCTCGCTGCTGGGGAAGATGCCGGGCGATGCGTGGCAGCGGTTCGCCAACCTGCGGGCGCTGTACGCCTGGATGTGGGCGCACCCGGGCAAGGACCTGCTGTTCATGGGGGCCGAGATGGGCCAGGAGCGGGAGTGGAGCCATGACCGGTCGCTCGACTGGCACCTGCTCGAGTCGCCGGAGAACCGCGGCGTGCAGGATCTGCTGCGGGAGCTGAACCGGGTGGCGGCCGAGCAGCCGGCGCTGTGGTCGCAGGACACGTCGCCCGACGGGTTCCGGTGGATCGACGCCGACGACGCCGACAACTCGGTATTCGCCTTCCTGCGCGTGGGCGCCGACGGCGAAGCCCTGGTGTGCGTGGCCAACCTGACGCCCGTGCCCCGCCACGGCTACCGGGTCGGCCTGCCCGAGCCCGGCACCTGGGAGGACCTCCTCAACACCGACGACTCCCGCTGGGGCGGCAGCGGCCTACTCCAGCCCAAGGTCGACGCCGAGGACACGGCCTGGCAGGGCCAACCCCACTCCGCGGTGCTGACCCTGCCACCCCTAGCGGTCCGCTGGCTGGTGCCCTCGTCGCCGTCCGAGTTCTGACGTCCCGACTCCCGCCACCCGCCCAGCGGGGGCTGGGAAGCCGTGTTCCGTCGCCGCGGTCGTTGGTGGTCCGCGATTGCTCGGGTGACGAGGGGGTCTTGCCGTAACGCTGCTCGCCGCCGCCGTCGACGGGGGCTCTAGGGCGGCGGCTTCAGCGGCGGCGGAGCCGCCGCTTCAAGAAGGACGACCGAGCGAAGCGAGGGCCATTGCCCCGGTGGGGTTAGGCGAAGGCGCGGGTGAGGGCGGGGACGGTGCGTTCGAAGCCGGCGGCGGCTTGGAGGTTGGCGCCGGAGTCGGGGACGAAGCGGGCGACGAGGAGGCCGGGGAAGCGGGTGGAGAGGGTGCGCAGGAGGGTGACCGTGTCGTTGTGGAACGTGCGGCTGCCGGCGATGCGGGACTCGGTGTCGGCCAGCTGGTGCTGCAGGTTCAGGAACGACTGGTCGGCGGTCAGCTCGGGGTAGTTCTCGGCGACGGCGAGCACCCGGCGCAGCTCGGCCGTCTGGGCGGCGGCGTCGGAGCGCCCGGCGGTCAGGGACTCGAGGAGCGAGCGTTCGTGGTCGGCGTGGGCGGCGACGACCCGGGCCAGCGCCGGGACCAGGTCGTGGCGGCGCTTCAGCTGCACGTCGATGAGGGCCGCCGACCGGCCCACCCCCTGCGCCAGCAGCCGCAACCGGTTGTACAGCGTCACGGTCCAGGCGACGAGGAGCACGAAGCACGCCGCGCCGACCCCGGGGAGCCACGCCGTCGGCAGCGCCGGCTCGTCGGGCGACAGCACGACACCGCTGCCGGCGGCCGCCAGGATCACACCCAGGAGCACCAGGAACCAGACCGCGACGCCGAGCCACTGGGTCCGGGACTCCTCGCTGCGGGTCGACACCAGGGCGTCGGCCAGGTAGGGGATGCCCCGCTGGTCGTCGAGCAGCGCCTCACCGACCACGAACAGCTGGTCACCGACGGCGATGCCCCGCTCGATCTCCCGGTAGCGGCCGGTCCGGCTGTCGAAGTCGAACAGCTTCGCCAGGAACCCGCGCTCGTCGGGGTTCCGGAAGATGTCGTTGAACAGCTCCCGGGGCTCGACGTGTGCCCCGCCGAGCGAGACGGCGACCGAGCCGGTCTCGTCGACGACCTCCAGCTGGTCGAGCACGCCTGAGGCCTCGTCGATCTTGTGCCATTGCCGGTAGGTCTCGGTGCGGGTGTGGGTGTGGCCCTGGCTGTCGGTCGAGGTGACGGTCCGGGTGTGCTCCCGCTCCTCCTCCAGCGTGTAGCGCCACCAGACGCATGACGTCTCGGTCCGCCGGCTGATCAGCGGCTCCGCCGTCCACGCCCGACCCTTCACCTCGTTGCGACCGGCGAACACCGCCGCGGCGGGGGTGGTGGCGAGGTCGGCGAACGCCCGCCGCCGTCGATCGACCGCCCACGCAGCGAGCCCGATGAGGACCGCGCCGCCCAACCATGCAATCCCAGCGCCCACCGGCTCATGCTGCCACGAGCGGCTACGAGATCCCGGGCACCACCCCCGAGGTTCGCTCCGGCCCGGGTGGGGTGAGGGTGAGCAGCTGGGGGACCAGCCAGGAGCCGGCGAGCCGTGAGCCCGGGTCGCCGAGGTTCCCGTCGGAGCTGCGGCGCCGCTCGTCGTACTCGCCCCGGGGCCAGGCCGAGGTCCACCCCTCGAGGTCGACCATCGTGACGCCCGACCGCCCGCTGAGCGCGGTGACGAGCAGGCGGTTGAGCTCGTCGACCCGCGCCGGCCCCTCGAGGTCGCCCTCGAACGTGCTGCGCTCCCGGGCATCGGGCTTCAGGTGCGGGTAGGTCGCCCACACGACCGGCGTGCCCTGGCTGGTCAGGGCGTCGGCGGTCCGGCCGATCCCGTCGACCAGCGCCGTGTCGAAGGCCGGGTCGAGGCCCCGGGCCGCCAGGTCGGCCCGGCCCATGACCACGAACACCACGTCCGGGTGCCAGGTCGTCAGGGCATCGGTGAGGTGCTCGTGCCAGTCGGCGCACTCCTCGGAGCTCGACGAAGGCTGGATCGAGCAGTCCAGCACCCCGTAGGTGTCGATCCACAGCTGGTCGTTGGGGTGCCGCTTGTTCCAGCGGTCGAAGCCCGTGACGAACGACGTCGACATGGCGTCGCCCACCAGCAGCACCCGGGCCCGGGGGACCTGGCCGTGCACCGGCGTGACGATGCCCTGCATCCGCAGGAACGTGAACGACGGCTGGACCTCACCGACCGGCGGATCGGGCCGCGAGGCGAGATCCTCGACCACCGACTCGGGCAGCTCGAAGCCCGACCAGTCGACCGGCGGGATCGGTCGCTGCGCGGCGGCGACCGCCAGCACCAGCGTGGCCACGGCCGTGAACCCGAGGAGCTGCAGCTGCTTCACCTTCGGGATCCGCAAGCGGAACCGGATCGGCGACTCGATGAAGTGGTACGACAGCGTCGCCAGGGCCAGCGTGATGACCACCCGCAGGCTGAACAGCCACCACGTCGTCAGGTGGTACCGCGACGCCGTGAACAGGTAGACGGGCCAGTGGAAGAGGTAGGCGGCGTAGCTGATCTTGCCCAGTGACCGCAGCGGCCAGCTCCCGAACACCGCAGCCACCGGGCCCGGGCGCTGGATCGCGACGATCAGCAGGCACGTCAGCAGGGAGTTGATCAGGGTCACCCCGTCGAACAGGCGGGCGCCGTCCAGCCGGGCGACGTGCCACACCAGCACCATCGCCGCCAGCACGAAGCACCCCCCGACCCAGCAGCCGAGGCGGAACAGGCGGGTGGCGGCCAGCCGGCGGTACGGCCGGGTCCGGACGACGAACGCCAGCGTGACCCCGGTGAGGATCTCCCCGACCCGGATGTGGGTGCTGTAGTACAGCGCCTCGAGGTTCTTGCCCGGCGCCCACAGGATCGACGCGATCCCGCACGCCACCGCCGTGAGGCCGACGAAGGTGGCGAGGCCCAGGCCGAGCGTGACCTGGCGGTGGCTGGTCCGCCGCCGGCCGATCCGGCGGGCCAGCGTCATCGTGCCGGCGAACACCACCGGGAACACGATGTAGAACTGCTCCTCGATCGCCAGCGACCACAGGTGCAGGACCGGCGACGGGGTGCTGAACAGCTCGGCGGCATCCGTGCCGTACACGAACCGCCAGTTGGTGACGTACGCGAACGACGACAGCACGTCGCCGAGGAACCGGCCGCTCTCCCCCACGTTGCCGTAGGCCCGCAGGATCGCGACCGCGATGAGGGTGACAAGCAGCGCCGGCAGCAGCCGGCGGGCGCGGCGCTCGTAGAAGTGACGGATCGACAGCCGGCCTGTGTTCGCCCACTCGGCCAGCGTCAGCGACGCGATGAGGAAGCCGGAGAGCGTGAAGAACGTCGAGACGCCGAGGAAGCCGCCCCGCACCACGTCGTAGTCGTGGTGGAACAGCAGGACCGTGGCGATGGCGATGGCCCGGATGCCGTCGAGCCCGGCGACGTAGCCCAGCGGCGGCAGCTCGTCGAGGCCGGACCGCGCGGACGGCCGGGGCTCCCCGGGATCGCCGGGGTCGAGCGACGCGACGTGGTGCTCGGGAGCATGCCCGTGCCGCGCCGCGGTGGCACGTTGAATTGTCGGTGAGACCACCCGCGACCGTCCCCCTGCTGATCGGACGCTTCCCCAGGGCGGCGACAGTTTGCCCGATCACCTGCGCTGGCGCCATCGGAACCGCCACACCGGGTGACGGCCTCCGGTTCCGTCGCACCACTACCCTTCCGGCCGTGGACGGTCAGGGCGGTTACTCGCAACAAGGTGTCGTGCAGCAGGGTGGGTTCTCGCAGCTCGGTGGCTCCGGGCTGGGGGGAATGCTCGACGACATGGGAGAGCGGGTGCGCCGCCGGGCCGAGCCGCGCCTGGGCATCGCCCTCGCCGGCGTCGGCGTCCTGATGATCATCACCGGGCTCTTCGTGTGGGCCGGCGAGAACACCGCGGACGACGCCGAGAAGCACCCTCAGAACCCCAACGTCTCCCTCGGCATCGCCCTGTCGCTGGTGGTCATCGTGCTGGGCTACCTGCTGCTGGTCCGGTTCCGGTCGGGCCCGCTGGCCACCGCCGGCGTCGCGGCCTCGGCGCTCGGGGTGCCGGTGCTGTTGGGCTGGATCACCTTCGACCCCTCCCGGGGCAGCGGCGACTTCGACTCCGACACCTTCCTGACGCTGCCGCTCGGGGTCGACGTCATCGCGCTCGTGTCGCTGGCCGTCTGGCTGGGTGGCTTCCTGTTCCTACCCCATGCCAAGGGCCGGGCCTTCTACCTGGCGGCGTCGAGCGTCGTGCTGTGGCTGTACGTCCTGGAGAAGGTCGAGAAGGGCGCGATCCTCTGGCTGATCACGCTGCCGGTCAACGCCTTCTTCTACCCCTTCGCCTTTGCGTTCGACGAGGAGACGCCCGACCTGCCGAGCCCCACCAAGATCGGCGTCACCTCGCTGCTGTTCGGGCTGGCCTTCTACGCCATCGCCGTGTGGCTCGACCGGGCGGGCCACCGGGGCAGCGCGACCCCCTTCGCCGGGGTCGGGCTCGTGGCCACGGCCGTGGGCATCGGCCACCTCGCCGGCGACCTGGAGGGCATCGGCACCGGGCTGTTCCTGGTGGCGATCGGCTCGGTCATGGCGGTCTACGGGGCCACCCAGGGCCGCCGGTTCACGACGTGGACGTGGGCGTTCGGGATCGGCCTCGGCATCGTCGTCGTCCTCGCCGACGTCTTCGAGGAGAACGCCGCCGCCTTCGGCGTCCTCGCCATGCTGCTCGGTGTGGCGGTCATCATGGTGGCCCAGATCCTCGCCAACCGGTTCTCCGAGCCCGACGAGCTGACCCCCGGCCCCAGCACCTTCCGGCCCAACCGCCCGGCGCCCGCTGCCCCCGCCTGGGCCGGCTACCCGAGCCAGGCGCCCACCGAGCACCTCCCGCCCTACCCACCGGCCCAGCCCCAACCGGGCTACCCGCCGCCCACGCCGCCGGCCCCTCCGGCCCCTCCGGCGCCACCCGCACCTCCGCGGCCGGGCGGCGGCGCCACACCGTTCTGACCTAGGGAACTGGTTTGGGCGCCAGGGGCGCCGTCCGGTAGCAAGGGCGGCGGCATGGCGGGTGAGCTGGGATGTCCTTCGGTACCCCTGGACGGGGACTTGGCGACCGACGCCGGCGCGTTCGCCGACGACCGGCTCGTGTCGTGGCCGTTCGTCGTGATGATGCTGGCGGGGTTCGTCTACTTCGTCGCGGTGGGGGCGATGCTGCCGATCCTGCCCCGCTTCGTGAAGGACGAGCTGTCGGGCAACGGCTTCCAGGTCGGGGTCGCGGTCGGCGCCTTCGCCGCGTCGGCGGCGCTGCTGCGGCCCTGGATCGGCCGCGTCGGTGACACCCGGGGCCGGCGCATCCTCGTTGTGGCCGGCGGCCTGGTGGCCGGAGCTTCGATCCTCGCCTACAGCCTGGTCCACCACCTGGCGCTGCTGATCGCCGCCCGGCTGGCGACAGGCGCCGGGGAGGCGGCGTTCTTCACCGGGTTGGTCACGATCAGCCAGGACATGTCGCCCGACGACCGCCGGGGCGAGATGGCGTCGTACTTCTCGGTGTCGCTCTACGGCGGCCTGGCGGTCGGCCCGCCGCTGGGCGAGGCGCTGCTGAAGCACAGCAGCTTCCCGACGGTGTTCGTGACCTTCGGCCTGTCGGCGGTCCTGGCGGGGGTGCTCGCCCTGTGGCTCCCCCGGGGCACGGCCGTCGAGGTGTCGGCCGATCGGCGCCTGCTGCACCCGGTGGCCCTGTGGCCGGGCATCGTCCTCGCCCTCGGGCTCGTCCCGATCACCGCCTACAGCGCCTTCTTCCCGATCTACGCCGACAAGGTCGGCTTCGACGACGTCGGGCCGGTGCTGACCCTGTACGCCGGGCTGATACTGGTCATCAGGATCGTCGGCGCCCGGCTGCCTGACAGCCTGGGCTGGCGGCGCGCCTCGGCGCTGGCGCTGTGCGGGGTCGCCGGCGGTGTGGCGATCATCGGTGTGCTGGGGTCGAACAGCGCGATCTGGGTCGGCACGGTGGTGCTCGCGCTCGGGATGTCGCTGCTCTACCCGGCGCTGATCTCCGCGGTCATGGGGGTGACGCCCGACTCCGAGCGCAGCCACGCGGTCGGCACGTTCACCCTGTTCTTCGACCTGGCGACCGGGCTCGGCGCCTCGCTGGTGGGCATCGTGGTGTCGCTCGGCAACGAGCGGTCGGGCTTCGTGGCGGCCGGCCTGTGCGCCGCCGGCGGGCTGATCGCGCAGACGATGCTGCGCGACCGCATCGGCCGCGCCCCCTAGCCTGGCTGGATGGCGGATGTCGCTTTCGTCCTCCACGGCCACTTCTACCAGCCACCTCGGGAGAACCCCTGGACCGAGGTGGTCCCGCGCGAGGTCTCTGCGGTGCCGTTCCACGACTGGAACGAGCGCATCACCGCCGAGGCGTACCGCCCCAACGGCTGGGCGCGGATCCTCGACGAGGCCGGCCGGATCGTCGCCATCGTCGACAACTACGAGCACCTGTCGTTCAACGTGGGCCCCACGCTGCTGTCCTGGCTCGAGGCCAACGCTCCCGAGGTCTACCACCGCATCCTGACCGCCGACGCCCACCGCGGCCGGGCCATCGCCCAGGCCTACGGGCACGCCATCCTGCCGATCTGCAACGACCGCGACCTCCGCACCCAGGTGCGGTGGGGCCAGGCCGACTTCCGCCACCGCTTCGGGCGCGAGCCCGAGGGCATGTGGCTGCCCGAGACCGCGGTCGACGACCGGGTCCTGACCGTGCTGGCCGAGGAGGGCGTGCGGTTCACCATCCTCGCCCCGGGCCAGATCAGCGCCGTGCGCCCCGGCCCCGACCACGGTTGGCAGGCCGTCGACCCCGCGTCCCTGGACACCCGCCGCGCCTACCGCTGGCGCCACCCCTCGCAGCCCGAGCTCGGCGTCGACCTGGTGGTCTACGACGGCGACATCTCCCACGACGTGGCCTTCGGCGGGTTCCCCAGCCAGGTCGTCCTCGACCGCATCGTGCAGCAAGGTGACAGCGAAGGCGGCCTGGTCGCGGTGGCCTGCGACGGCGAGACCTTCGGCCACCACCACCACTTCGCCGAGCGGGGCGTCGCCTACGCCATGGCGGTCGAGGCCGGCCGCCGCGCCGTCGCCACGCCCCTCCTCGCCGAGTGGCTCGACGGCCACCCCGCCGAGTGGGAGGCGCAGGTCCGGCTGTCGGCCTGGTCGTGCGCCCACGGCGTCGGCCGCTGGATGGAGGACTGCGGCTGCCACACCGGCGGCGAGCCCGGCTGGAACCAGGCCTGGCGCCGCCCGCTGCGCAACGCCCTCGACCTGCTCCGGGACAACGCCAACGAGGTGTTCGAGCGGCGGGCCGCCAAGGTGCTGCGCGACCCGTGGGTCGCCCGCGACGCCTACGTCGACGTGCTGCTGGGCGCCACCACCATCGACGCTTTCCTGACCGCCCACGCCATCGTGGGCGCCGACGCGGTCGAGGCCCTCACGCTGCTCGAGTGCCAGCGCCACGCGATGCTCATGTACACGTCGTGCGGCTGGTTCTTCAACGACCTCGCCGGCATCGAGACGCTGCAGATCCTGCGCTACGCGGCCCGCTGCCTCGACCTGCTGGAGGAGCTGGGCGAGCCGGCGCCCACCGAGGCGTTCCTCGACGTGCTGGCCCAGGCGTCGTCGAACTCGCCGGAGGAGGGCGACGGGCGTGACTTGTGGGAGCGGCACGTCGCGCCGGCTCGGGCCGACGCGGGCCGGGTGGCCGGCCACATCGCCCTCGTCGAGCTGCTCGACGGCGACGGCGCCCTCACCGAGCTGGGCGGCTACGACGTCGACCGCCAGCTGCAAGAGATGGTCGATCGCGGCGGCGTCGCCACGTCGTCCGGCCGGGTGGTGCTGACGCACCGGCGCACCCGGCGCCGCAGCGAGTGGGTCTACGGCGCTCTCCACCTGGGCGGTCTTGAGGTCTTCGGCGCCGTGCGGCCGGCGGCCGACGCCGCCGAGGACACCGCCGCGGTCACCGAGCTGGCCGAGGCCACCCGGGCCGGTGCCCGGATCACCGCGCTGCTGCGCCTGGTCACCGACCGCTTCGGGCCCCGGGAGTTCGGGCTGGAGAGCGTGCTGCCCGGTGTCGGCGACGACCTGCTGCACTCGACGGCGGCCAGCTTGGCCGACCGGTTCGTCGCCGCCTACGACGAACTGCGCAGCGACTACCACGACACGCTCGTGGCCCTTGCAGTGGCGGGCACGTCGCTCCCGGCCGAGCTGCGGGGACCCATCGAGCTCGCCCTGGCCCGCCAGCTGGAGGCCGAACTGGCCGAGGCCGAAGGCGTCGGCGCCACCGACCCGGCCGCCTACGCCGGGGTGCGGGCGGTCGTCCGGGAGGCCCGGGAGGAGGGCGTGCAGATCAGCTCCCTGCGGGCGTCCGAGGCGCTCCGGCGGGCGCTGGTCGCCGCCGCCGAGGAAGCTGCCGCCGAGCCCAGCGAGACCACGGTCGCGGCCGCAGTCGGCATGGTCGAGCTGGCCCGTGACCTGCAGGTCCCGGTCGACGTCGGCGTCGCCCAGGAGCGGATCTACGACGCCATCGCCAAGGGCGACGCGGCGGTCATCAACACCCTTCGTCCGCTGGCTCGCGCGCTCGGTCTCGCGGCCTGAACCCGCCGGCTGAGCTGTACAGTCAGCGCACTGTGGCAACGGACATCCAGACCTGTTACCGCCACGGCGATCGGCGGGCGGGCGTCCGGTGCCAACGCTGTGAACGGCCCATCTGCCCGTCGTGCATGCGCCAGGCGTCGGTGGGCTTCCACTGCCCCGAGTGCGCCAAGTCGGGCAAGCAGAAGGTGTACAACGCCCGCTCGCTCCCGCAGGAGCGGCCGCTCGGGACGACGTCGCTCGTCATCGTCAACGTCATCGTCTTCGTCGCCGACATCCTGATGGGCACCACCGCCGCGGTGGGGCCGGGCCAGGTGACGAAGGGCAGCGACATCGAGCTGCGGGGCGCCCTGCTCGGCCACGGCGGACTGCACTCCGTCGCCAACGGCGACTGGTGGCAGCCGATCACGTCCGGGTTCATCCACTACGGCCTGATCCACATCGGCTTCAACATGGTGCTGCTGTTCATGCTGGGCCGGATGCTGGAGCCGGCGCTCGGGACCGTCCGCTTCCTGTGCCTCTACTTCATGGCGCTGATGGGCGGGTCGTTCCTGGTGCTGGTCCTCTCGCCCGACACGCGCACCGCCGGTGCATCCGGCGCGGTGTTCGGCCTGATGGGTGCAGCGGTGGTGGCGATGCGCTCCCGCGGCATGAACCCGTTCGACAGCGGGATCCCGCAGCTGCTGGGCCTCAACCTCATCTTCACGTTCGTGTTCAGCGCCGAGATCTCGGTCGGCGGCCATGTCGGCGGCCTGATCGCGGGCCTGGTGGGCGGCTGGATCCTGTTCGAGCTCATGCCCCGCATCCCGGCTGGCAAGTACATCGCCCCGGCGCTGGTGGTCGCGGCAACCGTCGGCCTCTTCATCGGCTGCCAGGTCATCGCGTCCAACCCGATCTAGGGGCGAGTGACGAGGGCGGCGAGGCGGCTCAGGTTGCCACGCCAGATCCGGCGCAGGACCGGGCGCGCCAGCCAGGCGGTCACTGGGCCGCCGACGTGCCAAGGGAAGCGGAGGTCTTCGGTCCAGGCCAGGCGGGTGCGGCGGCCCTCGTCGAGGGCGGCGAGGGTGAACACCCCCTCGCCCTGCACCAGACCCACGTGACGAACGCCGAGCGACACGCCGTCCTCCCATTGGGTCACCTCCATCCGGTCGACCGTCCGGAACGGGCCGACCTTGGTGACGGAGTCGAACGTCGTGCCGACGCCCCGGTGCTGCGAGCTCGTGAACGTGATCGACTCGGCGTCGGCCATCCACTCGCTGTGGCGCCCGACGTCGGCCAGCTCGCGCCACACCGCCTCGGGGGCGGCGTCGACGACGGCGATCAGCTCGATCGGGCGCGGCACTAGGCGCCGGGTGTCGCTGCCGCCGTCGTGGTGGAGCCCCCCGGCGCCGTCGTGGTGGTGGTGAGCCCGGTCGTGGTCGACGTCGTCGACGGCTCATCGGAGCTCGGCTCGGAGTCGACCCCGGCCACCTCGAGGAGCTGCGGCGCGAGCCACGCGACGGTCCGCTCGGCGCCCACCTCGGTGAACGTGGCGCCCTTGCGGATCTCCGGGTTGAACTCGCCCTTCGGGATGTCGTAGAGCCAGGCCGCCAGGTCGACCACCTCGAACGCCTTGCGGTGCCCGACCGTCGAC
>Ga0209382_10001459_pt1 | contig 37124 bp, 27 predicted proteins | sample SoiMetdeltSBSDD5_FD_187599 | JGI IMG/M metagenome (GOLD analysis project Ga0209382, IMG submission 187599) | Bulk soil microbial communities from a Populus tree surrounding site in Tennessee, USA - Soil MetaG P. deltoides SBSDD5 (SPAdes) (version 2) | ecosystem: Environmental > Terrestrial >... | reverse complement strand
GCGGGCTATCTCTGGGTGGCCACGCCCGAAGGCCTCGTGCGCTTCGACGGCGTCCGGTTCGCGGTCTTCAACCGCGGGAACGCGCCGGGGTTGCCGGCCGACGGGATCCGCGCGCTCCACGAGAGCCGCGACGGCCGCCTGTGGGTCGGCACCTCGCGCGGCCTCGCCGTCGGCGACGCCCGCGGGCGCGGGCCTTTCGAGCGCGTGGCCGCCCTGCGCGACCTGCCGATCGGATCGCTGGATGGGGCGGACGGGGTCGTGTGGGCCACCACGGCCGAGGGCGTGTGGCGACTCGAGGATGGCCGGGCGACGCAGCTCGGCGCGACACCCGGCCAGCATGGGGAGAGCTATCGCGCGCTGCGCGTGGATCCCTCGGGCGGGTTCTGGCTGGCCACCGCCCACGGCCTGGTGCGGGCGGACGGCACGGGCCGGGCCACCTCGAGCTTCACGGTGCGCGACGGTCTGCCCTCGGACGACGTGTTGTCGGTCCTGGTCGACCGCGAGGGCACGGTCTGGGTCGGCACTGGAGCCGGAATGGCCCGTCGGCCCCCGGGCGGTGCGTTCGAGGCCGTCGCCGCCGCCGGCGGCCGGATCGTGATGGCCCTGACGCAGGACCGCGACGGCAGCGTGTGGGCGGCGACACGCGATGGCCTCCTGCGCGTCGCGGGCGGGCGCCCGGAGCGCATGGGGCGCGCGGAGGGCCTGCCCGACGAGCACACGCGCGCCCTGGCCGAAGATGCCGACGGCAACCTGTGGATCGGCACGGAGGCGGGCGGCCTGGTCCGACTGCGGGACGGGCGCGCGGTCGTCTACGGCCGCGCCCAGGGACTCACCCACGACGTCATCTGGACCGTGACCGAAGGTCGCGACGGCACGGTCTGGGTCGGTACGGACGGCGGCGGGCTCAATCGCCTGCGTGACGGCCGCGCGCAGCCGGCCACGCCCGACCCGGCCCTCGCCCGCGAGAACGTGTTCGCGCTCCTCGAAGACCGGTCGGGACGGGTCTGGTTCTCGACCGAGTCGCACGGGCTCTGCCAGCTCACGGGGGACCGCGTCCGCTGCCTCAGCCTGACCGGGACCGAGGACCTGGTGCGCTGCGTCTTCGAGGACCGGGAGGGCCGCATCTGGATCGGCACGTCGGGGGCCCTCTTCCAGATCGACGGAGCGGGCCGACACGATGTCGCCACCGAGGACGGCAAGCGGATCACGGTCAAGGCGCTGGCCCAGGGGGCGGACGGAGTGATCTGGGTCGGCACCTCTTCCGGGCTGGCCCGCGTCGAGGGCGCAGCCGTCCGCCGCGTCCGGATCGATGGCAAGCCCCACGCCGAAGACGTCGATGCGGTCCTCACCGATCCGGACGGTACGGTATGGATCGGCACCATCGGTTCGGGTCTGCAACGCCTGCGGGGAGGACACCTGGCGACCGTCGCCGCCAGCCAGGGTCTCCCCAGCACCGTGCTCTCGGTGCTCGACGACGGCCGCGGGCGGCTCTGGATCTCGTCCGGGGAAGGAATCGTCGGCGCCGCGCGCGCCGACCTCGAAGCGGCGGCCGAAGGTGGCGCGGGGCCGCTGAGGGCGGTCCGGATCACCGAGGCCGAGGGACTGCGCGACCGGGAATGCAGTGGAGGGGTTCAGCCGTCGGCGTGGCGGAGCCGGGACGGGCGGCTGTGGTTTCCCACGATCGCCGGCCTGGCCGTCGTGGACCCGCTGAAGCTGGGCCTGAATACCCGGCCGGCGTCCGTGCTGATCGAGCGAGTCGTGGCGGACGGGCGGGCGCTCGCCCCCGACGACGCCCTCGAGCTTCCCGCGGGTACGCGCCACCTGGAGATCCACTACACGGCGCCGAGCTTCGCGGCCCCCGAGCGCCTGCAGTTCCAGCACCGGCTCGAGGGGCTCGAATCCACCTTCTTCCGCGCCGGCTCCGATCGCGTCGCCCACTATTCCCTCCTGAGGCCGGGCCGCTACCGGTTCCGGGTCCAGGCCGCCAACGAGGACGGCGTGTGGGGCGAGGACACGGCCGGGCTGGACTTCGCGGTGCAGCCGCATGCGTGGCAGACGCCCTGGTTCTTCGCGCTCTGCGTCGCCCTTCTCCTGGCCGGGGCCTGGACGACGTTCGAGCTCCGGGTGCGGGCCTTGCGCTCGCGGGAGCGGGAGCTGCAGCGTCGCGTCGCCGAAGAGCTCGCCCAGGTCAAGGTACTGCGCGGCCTGCTCCCGACCTGCGCCTGGTGCCGGAAGGTGCGCGACGACGCCGGCTACTGGACGCAGCTCGAGGCCTACGTCGCCGCCCACTCGGAGGCGGAGTTCTCGCACGGCATATGCCCCGAGTGCAAGGAGCGTTTCCGCGCGGGCGAGCTGAAGTAGTGGTGGCCCGCGCGCCCGCCCTCCGCTTGGCCCTCAACGTCCTGCTCGTCGGGCTCGTCTGCGAGTTGAGCACCCAATACGGTTATGCCATCAAGTTCCCGCCTCATTACATCTCGCCCCTCTGGCCCACGGGCGCGATCCTGTTCGGCGTGCTGGTGGCGACGCCCCCCCGGCACTGGTGGGCCTACACCCTCGCCGCCTACTTCACCTCCGTCCTCCGCAACGTGTGGCAGGGTCTGCCCGTCTCGGCCGTCCTTTTCGTCGTAGCCGGAATCACCGAGTTCCTGATCGATGCCGTGGCCATACGTCGCTTCGCCGGGGGCCTGCGCGTCTTCGAAAGTCTTCGAGGCCTGGTCATCTACATCGGCACCGCGGTTCTCATCGCTCCGGCCATCTCTGCCTTCGTCGCCGTGGCCAGCACGGAGGAAAACTACTGGTTCTATTGGCGCGTGTGGTTCCTCTCCGAGGTTCTCTCGTTCGTCATGCTGGCGCCGGCGATCGTCACCTGGCTCGCCGTCGCGCGCACGGGCCTCAAGGGGGTGGCCCGGGCGCGTTGCCTCGAAGCCGGCCTGATCGGCGGTGGGCTGCTGGCGGTTTGTGTCCGCGTCTTCAGCTCGGCGACCGCCACCCAAGGCAGCATCCCGGCGCTCGTCTATCTGCCGCTGCCCCTCCTCCTCTGGGCCGCGGTGCGATTCGGCCCGGCCGGAGTGAACACCTCCCTCCTCATGGTCGCGCTGGTGTCGATCTCCGGTGCCGTGAGTGGACACGGACCCTTCGCGGGCACCAGCACGGCCGACAGCGTGCTGTCGCTACAATTGTTCCTGATCACGATGTCCATCCCGCTCATGTTCCTGGCCACGTTGATCGAAGAGCGTCGCGAGAAGGACGAAGCCATGCGCCGGCTCTCCGGGCGCCTGGTGACGGCCCAGGAGGAAGAGCGCAGGCACATCGCACGCGAGCTCCACGACGAGATCGGCCAGATGCTCACGGTCGTGAAGATCAACCTCGAGTCCCTGCGCGAGCCCGCCCGGCTGGCCAACCCGGCCGCCGGCGTCGATGCCTGTGTGCAGAACGTGAACCGCGCCATCCAGCAGGCGCGGGCCCTGGCCCTCGATCTGCGCCCGGCCATCCTCGACCACCTCGGCCTTCCCGCGGCCTTGCGCTGGTTCGTGGGCCAGATACCCGAGGGAAGGCCCCAGACGCATCTGACCGTCGAGGAGTGTGAAGGAAAGGCGCTTTCCCCCGAGCTCAAGACCGCGGCCTTCCGGATCGCCCAGGAGGCGGTGACCAACGTGCTTCGCCACGCGAGCGCCGGCCACGTCTGGGTGAGCCTGACCTGCGGACGCTCGAGCCTCGAGCTCACCGTGCGCGACGACGGCCTGGGCTTCGACCTCGCCGCGCGGCGCCGATCGCCTTCCGCGAGCTTCGGCCTCTCGAGCATGGAGGAGCGCGTACGGCTCGTCGGAGGCCAGATCGAGATCCGCACGTCCCCCGGCGCCGGCACCGAGGTGCGGGTGCGCTTTCCCATGGCCGCGGCATGAAGGCGATGCGGGTGATGCTCGCCGACGACCACGCCCTCTTCCGGGCCGGAATACGCTCGCTGCTGCTGGCCATCGAGGGGGTGGAGATCGTGGGTGAGGCCCGCGACGGGCATGAGGCCCTGCGCATGGTGGCCGAGTGCAAACCCGACGTCCTGCTCCTCGACGTGGCCTTGCCCGAGCTGAACGGCATCGAAGTCGCGGAGCGGCTTCGCGACACGCCCGGGACGCGCGTCCTCATCCTCTCCATGTTCGCGAACGAGGAATACGTGCTGCGTTCCCTGCGTGCCGGGGCCGCCGGATACCTGCTCAAGGACTCTACCGTGGTGGAGCTGGAGGCGGCCCTGCGCTCCGTGGCCGACGGCGGCAGCTACCTGAGTCCCGCCGTCTCCGGACACGTCCTGGCCGCGTACACGCGCCGCGTCGGCGAGGAAGGGGGTGGGGCGGAGCCCGTGCTGACGCCCCGCCAGCGCGAGGTGCTCCAGCTCATCGCGGAGGGGCACGGCACCAAGGAGATCGCCGCCCGTTTGTGCCTGAGCGCCAAGACGGTCGAGACGCACCGGGCCCAGCTGATGGACCGCCTGGGTATCCACGACGTAGCCGGGCTCGTCCGATATGCGATCCGCGCCGGGATCGTCAGCGCCGACGAGGTGTGAGCCCGGCCGCACCTCAGGGCCAGGGCCCCCCAAAACCAGGAATTCCCCGATAGCCAGGCCCGGCGGACTCCCCCACATTCGATGGGTGGACAGGATCACGGTGCTCCTCGTCGACGACAACCCCCTCTTCCTGGAAGAGGCGGGCGCGTGGCTCTCCCGACAAGCGGAGGTAGAGGTGGTGGGGACGGCCACTTCCGCGTCCGAGGGGCTGGCCCTCGCGGCGCGGCTCCGCCCGCGGGTCGTGCTGATGGACGTCGCCCTGCCGGGCCTGAACGGCATCGAGGCGACGCGGCGCTTGAAGCTCTCGCCGAACGCCCCGGCGGTGCTGATCCTGACCCTCTACGGTGACGCCGCCTATCGCGCCGCGGCCGCCGCCGCCGGCGCCGAGGAGTTCCTGTGCAAGTCCGAGCTGGCGACCGAGCTGCTCCCCTCGCTGCGCCGTATCTGCCGCCCGGTCTCCGAGCGTGGCGAGGTCCCGGAATGAGACCGCCGGCGGGCACGGCCACCGCGACCCGCATCCTCATGCTCGAGGACAATGCGGACGACGCCGCCCTGGTCCGGCACGCCCTGGAAGGCGCCGGCCTCCGGGTCGAGGCCGACGTCGCCCGCACCTCGCGGGAGTTCAAGGAGCGGCTCGCTTCCCGGTCCTACGACTTGATCCTGTGTGACTTCAGTTTGCCGGGCTGGAGCGGACGCGAGGCCCTCCGCTGGACCCGGGAAACCGGCTGCTTCCTGCCCTTCATCTACGTTTCCGGGACCCTGGGAGAGGAGCAGGCCGTCGAGTGCATGCGGGAGGGCGCCACCGACTACGTTCTCAAGTCGAGCCTCGGGGGCCTGCCGCGGGCCGTCCGCCGCGCCCTCGACGAGGAGCGTCTGCGCGTGGACCGGGACCGGGCGATCCGACAGCTCGGCGAGTCGGAGCACCGGCTCGCCACCGCGTTCCGCGCCTGCCCGGAGGGCATCACCATCAGCACCCTCGACGAAGGCCGCTACATCGAGGCCAACGACGCGTTCCTGCACATGCTGGGCTACGAGCGGCCCGACGTGATCGGGCGTACCAGCGGCGAGCTCGGGATCTGGGAGGACCTGGGCGATCGCGACCGGCTGTTGCGGAAGCTCGACGGCGGCGAGCCGGTGCGGGCGCTGGAAGCCCGCTTCCGGACCACGTCGGGGAAAGTCCGCCTGGTGGAGCTGTCGGCGGAGCGGGTCTGGCTCCAGGGCGAACCGTGCCTCCTGGCCGTCACCCGGGACGTCACGCAGCTCCGAGCGCTCGAGCAGCAGATGCGGCAGGCGCAGAAGATGGAGGCGATCGGACGATTGGCGGGCGGAGTCGCCCACGACTTCAACAACCTGCTCGGCGTCATCACCGGATACGCGGAGATGGTGTCGCGGCGGCTGCCCCGGGAGGATCCCCTCCACGTCAAGGTGGAGCAGATCCTCAAGGCGGCCGAGCGCGCGGCGGCCCTGACGCGCCAGCTGCTCGCCTTCAGCCGACGGCAGGTCCTCCAGACCAAGGTCCTCAACCTCAATCACGTCGTGTCGGACATGGACAAGATGCTGCGTCGCCTCATCGGTGAAGACGTGGAGCTGACGACGGTGCTCGATCCCGGGCTGGCCACGCTGAGCGGGGACCCGGATCAGCTCGCGCAGATCGTCATGAACCTGGCCGTGAACGCCCGCGACGCCATGCCCGGGGGCGGGCGGCTCACCATCGAGACGAGCAACGCCTCTCTCGACCAGGGGTACGTGGCCCTCCACCCGCTGGCGCGGCCGGGTCCCTACGTCATGCTCGCCATCAGCGACACGGGCGCGGGGATGGATGCCGAGACGCAGGCCCACATCTTCGAGCCGTTCTTCACCACGAAGCCGGTGGGCGAGGGTACCGGCCTCGGTCTGTCCACGGTCTACGGCATCGTCAAGCAGAGCGACGGCTACATCTCGGTCTACAGCGAGGTGGGCGTGGGGACCACCTTCAAGATCTACTTCCCGCGCGTGGAAGAGGGCGCGGCGGCGGTGGCCGCCCGGGGCCACGCCCCGACGCCGCCGAGCAGCGAAACCGTGCTGCTCGTCGAGGACGACGATGCGCTTCGCGGCGTGCTGCGGGAGACCCTCGAAGGCAACGGATACACCGTGCTCGCCGCCCGCGACGGGGCGGAGGCCCTGCGCCTCTCGGACGCGCACGCCGGGCACATCCACGCCGTCGTGACGGACATGGTCATGCCCGGATTGACCGGGCGCAGCACCGCCGAGGCCATCGCGCGGACGCGCCCCGACACGAAGATCCTGTACATCTCCGGGTACAGCCGAGAGGCCGTGATGGGCAAGGGCGACCTGAGCCGTGACGCCGCGTTCCTGAGCAAGCCTTTCACGCTGGACGGTCTGCTCCGCCGCCTCCGCGAGCTTTTGGACCTCCCGCCCGCGAGCGGATCGCCGTGACCGCGAGGCCTACTGGCAGATGTCCGACTTCGGCGCCTCCGGGATGCTCAGCTTCCACTTCAGCGGGGTGACCCCGGGCTCCAGCGTGTCCGCCTCCCAGATGAGGTCGGAGATGCATTTGTGCCCGTCGTCGTTGGGGTGGATGCCCATGCCCTTGGTGGTCTGGCTCTTCTGGATGAGGACGCCGATGGCGGCGGGATCGAGGTAATCCGGCATCTTGGTGCCGTCGTCGCCGGCCACGTACCAGGGGGTGGAGCAGCCGAAGTTCACCTCCGGCGAGTCGTGCTCGTGGACCGCCCCTTCCTCCTCCGGGTGCTCGACCTGGGTCTTGATCTGCACCTCCATCTTCATGCAGTGGTCGCGGGTCTTGGTGTAGGTGTCCACGTACACGAAGCGCCCGCCCGACCCGATGGCGAACGGCTTGACCGCGTTCTCGATCGTGGTGTTGAGCTTCTTGAAGACCTGGTCGATCAGCTCCAGGGCGGGTGGCAGCTGCACCCAGCGCGCGGTGCAGGTGGGGATGGTGTCGATGAGGGGCACGCACAGCAGGGCGATCTTGGAGGCGGCGTCGAGCGATTTCGGATAGGGATTGGGATAGCCGGTCACGGCCACCATGAGCTTGGGACGGCCGGCCATGATGACGCGGTACTGCTGCTGGATGGTGGTCAGCTTCAGGTTCAGGTTGGTCCAGAGCGAGGAGTTGCCCAGGATCGCCGCCGCGCAGGCGTTGGCCCCCGCGAAGTCGTGGTCCTTCACCTTGTCGAAGCAGTCGGTCACGAGGTCGATGATGGTGTCGTTCTCCTCACCGATGGTGAGGGTGATGAGGTCCGGCCGCAGGTTCCAGGTCTGGGCGAGCTGGCCCCCCGTGATGTAGGTGCTGGAGGTCGTCTCGTTGACCGCGATGTCGTAGTTGCACCACGGTCCCCATTTCGACAGGTGATCGTCGAGGAGGTGGTTGGGATAGCGCTCGTCCTCCTCCACCTCGTGGCCGGCCGGGATGTGGTCGCCGCCCGCGACCAGGCGGCGGGCGCAATCGATCGCCTCCGCCCGGGGCGAGGCCAGCGCCACCAGCGCCCCGGCCATCGAGACCACGACCAGCGTGCGCGCCGTTCTCATTCTTGGCTCCTCCGTCCTTGCTGCTTCCCGTGGCGAAGGGATGGCCGCGCGACGGGCGCGACCATCCCTTCCTCTGGCCTACGGCGTGATGACGACCGTCTTGGTCAGGATGTTGTTGGTCTCGATGAACTCGGCGAGGTCCGAGGCCGGATTGGCCGGATCCGCGGTCAGGGTGGCCGTGATGTCGGACCCGGACACGCCGTTGACCGTGATGGTGATCGTCACTCCCTCGCCCGGCCCGAGCAGGCCGATGCAGTTGGAGAAGATGTTGGCCCCGGCCGTCATGGATGGATCGTCGGTGCAGGTGATGGCCGGGTTCGACGAGGTCCGCGTGAACGAGGCGTAGGTTCCGGCCACGTCGGCCCAGAACGTCGGGTTGACCAGCGGATCCTGCGGATCCGGCGCGGGGAACTCGGCCGGCGAGTCGCCCACGTTCACCACGACGTAGTTGAACGTGACCGAGCCTCCGCTCGGCACGGGCGACGGCGTGCCCGTGAGCTGCGCGGCCACGAGGTCCACGCAGGGGGACGCCGTGCAGGTGTCGCCGGACACCGTCGTGACCTCGGTCTTCGTGTTGTTGCTCTCGGTGATCTCCGACGGGAAGGCGTTGTCGGGGTCGATGGTCGCGGTCAGGTTGAGGTCGTCCGGAGCCCCCAGCAGCACGGTGAACGTCGCGGTGATGACCGTGCTCTCGCCGGCGGGCAGGTCGCCCACGCAGTCGATGAGGGTCCCCACCGGGGCCGCGCAGTTGAACCCGTTGGTCCCGTCGGCGCCGATCGGCGTCACCGCGAAGGCGGGCGGGATGGTCACGTGGATGTGCACGCCGGTGGCGGCGGCGGTGCCGCCGTTGACGCCCACGATGGTGTACGTGAGCTGGTGGGAACGGTTGACGGGGTCCGGGTTGTCCGTGATGGACGCGATGGCCAGGTCGAGCCCGGATCCGCCCACCGACGAGGTGACGCTGGCGGTGTTGTTGGCGAGGTGCGCCGCCGTCTCGTCCTCCAGCTCGGCGCTGGGGGCGGGGTCGACGAGCGCCGGGGCGGCCACCGCCGTGTTCACGATCGGCACGGAGGCGTCGTTGTTTACGGTCACCTCGATGGTGATGCTGGCGGACGCCCCCGCGGCCAGACCGCTGGCGCCCGGCTCGTGGCAGGTCACCACGCCCGAGGATTCGCTGCAGGTCCAGCCGTTGGTGCCGTTGGCGTTGCCGAAGGTGACGCTGCTGGGCAGGGTGTCGGTCAGGGTGAGCGGCCCCTTGGCGTCCGCGTCGCCGATGTTGTCGATCGAGATCGTGTAGGTGAGGGTCGCGCCGGGGGACGTGCTCGTCGAGCTCACCGACTTGGCGACGAGGAGGTCGGGCGACCGCTTCGGCGTCGAGCCGACGATCGTGCTGTGGGTCCAGCAGTTGTCCGCGTTGCCGGGGTCGTACTCGGCGATGAGGTCGTCGGGGTCGACGCAGGCCTCGTTGTCGAGGGAGCGGCCGCTCTCCGCGGTCATGAAGACGGTGATGGTGATGGTCACCGGCGCGTCGGGCGGGAGGTCTCCCAGGCAGTCCACGACGTTGATGGGATTCTCCAGCACCTGGCAGGCCCAGTTGTTGTCGGTGCCGGTGTCGACGGCGAGCGGGATCAAGCCCACCGGCAGGGGGTCGTGCATGTGGACGCCGAAGGCGGTGGCCCCGGCGCCGCTGGGCACGTTGGTGACCGTGATCTTGTAGTCGGTCACCTCGCTCTGGGTGGAGGAGCTCTTGCCCGTCTTCTCGATCTTCAGGTTGATGACGGACTGCACGGTGGTGGAGAAGGTGGCCGTGTTGTTGAGCTCGTCGCCCTCCGGCACGGTGTTGTCCGGGTCGACCACAGCCTGGTTGGTGAGGACGATGTTCTGGTTGGGGGCGGTGGCCTGGATGGTGATGAAGCGCGGCGCGCCCGGGTTGATGGTGGCGCCGATGCAGTCGACGGTCAGGCCGTTGTGGCTGCAGGTGAAGGCGCCGGGGCCGGGGACGCTGTCCGCGGCGGAGACGAACGTCTCGCCCGCGGGCAGGACGTCGCGCACGGCCACGTTCAGGGCCGGATCCGAGCCCACGTTGGAGACGGTCAGCGTATAGCTGATGGGGCCACCGGGCGTGGTGGTCGCGCTCCCCGTCTTGGCGATCTGCAGGTCGTTGAAGGGGTCGTTGCCGCCGTTGGTCACGCCCGTGTTCACGGACGCCTGGTTGTTGAGCTCGTCGCCCTCCGGGATCGTGTTATCGGGATCGACGAGCGCCTGGTTCGTGTACGTGCCGGGCGTGTCGGGGGCGAAGATCTTGACCGTGATGTGCGACGTCCCGCCGGACGAGAGCTGTCCGCCCGAGCAGTCCACGAACGAGGAGAGCTGCGTGCAGAGGAACTGGCTGCCCGCGCTGCCCGTGGCCGTGATGAAGCGCGAGCCGGCGGGCAGGAAGTCCCGGACCTTGATGCCGATCACGGGGTCGGACCCGGTGTTGTGCACCGCGATGTCGTAGGTGACCACCGCGTTGCGGGCGGCGGGGCTGGCCGGGCTGACCTGGGTCTTCTCGATGGAGAGCTCGTAGAACGGCCCGTTGCCGGCGTTGACCACCGTCGTGTTGACGAAGGCCTGGTTGTCGAACTCGTTGCCCTCCGGGATCGTGTTGTCGGGGTCGGCGATGGCCTGGTTCGTGTACATGCCGGGGATGTCCGGCGCGAAGGCGGTGAGGGTGATGGTCACCGACCCTCCGGCCGCGATGGTGCCGCCGTTGCAGTCCACGAAGTTGGCGAGCTGGGTGCAGAGGAACTGGCTGCCCGCGCTGCCCGTGGCCTCGATGTAGTGCGCGCCGGCGGGCAGGAAGTCGCGGATCTTGACCCCGGTCACGGGATCGGTGGCGTCGTTGCCCACGGTGATGAGGTACGTCACCTTGGCGTTGCGGGCCACCGGGTTGATCGGGCTGACCTGGGCCTTGCTGATGGTGAGCTGGTTGAAGGCCCCGGATCCCGCGCCGCCCGTGGACACGACCGTGTCCTGGAAGGCGATGTTGTTGGACTCGTCGACCTCCGCGATCTCGTTGTTCGGGTCGACGCGGACCTCGTTGTGCATGACGTCGGGTCCGGAGCCCACGAACGAGCGCGCGAAGATGCGGATGGTGATGGTGGCCACGTCGTTCACGCCGGTGGCCCCGGGCAGGTGGAACTCGCTGGCCGTGCCCTTGAGCGAGCCGCCGGAGCACTCCACGACGCCCGCGCTGTGCCCGCAGGTGAAGCCGTGGTCGCCCTGGGCGGTGCGGAAGATCGTCCCCGCGGGCAGGATGTCGCGAACACGGATGTTCGTGACGTCCTGGGGCCCGAGGTTGTCGACGGTGATGGTGTAGGTCTGGGTCCCGCTGGTGGCGATGGGATCGATGGCGTCGGTCTTGATCAGGGTGAGGTCGACGCCGGTCGCGACCTGCGTGCCCTGGGTCGAGGTGTTGTTGGTCTCGTCCGCTTCGAAGATCGCGTTGTTGGGGTCCACGGTCACGGTGTTGGTGATCGATCCGATGAAGGGGGGCGCGGTCAGGACGATCGTGATCGTGGTGGTGGACTCGGGCAGCACCGTGCCTCCGGTGCAGGTCAGGATGTTGGTGGCGGGGTCGACCGTGCAGCCCGCGAAAGCGGGCGCGAAGAAGCTGTCGAACTTGGTGCCGGCGGGGAGGGGATCGCGCACCACGACGCCGGTGGCGGTCTGGATCCCGCTGTTGCCGATCACGAACGTGTAGGTCAGCCCGCCCAGGCAGACGGGCGGCCCGAGCAGCGGCACGGGGAGGGGTGCGGGGGGAACGGTGCCCGGCCACGACCGCGCGCAGACCGGGTCGGGTGAGTCCGCCTTGGTGATGGTGAGATCGACGGCGGGCTTGACCGTGGTCAGCTCGCTGTCCGTGCTGGTGACGCCCGTGTTCTTGACGTTCCCGGTGACGGTGGCGGTGTCGAAGAGGGTCGAACCGGCCGAGGCCACCACCTGTCCGGTGATCGTGTAGAGGATGGTGCCCCCGGGGTTGAGGGTGCGGGCCAGGCACCGGACCTGGGGGGCGATCACGGAGCAGCCGCCGCTGTTGCCGACGGTGCCGTTGGTCACCACCTGGGTGATGGTGATGCTGGCCGCCTCCAGGCCCTGCGTCCCGTTGACCATGGACACGTCGTCGGCGCGGGTGGTGGCGTTGTTCTGGACGAGGATCTTGTAGGTCAGGAGGCCCCCCGGGTTCACGGGGTCGGGGCCGGCGCCGGCGATCACGCCGGAGCTGTCGGTCAGGTTGATCGAGATCGAGGGGGGCGGCGGACCGGTCGTGACCTGCGTGTTCACGAGGGCGGAGGTGTTGTTGAGCTCGTTCGTCTCCGCGATGGTGTCGTCGGGATCGACGACGGCGGTGTTGGTGATGGTGCCGACGACGCCGGGCGAGGTCGCGTTGATGGTGATGGTGGCGTTGGAGCCCTGGTTCACGGCGCCGCCCGTGCAGGTGACGGTCTGGCCGAGGAAGCCGCAGTTGAAGAGGCTGGTGCCGCTGACGGTGGTGATGGTCACGCCCGCGGGCACCGTGTCCACGACCTTGACCCCGGTCGCGTTCGCGGTGCCGCCGTTGTTGACGGTGAGGGTGTAGGTCATCGGCGTGGACACGGGGATGGTCGTCGGTCCGGCCTTGGCGATGCTGAGGTCGGGTCCGGCTCCGCTGCCGTTGCTCACGAGCGTGGTGGCGGTGGCGGTGCTCGTGAAGTTCTGCGCGGACCGCGTGCCCGTGACGGAGGCGGTGTTGTTCAGGGTCGTGCCGTTGGCGGCGGTGACGATGCCGCGGATGGTGACGACCCAGGTCCCGCCGCCTTCGATGGTGCCGGCGGCGCAGGTCACGAGGTTCACGTTCTGGGTGCAATTCCCGCGCGTGCTGGTGAGCACGAGCTGGGGCGGGACGCCGATGCCGCCCACGCCGTTGACCTGGTCGGAGAACACGACGTTGGTGGCCTTGGAGCCCCCGCTGTTCACCATGGTGATGGTGTAGGTGAGCTGGCTGCCCGAGGCCACGGGGTCGGGGCTGTCCGCGTTGGCGATGGTGAAGGGGCTGGTCGGATCCGCGTGCGAGAGGCCGGGTGAAGCCAGGGAGAGCAGGACGAGCGCGGCCGCCGCGCCGAGGCGGTCACGGCGCCGGCCGCACGCACTGCCCACTCGCTTCAGATCGATGACCGCCATCGTCGCCTCTCTTTCGCCACGCGTGAAACGGCCTCCGAACGGTTCCGTGCGTCCATGGTCCGGACGCGCGATTTGGGACGGTAGGAGGAACCCGGAGGGGAACGGAGCGCGATGATCGGCGCGCGCCCGCGGCCGGTCAATTGGCGAAGTGGCTACTTGTCGGGGGGCGGCCTAGGCCTTCGGTCGTACGACCATCGGCGGAGCGCCGCCGCCGTTGCCGAGCCGGGTCGTCGGCTTCACCACGCCGTGATAGACGGCGGCGAGCTGGGCGCGACCGTTCACGCCGAGCTTCTGGAAGATCTGCGTGAGGTGCGCCTTGACGGTGGCGCGGCTGATGGCGAGGCGGTCGGCCAGCTCCTTGTTGCTCAGACCGGTGGCCGCGTGACGGAAGACCTCGCGTTCCCGGCTGCTCAGCTGGTGCTCGAGGACTTCTTCGCTCGCGGAGCGGGCGGTGGACGCACCGGTGAGCCGGGTGATGCACTCGGCCAGGACCCGGCGCGGCGCCCAGACGCCTCCCTGGTGGACCACGCGCAACGCCTGCAGGAGGTCGTCCGCGCGGGCATCCCGGTTCAGGATCCCGCGCGCGCCCGCGCCCAGCGCTTCGTGAGCCCAGGCATCTTCCGCCGGTGCGGACACGAAGATCACGGCCGGGCCGTGGCCGCGCTTGAGGGCGGCGCAGGTCCGGAGGGCGCCCGCGGTGCGGCTGTCCAGGATGAGAACGTCGAGGCCAGCCGCCCGCCCGCGCGGCGGCTCCCCGGAGCTCTCGACGACGGTGATGGAGGTCTCGCTCCCGAGTATCCGGGCCAGACCCTCGCGGAAGAGCCGATCGTCGCTGACCAGCGCGATGCGTACGGGCGACATGGATTCCTCTTGGGGCCGCCTGGGAGGGGGGCGGGCAGTGAGTAGCGAAGGATGTATACGCGCATCGCCGCTGCCGGTCAACCCGACGGACGGATCACTCCGCGGGCAGCGTCCGCCCCAACCCGAGCTGATCGAAGTTCAGGATCGCGTTGAAGACGAGGAAATAGCTGCCCAGCGTCTCCCCGCGCCAGATCGGGTTGTTCGAGAAGAGCACCACGTGGCCCTTCTCCACGGGCACGTCCACCACCGCGGGATGCTGCGCGATGTCGCCCGCTCCTTCCAGCAGCCCGGACACGAGGAGATCCTTGGCGTCGCCGTAGCGGAGCACGGTGCGCGGCCGCTGCGCGGGAGGGATCACGTAGATCGGGTTCCGCCGCTGCTCCTCGGTGAGGGGCAGCGCTTCCCAGGCCTCCGCCTTCGGCTCGTCGGGCGGGGCGGCGAAGGGACGACCCTGCGGGAGATCCGGGTCGTCGGCGGTGCCGCGCCCGGTGGGGCGCTGGTTCTCCTCCGCCGGGCGGCGCCGCGAGCGGCCGCCGGCCAGGTTCGAGAGGCTGAAGATCGGCCCATCCGCGGTGTAGACGGAGAACGACTCGGGATAGCCGTAGGCGATGGGGCTGGCCGCGTCCACGACGCGCGCGCGCACGATCGTGCCCGGGGCCTTGAGCTTCTCCGGCCGCCCCAGGGCCACGCCGTGCGTGAGGCCGTAGCTCACGGCGAGCTCCGCCGTGTCCATCACCCCGATGAGGAGGCCGCCCGCGGCCACGAAATCGCGCAGGTTCGAGAGGCCCGCCGCTCCCAGGCCCGGCCGCATGTCGTCGGTGGAGTCGATCTTGCCGATGTTCGGGGTCAGGGGCGTGGTCTTCCAGGGCAAGGGGTTCCCCCAGCGCGGCATGCCCGCGACGATCGCGGCCGCGCCGCGGCCGACGGGCGGGAACACGATGACGTCCCACCGCGTCCGCAGGGCGGGCGTGGCCGCCACCGTCTGCACGCTGATGTAGTCGTAGGGCAGCTTGAGCTGATCGAGGGCCATGCGCCACCAGCCCTCGTCCTGCGTGCTGAGCCAGCTGTGCAGAAGGGCCACCCGCGGCGCGCGCAGGGGATGCGTCTTGACGGAGGGCGCGGCGGCCAGGGCATGCATGGTGAGGCCCAGCTCCCCGGCCACCCGCCCCGCGTCCGCCGCGCTCACGCCGCGAATGAGGAACGAGCCGCGCGCGAACTTCGTACCCCCCGCTTCGAACGGCTCCTCCGCCGCCTCGAAGGTTGCGTCCTTGAGGCGATAGCGCAGCGCGACCAGACCGATGTCGGCGTTGTGGTTCACGGCCAGCACCGGGCCCGACCCCTCGACGCCGGACGGGGCCTTCACCTCCGCTTCGATCCGTTCGGCGGCGACGGCGAGGACGGCCGGATCGGCGACGCGGGCCACCTGCACGCCGAAGAGCTCGCCGAACGTCCAGCCGGTGTCGTCGTAGGGATGCTTCTGCGGATCGTCCGGGCTCCAGTACTGGTAGTCGAGGAGCATGTCGGCGATCCGGCTGTAGGGCTGGTCCATGCGGACGATGTAGCTGCCGGCCGGGAAGTGCCGCGTCTCCGTCTTGGGGGCGGCGTCCTTGGCCTTGTCGTCGGCGGCGGCGGGGGCGTCGTCGTCGTTCCCTTTCTTCTTTTTCCGCACGGGCATGGGCACGTCGAAGGCGGAGGTGGCCCGGGTCACCTCGCAGCCCTGGCGCTGCAGGACGCGCAACAGCTCGGCTTGCGCGCCCGGGCGCGCCTCGTCCGCGGGCAGCACGTAGGCGGACGGTCCTTCCCGCGTCGGCTTCTCGATGGACCGCTTGCTCTTCAAGTAGAAGTTGCGCAGGAACGTGGTCGCGTTCTCCGCGAAGTAGTGCAGGGAGACGAGAAGGCCCGTCTGCTGGTAGTTGTTGTTGTTGCGCTGCGACCACTTCACCCGCGGCAGCGGTGGGTTCTGCCGGTACCACGTGCGCGCGTACTCGCCGGGAGAGAGCCGTCTCGTGACGGTGTCCGCGCCCGCGTTGCCGAAGGTCTCGTAGAGCCGGCTGATCCCGTTGTGGGAAGCGGCGATGAACATCAGATAGCCCGGGCTCCAGGTGTCGAAGTCCCCGTGCGTGAACACGCCGGGCATGCCCAGCCGGGTCATCTCCGAGACGTTGTTCCAGCCGATCATCTGCCACTCGTTGGTGAGAATGGGATCGAGCCAGGCGTTGTAGGGGCCGTCCCCGATGGTGTTGTCGTAGAGGAACGGCACCGACTCGTGCAGGTCGTGCAGGACCTGGGGCTTCTGGAACAGGTACTCGCCGAGGACGTTGCGGGTGAGGTTCAAGGTGAGGCCCATGGCGTCGCGGTTGTTGTCGTGGGCCACGTAATGGCCCCAGTAGACGAGGGGGGGCCAGTTCTCGCCCGGATGGGCGAGGTGCCAGTTGTAGACGTCCACCTGGCGGTCCCGCCCGTCCACCTCGACCACGGGCGTGATCAGGGTGACCACGTGGTCGCGGATGTAGCGGATGTACGGGCTCTCGTCCACGGCCAGCCGGTAGGCCAGCTCCATGAGCGCGGTGGGGGCGCCCGTCTCCGGCGAGTGAATGGTGCCGGTGACGTAATAGACCGGGAACGACGCCGCCACCAGGCGATCGGCCTCCGCGTCGTCCATCGCGATCGTGCGCGGGTCGGCGAGCTTGGCCAGGCGGGCCCGGTTCTCGTCCATGGCCGCCAGGAGCCGCTCGGAGGCCACGGCCACCGCGATCATCTCGCGGCCCTCCTCCGTCTTGCCGATCGTGCGCACCTTCACCCGCGGGCTGGCCGACTCCAGCATGCGCATGTAGCGGTACACGTCCGCGGCATACGGAAGCTTGCCGGGAGCGCCCGCGATGTCGCCGATCACGGCCTGCGGCGTGGGCACGTTCGACGAGGAGGCGGGCAGGTAGTCCACGAGGGGGGAGAGGAAGAACGGCTCCGTCGTGTAGGCGCGGATCTTCCGCGTATAGGCCTCGTCGACGGGCTGGGCCGGATCCCGGCCCGGGCGCGAGTCGTCGGCGGCATGGGCGGCGGCGGCGAGGAGCAGGCTGGCGCACACGGCGAGGCGGTAGGAGGCCATGGGCCCGGATTCTAACGGCAAGCGTCCGGGCTAAGATCGAAAGGTGCCCCTCCTGCGCGGACGAAAGGACACCCGGCCGGCCACCGTCGCCGTGATCAACAGCAACGACGACCTCGTGGGCCTCCTGCGCGAGACGCTGGAGGACGAAGGCCTCACCGTCGTGACCACCCACATCCACGATATCAAGGCGGGCCGCGAGGACCTGCCACGCTTCCTGAAGAAGCACGATCCGGATGCGATCGTGTACGACCTCGCCCCTCCCTACGCCGACAACTGGCGGTTCCTGCACCTCTTGCGTGGTGCCTTCGGGGATCGTGGCCTGGTGCTCACCACCGTCAATCGCAAGGCGCTGGTCAAGAGTGTGGGCAAGGTCGACGTCCACGAGATCGAGGGCCGCCGCAGCGACCTCAGCCGCGTCGTGCGCTCCGTGCTCGACGTGCTCAAGACGCACCCCCGGTGAGGGGGACCCCGGACTTCCCGAGCGCGCGCGAGCAGCGCCGCCTCCTGAACATCCTGAGTCGGGACGCCGAACAGGCGGCGCGCCTCCTCCTCGGCACCGTGATCGTCCGCCGCCAAGGGCGGGCCGTGAGGGCGGCGCGGATCGTGGAGACGGAGGCCTACCTGGGGCGCGACGACCCGGCCGCCCATGCCTTCCGCGGGCGCACCGCGCGCACGGCACCGCTGTGGGGGCGGCCGGGCACGATCTACGTCTACTTCATCTATGGCATGCACCACTGCCTGAACTTCGCGGTCGAGCGCGAGGGCTCGGCCGGCTGCGTGCTCATCCGCGCCGCGGAGGCCGTGGCCGGCATCGCCCCCGGAGCCGCCACCGGGCCCGGCCGGCTCTGCCGCGCCCTGGACATCGACACGGCGCTCAGCGGCCGCCACCTGTTCGACCCCAGCCACGCCCTCTATCTCCGCGAGGGTCGGGCCCCGGAACGGATCGGGGTCACGACGCGCGTGGGCATCCGCCAGGCCGCGGACTGGCCGCTGCGCTTCTTCGACGCGGACAGCGCCGCCGTGTCCCTCCATCGCGCGCCCGTCACGTATTCCCGGGCGGCCGCGCGGAGGTAGACTTTCGACATGAAGCGCGATCATTTCGGGGCTCTGGACACTCTCGACGCCGGTCAGGGGCCGGTCTCCTACTACCGCCTGCGCGCCCTCGAGCGCGAAGGACTGACCGGCGACCTCGACCGCCTGCCCTTCTCCATCAAGGTCCTGCTCGAATCCGTCCTGCGCAACCTGGACGGCGAGCTGGTGACGGAGCCCGACGTGCGCCGCCTGGCCGCCTGGAACGCGGAGCGCCCGGCCGACGTCGAGCTGCCCTTCATGCCCGCGCGCGTCATCCTCCAGGACTTCACCGGCGTGCCCGCGGTCGTGGACCTCGCCTCCATGCGCACGGCGGTCAAGAGGCTGGGGGGCGACGCGCGGCGCATCAATCCCCTCGTGCCCGTGGACCTGGTCGTGGATCACTCGGTGCAGGTGGACGTCTTCGGCACCCGCGACGCGCTGGCCCGCAACGCGGAGATGGAGTTCGGCCGCAACCGGGAGCGCTACGAGTTCCTGAAGTGGGGCGCGAAGGCCTTCCAGAACTTCCGCGTCGTCCCCCCCGCCACCGGGATCGTGCACCAGGTGAACCTCGAGTACCTGGCCCAGGGCGTGATGACCGGCCGCGCCGACGCGCGCACCCTGGCCTTCCCCGACACCCTGGTGGGGACGGACTCGCACACGACGATGATCAACGGCCTCGGCGTCCTGGGCTGGGGCGTGGGCGGCATCGAGGCGGAGGCGGCCATGCTGGGCCAGCCCCTCTACATGCTGACGCCGCAGGTGGTGGGCTTCCGCCTGACCGGCAAGCTGCGCGAAGGCGTGACCGCCACCGACCTCGTGCTCACCGTCACCCAGATGCTGCGCAAGAAGGGCGTGGTCGAGAAGTTCGTCGAGTTCTACGGCAGCGGCCTCGGCCAGATGAGCCTGGCCGACCGCGCCACCATCGCCAACATGGCGCCGGAATACGGCGCGACCTGCGGGTTCTTCCCGGTGGACGACGAGACGCTGCGCTACCTGCGGCGCACCGGCCGCAAGGACCAGGCCGCGCTCGTGGAGCGCTACGGCAAGGAGCAGGGCCTCTTCCGCACGGAGGCGGCCAAGGATCCGATCTTCTCGGACACGCTGGCCCTGGACATGGGCACGGTGGAGCCCAGCCTGGCCGGGCCCAAGCGACCGCAGGACCGCGTCGCGCTCTCCCAGATGAAGGCGCAGTTCGCGTCCGCGCTCACCGCTCCCGTCAAGGACCGCGGCTTCGGCCTCGCCGCCGCCGACCTCCCCCGGACGGGCACGGTCGAGATCAACGGCCGCCAGACGCAGATCGGGCACGGCGCCGTGGTCATCGCCGCCATCACGAGCTGCACGAACACGTCGAACCCCTCCGTCATGCTGGGCGCCGGCCTCCTGGCCAAGAAGGCGGACGAGCGCGGCCTGCGCCCGCCCGCCCACGTCAAGACCAGCCTCGCCCCCGGCTCGAAGGTGGTCACCGAGTACTACAAGCAGTCGGGGCTGATGCCCCACCTCGAGAACCTCGGGTTCAACGTGGTGGGCTACGGATGCACCACCTGCATCGGCAACAGCGGGCCGCTGCCGGACGCCGTGCACAAGGCGGTCACGGAGGCCAAGCTCGTGGCCTCCTCCGTCCTGTCCGGCAATCGCAACTTCGAAGGCCGCATCAACCCCGACGTGAAGGCGAATTACCTCGCCTCTCCTCCCCTCGTCGTGGCCTACGCCCTGGCCGGCTCGACCGCCATCGACCTCACCAAGGAGCCCCTGGGGACGGGGAGCGACGGCAAGCCCGTGTACCTCTCCGACGTCTGGCCCACCCAGCAGGAGGTCGCGGAGCTGGAGGCGCGCATCAACGACACGATGTTCGCGTCCACCTACGCGGACGTGTTCAACGGCAACCCGACCTGGAACGCGGTGAAGGTCCCGGAGGGAGACCTCTTCGACTTCCGCGACGATTCCACCTACATCCAGGAGCCGCCGTTCTTCCAGGACCTCACCCTGGACGTGCGGCCGCCCCGCGACATCATGAACGCGCGCATCCTGGCCCTGCTCGGCGATTCCGTCACCACCGACCACATCTCGCCCGCGGGCGACATCGCGGAGCTCAGCCCGGCCGGCCAGTACCTGAAATCGAAGGGCGTGGCGCGCGCGGACTTCAACTCCTACGGGTCGCGGCGCGGCAACGACCGCGTGATGGTGCGCGGCACCTTCGCGAACATCCGGCTCAAGAACCTCATGGTGCCCGGGATCGAAGGCGGGGTCACCGTGCACGTCCCCACGAGCGAGGTGATGCCGATCTACGACGCGGCCATGCGCTACCGGCAGGAGGGGACGCCGCTGCTGGTGGTGGCGGGCAAGGAGTACGGGAGCGGCTCGTCGCGGGACTGGGCGGCCAAGGGGACCCTTCTCCTGGGCGTGCGCGCGGTGCTGGCGGAGAGCTACGAGCGCATCCACCGCAGCAACCTCGTCGGCATGGGCGTCCTGCCCCTGCAGTTCAAGCCGGGGGAGAACGCGGAGACCTTCGCCATCACGGGCAAGGAGACGCTGACCATCGTGGGCGTGTCCGGCGACTGGGTGCCGCGCCAGGACGTCACCATCGACATGGTCCGGGCCGACGGCACCCGCACCGCGTTCGTGGTGACGGCGCGCCTCGACACTCCGGTCGAGATCAACTACTACCGGAACGGCGGGATCCTGCAGACCGTGCTGCGCAAGATGCTGAAAGGCTGAGGGCGAGACCTTCTCGGCACCGGCTGCGGGCGGTCCGTCGCCGGTTACAATGGAAAGAGCGGAGGTATCCCTTGGCACTCCAGGACCGGATCCATTTCCTCACCTCACCCGAGCAGGTCGACGCCTTCGTCAAGGACAACCCGACCGCCGCCATCTACAAGGCGGGGACCTGCCACAAGACCCAGGAGATGTTCCAGCACGTCCAGGCCCAGCTCGACCCCCGCGACGACCTGCCTCTGGGCATCATCCGGGTGGTGGAGGCCCGCAAGGCCAGCAACCGGGTGGCGGAGATGACCGGGATCCAGCACGAGTCCCCCCAGCTCCTCCTCTTCAAGGACGGCAAGGCGGTCTACGACCGCGACAACTGGGATATCACGCCCGAGTCCATCGCCGAGGCCCTGGACGCCCACTTCCATCGCGTGGCCTGACCGGCGTGCCGCGGCGTCAAGGGTTGTAACGGGCGCGCGGATGGGCCGTCTAAGGGGGGATTCGTACCCGAAAAGGCAGCATCCAGACCAGCCAGGGGGCCGGTGTGCGTGGACGAGGAAGCCGGGCGGACAAACGCTGACATGGTGCCCCCGCCCCGGCCGGCCGACATCGCGTTACAGTGGGCGGGATGCCTGACCAGGACCCGGGGCTCGCGCGGCGGGAAGCGCTGGCCCAGGCGCTCGTCGAGCACGGCGATCGCCTGTATTCCCTCGCCCTGCGCATCACCCGCGACCCCGACCTCGCCTCCGACGCCGTCCAGGAAGCCTTCGCCACCGCCTTGCAGCGCGTGGACGACTTCCGCGGCGAGTCGCGGCTGGGCACCTGGCTCCATCGGATCGTCTACACCAAGGCCATCGACCTCCTCCGGGCGCGCGGCCGGGATGCGCCCATGCCCGAGGAGGATGCCCCCTCCCGTCCCCCCGACCACGACCGACTGGGGGGCGCCCCCACCTGGTCCCGCCCGCCGGACGAGATCCTCTTCGGCCGCGAGACCCGGAAGGCGCTGGACGCCGCTCTCATGGAGCTGACTTCGCTGCAGCGGCTCGTCTTCGAGATGCGCGAGGTCGAGGGCCGGCCGACCGAAGAGGTCGCGGACATCCTGAGCCTCCCTCCGGGCACCGTGCGCGTGCACCTGCATCGGGCCCGCATGCGCCTGCGTGCACGCCTTTCCCAGCACTTCCGAGGAGCGGTCGCATGACCTGCGAAGACCTGCACGAGCGGCTGACCGAACTGACCGAGGGCACCCTGCCCACGGATGCCTGCGAGGAAATCAATCGGCATCTGGCCGAGTGCCAGGACTGCCAGCTCGTGCGCCAGGACCTGGAAGACCTGGCACGGCTCTGCCGCGAAGGGGCGCAGCCCACGACGATGCCGGCGGAGGTGCGCAGCCGGATCCAGGGGATGCTGGCGATTCCGGACCCGCGGCGGCCCGCCGTTTAGCCGGCGTTCGTAGCTGCCCGCCGACCTGGCCACCGCCTCTTATCCGCTAACCCAGGCCGATCGATTTTCCGTTACGGCTTCTCATCCAACCGCGGGAACGCCTTCAGCAGGTCCAGGTACGCCTCCGCGCTGAATTCGAACGGGACCCACTCGCTCGAGGACGGACGGAGCGCGCCGGCCCGCACCTCGCCCGCCGCCCCGCTCGTCACCCCCAGCACCGCCCCCAGGTCGACGGGCGGCACGGCGCCTCCGCTGGCGTTGATGACGCGGATGAACTCGTTGGCCACGATGGCATAGCCGATGTCGTTCGGGTGCACGCCGTCGTAGCTGAAGACGCCCCCGGTGAGGAAGGCGCTGCTGAGGGTGATCCCGCCGATCTCGCGCCCGGTGGTGGACAGCTCCCGGAGAAGCGCGTTGACGTCGAGGACGGGGATGTTGGCCGCCCCGCAGATCTCGCGAATGGCCTGGTTGTTCGCATTGACGTGGTCCTGGATGATCGCGATCTCGCTCGGGTCGAGCACCACTTCGTCGGGCAAGGGAGCACCCGTGCCTCCGACCGCGGAGGGGATGCCGATGCCCTGCGCGAGCAGGGTGGACGCGGCCAGCGTCACGAGGGCGGTCGACGGGAGAGAACCGCTCGGCCCGATGAGGGGGACGCGGGCGCCCGCGATGAGCACGGGCGCGCCCGAGCCGTTCACGACGTAGGGCCGGATGGTGGTGACGAAGGGGATGGTGGTGACGTCGGGCAGGTTCGCGGCCACGATGAAGGCCCCCGTCGTCTTGAGCGCGGCCACGATCTGGCCGTAGGTCGCGCGGAAGGCCGCGATCGGGGTGAGGGTGACCCCGTCGATGGCGCGGCCACGAAGGGCCGCCCCCAGCACGTCGTTGTTGCCGATCCACAGCGTGATCGCGGTCGGGCGCAGGGCGATGGCCTGCTGAACCTGCGTGCCCAGCCCGCGCAGGATGATGTCGTGCAGGCCGCCCGCGTCCGTGGTGCGGGTGAGAGCGTCGACGCTGGTGGCGCCGGGCACGGCCAGGTTGTTGTACGGCCGGGCCAGGGCGAGGTTCTTGGGCGCGCCCGCGCTCGAGGCCTTGGGCGCGATCAGCGGCGCGGGGACCAGGCTCACCAGCGTGAGCTCGGGCGGGATCCCCGGCTCCGAGATGAGCGGCTGCTGGAAGCCCTGCACGCCGGCCTGGCGGGCGATGAGGGCGGGCACCGAGCGGTTCTGGTGCGTCTCGACCAGCGAGTTGGACTCGAACCCCGCGGCCAGGCTGTCGCCCACGGAGACGTAGGTCGTGAAGTTGGTCTGCGCGTCGGCGTGGACGGCGGTGGCGGCCAGGGCGGCGGCGGCGAAAAGGCTGAGGGCGGGTCTGCGCATCGTGATCCTTAGAAGGAATACCCGAGGAAGATCCCCAGGGTGACGGCGTGGCTCTTGTACGTGCCGTCGAACGAATCGCGGCTGACTCCCTCCGTCGAGCGGGCGGGCGAGAGCAGGACCCACATGGCGGCATCCGCGTGGAAGCGTCCGGACTTCCAGGTCCCGCCGAGGGCGAAGCCGTTGCGGTCCGCGTCGGGGAGGAGCGGAGAGATCGAGGCGGCGGGCGCGGGGCTTTGATCGAAGAAGTACCCGCCGCGTACGGCCCAGGTCTCGTTGAGCCTCCGCTCCAGCCCCATCCGGTATTGCCAGGAGTTCTTGTAGCTCTCGACGATGGACTGGGTCAGCTCCGGCCGCTCCGTGAAGACGAGGTTGAGCTGGCTGAACTTCGACCACTGGTACCAGTCGGCGTCCACCTCGAACGTCCAGTCGCCCACGGTGTAGGCCACGCCGCCCATGAAGATCCCGGGGAACACGATTTCGGTGGTCAGGGGCTGGCTGCCCTGGGGCAGGCGGGCGCCGAGGGCGGTGTCCAGCTGCGCGTTGCCGGTCGGGATCGGCGTGAAGCTCGCGCTGCCCTTGTAGCTCGACTTCACCTGGTGACGGTAGTGCACGCCCGCGGAGAGCGAATCGCTGATCTTGGCCAGCGCGCCCACGTTGAACCCGAACCCGACATCGGTGTCGCTCGCGAGATCCACGCGGGCCCCGTCGACCACGCGCTGGGTGAAGGGGTTCACGACCGGTACTCGCCGCTGCAGGGACACCGACGAGAGGCGGACGTCGAGCCCCACCCCCAGCGCGAAGCGGTCGGCGAGCTTGTAGCCGATGGTCGGGTTGATGGAGAACCCCTTGAGCTCCGCCTTCTGGGAGACGAACCGGCCGCTGAAGGTGTCCGGATTGGCCCAGGAGGTGGTCAGTCCGAACGGCGTGTGCAGGCCGATGCCGAAGACGATCCGCTCGCTGAAAGGCTGGGTGTAGTAGGCGGCGGGCGGGACGAGCAGGCCCGTGTCGCCCTTCTCCGTCACCGCGGCCCCCGGAAACGGAGCGGCCCCGGTGAAGGTGGTCGAGGGATGGATCAGGGTCCCGCCCAGATAGAACTGCTTGCCCTTCAGGAACGCGATGCCGGCGGCGTTATGGAAGATGGCGCTGGGGTCGTTGGCCTGGGCCGTGAACGCGCCCGCGAAGCCCATCCCGCGGGCGCCCTGCTCGAAAATCGCGAAGCCGGCCGCGTGCGCGGGCACGGGGCCGAGGATGCAGGCCGCGAGCGCCGCGGCCACCGCTCGGGTGGATCTGGACATCAAGACGCCTCCTCATCGGATCTTATCGGCGGGAGTGCCCGTGGGCGGTCCGGCCAGGCGCGCCTTTCCGAAGGGGGCCTTCGAGAAAGGCACGGCGATCTCGGAGCGTAAGCGGCGGCGTCGCGGAGTGTCAACGAAATTAGCGGACGGGTGTGAGCGAGGTCAGACGGGAAGGAAGACGCGCGTCTCCAGCGCGCCGCCGGGCAGGGGCGCGAAGCGCACGAACCCTCCCATCTCGCGGAAGAGTCGCGTGGCCTGCCCGAGCGGGCCCGGATCGGTCCCCTGCATGACGCGCTGCTGGTCCTCGGACGAGAGGTTCCCGGTGTGGGCCAGGGCCAGCATCAGGAAATCGCGCTTGACCTCGCCGTCGCGCCCCTTGAGGAGAACCGGCTTGCGCTCGCAGCGGAGCGAGAGCTGCGTGCCGCGCAGCGAGGAGGTGACGAGACCCTGCACCGCGCCCGCGAGCGCCTGGCGCAGGGTGACGGGCGGGCAGCTCGGCAGCACGGTGGTCGGGGGCACGCGCAGGTCGACGGACAGGTCCTGGGCGTCGAGGGCGTCCTGGGCGCCGCCGAGGACGTCCTGCAACAGCTCGTGCAGGCCCGCGCTCGCGGAAGGAGCGGGGGCCGGCGGGGCGGGGGTGGAGGCCGCACGCGCCGGCGCCGGGGCCGGGGCCACCGCCGGGGCCGGGATCGGACGCGAGGAGAGCATCGTGGGCGCGGCCCCGCCCGCGCGCGTCGCGCCCAGCGGATCGCCGGTCGCGCTCGCCGCCGCCGCGCTCGGATCGCCGAGGTCGGCCACGACCCTCTTCAGGCGGGCCGCCTCCTGCTGGATGGCCGCGATCGCGACCTGGCGCTTGTCGCGCGCGTCCTCGCGGTAGAACATCAGCAGCTCCGCCTGCGAGAGGATGGCGGCGAGGCCCAGGTTCATCTCGCGCACGAGGCCGGAAAGCGACTCCGCCAGCTCGACGTTGGAGCGGAGGGAGCGGTGGAGCAGCTCCTCGGAGACGAGGCCCGGCTCCGATCCGGTCTGCGGCGGCGCGGCGTGCAGCGAATCCGTCTGGTGCGAGACCACGACCTTGGCCGCGCGCGGTGCGGGGGCGGCGGCGGCCGCGGGGGCGGCCGCGGCGGCGTTCTTCAGCACCTCCGCGAAGGCCTCCTGCACGACGGCGGGCACGCTGGCCGGATCGAGCCCCTTCTCCTTGAGGTTGTACTTGACGGCGATGGCGGCCAGCATGTCCTGGACCACCGCCACGAAGCACTCGATCACGCCCCGGCCCTGCGCGGCCACCGCACCCACGGCGGGACGGCCCCACGGATTGATGGCCTTGTTGAGCTCCGCCGCCGACATCACCTCCGGCAGGTCCTGCTTGTTGTACTGGAAGACCAGGGGCACCTTCTCGGGGACGAGGCGGTTGGCCAGGAGGTTGACCTTCATGTTCTCGAAGGCGGCCTGGTTCTCCTTGGCCAGCGAGCGACGCGCGTCGGCGACGAACACGACCGCGTCCGCGCCGGCCAGCACGACGCGCCGGGTGGCGTTGTACTGGACCTGGCCCGGCACCGTGTAGAGCTGGATCTTGAAGTCGTAGCCGGACACCGCGCCCAGGCTGAAGGGCAGCAGATCGAAGAACAGCGTCCGGTCCTGGGCGGTGTTGAGGGAGATCAGCCGGTTGTTGGCGGCGGGATCGGTCAGGCGATGGATCTGCTCGAGGTTCGTCGTCTTGCCGGATTGTGCGGGCCCGTAGTAAACGACTTTCGCCTTGATGGTCCGTTCGGTGAAGTTGAACTGGACCATGGTGCGGGGGCACTCACCAGGAAGGATGCGGCCAGGGACGGACATATATAGCACGAGGCACAGAACGTCACAACGCCGCAACCCGCCCGCACGCCGTCGCTTGACCCCAGCCAACCCCCGGCTGATAATGGGCGTTTCGCCCCTGGCTCGGGACACCGTACCGACCGAGAGCACGACGGCGCCGCGCAGCGGCGGCGGCGTGCGAGGGGGGTTTCAGGGGGGGCCGCGAGCGCCCATCGGGGTGAAGCGCGAGTGCCCCCCCTGAGATAAAAAATAGGAAAGCGGGAGATTCGATGGCTCAGCGTTGCGACGTCTGCGGAAAGGGGCCGTTGTCCGGCAACCGGATCAGCCACGCCCACAACGTGACTCACCGCCGGTTCAACCCGAACCTGCAGCGGATTCGCACGGTGATGGGGGGCGTCCAGCGCCGGCTGCGCGTGTGCACGCGCTGCCTCCGCTCGGGCAAGGTCACCAAACCGACCCCGGTCAAGAAGTCGACGACCTCCGCGGCGTAGATCTTCTAAAACGCCGCTATCAGGTCGATCTCGACCTTGGCACCCTTGGGCAGGCCGCCGGCCTGCACCGTCGAACGGGCGGGGGGCTCCTTGCCCAGGAACCGCTCGTACACCTCGTTCATCTTCGGATAGTCGGCCATGCTGGCCAGGAACACCGTCGTCTTCACGATGTTCTCCGGGCCCATCTTCGCTTCCTTCACCACCGCCAGCAGGTTCTTCATCACGCGCTCGGTCTGGGCCGCGATGTCACCTTCGATGAGCTGGCCGGTGGCGGGGTCGATGGCGATCTGGCCGGACGCGAAGAGGAGACCCCCCGAGATGATGGCCTGCGAGTAGGGGCCGATGGGCTTGGGGGCGTCCGGACTGTTGATGTGCTTTTTCGGCATGAAACAGAGCCTATCGGCAACCCGCCGTCGTGACAAGGCCCGCGGCGCGCGTTTCCAGGGCTAGCGCGCGACCGTCTGGCGCTCGACGTCGATCACGCCGCTGACCCCACGAATGGACTTCACCACCTTCTCCAGGTGCTTGAGGTCCTGGATGCGCAGGGTGAGGTCGATGGTGGCGGTGTGGTCGTCGAAGGTCTTGGCCTCCGCGGTGCGGATGTCGGTGTTCATGGAGGCGAGCACGGCGGTGATGGCGGCCAGCACCCCCGGGCGATCCTCCACCTGGGCGGCGATGCGCACCTCGTAGGCCCCTTCCCCGCCGCGCTCCCATTCGACCGCGATGCGCCGCTCCGGGTCGTACATGAGGTTCACGACGTTGGGACAGGTCTGCGAGTGCACGGACACGCCCTTGCCCCGCGTGATGTAGCCGACGATGGGCTCGCCCATGATGGGATTGCAGCACTTCGCGCGGTAGATGAGCAGGTCGCCCGAGCCCTTGACCGTGATGCGCTCCTCGCCGACGCGGAGGAGCCGCTTGACCGCGTCCGTGATCGGAGTCGGCTTCTCCGGCGTGGGCGGCGCTTCCAGCTTCTCCGCGGGCAGGAGGCGCGCGAGCACCTGGCGCATGGAGACCTTGCCGTAACCGATGGCGGCGTAGAGGTCGTCGAGCTTGGCCCCCACCCCGAGCTCCTGGGCCAGGGCCTCCGCCTTCTCCGCCTCCACCTTGCGCGCGGAGAGGTCGTAGCGCTTGAGCTCGCGCTCGAAGTGCTTCTTGCCGATCTCCACCGCCTGCTGCTTCTCCGCCGTATTGAGGTAGTGGCGGATCTTCGAGCGCGCCTTGTTGGTGACGGCGAGGGCCAGCCAGTCCCGGCTCGGGTTGTGGGCGGCGGAGGTGAGGATCTCGATGATGTCGCCGTTCTTCAGGCGGTAGCGCAGGGGCACGATCTTGCCGTTCACCCGCGCCCCCACGCACTGGTGCCCGACCTGGGTGTGGATGCCGTAGGCGAAGTCGATGGGCGTCGCCCCCCGCGGCAGCGTCTTCACCTCGCCCCGCGGCGTGAAGCAGTAGACCTCCTCCGGGTAGAGGTCGAGCTTGAGCGAGTTCAGGAACTCGTGCGGGTCCTTGACCTCCTGCTGCCATTCCAGGAGCTGGCGCATCCAGGCGAAGGCCTGGTCGTCCTTGTCCGGGCCGCTCTTCCCCTCCTTGTACTTCCAGTGGGCGGCGATGCCTTCCTCGGCCACGCGGTGCATCTCGCGCGTGCGGATCTGCACCTCGAAGGGATGCCCCTCGTCGCTGATGACGGAGGTGTGCAGCGAGCGATAGCCGTTGGGGCGCGGCATGGCGATGAAGTCCTTGATGCGTCCCGGCACCGGCCGCCAGAGGTTGTGCAGCACGCCGAGGGCGGCGTAGCAGTCGGGGATGGTGGGCACCACGATGCGGAGGGCCACGAAGTCGTAGACCTGGTCGATGTCGATGCGCTGCTTGCGCAGCTTCTGGTGGATGGAGTAGACGCGCTTGATGCGCCCCTCCAGGGTGGCCTCCAGGCCCGCCCCCCGCAGCTTCTCCGCCACCGTGCTCTTGACCTTCTCGATGAACTCGATGGCGCGGGTGCGCCGCTCTTCGACCCGCTGCATGAGCTCGCGGTAGGACTCCGGCTCCAGGTACTGGAAGGAGAGGTCCTCGAGCTCGTTCTTGATCTTGCTCATCCCCAGCCGGCCGGCCAGGGGGGCGTAGATGTCCATCGTCTCCCGCGCGATGCGCACGCGCCGCTCCTCGGGCAGGTACTGCAGGGTGCGCATGTTGTGCAGCCGGTCGGCCAGCTTGACGATGATCACGCGCACGTCGTCGACCATGGCCAGGAGGAGCTTGCGGAAGTTCTCGGCCTGGCGCTCCTCCGAGGAGGAGAAGGGGATCTTGCTGATCTTGGTCACGCCCTCCACGATGTGGAGGACGTCCGGCCCGAAGTGCTCCTTGATCTTGTCCGCGTCGGTCAGGGTGTCTTCCAGGACGTCGTGCAGCAGGCCGACGGCCACGCAGGCGGGGTCCATGCGCAGCTCGGCCAGGATGGCCGCGACCTCGAGCGGATGGACCAGGTAGGGCTCGCCGCTGGCCCGGGTCTGCCCCTTGTGCTCGACCGCGGAGAAGATGTAGGCCTTGCGGAGCACCTCGAGGTCGGCCCCCGCGTGGTGCCGCTTGACCGTCTCGTAGATGTCTTCGAAGCGGATCATGGCGAGGAACCCTCAGTCTAGGAGTGGCCCCGGGGAGCGTCAACCGCGCCCAACGCGCGCGCCGCCGTTGTTGACTCGCCTTGGGCGCGGCACTATGATTTTTGTTTCGGGGCGCCGGGACCCGTTCACCATCAACCGCTTGCGGAGAGAAGGCTCATGAAGACCTCCAAGCCCGTCGTGGCTCTTGCCCTGATTGCCGTCCTCGGCACGGGGGTCGGCTGTGCCCGGGTCCGTTCCAAGGCCGCCATGAAGGACGGCAACAAGGACTACAAGGAAGAGAACTTCAAGAAGGCGGTCGACGACTACGAGCGCGCGGTGGCGCTCGATCCCAACTTCAGCGAAGCCTGGTTCTACCTCGGCAGCTCCCACCAGGCGCAGTACCGGCCGGGCAAGGAGACGCCGGAGAACAAGAAGCAGCTCGAGGACGCGATCGAGGCCTTCAAGAAGTCCCTGGAGACCAACCCCGGCCAGACCGAAGGGCAGAAGAACGTCAAGCGCAACACCCTGGCCGCCCTCATCGGGATCTACGCCGACGACCCCTACAAGAACTACGAGGAAGCCCAGAAGTACGCGCAGCAGCTCGTGGCCGACAACCCGAACGATTCCAAGAACCTCTACGCCCTGGCCAACCTGTACGAGAAGTTCAACAAGGTCGCGGAGGCGGAGGAGATCTACAAGAAGGTGGCCGACCAGAACGCGAAGGACGCCAAGGCCTGCGGGGCCCTGGCCGGCTTCTACAACAAGCCGAACTGGGACGACACGGGCGCGCCCTGGGTCGAGGGCAGCGGGAAGCCGCGCCTTTCGAAGTTCGACCTCGCCATCGGCGTGCTCGAGAAGTGCGCGGCCATCGACGCGAGCGATCCCTCCGGCTACCAGAAGGTCGCGAGCTACTACTGGGACAAGGCCTATCGTGATCCCCTGCTCACGGACGAGCAGAAGAACACGTATGCGGACAAGGGCATGGAGAACGTCGACAAGGCGCTCCAGCTCAAGCCCGACTACTTCGAGGCCGTCATCTACAAGGGGCTCCTCTATCGCGTGAAGGCGGGGGCCACCTCGGACCGCCGGGCCAAGGCGGAGTTCCTGGAGAAGGCGCAGGACTTGCAGAAGCAGGGTCTCGAGCTCAAGAAGCAGCAGGCCGCGGAAGGCGCCGCCGCCTCCGCTGCACCCGCGGCGAGCGGGGGCCAGTAGCCTCGGTGGCCCCGGATCATCCGGGGCCGTTTCTCCGTCTCGACCACAGCTCCGACCAGGCCCAGCGCGCGGCGGACACGCTGGCGGCGCGCTGGGAACGTTTCGAGCGCGGACGGCGTTGGCGGTTCCTCGTCCTCGTTCCCGCGCTGCTCCTGGCCGCTCTGGCCGCGGGCCCGCTCGACCTGGCCATGGGCTTCCACGTCACGCTCGCCCTCTGGTACGCGCCGATCCTCGCGGTGGCCGCCTTGCTTGCCCGTGGCGCCACGCGCCCGGCGGGGCGAGCCGGTCGCACCCTGCGGCTCCGGCACTGGTGGGCCGCGCCCGTGTGGCGCCGGCCGCTGGCGTCGTGCCGAGAGATGCTGGCGCCGTGGGCGGACCCTTCGGACCAGGTGCGCGGGTGGATCGATCTGACCGGGTCCCCTCAGCCGCGCAAGCTCGTCAAGGGATGGCCAAGGCGCGGGGCGACGCTGCATCGCGACGTCTGGTGCCGTCTGTCCGTCACGTCACGCCGCCTCCACCTGGGTCTGCGCGCCGTCGAGGAGCGGCTGACGCTTCCGGGCGGCCGCGTGCGCCGCCGCTGGCGCGCCCACGTCGTGGCCATCGCGCGTGAGCCCTACGGACGCCCGCCGGAGCTGCGCGCGCCCGCGCCCGGCGCCGCCGGCCGGCTGCAGATCCGGGAGGCGCGGGCCCGCCGGCACCGCCTGTCGCTGCGTCTGAAGACGCCGCGGCGCGGGCTGGCCTGGCCCGATCTGGCCGAGATCCTGCGCGTGGCCGGCGCTTCCGTGCCCCTCGCATGAGCCGCCTCGGCGGCACGGCGGTGACGCTGCTCCTGCTCGGCGCCGCCGACGCCTTGGTCACCCATCGCCTGGAGGCACGCTACGGCCCGCACGTCACGCGCTGGGCGTCCGACACGGCCTGGTCCGAGGCCACCGGCGACGAGGCCTGGCATGTCTGGCCCGCGCACGGTCCCGACGGGTCGTCGCGTGTGGTCTTTCACGGATCGAAGTCGCTCTCCGTCTGGGCGCCCGACGGGAAGCGGATGGCCCACGGGGTGATTCCCTGGGGTACCAACGTCACCGTCGCCGATTACGACGGCGACGGGCAGGAAGAAATCGCGGTGGCGGCGGAGAACCTGCCTCCGGCCGCGCCCGTCTCCGTCCAGGTCTTCACGCAGTCGATGGGCGCGGTCACTCCGAACGTGGGCCTCCTGGTGAGCCTGGAGAATCCGGCCAGCGTCGCCATCGCCTCTTTCGCGGGGCCGCGGCAGGTCGTGGCCGCCGATTTCCGCGGCTGCCTGGCCTCCCTGGCCGGACCAGATCTGGCCTGGGAATACTGCTTCCCGAACTCGAAGGTCGGAGGCGACCCCTACGCCGTGCGCCACCTCCTCCCCGTGACCGCCGGCGGCGGCCTCCTCGTCGCCGGCCGCGCCACGGGTGAGGTCGATGCAATCGACGCCGCCGGCAAGCGGGCCTGGTCCTTCCATCTCGGGGAGCCGCTGCGATCGCTCGCGGTGGGGCGTCTCGAGGGTGGCGCCGAGCTGGCGTTCGCGGGTGGCGATCAGGGCCGGTTCGCGCTGCTCCACGCGGCCACCGGCCGGACGCTGGGCACGGGAACGCTGCCGGGCATGGTCATGGTGGCGCGGCCCGCGGTGTGGGAGGGGCAGCCGGTGATCGCGGCCGCGGGGCTCGCCGAGCCTTCGATCCGCGGGCACAGCGGATTCGTGGCCGTGGTCGACGGCGAGGGACGGAAGCTCGCGATGACGCCCCTCGACGGCCAGGTCATGGACCTCGCGGCCGCGGACTTCGACGGCGACGGCACCGACGAGCTGATCGCGGTCACCGGCGCCTATCGCCTGATCCTGCTGCGTCCCTCGGGAGCGGCGTTGCTCGAGGAGGCCATCGCCTCGCCGTCGGGCACGAAGCTGGCCGTCGTTCCCGATGCCACGGACCCGCGCCTCGTGGTGGGGGACGGCCCGAACCTGCAGGTGCGCCGGATGCTCCACGTCGACGGGCCCGGCTGGTATACGGCGCGCGCGCTCGGCGCCCTGGTGAGCGGCATCCTCCTGCTCACCCTGGCCGCCCTGGCTACGCTGCGCCCGCCTCCTCCACAGTAGGAGAGGGGACGGGCGAAAGGCTCAGGGGGTGGCCGGACCCGCGGCGGGACCGCCCGCCTGCTCGATCATCTTCTCCGAGATGATCCCGATGCGCTCCACGCCCGCGCCCTTGGCCACGTCCATGGCCTCGACGACCTTGCCGTAGGGGATCTTCCCGTCCGCGCGCACGAACATCGTCTTGTCCGAGCGCGTCTGGAAGATGTCCTTGAGCCGCTGGTCGAGGTCTTCCATGTTCGAGACCGGGCTCTTGTTCACGGTGATCACGGCGCCGCTGGGCGACTCCTCCATGCCCAGCACCACCTGGTTGCTCTGCTGCTGCTGCTGCGGCTGCTGGGGCTGGGTGGAGGTCTGGGGCAGCGCGATGTCGAGGCCCTTCTGCGCGAGGGGCGTCACCACCATGAAGATGATGAGGAGCACCAGCATCACGTCGATGAGGGGCGTGATGTTGATGTCGGCCACCGCTTCGTTGTGCTCCGGGCGGAAGGCGTCGTGGGAGTGGACGATCGACTTCTTCTTGTGCCCGTGCGGGATGGGCGTGTCCACGAGGGGCACCGCCGCCCGCGAGTCTCCCGTCGTGTTGTAGGGCGGATTGGGCTTGAGGGGATCGCTCATGGCGCTACCCCTGCGTCCGCGGCTCGGCGATGAGCGCGATCTCTTCCACGCCCGCCTCGCGCGCGAGGTCCATGACCTTCATGACCTCGGAGTAGGCCAGCTCCTGGTCCGCCTTCAGGTAGATCATCTTCCCGCCTTCGGGCATGTCCTCGAGCTTCTCCTTGAGCTGGGGCACGAGGTCTTCCTGCTTGTCGAGCTTGGCTCCGCCCAGGTACGTCGTCGCGTCCTTCTTGATGGCCACCGTGACCGACTTCGCCTCGTCTTTTCTTTCCTTGGTGTTGCCCGCCAGGGGCAGCTTCACGTCCACGCCCTTCTGGAGCATGGGCGTGATCACCATGAAGATGATGAGCAGCACGATCATGATGTCGGCCATGGGCGTGACGTTGATGTTGGCGATGGCCCCGCCCTTCTTGCCGCCGACTGCCATTGACATGGGGAAACTCCTCGATCGAGGGACGCGGCCCTCAGGGCCGCGTCCCCGGGTGGACCGTGGCGGGCCTTAGGCGCCCTTCTTGATGAAGTAGTCGAGGAGCTCGGAGCTGGAATTGTCCATCTCCACGTTGAAGCCCTCGACCTTGCCCGCGAAGTAGTTGTAGGCCCAGACGGCGGGCACGGCCACGAAGAGACCGAAGGCGGTCGTGATCAGCGCCTCCGCGATGCCGGCGGAGATGGCGGCGATACCACCGGACCCGGTCAGGGCCATCCCCGAGAACGCGTTGATGATGCCGAAGGTGGTGCCGAAGAGGCCGACGAACGGGGCCGTGGAGCCGATGGTGGCCAGGCCGCTGAGGCCGCGCTTGAGGTCGGCCAGGTTGACGGCGGTCGCGCGCTGGATGGCGCGCTTGGCGGCGTCGACGGCGGCGTCGCGGTCACGGGTGGCCTCGCCGATCTCCTGCTGGTACTGCCATTCCTGCAGTCCGACGACCAGGACCTTGGCCAGGTGGGAGTGCTTCACGGTGGGGCCGTGGGAGGCGTCGATGGCCTCCTTGATCTTCCCCTGCTTCAGGAACCGCGCGACCTCGGGGGCGTACTTGCGAGACTGCTTGGTGGCCTGGGTGTAGGTGTAGTACCGCTCGATCATGACGCCAATCGAGTAAATGGACATGAGCGCAAGGACGATCACGACGCCCCAGGCGACCCCGCCCATGTGCTCGGCCATGGTCCTGAGATCAAACTGCATTTCCTAAGTCCTCCTGGACAGGATGGTCCGTTGTCCGAAGCAGGTTGTTACGACAGCCGGAAGTTGACGGTCACGGTCATGATCACGGGCACGGGAACCCCGTTGAGGAGGGTGGGGCTGTAAACCCACTGCTTCACGGCTTCGATGGCGGCGGAGTCGAGCAGCGGGATCCCACGGAGGACCTTGACGTCGGTGACCTTGCCCTGGGGGCTGATCGTGCACTCCAGGATCACTACACCTTGCACCCGGGCCTGCTTCGCGATGTCCGGGTAGCTGGGATTGACGTTCTTGAGCTTCTTCGGTTCCTTGATCTGGCCGCCCACGCGCACGGCCTGCGGCGGCGGCGGCGCGTCCGGCAAGCCGCCCACGACCCCGCCCACCACCCCACCGGGCACGCCACCCTCGACGCCGCCGGGCACGCCGCCCTCGACGCCGAGGTCGATCCCCTCCTCGGGCTTCACCTCTTCCGGCGTCTCGATCGGGGCCTGGAACTTGTTTTCGGTGGGAACGGGCGTGGACATCGGCTTGGGCTGGGTCTGGGCACGCGGCGCGGGCGGGGGAGGTGGCGGCGGGGGTGGAGGCGCGGCCGCGGGCTCGACGAAGAAGGCCTTCACCACGGACGTGGGCTCGGGCAGCTCTTCGGAGGTCAGCAGCGGCACCACCACGACCGCCAGCAGCACGATCGCGTGAATGGCGATCGAGACCGGCAGCGTATAGCCCTGCTTGGTCTTGTGCGCGACGACATCCGACTCGATGAGGTCTTCGAAGAGCCTCTGCTGCATCACCGCCCTCGCTTTCCCGCCGGCTTGACTGGCTCTCTCTGGAAGAAATCGATTCTAGGTCTGTCTTTTAAAGGCTGTCAAGACCGTGCCCGGAAGCCCTCTTCGTCATGGATCGGCCACGGACTCGACGCCCCGGTCCGTTCGACACCGCGCGCCGCCGCCGGGTTCCGTGACACGACTCACCCTATACTCCGTCTTTTTGGACGGGGACGCACGCAAATGAACGAAGGTGCCGTGTTCGTGCCCGGACCGGGGTGGATCGCCCCGTTCGGGGCCATGCTGCTCGCCATCGCGATCCTGCCCCTGGCCGCACCCGTCTTCTGGCAGTCCAACCTGCGCAAGCTCGCGGTGGGGGCGGCCCTCGGCCTGCCCGTGCTCATCCTCTACGCGCGTCACGACCCGGCCGCCCTCGGGCACACCGCCGCCGACTATCTCTCCTTCATGGCCCTCCTCGCGAGCCTTTTCGTCATCTCCGGGGGCGTGCTCGTGACGGGGGACATCCCGGCGCGGCCCGCCGTCAACACGGCCTTCCTCGCCGTGGGCGCGCTCCTGGCGTCGCTCGTCGGCACGACGGGAGCGTCCGTGCTCCTCATCCGCCCCCTGCTCGCCACGAACGAGGAGCGCCGCCACGTCGCGCACACCGTCGTCTTCTTCATCTTCGTGGTCTCGAACATCGGCGGCTGCCTGACGCCGCTCGGGGACCCGCCCCTCTTCCTCGGCTATCTCCTCGGCGTGCCCTTCGCCTGGACGCTGCGCCTCGCGCCCCACTGGCTGCTGGCCAACGGCCTGGTCCTCGCCGTCTACTACCTCTGGGACCGCCGCGCCTACGCCCGGGAAGACGCGGCCGCCATCGCCGTCGACGAGACGGCCGTGCGCCCGATCCGGGTGACGGGCCGGCGCAACGTCGTGTTCCTCCTGGCCGTGGTGGCCAGCGTGGCCTGGCTGCACGCGCCCTACCGGGAGCTGGCCATGGTGGCTCTCTCCGCGCTCTCCCTGGCCGTCACTCCGCGCGCGGTGCGCGAGGCCAACCGCTTCACCTTCCACGCCATCTACGAGGTGGCCGCGCTCTTCGCGGGCATCTTCCTCACCATGATTCCCGCTCTCGACGTCCTGCACGCGCGCGGCCGCGACCTGGGCCTCGTGGAGCCCTGGCAGTTCTTCTGG
>Ga0209382_10001458_pt1 | contig 37144 bp, 26 predicted proteins | sample SoiMetdeltSBSDD5_FD_187599 | JGI IMG/M metagenome (GOLD analysis project Ga0209382, IMG submission 187599) | Bulk soil microbial communities from a Populus tree surrounding site in Tennessee, USA - Soil MetaG P. deltoides SBSDD5 (SPAdes) (version 2) | ecosystem: Environmental > Terrestrial >... | reverse complement strand
CTGCAGGCCTTCGGAAATCTCCTTCGAGAACTGGTAGTCAGTGCCCTGTGCGGCGTAGCCCAGTCGATACGGCTTCTGACGAAACGGACGCACGTAGGATCGATAGAGGTTCTCGCCAACCTTCTCGATCATTCCGCATCGCTCGAGGGTGTAGAGCAGGCGGAACGCCATGCTTTTGGGGAGCCCGCTTCGGGCGACGACCTCGCGCAACGGCAACGCCTCGCCCGACGAGCGGAAGGCGCCCATGACTTCCGAGGCATGAACCACCGACTTCACCAAATACGGATCCCGGGACGGCGGTTTTGCCCTCATAAGCTGCCTCGCGTACGCGTTCCTCAGAGCGAAACGCGGCGAAGCATAGCATGACCGAGCCGTTGGTGCAAAACCGCGCACTGCCTGCAAAATGCACAGGAATTCCCGGTGTGCGGAGCAACGTTACCGTTACAGTTAATTGCAGTTCGCGTTTTGTAGTACGCAATCGTCACTGCAATCGTCAATCTGCAATCGTCAATCTGCAATCGTCAATCTGCAATCGTCAATCGTCAATTCGCAATCGTCAATCTGCAATTTGCAATCTGCAATCTGCAATCAGAATGTGGTCACAACCGCGCCACCCCCAACCCCCCGTCGACATTGACGACCGTGCCGGTCGCGTACGGTACCGAGCCGCTGACAAGCGACGCGACCGCACGCCCCACATCATCCGGAGTTCCCCAACGGCGTTCGGGCACGAGGCCATCCGCGATGCGACGGTCGTAGACGTCGCGAACTCGCGCGGTCATGTCGGTGTCGATGATGCCGGGGCGCACTTCGAACACCGGGATGCCGTGCTCGGCGAGCCTGACAGCGAACAGCTTCACGGTCATGGCAAGGCCGGCCTTGCTCACGCAATAGTCGCCGCGATTGATGGACGCCATCTCCGCCGACACCGACGTGACGAACACGATCGACGGACGGTACTGCGGATCCTTCCCGCGGCGCGCGACCATGTCGCGGGCAAGCGCCTGCGTGAGGAAGTAGGGGCCCTGGAGGTTCGTTCGAACCAGTTCCTCGAAGCTTTCCTCGGTCGCGTCGAGCAGATCTGCGCGCACGCGTGGCGCGCGGCCCGCGTTATTCACCAACGCGTGAATGGCCCCGTGGCGCGCGCGGATGGCGTCGACGAGCGCGGCGCGATCGGGTGCGCTGGAGATATCCGACGCGACATACGTCGCGGTAATACCGGATCGCTGAAGCTCGTCGAGCACCGGTGTGACGTCGGCCGCAGGCCGGACGCCTGTGAGGACGAGATCCCAGTCGTTCGCGGCCAGCGCTCGTGCGATGCCGAGGCCGATTCCGCGCGTGCCACCGGTGACGAGCGCGGTCCGACGCTCAGCCGTCGTCATGCCTCGTGTCCATGGGGCGCAAAGAACGCCAGGTACGGTTCGTTCTTGGCGAGCCGCTTGACATACAACGCCGCCTCACGGGCGTGATAGTCACCCCACTGCGACGATTCGCCTCTGGGCACGTTCGCACCCGCTGGCACGTGGTCCCACCCGTTCGGCCAGTGATAAACCGAATGAAGCAGCAGACCCTGGTGCTTGGCGTCTCGACTGAGATACGGGCCGGCCTCGTCGAAGAGCGTGTCCAGCACGAGGAGTCCGGCCTGTGTGTAGCGTGTTCCGTCTTCGCCGCTGCGCTCGAGCACCCTACCGAGTCGCAAGAGTCCCTGCGCGGCAATGGCTGCCGCCGAGCTGTCGACAGGCTCGCGATCGTTGAACGGGTCCGCGTCGCGCGCACCCCAGTCGCCAAGCGCGTGCAGGTTCGGCGCGCCAGTATCCCAGTACGGAACGCCGCAGGCGCAGGCGGCCGAATCGATGTAGAAGTCGCACGTTGCCCGCGCCGCGTCGAGGAGCGGCCCGCGCGCCGGGGTGGCGCTCGCCGCGTTCAGCGCGCCGTCTGGCACCGTGGCAAGGTACTCGAGCTCCTCGGCAAAACCGAGCATGGCCCAGGCGAGGCCGCGAGTCCACGTACTAAAAGGTGAATAGCCCTGCTGCGTGCTCGGGCCGCGATACGTGCCATTGACGACGTTGAAGAGACTCTCGTGCGCGGTTCGTCCGCGAACGTCGAACGGCGCCGCCGTGTCGCCGTAAAAGACGTTGTACTTAGCGGTCGCATGCGCATGCTGGACGAGGCGAGTCAGCAGGTTCACCTGCGCATCCTGCTCTTCGACGAGACGATGCCCGAGCTGATGCGAGAGCGCGAGCGCGCGCAGCGACCGGATCGCGTCGACAAACAGCGAATGCGCGCCGTTGAACGAGTGGATGAATCCACCGTCGCGAATCGGTGTCCAGCGCCGCGCCTGCACCGCGCCGCTGACTTTCAGCGCCAGCTGGTAGAAGCGTACTTCCCAGTCGCCGGCATCAATCCGCCCTTCTCGGGCCATTCGCCAGAGCGCACCGTACGTGCTGACGTTGTTGAAGCCGTGATCGTGAACGCCCACATGCGTCAAATGCGGCGCCATTCGCTCGAGCGTGCGGTTGCGGCCCAGGTCGAGGAATTCCCGATCGCCGGTGGCGTCGAACTGCAGCAGCGCTGAGCCGTACTGAAAGCCCTCGGTCCACTCAGTCCAGCCGCGCGCCGTGTAAGTCCCCTCGACGGTGAACACGGGTGCGCCTTGCGCGGGACTCCACGACCGCTCCAGCGAGCGGATCTTGGCCGCGGACAGCTCGAACAGGCGATAGATCTTGGGAAGGAGGTCTGACGGGGTCCGTTGGCGATCGATGCGGATCATCGGCGAAGCCGTGCTTATCATATCCGCTGTGCGCTGCTCGCGGCTCGTTGTTCGCAGTACCGGAACGCTCTTCCGGCCAGCGAACCGCGACCCGCGAACCGCGGTTTAGAGGTCAACTATGTCGAGAAGCCTCCTGATCGTACTTCTCCTGATCGGGCAGCAGCCGCCGGTCCCCTCAACCCGGCCGCCCGAGAACAACGATCAAATCCTGCGTCCGCTCACCGCGGAGGAGATTCCGCCGAACTTGAACTTCTACGCGATGGATCCGCTCTACAAGCCGGGTACGCCGCTCGGATGGGCCACCGAGCGAATCAAGGAGACGCTCGATCGCGGACTGGTCGCTGTCGCGGTCGATCCCGCGCGCGTGCATTTGAGTTGGCGCCTCCTCGACACCGACGCTGCCGCGACCCGCTTCGTCGTCTACCGTGTCACCGCCACGGGAGAGACAAAGCTCACGAGCGCGCCAATTGCGACGACCACGGACGTCATCGACGCTGACGCACGGACGGCATCAGGCTGGCGCGTCGCACGCGTTGTGAACGGCCGCGAGCTGCCGCACGCCGCGGGCGATACGTGGACCGGTCCAGCGCTCGCCGCCTACAAGTCGATCAGGCTTCGCGACGATGTGCGAAGCGTCGATAGGGTGGGTGTCGGCGATCTCAACGGCGACGGCGCATACGACTTCGTCGTCAAACATCCTGCGGGTTCCGTTGATCCCGGCCGACAGGTTCCGAGCAAGGACACCTATAAGATTGACGGCTACGACGGCAAGACCGGTTCGTTCCTGTGGCGCATCGATCTTGGCTGGAACGTCAATCACGGCATCTGGTTCTCACCGATGGTCGTGCGCGATCTCGACGGTGATGGCAAGGCGGAAGTGTGCTTGAGGACCGCGCCGTACGCGGCCACCCGCGAGCAGGCGTTCGACGGGGGAAAAGGATTCGTGCTCGAGGGTCCTGAATACCTGACCGTGTACTCGGGAGCGACGGGAAAAGCGATCGCGCAAACGGATTGGATCGAGCGCGGCAAATCGCAGGATTGGGCCGACCACACCGGCAACCGATCGAGCCGCCACATGCTCGGCGTTGCCTACCTGGACGGAAAGACGCCGGCGGTCCTTGTCGTGCGTGGCACCTATGGATTGATGAAGGTCGATGCGTGGACGCTGCGCAACGGATCGCTAGAGAAGATCTGGCGTTGGACGAACGAACGACAGCCGTTCAAGTACCAAGGTCAGGGGCAGCACAGCATCAAAGTCGGCGACATCGACGGCGATGGCTTCGACGAGATCCTGAACGGATCGATCGCGATCGACAACGATGGCCGGACGCTGTGGGGCACGGGACTTGGGCATGGGGACCGGTTTTACCTGTCGGATATCAACCTCGATCATCCTGGCCTCGAGGTCTGGTACACGATCGAAGACCCGCACCCGCAGAACGGCGTCAGCCTATGGTCGGCGAAGGACGGCACGCTGCTCTTCGGCAGCCGCGAGCCGAACCGCGACAACCAAATCGCTGGCGGCCTGGCCGGCGACATCGATCCCGCGCTTCCGGGCCTCGAAGTCTGGGGCGACAAGTTCTTCTTCTCATCCGACGGCCGAGCGCTCGACGGTCCGGTGCCGCCGCAGAACGAACTGGTCTGGTGGGATGGCGATTTGCTTCGCGAGCTGCACTCGCGCGGATCGATCTCAAAGTGGAAGGGGCCGGAGCTGGCCCGAACCGAAGGCAGCGTCCAGCACGTCGCGGATCTCGTCGGCGATTGGCGCGAGGAAGTGGTGACGTTTCTCAACGGCGAGCTGAGGATCTACACGACCCCGCTCCCCGCCACGGACCGGCGCGTGACGCTCATGCAGGATCCGCTGTACCGGAACGATGTGACCCACCGCTCGATGGGCTATCCGCATGTGCCGATGGTTGGGTATTACCTGGCGGAAAAAGGCAGAGGGCAGAGGGCAGAAGGCAGAGGGCAGAGGGCAGAGGGCAGAAGGCAGAAGGCAGAAGGCGGAGGGCAGAAGGCAGAGGGCAGACGGTAAAAGGTAAAAGGTAGAAGGCAAAACTGCTCAGATTAGGGTCTTTGCCTTTTGCCTTGTTTACTCTCTGCCTTCTGCCATCTGCCTTTTGCCTTCTACCATCTGCCTTCTGCCTTAACCCTATACCCGTAACACCCAATCATATATGATCCGTTGACTTCACGAATTCAGCGGCCAATACTCAGCGCAGCGTATGTCCGACCCAGGATCGTTCGCCGGCGTGCACGGCACCTCGACCGCAGGGCAGACGCATACCCGCCGCGATTTCCTGACGGGCGCGTCGACCGCCCGTGACCGGATCGACGACTACTGGATCAAGGTACACCGCCGTGCGATGGCGTGCCGTTTCGAGATCACCCTCGCGAGCGAAGACGCTGCCGGCATCGCGGCGGCTCGCGCTGCGCTGAACGAGATCGATCGCGTCGAGGACGCGCTGACCGTATTCCGCGACACGAGCACAGTGAGTCGCCTCAACCGGATTGCGCACTCTGGCCCCGTCGTCGTCGACGAAGCTCTGTTTTCGCTCCTGTGTGCGTGCGCTGCGCTTCATCGCGAGACCGAACGGGCGTTCGACATCACGTCGACGCCGTTGAGCCGATGCTGGGGTTTCCTGCAGCGTGAAGGACGGCTGCCGGAGCCTGACGCGATCGAGGCAGCGCGAGCGCGGGTAGGTGCGGGCGCCATCCTGCTGGACGAAGTGCACCAGTCTGTGTGGTTCGATCGGCCAGGACTCGAGCTGAACTTCGGCGCGATTGGTAAGGGATACGCGCTCGATCGCGTTCGTTCGATGCTGCGGCGCGGAGGGGTGTCGCACGCGCTGCTATCGGCCGGCCGCAGCAGCCTGCTCGCGGTTGGCGGGCGGTCCGGAGGCTGGCAGGTCGAAGTCGTGTCGCCGCAGATCGATCGACCGCTTGCGCGCGTGTGGCTCCGCAACGCCGCGCTCGGCACCAGCGGCGCCGGCGAACAATTTGTTGTCGTCAACGGCACTCGCTTTGGCCACGTGATCGATCCGCGGACCGGCTGGCCGGCGTCGGGCATCGTGAGCGCCAGCGCGATCGCGTCCAGCGCGGCGCGCGCGGATGCGTTGTCTACTGCGTTTCTTATCGGCGGTATTGACCTCGCGGAGCGCTATTGCGCGCGGCATGCGAACGTGATGGCACTCATCACGCCCGAGGGCATGCGGACGCCGCTCGTCATCGGGACACATCCCGGCGCTCGCATCGAGGTGGCCGCATGACGTCGTTTCAACAGGTCAGCCTCGTCCTGCTCCGGACCCTCATCGGGTGGCACTTTTTCTACGAGGGCTACACGAAGTTGCTGCAGCCGGCATGGAGCCGCGCTGGCGCGCCGGTCGCGGCGTGGTCATCTGCGGGTTATTTGAAGGCGGCAACCGGGCCGTTTGCGGATTCGTTTCACGCGCTCGGCAATGCTTCCTGGATTGGAACGCTCGACATCGCGATCGCATCCGCGCTCGTCGCGGTCGGCGTGAGCCTGCTGCTTGGGCTGTTCACGCAGATTGGATGCCTCGGCGCGTTTGGACTGCTCGCGATGTTCTACGTGTCCGCGATTCCGATGGGACTACCAGAACCGCGTTCCGAAGGTACCTACTTGCTCGTGAACAAGAACCTGATCGAGGCGACGGCCGTGGCGGTCCTGTTCTCGTTTCGGACCGGACGGATCGCCGGGTTGGATCGACTGCGCGTTTCGCGGCTGCAGCCTCAGCGCGCCGCTGCAGTGAGCTCCTGAGGAATGAGAGGAAGGAATAGAGGAGACCAACGGACGTGAACCTGACACCTGAACAGATCGAGCAGGGCCGCCGCAATTTCCTGAAGGCTCTTGCCGGAACGCCGGCGCTGGCGGCGCTTGGGATCACCGCAGCCCTGAGAGGGCCGGTGCCCGGAGGTCCGGTACGCGTAGGTTTCATCGGCGTCGGCAGCCAGGGCCGATCGCTGCTCGGCAACGTCGATCCCGCGTATGCGGAGGTTCGCGCGTTCTCCGACATCAACCCGAACAGCCTGAAGGCCGCCGACGAAGTACTCAAGCGCAACTCGTGGCCAGCCGCACGCCACTACACCGAGTGGCAGGAGATGCTTCAAAAGGAAGACATCGAGGCGGTGATCATGGCCCCGCCGCTCTGGGCGCATGCCGACCTCGCGGTTGGTTGCCTTGACGCCGGCAAGCACGTGCTCTGCGAAAAGATGATGGCGTGGGACGTGCCCAGCTGCGAGCGCATGCGGGAGGCGGCGCTGAAGAACAAGAAAGTCCTCGAGATTGGCTATCAGCGCCTGAGCAGCCCGATGTATCAGGCAGCGTACGACGGCATCATTGCGCCTGGTGTGCTCGGCGATGTCTTTCATGTCCGCTTGGCCTGGCATCGCAACGGATCGTGGCGCCGCAAGGGAGAGCCGCCGTCGCCCGACTTCAGTCCCGCGAAGTGGGGTTATCCCGACTTCGATCACTTGTTGAACTGGCGCCTGTACTGGAAGTATTCGCAGGGACTGATGGCGGAGTTGTGCAGCCATCAGCTGAACGCCACCAACTGGTTCCTCGGCTCCGCGCCTGAAGCCGTCATCGGCTCAGGCGGCGTCTATCGGTTCCCCGAAGGCAATCGCGAGGTGTTCGACCATGTGTACGCCACGTTCGAATACCCCGGCGGTCGAACTGCCGTGTTCTCGTCGATCGAGTCGAACGCGTTCGACGATTACTACGAGATGTTCATGGGGACGAAGGGGACCCTCATCATGAACCGCGAGGCGGACGCGCTGCTGTTCGAAGAGGGCAGTGCAGCCAGCCGCTCGACCGCCGTCGAGACGGCGCCGCGGACGTCTGGTCCCGCGGCGCAAACGTCTGAGACGATGAGCGGGAATACGCGGCAGGGGGCGGCTGCGGCGGCAACCCCGGCCACGGGCACGCAGCCAAACGTGCGCGTCCGCGGCTCGCGGATTATGATTCAACGCTTCTGTTCCGCCGTCCGCGTTGGCACGCCGCTATCGTGCGGCCCGGACAAAGCTCTCGCATCGGCTCGCGCCTGTATTCGCGCGAACGAGGCGATCAAGCAGAAAACACGGTTGACCATATGACTCGAACGGCCGTCAAACTCGGCTCTACTACCGCCGCCGGCGGGCACTTGACGAAGCAGCAATTCGTCTATTCCACGCTGCGCGAATCAATTCTGCGTTGCGAGCTTGGCCCCGGTACGCGGCTCGTCATCGATGACCTTGCCCGGCAGTTCCGGGTCAGCATCATTCCAGTGCGCGAGGCCTTGCGCCTGCTGCAGTCGGAAGGCCTGGTGATCAGCGTTGCTCACGTGGGCGCCACCGTCGCGCCGATCTCGCACGCCTCGGTCGTGGAGGTCTTCACGCTGCTCGAAGGGCTCGAACTGGTCGCCGCGCGCGCGGCCGCGCTGCGGGCGACGGAATCCGAGCTCGCGACGTTGAAGGATCTCGTCGCCGAAATGGATCGCGCGCTCGAGGCCGGCTCACCCCAGCGCTGGGCCGAGATCAACACGCGCTTTCACTTATCAATCGCGCGACTCGCAGAGATGCCGATCCTGCTCGACATGCTGCAGCGCGCGGTCGACTACTGGGATCGCGTGCGCCGCTACTACTTCAAGGACGTGCTGATTCACCGCACGCGCCTGGCCCAGGCCGAGCACCGCGCGATGGTCGCGCATATGGAAGCGCGGAATCTTCCGGAGCTCGAACAAACTATCCGTGAGCACAACCAGGGCGCGCTGGCCGCCTACACGGCGCACCTGGAATCCCAGCGTGCGGACGAGCGACGGGAGCGACACGCGTGAGCGATGCCCGTTACGTCCGGGTTGCGACCCTCAAAAACGCGGATCTCTTCAGGCGGCATTTGCAGGCCGGCGGAATCGATCTGGGTTTCGACGACAGCCTGTTGCCGCCCGCAGAATCACCGCTCGCCCGGCCGTTCGAGGCCGACGGCGTCCGTGTCGGGAACCGATTCTGCGTGCTGCCGATGGAAGGCTGGGACGGCACACGCGACGGCGAGCCGAGCGATCTGACGCGGCGGCGCTGGCAGCGCTTTGGCGCGAGCGGCGCGAAACTGATTTGGGGCGGCGAAGCTGTTGCCGTCCGCCACGACGGTCGTGCGAATCCCAATCAGCTGATGTTGTCGGAACGCACCGAGCCAGCATTGGCCGATCTTCGCGAACTGCTGGTGCGATCGCACCGCGAGCGTTTCGGATCCAACGCGGACGGGGATCTCTACCTTGGTCTGCAGCTGACGCACTCCGGCCGGTTCGCCCGGCCGAACGTGTGGAACCGCTCGGAACCGCTCGCGGCCCAATCGAATCCTGTCCTCGACAAGCGCTTTCCCAACGGCGTCACGGTCATGACCGACGCCGACATCGATCATCTCATCGACAACTTCATCGACGCCGCGCGTCGCGCCTACGCGATCGGCTTTCAGTTCGTCGATATCAAACATTGTCACGGCTACTTTGGACATGAACTGCTGAGCGCGCACGAGCGTCCCGGTAAGTACGGCGGCAGCCTCGAGAACCGCACCCGATTCCTGTTCACAGTCGCCGAGCGCATTCGATCGGAGATTCCTGGTCTCGGCATTGCCGTGCGCTTGTCCGCAATCGACAGCGTCCCATATCGCAAGACCGCGGACGGTCCGGGCGAACCCGAGCTGCCAAACGAGCAGTACCACCACGGCTTTGGTGTCGCGGACGCCGCGTCGTTCGATCGATCGCTTGAAGACAGCCGCGGGATGCTGCGCTTGATGCAGTCGCGCGGGATTCGGTGGGTCTGCATCACCGCTGGCAGTCCGTACTACTGCCCGCACATGGTGCGCCCGGCACTCTTTCCTCCGATCGATGGCTACGAGCCGCCCGAAGATCCGCTGCGCGGCGTCGCGCGGCAGATCCGCGTGACGGCGCAGTTGAAGTCCGAGTTTCCCGAAATGGTGTTCGTCGGCTCGGCCTATACGTACTTGCAGGAGTGGCTGCCGAACGTCGCACAGTACACGCTGCGGCATGACATGGCTGACTTCATCGGCCTGGGGCGGATGATGGTGTCGTACCCCGAACTCGCCGCCGACGTGTTGGCCGGCCGTCCGCTGTCGCGCAAGCTCGTGTGCCGCACGTTCAGCGATTGCACGACGGGCCCGCGGCTCGGGCTCGTCTCCGGATGCTATCCGCTCGATCCGTTGTACACGTCTCACCCAGACGCCGCCGCGCTCAAGGAAGCCAAGGCCCCCGCGCGCACCTGAGTCTTTACATATGAATCAGCCGTCCGACGATCGGTCTCGCCAGATCATCGCTGTGCTCACGGCATTTCTGTCGCTTTTTGCGGTCGTTGGATTTGCGCTCTACGGGTTGCCGCGCTTCTATCCGTACTTCGTGCAGGAGCTCGGGTGGACGCGGCAGCAGGTCACATCGGGAAACGCGTACAGCAAGATCTTCGTCGCTATCGCGTTTGGATTTCTCGCCGGTCGCCTCGTCGATCGATTCGGCCCGCGGCGGCTCCTGCTCGTCGGCATCCTGATGGCCGGTGGCGCGTTGATCGGGCTGTCGTATGTCAGAAGTTTCGGCACGTTCTACCTCTTTTACACGTTCAACGCGCTGGGCTACGTGTTTGGCGGTCCGCTGCCCAACCAGGTGCTGCTGTCGCGCTGGTTCGACAAGGCGCGCGGCAGGGCCATGGGGATCGCGTATCTCGGCATCGGCGTCGGCGGCGCGCTTGTTCCGCTTCTCGCGTACGGGCTGACGCAGGCGTACGGCTGGCGCCCTGCGCTGCGCGTACTGGGATTCCTGATGATTGCGATTGCGCTGCCGATGGCGTACTTCGTCCGTGAGCCGGCTCGGCCGGCTGGCGATCGGGCGTCGCTGCCAACGGGCTCGCTGAAGACCATCCTCTCGCGGCCGGCTTTCTATCTGCTGATGATCGGCAGCATGGCCTCGATCGGCGCGGTTGGCGGGACGATTCAGAATCTCGCGCTCTATCTCAGTCTCGATCGCAAGCTGCCCCAGGTAGAGATCGATACAACGCTTTCGATCATTCTTGCCGGCAGCGTCATCGGACGGTTGACGATGGGGTGGCTGGCGGATCGGTGGCCGAAGAAACACGTGATGTTTCTGATCTACTTGATCGTCGCGCTCTCGATCCCGATGCTCGTTTACGCGCCAACGCCGGCGACGCTCAAGATCTGCGCGTTTCTGTTTGGCATTGGCCTGGGCGGCGACTACATGATCATTCCGCTCATGGCGGCGGAGCTCTATGGCGTCGCCATTCTCGGCCGCGTCATGGGTATCGTCCTCACCGCTGACAGCGTGTCGGAGTCGATCGTGCCCATGTTCGTGGCGTCCACTCGCGATCAGACTGGCAGCTACTCCTCTGGCTTCCTGGTTCTGGTGGTGCTGGCTGCAATCGGAGCGCTGGCGGTCGCGCTGTTGCCTCGGTCCGAGAAGGCGGCGCCGGCGCGAGTCTAAGCGGCAACTCTCCCCTCCATGTGACCGTCTAAGCGGGCATGGACAACCTGCGCCAGGACCTCCGGTACGCGCTCCGAAGCGTGTGGCGTCAGCCTTCGTTCGCACTCACGGCGATCCTGACGCTGGCGCTCGGCATTGGTGCTTCGACGGCAATGTTCAGCGTGGTGAACACCGTCCTGCTCCAACCCTTGCCCTATCCGAATCCGGATCGTGTGATGGCCGTCGTCACCTTCTGGACGCGCACAGGCGTGCGTTCGCAGACGGTCTCAGCGCCGGACTTCCTGGACTGGAAGGCCCAGAACCAAAGCTTCAGCACGCTCGCGTATTTCTCGGGCGGCGAGACCAGCGTCACGATCGACGGCGTGGGCGGGTACGTGTCCGTCTATCGCGTGACGCCAGAATTCTACGATGCGCTTGGCGCGCGTACGAGTGTCGGCCGGCTTCCGTCTGCTGAAGAGCGCGCCCCGGGCGGTCCGCTAACGGTAGCGATCACGGACGGCTTCTGGCGTAAGCAATTTAGTGCGGATCGCCGTGCGATTGGCTCGACCGTCAAGTTCGGCGAACGCGTCTACACCATCGTCGGCGTGCTTGCTCCAGGGTTTCGCTATCCAGCACGTGCGGACATTTACGGTCCATATCTGGCGCCACCGACAAACGCATCGCGGGGAGGCCACAACTATCGCGTCGTCGGCCGGCTCAAGGACGGCGTGTCGCCGGGCGAAGCGCATGCCGAGTTAGCGGCGATTGCGAAGCGGTTGGAGGAGATGTATCCGACCACCAACGGCGGCAAGTCAGCGGCGGTCCTACCGTTGAAAGACTGGCTCGTCGGAGATACGCGCCTGACGTTATACGTCCTCCTTTCTGCTGTTGGTCTCCTGCTCCTGATCGCCTGTGCGAACGTGGCCAATCTTTTACTGTCGCGCGCGTCGGTGCGCGAGCGCGAGATGGTGGTGCGGGCGGCGGTTGGCGCGTCGCGGGTTCGGTTGATCGGTCAATTGCTTACCGAGAGCGTCGTGCTGGCTGTTCTCGCCGCCGTGATTGGCGTGTGGCTCGCACGGCTTGGCGTGATCGCGCTCGTCGCGCTCGCGCCGGCGGATCTCCCACGGCTCGAAGAGATTCGCATGGACTGGACGGCGCTGTTCTTTGCGCTGGCAGTCGCCGGCGTGTCGAGCATCATCTTTGGGCTCACGCCAGCGTTGCAGGGATCGCGCGTGCAACTCGTCGATGGTCTGCGGCAAACAGGGAAGGGATCGTCGATCGCCGCCCGAGGCGGCCGCGCCCGCAACGCCTTCGTCGTGGTCGAAGTCGCTCTCGCTGTGGTGCTCGTATTTGGCGCGAGCCTCCTCGGACGAAGTCTGATGGCGCTTGCGTCAGTCGAGATGGGGTTTGCACGCGAGCAGCTGCTCGTTTTGAACACGGCCGTGCCGGTGCGCGGTATGGACGACGCGCCGCGCGCCACGTCGTTCTATCGCGACGTCCTGAACGAGATCCGTTCGTTGCCCGGCGTTTCGGCCGCCGGCGCGGTGACCAGCTTGCCCACCGCAGTTCGGTCGAACGGTGGCTACGCAATCGAAGGCCGTTCCAATCTTGCTCAGACTGGCGTTCGCTCGTCGCAAGCGTTGTATGTTGTCGTGACGCCAGACTACTTCCGCACCCTCAAAGTGCCCTTGAAGGGCGGTCGTGACTTTAGCGATAGCGATCGTCGCGATGCGCCCATGGTCGCGATCATCAACGAGTCGCTCGCGCGCACGTCGTTCCCAGGCGAGGATCCGATCGGCCATCGGATCCAGACCGGCCTGGACACGCTCGAGTTCATGACGATTGTGGGTATCGTGGCCGACGTGCGCACATGGGGTCCGTCGCGGCCGGTGCAGCCCGAGATCTTCATGCCGTTCGAGCAGCATCCTGGACCCGCCACTGCGCTCAACATCGTCGTCCGCACCGAAGCACCGGATCCGTTAGTGCTGGCCGATACAATCACGCGCAAGATCCGCGACCGCAATACGGATGTGCCGGTGAGGGCGGTCACGATGGACAACGTCCTCGAGACCGCTGCCGCGACGCCGCGCTTTCGAGCGATGCTGCTCGTCGTATTTGCTGTAATGGCGTTGCTGCTCGCCGTCGCCGGCGTGTATGGCGTGATGGCGTACACCGTCAGTCAGCGCCTCCCCGAGCTCGGCGTCCGCGTTGCGCTCGGCGCCGGCCCTGAAAACATCATGAAATTGATTGTGGGCCAGGGCGCGAAGTTGGCCGCGGCAGGATTAGCCATCGGTCTAGTGCTGTCGTTCTTTGCCGGTCGCCTGCTGCAAGGCGTTCTCTTCAATGTCACGCCCCGCGATCCGCTGATGCTCACCATGGTCTCCATCACCGTTGCGGTTGCCGCGCTAGCAGCCAGCTACATCCCCGGCCGCCGCGCTGTGAAGGTGGACCCGATGAGTGCACTGAGAGCCGAGTGAACCCGGGTCTCACTCTTCCTTCTACCTTTTGCCCTCTGCCTTCTGGAAGCGCGAAGCGCTTCCAGATCCGACGTCGTATGTAGCAGAATCGATAATCTAAGGACGGTAGCAGGCCCACCTTCTACAAGGATTTCCATGCGCTGGACGAGTTCCTGGTCGCGTTCGTGTCGGATTGCCCTGGTGATGGTCTCGATGGTCGGTGTCGTCACCGTCGCGCAAGGACCGCCCGCAGCCCAACCAGGCGCGCAGCCAGCCCAACCTGGTCAGCCACCACCGCAAGGGCGCGGGGGCACGCTGTCGTCAACCACGAACGCCGGCGCGGACTTCTCGCCGAAGCCGCCGATCAAGGCGAAGACACCCGAAGAGCAGGCCAAGACATTCGTCCTGCCTCCTGGTTACCGAATGGAGCTCGTTGTCGCCGAGCCTGACGTGATTAGTCCGGCGGTGATCGAGTTCGACGGGAACGGCCGCATGTACGTGGCCGAGTTCATCACCTACATGCGCGATGCCGACGGCAACAATCAGCACCTGCCGGAGAGCCGCATCACGAGGTTCGAGAGCACCAAGGGCGACGGCGTGTACGACAAGCGGACGGTGTTTGTCGACAAGCTCGTTCTGCCGCGAACGATCGTTCCGCTCGACGGAAACAGCATCCTTACCAACGAGACCGCATCGGACGACGTCGTGAAGTACACCGACACGAACAACGACGGCGTGGCCGACAAGCGCGAGCACTTCTACTCAGGTGTTGGTCTCGGTCGCGACGGCAACCTCGAGCACGAGCAAGCCGGCTTCGTCTGGGGTCTCGACAACTGGATTTACACGACCTACAACGCCTTTCGCTTCCGCTGGACGCCGTCAGGAATCCTGAAGGAACCCACCGGTCCCAACAGTGGCCAATGGGGCGTGACGATGGACGATGACGGGAAGATGTGGTTCATGGATGCGGGCGGCGAGCGCGGGCCGATGAATTTCCAGGTGCCGATTCACTATGGCGCGTTCACCGTTCCAGAGCAGCTCGAGCCCGGCTTTGAAGTCGTATGGCCCGAGATTGGCCTGTCTGATACGCAGGGCGGGATGATCCGCGTGCGGATGCCAGTCGGCCGGCTCAATCACTTCACCGCCGCGTCCGGCGCTGACATTGTTCGCGCGCACCGCATGCCGCCGGATTTGCAGGGCGATCTGCTCATCTCCGAGCCCGTTGGCCGCCTGATTCGCCGCGCGCGCATCGTGAAGAACGAAGGGCACACCCAGCTGCGCAACGTCTATCCGGGATCCGAGTTCATCCTCAGCACTGACCCGTTGTTTCGGCCGGTCAACATCCAGAGCGCGCCGGATGGCACCGTCTACATTGCCGACATGTATCACGGCATTATTCAAGAGAGTAACTGGACGCGCCCAGGCTCATACCTTCGCCGCAAGATCGATCAGTATCAGCTCGACAAAGTGATCAGCCACGGCCGGATCTGGCGGCTGCGATTCGACGGCGTGCCGGGGATTCCGGCAACGCCCGCGGGGCCTGCGGCGCAGGCGACGCCGGAGATACCAGCGCAGCCCGCGCTGGCGCTCGATCCCGCGCGTCCGCGAATGCTGAACGAGACGCCGGCGCAGCTCGTTGCGCATCTCAGTCACCAGAACGGCTGGTGGCGTGACACGGCGCAGCAGCTGCTCGTGCAGCGCCAAGACAAGTCCGTGGTTCCCGCGCTTCAAACGCTTGCTCGCACGTCGACCAACCTTGTGGCGCGATTTCACGCGCTCTGGACGCTCGAAGGTCTTGGCGTGCTCGACCTTGCAATGGTGCGCGAGCAAATGAAGGATGCGAATCCGCGGATGCGCGTGCAGGCGGTTCGTGCGAGCGAGACCTTGTACAAGGCGGGAACGCGCGTGCTCGCCGACGACTATCGCGCAATGACGAAGGACCCGGATCCGGACGTCGCGCTGCAAGCAATGCTGACGGCGAACCTGTTCAACCTTCCGAACGTCGAGTCGTTGATCAAAGACACGATGGCGTCCAACAAGGCCAAAGGTATTCAAGAGATCGGTCAGCGGCAGTTGCAGCGTATCGCAGCCGCAGCAACGGTCACCGCTGCGTTTTCTCCGGAGCAACAAGCGCAGCTCAAGGAAGGGGAGACCGTCTACCGAAGCCTCTGCCAGACGTGTCACGGCGAGGATGCGCGCGGTATGCCAGTCGCAGGTGCGACGGACGGATCGATGATGGGACCACCGCTCGCCGGTTCGCCACGAGTTCAAGGGCATCGCGATTACGTGATCAAGACCTTGCTGCACGGAATGTCGGGTCCGCTCGCCGGGCAGACCTACACGCAGGTCATGCTGCCGATGGGTACGCAGAAGGACGACTGGATCGCCAACATTGCGTCCTACGTTCGCAACAGCTTCGGCAACAACGCGTCCTTCATTTCTCCTGCCGAGGTCGCACGAGTCCGCGCCGGCACGTCGTCGCGAAAAACGATGTGGACATTTCCGGAACTCGAGGCGTCGCTGCCGCGAATGGTGGCGGTGGATCCGTCATGGGTCGCGACCGCCAGTCACAACAGCGATCGGGCCGCGAACGGCCTGACGCTGGCAGCCTGGACCACGGGCGAACCACAGCAGCCCGGCATGTGGTACCAAGTGGAATTGCCGAAGCCTGTGAACGTCACCGAAATTCAGTTCGACTCGGGGCCTCCGGGAGGCCGCTCGGGGCGCGGCGGCGGCCGTGGCATTGGCGGCGGTCGCGGTGGTCCGCCACCGTTTGGAAGCTACCCGGCGGGCTATCAGGTCCAGGTGTCGATGGACGGGAAGTCGTGGGGGAAGCCCGTGGCCGAAGGCATCGGCACGGGCACGCCGACCATCATCACGTTCCGGCCCGTCCAGGCCAAGTTCGTCCGCGTGACGCAGACGGGGACCGCCGAAAACGAGGCGGCGTGGTCCGTGCTGAACTTCCGCATTTATGCTTCGGGTGGATCCGCCGGACGCTAGATCGCATCATTAGCGTATGGTGACCGGCGTGACGCCTCACGGGTGGCGCGACTTGGCGCCCCTTGCCGTTAAGTAAAATGGATCGGCCGTAATCTCTCGATGTAAGTGATAGGAGCTGTTGTCATGAGCGGACCTCTACCAATCGGCAGCGACGCGCCCGACTTTTCAGCGTCGACCACTGACGGACCCATTCGCTTCCACGAATGGCTGGGCAATTCGTGGGGAATCCTATTCTCCCATCCCAAGGATTTCACCCCGGTCTGCACGACCGAGCTGGGATACATGGCGCGCATCAAGCCGGAGTTCGATCGCCGCAACGTCAAAATCATCGGCTTGAGCGTTGATCCGGTCGAGAGCCATCAGCGCTGGTCGAACGACATCGCCGAAACGCAGGGTCATGCGCCCAACTATCCGATGATCGGAGACTCGGATCTGAAGGTCGCGAAGTTGTACGGCATGCTTCCGGCCGATGCAGGCGAGACATGCGACGGGCGGACCGCGATGGATAACTTCACGGTGCGCAACGTCTATGTCATCGGGCCCGACAAGAAGATCAAGCTCGTGCTCTCGTACCCGATGAGCACGGGCCGGAACTTCGACGAAGTGCTGCGCGTGATCGATTCGATGCAGCTGACCGCGACGCACAAAGTGGCAACACCCGCCAACTGGAAGGATGGCGGCGAGGTGATCATCCTGCCCGCCGTGTCTGACGCGGAAGCGAAGGAGAAGTACCCGAACGGCTGGCGTGCGGCGAAGCCGTACCTGCGCTACGTGCCGCAGCCCAAGTAGCTTGTTGCGGTCCGCGGCCCGCCTAGCGGATAGCGGCCAGCGGCTAGCGGTCTATTCAGCCCTGACGGCCATCGCCGGATCGATCCGGAGTGCGCGCCGCATGGGACCCCACGCGGCGGCGACGCTCACCATCAACAGCAGCATCGCCGTCACGCCGAAGGTGCGTGGATCGTTTGGGCTCAGGCCGGCGACGAGGAAGTCGGCGAGTGGGCTCGTCACGAACCAGGCGGCGCCGAGGCCGAGAACAATTCCTGCGAAGGCGAGCGCGATCGCTTCCCGGATCACCAGGCGCATGATGGCGATCCGGGAGGCGCCGAGTGCCATGCGAATGCCGATCTCTGGCGTGCGCCGGCTGACCGAGTACGACACCACCGCAAACATCCCAACGAGCGCGAGGACGAGACCGAGCGCACCGAGCGTGCCGAGGAGGCCTGCGCCAAGCCGGCTCGGGAGAAACGCAAAGGCGAGCATGTCGTGCATCGGTTGCACGGTCGCAGCCGTCGAGGCATCCATTCCGCCGATGATGTCCACAACCTCCCTGACCATTCGCTCAGGCGGGATGGTTGTTCTTACGAACACGTGCGCGACGCGGCGTTCGCCGCGCCACTGTGCGTATGGTTCGTAGATCGCGGCGCGCTGCGTTTCGCCGAGCGTGCGGTGCCGGCCGTTGCCGGCAATCCCAATGATTTGGGCCGGATAGGTTGTGTTGGCTGCGCCTGGCAGATGCAAGATGCGGCCGAGCGCGTCCTCGTCCGGAAAGTAGCGGCGCGCGAATTCCTCGTTGACGACGATGACCCGTTCCGATCCGGGACCATCGCCCGCCCGAAATCCTCGGCCGCGGCGAAGCGGCATTCCGATCGTTTCGAAATACCCGGGGGCAACGAAGTTCACTTCGAACGACGCGTGGAACTCGCGTCCGGTATCCGCCACCTTCAGATCCAGTCCGTTTGTCATGCCACTTCGTACCGTGAGCGGCGCGCCGTACGCGTAGCTCGCGGCGGTGACGTTCGGCAGCACGCGAATGCGTTCGACAATCGAGTCGAGAAACGCGGTGCGAGTCACGGGAGTGTAACGTCCTTCGACGAAATCGAGCTGAGCGACCAGGGTGTGCTCAATATCGAATCCCGGATCGAGGTGACGCGCGCGGGCGAGATTCGTGAGAAACAGCGCCGCGGTCACCAGGAGCAGTTGCGCGATAGCCATCTGCCCGATGACGACCATCCGTCGCATCGACAATAACCGCCCGCCGTCGCCTGGACCGTGTTGCTTCAAACCTGTCAGCTGCGAGCGCCGCGTGGCCTGCAGCGCCGGAGCCAGCGCCGACAGAAACGTCGTGGCGATCGTCAGGACCGCGGTGTAGGCGAGCAACGTGGTATTGATGCGCGGCCGGATCTCGATCGGTAACGGCAGCGGAAGAGACACGAGCGAGAGCGCGCGCCCGAGCACCGCCATGATCACAAGACCGCCCGCAGCGCCGAACACCGCGAGCCAGAAGCCTTCGGCGAGAAGCTGCTGGATCAGCCGGCGTCGGCTTGCGCCCAATGCCACCCGTACCGCCATCTCGCGCCGACGCACCGTAGCGCGCGAGACCAAGAGTCCAGCGACGTTCGCGCACGCAATAGCCAGCACCAGGCCCACCGCTGCAAGCAGCACGAGAAAGAAGCCGCCGACAATCGTGAGGCTGCCCAGGGCGTCAACCGAGCGGACCGGTACGAACTCCGCGACCGTTGCAAAGTTCTTGACGCCATACTCGTCGGCGAGAGGTCGCGCGGCCGCAGCCAACGCGGCGCGTCCGGCGGCAACGCCCTGATCGTCTTTCAGCCGGCCAACGAGCTGAACGAGCCCTGAGTCCGAGCGATCGATATCTGGCGCGAGCGCGCGGCTGACCGGCAGGTACACCTCCGGCGCGAGGCCGAATCCCGGGATCGATCGCAGCATACGCGGCAGCACGCCGACGACGGCGTACGGCTCGCCGTTGAAGACGAGCGTCCGGCCGAGGACGTTGGGATCGCTTCCGAGACGCTGCTGCCAGAATCTGTCGCTGATGACGACGACAGCAGGATTGCGATCGGCCCGTGCTTCGACCGTCGAGAAGCCGCGTCCTCTCGCCACCGGCACGCCGAGAAGGTCAAAAAAGTTCGCCGTGACCACCATCGGCACCAGGCTGACGGATTGATCAGGGCCGCGCCAGTTGACATTGGCTTCAATCGAAAAGCCGGCAATTCCAGCGAGCGCGCCGCTCTCGTTCAGATCGCGCCACTGTCGATGCGACACGTGGCTGCCTCCGCCCATGCGAATCTGCACGAGTTGATCGGGCCGGTGCGCGCTCGGCTCGGCGAGGAACAACTGCGAGAAGAGCCCAAAGATCGTGGTGTTCGCCCCGATAGCCACCGCAATCGACAGGCTGGCAGCGATCACCAGCGCCGGCTGATGCGAGAGCGATCGAAACGCGTAGCCGAGATCGCGCGCGAGGTGCTCGACGAATGCAATCCGTCGCGTATCGCGGCATTGTTCCTCAATCGGCGCGACCGGTCCGAACGATCGCAGCGCAGCGGCGCGCGCCTCCCGAGCGTTCATGCCGGCGGCGATGTACTCGTCGATCTGTTCCTGCAGGTGGAGCTCGATCTCGTCCCGCAGCGATCGGTCGGCCTTTCCGCCGCGAAAGATCGATCGAAGCCGCAAGCGAAGGACGTCGAGAACGCGTGTCATGGTTTCACTCCGCTTCCCGGACGACGAGGCCGATGGCCGTGGAGAGGCGATCCCAGCTCTCGAGCTCGCGCGCCAATTGTTTGCGGCCGCCGGCGGTCAGGGCGTAGAACTTCGCTTCGCGGCCCGTGTCGGTGATCCCAGCCTGCGCTTTGAGCCATCCCTGCTGCTCGAGCCGATGCAGTGCTGGATAGAGCGAGCCCTGGGTGATCTGGAGCACGTCGCCGCTGACTTGCTGAATGCGCTTGGCGATGGCCCATCCATGTTTAGGTTCGAGCGCGACGGTCTTGAGGATCAGGAGGTCGAGAGTGCCCTGGATCAGATCCGACGGTTTACTCATAGCGCAACATACCTAAGTAATCGACAACTGCACGCCTAAGTTATCGACAATGCCAGCCGAGAGTCAACTCCGTTCTGCCTTCTGCCCTCTGCCTTTTGCCTTCTGCCTTTTGCGTTATACCTCTGCCATTTGCCTTCCGTGAGGAAGTGGCTAGACCAACCCACAAGCGACCCGATGCCTCCTGCCGTTCGGAAATGTAAATTGACACCCGGGTCGTTCAAGTGGTATTACCTCTTTTGTTCTGGTCACGCGGGGCGGGTTGAACTCGGTAACGTGCCCCTCCCCGACCGCAGAGAACCGGCGGTCTATACTGGCGCCGGGCCGGGGACACGGATCCTCACTTCATCCACCATGACGACGAGCGCGCTCCGGAACCGATCGGCTGAAGGTGACGCGTCGCGCGGCGATTTTCACGAGGATGGCACCGCGCAAGTCGTCTCGCACGTCCGGGCGCTCATCGAGCGCGGCGCGCTCAAACCCGGCGATCGGCTGCCGGCGGAGCGCGATCTTGCCACGCAGATCGGTGTCAGCCGGCCGACCATTCGCGCCGGACTGCGCACGCTTGCGGCAATGGGCGTGGTGCAGTCGCGTCATGGTTCCGGCACCTACATTCCGGATGGTCCACCCGCATTCAATACCGACGCGCTGAGCTTCCTTGCCGCCCTTCACGGCTTTACGCGCGAGGAGATGTACGAGGCGCGCCGAATTCTCGAAGTCGGCGCCGCCGGGCTCGCCGCGGAACGGGCGACGCCCGAGCAGGTCGCGACCCTCGCCGAAGAAGTCGCTAGCCTGTTCGCGTCGATGCAGGCGCCCCAGGTGTTCCTGGTCCACGACATCAATTTCCACCGCGGCGTCGCGGCAGCGTCAGGCAATCCGATCGTCGCCTCGCTCGTGGAAATGGTTTCCGCCCTGTACTACGAGCGTCGTCGCGAGACGGCGATTCGTGCCAGCGAGCGCGATCTGCGCGACGCCGCTGAAATGCACCGCCGAATCTATCAAGCCATCCGCGCCAAAGACGCCGACACTGCACGGCGGGCAATGCACGATCATCTGATTCAGGCCAGCCGGCACCAGGCGCAGGAGCCGGCGTCCGACGATGCGAGCCGCCGCGCGACGGCGGCCTCGACATCGGTTTCCAAGCGCCGCGCGCGGGCACGCCGCCGGCTGCCGTCAAACTGACACCTATCTCATGAGTCTGTTCAACCTTGCCGGCCGGACGGCCGTTGTTGTTGGTGGCACGAGCGGGATCGGCCGCACACTGTCGATTGGCCTCGCGGAAGCTGGCGCGGATGTCGTGGCGAGCGGGCGCCGAATGGCGCTCGTCAAGGACGTGTCGGCCGAGATCGAACGCCGCGGCCGGCGGACGTTGAGCATTTCGTCCGACGTTGGCGACATCGCGTCGCTCGAACACTTGCGCGACGAGTGCGTCAAGACGTTCGGCAAAGTCGACATCATGCTGGCCGTTGCCGGCATGACGAAGAAGACGCCGTCGATCGACATGAACGACGACGACTGGCAGAAGGTAATTGAAACGAATCTGACCGGAACGTTTCGAGCCTGCCAGGTCTTCGGTCGCCACATGATCGAACGTCAATACGGCCGCATCGTCACGATTGGATCGCTGTCGTCGTTTGTCGGCCTCTATCAAGTTGCCGCGTATGTCGCGAGCAAGGCGGGTGTGGCGGGATTGACTCGAGCGCTCGCCGTCGAGTGGGCCCCCTACAACGTCACAGTGAACTCGATCGTGCCCGGACTGTTTCGCACCGATCTGAACGCGGCGCTGCTCGACTCGCCCCGCGGGCAGGAGTTCCTGATGCGCACGCCGATGAAGCGGTTCGGTCGTCAGGAAGAGCTCGTCGGCGCGGCGATATTCCTCGCCTCGGAAGCCTCCACGTTCGTCACCGGGCACATGCTGGCGGTCGACGGCGGATTCTTGGCGAGCGGCGTGAATCAGTGACGATGCTTGAAAGTGTGAAGTGTGAAGTCTGTTCTGATCATCAGCGATCGTGACAACGTGGCGACGGCGCTGCAGGTTCTCGAGCCCGGATCGACGCTCGAGCTTGGCGACGTGCGACTCGCGGTACGAGAATCGGTACCGTCGGGACACAAGATCGCGCTGCGCACGATTCGCGCGGGAGAGGCCGTTATCAAGTACGGCAGTCCGATTGGGTTGGCGACCGCGGAGATTCCGGTCGGCGCGCACGTGCACACCCACAACCTCGCGAGTACGCGCGGGCGCGGCGATCTCGGGCCGCCGCAGCGCGAACCGCAGCCTCGGCTCGCAGAACCGGTCGACGAAACGAATGGCCGCTGAGACTTCCCGGCCCGGGTTCAAGGGCTTCCGGCGCCCCGACGGGCGAGTGGGCACGCGCAATCACGTGCTCGTCGTGCCGACGGTGATCTGCTCGTCGGTCGTGGCCGAGCGAGTGGCCGCCGCAACGCAGCCGCTCGGAACGGCCGTGCCGCATCTCGCCGGGTGCGGCCAACTCGGTCCCGACATGCGCGTCACGCACGAGACGCTCGCCGCGTACTGCGGACATCCGAATGTCGGCGCTGTCGTCGTGATCGCGCTGGGCTGCGAGCAAGTCGTCGCGCAGAGCTTGTCCGAGGCGGCGAAGCGGCACGGGAAGCCAGCCGAGATCGTGGCGATTCAATCGGAAGGCGGCACCGTCCGAGCGACCGAGAAGGGAATTCGAATCGCACAATCGTTCGCCGACGCGCTGACGGCGACCGACCGGGAGTGGTGCGACGCATCAGAGCTGGTGCTGTCGCTGAAGTGCGGCGGATCGGATTACACGTCAGGGCTGGCGTCGAATCCGACGCTTGGACGGGTAACCGATCGGCTCGTGGATCTCGGTGGCACTGCGGTGCTCGGCGAAATTGCCGAGATCATGGGTGCCGAGCACCTGCTGGCGTCGCGGGCAACCCGCGAAGGCACGGCCACCCAGCTGATTCAGATCATCACGCGCGTCGAGACCGAAGCACGCGCGCTGGGGCTCGACATCCGCGGCACCCAGCCCTCGCCAGGCAACATTCGCGGCGGTCTGACGACGATCGAAGAGAAGTCGCTCGGCGCGACGCACAAGGGCGGAGAACGTGCGCCGCTCGAGGACGTCGTCGCCTATGCTGCGCCGATCACTCGAAAAGGTTTGACGGTGATGGACACGCCTGGGCTCGACGTCGAATCGGTGACGGGCATGGTTGGCGGAGGCGCGCAAGTGGTCGTCTTCACGACTGGTCTCGGGACACCAACCGGCAACCCGATTGCGCCTGTGATCAAGGTAACGGGAAACGCGCGTACTGCCCGGCAGATGGCCGATAACATCGACCTCGATGTCAGCGGGATCATGGACGATTCGGAAACGCTGGACGCCGCAGCCGATCGGCTCTTTGACGAAGTGCTGGCGGTCGCGTCCGGGCAGCTGACATCAGCCGAGCGCCTCGGCCATCGGGAGTTCGCGATTCACCGCCGCAATCCAACGATCTGATTCCGACTCGAACGAACTGTCTGACTGACACTAGCGACGAGCGAGTAGCGAGATATTCATGTCGAACACCACGCTTTCGGCCCGGCCGCAAGAGTCTGCAGCTGCCCAGGCGCCCAGCACGTCTTATGGCCGCGTCGGTTACTACCGATGGGTGATCTGCGGGCTGCTGTTTTTTGCCGCGACCATCAACTACATCGATCGGCAGGTCATCGGCATTCTCAAGCCGACGTTGCAGCAGCAATTCGGCTGGAGCGAGATCGATTACGCCGACATAGTCTTTGCCTTCCAGCTCGCCTACGCGATCGCGTTCCTCTTCGCCGGACGGCTGATCGACAAGGTCGGCACGAAGAAGGGATTCACGATCGCGATCGTGGTGTGGAGCGTTGCCGCGATGGCGCACGCCGAGGTCGAGTTGTTCGGGCCGCTGGCATCGACGATCCTCGCCGCGATCGGCTTGACCTATTCGGCGACGGTGGCAGGATTCATCTTCGCGCGCCTGGCGCTGGGCTTTGGGGAGGCCGGCAACTTCCCGGCAGCCATTAAGGTCACGGCCGAGTGGTTCCCGAAGCGCGAACGTGCGCTCGCGACGGGACTCTTCAACTCAGGCACCAATATTGGCGCCCTCGTGACGCCGCTGGTTGTGCCCGTGATCACGCTCACCTGGGGCTGGTACTGGGCGTTCGTCATTACCGGCGCGCTCGGATTTTTCTGGTTGCTGCTCTGGATTCCGCTGTACGGCAGCCCCGAGCAGCATCCGCGCGTCAATGCAGCGGAGCTCGCGCACATTCGCAGCGATCCACCAGATCCCCCAATGCACATTCCGTGGGCGCAGTTGCTCCGGTATCGACAGACCTGGGCGTTCGCGCTCGGCAAGTTCATGACCGATCCGGTGTGGTGGCTCTACCTCTTCTGGATTCCTGATTTCCTCTTCAGGAACTACAGCATCGACTTGAAGACGATTGGTCTGCCGCTCGTGGTGATCTACCTCATTGCCGACGTTGGCAGCATCGGCGGCGGCTGGCTATCGTCGTTCTTCTTGAAGCGTGGGTGGACGCCGAACGCAGCACGCAAGGTCGCGATGCTGGCGATGGCGTTATCGGTCCTGCCGATCATGTTTGCGTCAAACGCGAGCAACGTCTGGGTCGCCGTTACACTCGTCGGCATTGCCGCCGCGGCGCATCAGGGATGGTCCGCCAACCTGTTCACGCTGACGACCGACATGTTCCCGCGCCAGGCCGTCGGATCCGTCGTCGGGCTCGGCGGCTTCGCCGGTGCCGTTGGCGGAATGCTCATCGCCAAGATCACCGGTTACATCCTGGAAGCGAGCGGCAGCTACGTGCCGGTGTTTTTCATTGCCGCGTTTGCGTACCTCGCTGCACTGGTGGTCATTCACCTGCTCGTACCAAAGCTCGAGCCAGTCAAATTGGTGAATTGAGACGGGATTCGGGGTTCGGGACTCGGGTTTATGTCTCCACCCAGCGACACCACTGCCCTCGGACGATGACGAGGGCAGCGATGCTCGTTGCGACATTCGAGTGCTAAACCGTTGATCGGACTGGCATTAGGATTGCTCGTCGGCAAGGCGCTTGCCGAGGAGGATCCGTGACGCCGCTCTGGTCCCGACTGGGAAAACTCACTCTCGCCTTCGTGATGCTGGCGACACTCTGGCCGACTGATCTCCTGGCGCAGCCGTTCTACTGGAATGCGTTCTGGCAATATCCGCATCCGTACCCGTACGGGTACTACGGTTACTACGACAACACCGGATCGGCCCGCCTGCAAGTCACACCGCGCAACGCGAAGGTCTACATCGATGGTTACTTCGTTGGCGTGGTCGACAACTTCGACGGCAACCTGCAACGACTGAACGTCGAAGCGGGTGAGCGCGAGCTTCAACTGCATCTCGAGGGTTACCAACCGTTCTCGTTGAAGGTGCTGTTCGTTCGCGGCCGCACGCTGAAGATCACGCACGCGATGCAGCCGCTGGGGCCGGGCGAAGCGCAGGCACCACTGCCGAAACCAGACGAAAGCGTTCGGGCGCAGCCGTACCACGATCCGATCACGACACGACAGGGCCCTCCGTCGCGAGCCGGTCAACCCTCTCAGTTTGGATCGCTGCTGCTACGCGTGCGGCCGGAAGATGCGCAGATTCTCGTGGACGGAGAAGTCTGGAACGCGGCGGCGGGCGAGGATCAGTTCGTGATCGAGTTGACCGAAGGACCGCATCGGATCGAGGTGCGCAAAGACGGCTTCCTGCCGTATTCGACGACCGTGCGCGTGCGGCGAGGGGATACGGTCAGGTTGAATGTCAGTCTGACGGCGGGTGGTTTGTCCGGGGAATTCTGATCTCGAAGATCGCGCCGCCCTCGGGCGCATTCGAGGCGGTGACGGTGCCGCCGTGCCGGGCGACGATCGCCTGCACGATCGATAAACCGAGGCCGCTGCCGACGGCGCTCGACGCGCTGCGCGCTGCGTCCGCTTTGTAGAAGCGTTCGAAGATATGCGGCAGGTGCTCGGGCGGAATGCCCGGGCCCGTGTCGCGGACGATGAAGACGGCGCGATCGTCGGTCGCGCCGGCCGAGAGCGTGAGCCGGCCTCCATCGGGCGTGTGCCGGATCGCGTTTGCCGCCAGGTTCTGCAGCGCTTGTTCGAGCTTGTGCGCATCGCCGTCGACCGTGAGGTCTGGCGGCGTCACCGATACGTCGAGCGAGATCTTCCGATCCCTCAGCGCAGGGCCGTGACGATCGCTGATCCGGCCGAACATCTCTCGCACCGGCACTTCCTCGATTGTCATCGTGCCGCCGCCACCTTCGAGCCGTGCTAAGTCAAGCAGGTCGCCAATCAGCGACTCCAGCTTCTGCGTCTCGTCGCCGATGATTCCGAGGTAGCGCTGACGTGTCGGCGCGTCGATCGTCAACTCCGGCATTGCCAACGTTTCCGTGTACCCGCGAATCGCGGCAAGCGGCGTCATCAGCTCGTGCGACACGTCGGCGAGCAGTTGCCGCCGCGCCTTGTCGGATGCGGCAAGCGCGGACGCGCGCGCGCTGAGGTCGTCCGCCATGCGGTTGAACGCGTGTGCGAGCGAACTGACCTCGTCGCCCCCCGCTTCAACAGCCCGAACATCGGTGCGGCCTTGTCCGAGTGCACGTGCAGCCTGCTCGAGGGCTCGAATCCGGCGGTGCGCCGGGCCGAAGATCAGCATCGCGGCGCTGGTCGCTCCGACCGCCAGCAGGGCGAGCGCTACCCACGACAGGGTGGGGCCAAGTTCTCGGATCGCGACAAACACCGGCGGCGGCGCAATCGGCACGATCGCGTAGCCGACTTCGACGTCGCCGACGATGATCGGAGCACTTTCCGATCCGCGAGGGCCCCCACCAGGCGGAGCACCTGGGCCGCCACCGGGGGGAGGAACAGGACCGCCACCGATCTCGGGTGGGCGTCGATCGCCGCCGTCGAAACCTGGTCCGCCGCCACGATCAGGGCCACGACGCCCGCCTCCGCCGCCGCCACCATCCGCGTCACGCAGCGACATCCCTCGACGCAAGCGGTTTTGCACGTTGCGGATGTATCCAGGCGGCAATCCGTTCGGCCGGTTCGAGGCCACACGTCCGTCGCGCATGGCGACCGCAAACGGACGATAGATGTGCCTGAAGTGATCGCGAACGTACGTGTCGATCTGCAGCTGTGGGTCTTGCGTCAACGCGGACGAGAGATCCGCGGCAACCAGCGTCACGAGCTGCTCGGGCGTACGAAAGCCGCCGACGATGCGGTCGGTGAGCCAGAGCAGGACGATGCCCTGCACCAGCAGCAACGCCGCGAGGGTCGCAACGAAGCCGAACCCGATGCGCCAGTAGAGGCTCTTGTACCAGACGAGGTCAGACATGTTCTTTCGTTGTTCGCTGCTCGCTGCTCGCTGTTCGGTCCGCGGCCTTCGGCCCGCGGCTAGCGGCTACTCACACCTCCGCAAACTTGTACCCCGTGCCCCACACCGTCAGAATGAGTCGCGGATCCGTAGCGTCGACTTCGATTTTTCGGCGTAGTCGCTTGATCAGCGTATCGACGCTGCGCTCCGTCACGAACGTATCGTTGCCCCAAACGCGCTGCAGCAGCGCGTCACGACTGAAGACGATTCCCGGATGGCTCGCGAGAAGATAGAGCAAGTCGAATTCGTGGCCGGTGAGATCGATCTCGCGTCCATCCATGCGCGCGTGGCGGCGCGCCGGATCTACGGTCAAACCCTTCGCTGCCACTGGTCTGTTTTCGTCCACGGTTCCGCCGACCAGCCGTGACGGCCGAGGACGTCGGAGCAGCGCGCGCACGCGGGCGATGAACTCGCGCACGCCGAACGGCTTCGTCAGGTAGTCATCTGCGCCGCTCTCGAGACCGAGCACCTTGTCCGACTCTTCGCGCCGCGCCGTCAGCATCAGGATCGGCACGTCGTTGTTGGGGGTCTCGCGGCGGATCGCGCGGCAGACGGTGACGCCGTCGAGGCCGGGCAGCATCAAGTCGAGCACGACGAGATCGAATGGCTCACCTCTCGCGACCTTTAGGGCGTCGTTGCCGTCGCCGACCGGCACGGGCGTCAATCCCTCGAGCTTGAGGTGTAGCGCGATCAAGTCCCGGATATGAGGCTCGTCTTCGACGACGAGCACGCGCGCGCCGGTCTCCGGCCCTCGCCCTTCGGCGTCCATGGGACCAGTGTAGCCGCCGCAAGCCTGCCTCGACCACGTACCTGCCCCCTGTCACCGTTTCTTCACAGCGGCGCCACGGGGCTGCCATGTGGGGGCCGTCTATTCAATCGGGACCCGGGATCCGGGGCCCGGGACCCGGGGCTCGGGATTCGGGGTTCGACAGGTGCTGGCCGACCCCCAAGCGAAGTCGATCATGAAACATACAGTCGGTATCATCTTCGCCCTCATCACCATCACCGGCTTGAGTGCCGCGGCGATGTACCTGCGCAACGGCGCCGACGCGCCGCGAGTGATCACCGACACAGTTTCACGCGGCCCGATCGTGAGTATCGTCAGCGCGACCGGGACGCTCGAGGCAGTCGAGACGGTCCAGGTTGGTACCCAGGTGTCCGGCACCGTCCAGACGCTGCACGCCGACTTCAATTCGATCGTGAAGAAGGGGCAGCTTCTGGCGAAGCTAGATCCGTCGCTGATTCAGGCCGACATCCAGCGCGCGCAAGCGACTCTGGCGGGCGCCGAGGCGGACGTCGAGCGGATGCGCCTGACGTTCGACGACGCGGACCGAAAGCTGACGCGCGCGCGCGAGCTCTTCGACCGTCAACTGATTCCCGCGAGCGACCTGGACGCGGCTGAGATCGCACGACGGACAAGCGACGCCCAAGTGAAGGGTGCACTGGCGCAAGTCACCCAAGCGCGAGCGTCGCTCGAGCAGGCCCAAGTGAACCTGCGGAAGACGATTATCACGTCGCCGATTGATGGCATCGTGATCTCTCGCGCCGTGGATGTTGGACAGACCGTTGCCGCGAGCCTTCAGGCACCGACGCTCTTCACGATTGCCGCTGACCTGTCGCAGATGCAGGTGAAGGCAAGCATCGATGAGTCGGATCTCGGCAACATCAAGCCTGATCAGGTGGTGACCTTCCACGTCGACGCCTATCCGAACGATGTCTTCCGCGGCGTCATTCAACAAGTGCGCCTCAACCCGGTGATCGAGCAGAACGTCGTGACGTATGCGGCCATTGTGTCCGCCGCGAACCCGGAGCTGAAGCTGAAACCGGGGATGACCGCCAATATCACGGTCGAAGTGGCGCGACGCGACAACGTCCGGCGCGTGCCGAGCGCCGCGCTACGCTTCAGGCCGTCGGCCGCCGTCCTCGAGGCGATGGGTACACCTCGAGCTGAGCCGGCTCGTCCATCAGGCCCCGCGACACCGGTCGGCACGAGCGGACAGAGTGGCCCTTCCAACAAGGGCACCATTTGGATTTATGACGGCGAGCGCTTGCGTTCAGCGAACGTGGTTCTCGGCGTAAGCGATTCGTCGTTTAGTGAAGTAGTGGAAGGTGACGTCCCAGAGGGCACGAGAGTTGCGACACAGGTGTCGGTCGCCGGGACAACACCGGCCAGAACGACCGGTTCAACGTCGAATCCGTTACTGAGACGATAAAGGTTTCGGGGAACTCCCGAACGAAATAGAACTCTAACGTTTCAACCGGCATCCTCCTCCCGCCGGTTGATTAGGCCCGCCCCGAGTGGTTCCTCCCCCTCGAGGCGGGTCTTCTTTTTTGGCGACGTATGACTCGTCGTCCTCTCCAGGGACAACACAGACAACACGGATTGGAGAAGCAACCGCACTGTTCGGTTCTGGGCAGTTGAGTTCCGGTTTTGGGACGTCGCGAGGTCGCCGCATTGACACTCAACCGCAACTACTGCAGATTCAGCATGCGCTTTGGGTACGTGGTTCGCTATCCGCTTCCCGCTATCCGCTGGCCGCGACTAACGACTAACGACTACGACTAACGCCTAACGACGAACGACTAACGACTACCCGAGAGGCCCGATGAAAACGTTTGCTGCTGATCTCGCGTACGCCGCCCGAATGCTGCGGAAGAACCCGGGGTTCGCTCTAACTGCGGTCGCGACCCTCGCGCTCGGCATGGGATCGACGGCCGCGATCTTCAGCGTGGTCAACGCGGTCCTACTGGAGCCGTTGCCCTACGAGCGGCCGGAGCGTCTCGTCCACGTGTGGCACGACCTGCGGAACAGGAACGTCACGCGATTTCCCTGGGCGCCGGCCGACTTTCACGATCTGCGCACGCAGGCGACCGACGTCTTCGAAGACGTCGCCGCGCTCAACACATTCCGCCAGGTCATCGTCTCGGAGGGAGGCGACGGACGCGCCGAGCAGGTGAGGATGGGTGTTGCCACGCCGAATTTGCTCAGGCTGCTCGGCGCACGCGTCGTGATGGGGACTGACTTCACCGAGGCCGATGGCGTCCCGCTACCGCCGCCTGACGCGCAGCAGGGGACGCCGATGCAGGGCGTTCCGCAGCCTCCGGCACGAACGATCCTCAGCTACGAGTTCTGGCAGCGGCACTTTGGCGGTAATCCCGGCGTCGTGGGAACGGTCGCCACGCTTGGCGACCAGCGGTTTGAGGTCATCGGCGTTTTGGAGCCAGGCTTCGAAGTGCTCTTCCCGCCCGGCATCAACATCGAGCGCGCTCCTGATCTCTGGACGCCGATGCGCGTCAACTTTGCAGCCGGTTCGAGGGTGAACGTGGCGCAGCGCGTCATTGGAAGGCTCAAGGAAGGCGTCTCGATTCAACGCGCGCAGGAACGGGCTGACACCATCGCCGCAAGTTTGCGCGAGCAGTTTCCGATCAAGAAGACTGCCGGATTTCATCTCCGGCTCGAGCCGATGCATCAGGATCTCGTGGCCGACGTGCGCCCGGTCATCCTGACTTTGATGGGCGCTGTCGCGTTCGTGATGCTCATCGCGTGCGCGAACGTGGCCAACCTGCTGCTGGTGCGGGCCGCGGCGCGCGAGCGCGAGCTTGCCGTGCGTGCGGCGCTCGGCGGCACGCGCATGCGGTTGTTCCGCCAGCTGCTCGTGGAAAGCCTGCTGCTCGCGCTGCTCGCTGCCGGCGGCGGCATCATCCTCGCGATGCTTGGCATCGACGTCCTGCTCGCGCTCGGTCCCGAAAACCTGCCGCGTCTGAACCGCGTCGCCATCAATCCGACGGTACTGTTGTTCACCGGCGCCGCAGCCGTCGCTTCCACCGTCATCTTTGGCCTCGTTCCTGCGCTTCGTGCATCAAGGCCGGATGTCATGGATCTGCTTCGCCGGTCGGGGCGCATGAGCAATCTCTCGTCGGGCAACTGGCTTCGCAACGCCGTCGTTGTGCTCGAGGTCGCCCTCGCGTTCGTCTTGCTGGTGGGATCGGGCTTGATGTTTCGCAGCTTTGTCGCGCTCCAGCAAGTGCAACCGGGGTACGACCCCAATGGCGTGCTGACGTTTCTTCTGCCCAACCTGCGAATTCCGGAGAATGAGGCGCGGCAAGCGTTTGTGCGGGAATTGCGTGCACGGCTCGAGGCTTTGCCGAACGTCACCGGCGTGACGGGTGCGTCGCCGCTGCCGCTCGACCCGCGCGAGTCGATGGCCCGCTACGGCACCGAGGAAGCGCTGGTCGATGCCACCAAGTTCGGGCAGGCGACGCTGCACGCGGTGCAGCCCGGTTACTTCGAGGTGATGCGGACGAGAGTGCTCGAAGGTCGCACGATCAGTGAAGTCGACAACAGACCCGACGCTCAGGTGCTCGTCATCGATCGGTTGCTCGCGGCGCGAGCGTTTCCCGGCAAGTCCGCAGTCGGCCAGACCCTGCTGATTCGGGTTCGAACCCCCGAGCCCGAGCGATTCAAGGTGATTGGGGTCGTCGAACACCAAAGGCACAGCTCGCTCGCCATAGATGGACGCGAGGCGATGTTCGTTGCGGAAGGATTGCTCAATCACGGCGCGGCGAATCGATGGGTGGTCCGGACGACGGGCGATCCGCTGTCGCTGGCAGCGTCGGTGCGCTCGACCGTTGCGGCGGTGAATCCCCGAGCTGGCATCATCGAGATGCAGCCAATGCTGGCGTTCGTCGAGCGCGCGCAGGCGCAGACGAAGTTTGCGCTGGTGCTGATTGCGGTGTTCGCCGGGATTGCACTGGTGCTCGCAGCCGTTGGGCTCTACAGCGTGCTCTCGACGACGGTTCGGCAGCGGACGGCGGAGATCGGCGTACGGATGGCGTTTGGCGCAGAGCATTCGAGCATCTTCCGCATGATGGTGCTGCAGGGCCTGAAGCTGGGGGCCACGGGGGTTGCCTTCGGCATCGGCGCGGCGCTCATCCTCACGACGGTCATTCAATCAATGCTGGTCGGCGTGCGTCCGACGGATCCCGCCACGTTCGTTGCCATCGTGGTGGGCTTTCTGGTGATTGCCGTGGTGGCCTGCGGCGTCCCGGCGCTGCGTGCGGCGCGGCTCGACCCGATGGTGGCCCTGCGCAACGAATAGGTGGTTGAGATTCCACCTCGACAGTACCGTTGGGGTCTGACCCCACCCGTCGAAATCCGGACGGGTGGGGTCAGACCCCAACCCCAACCAGCGTTGTTCGGTTCCCCAACCGTTGTCGTTGTATGGATTGTCAGCCTCTCCTCCCAAGCCGAGCCGGGCCGGTTACCAACTCGCCGGTCCCGGCCGGCTGTCTTTCCCGGCCTCCAAGCCCTTCCTGCTCAGCAGTTTCAGGGACCTCGACATCGGGGTCCACCTCTCTTTGACAAAGTCCCGACTGAGCTTCATGCTTTGTCAGCGTTTTTCACTCGACTCTCACGGCATGGGCCCTCGTGCCACCGTACCCTTGAGCCACGCTGAGGCTCGCGCTTCATGAACATCACCCTCGTTTCGCCGAAAGGACCGCTCTATCGACATCGGGGCGGAATCTTCCGAAAGTCGCTGCGGTATGCGCCGCTGACGCTGACCACGCTTGCAGCCTTGGTCCCCGAGGAACTCGAGGCCGACATCACCCTGGTCGACGAGGGGATTGAGGACGTCCCGGATTCGCTCGAGGCCGATCTGGTCGGGATGACGGTTATTACGGGCACGGCGCCGCGGGCGTACGAGCTGGCCGGACGGTTGCGGGCCCGAGGCATCCCTGTCGTCCTCGGCGGTCCCCACGTGACGCTCGTGCCCGATGACGCACAACCTCACGCGGACTCGATCGTGGTCGGCTACGCGGAGGATGCTTGGCCAGAGCTGCTCCATGATTTTGCGCGCGGCGCGATGAAGCCGCGCTACTCGCAGCAGCCAGACCTCTCGCTTGCGGGCCGGCCGTTTCCACGACGCGACCTCATGCCCGGCGCGCGGTTTCTGACCAACAACGTGTTCGAGGCCACTCGTGCGTGCATTCACAACTGCGAGTTCTGCGTCGTGCCTGCCGCCTGGGGCCGCACGCCGCTCCAGAAACCCGTCGAGGACGTCGTCGCCGACATCGCGCGTCACGGTGCGCGCAAGCTGATCTTCGTCGACCTCAATCTGATTGCGGATCGCGCCTACGCGCATCGCCTGTTCGAAGCGTTGATTCCGTTGAAGGTGCAGTGGTACGGCCTGTCGACGGTGTTGCTCGCCGACGATCTGCCGCTGCTGAAGCTGGCCGCGCGCAGCGGCTGCCGAGGCCTTCTGATCGGATTCGAATCGATCCTTCCGGCCAACCTCCAGAAGTCGAGCAAGGGCTTCAACCGGCCGTCGCGCTTCAAAGAGGTCGTCCGGCTGCTGCACGCGCACGGCATCGCGGTGTACGGCTGCTTTGTCTTCGGGATGGATCACGACACGCCGAACGTCTTCCTCGAGACCGCGCGGCTCGCGGTCGAAGCAGAGATCGATTTGCCGCGCTTTGCCATCTCGACGCCGTTTCCCGGGACTGCTCTCTATCAGCGTCTGGAGCGCGAGGGGCGAATTCTTACTCGCAACTGGGAGCTGTACGACGGGCAGCATGTCGTATTTCAACCCGCGCGAATGAGCGTTCAGGCGCTTCAGGAAGGCACCGAGCGTGCCTGGCGCGCTGCATATTCGATCGGCTCAATCGCGCGGCGGCTGCGAGGATCACCCGCGCCGCCGTGGATTGCGCTCTCGGCGAATCTCGGCTATCGCCATTACGCGCGAAACCTGCATCGGTTCTATAACTGCGATTGGATCATCGGCAAGGCCGACGCGGCATGAGGCTGACGCTGATCCATCCGTGCATCGGTCGAAAGCAGGGCCAGCGCTATTTGCGCTCCTGGGAAATGGAGCCGCTGCCGCCGGCGACGATTGCTGGCCTCACGCCCCCCGATGTCGACATTCGGTTTTACGACGACCGGATGGAGCTGATTCCGTACGACGAGCCAACCGATCTGGTGGCGCTGAGCGTCGAAACGTATACCGCGCGCCGCGCCTACCAAATCGCGAGCGACTATCGTCGTCGCGGCGTGCCAGTCGTCATGGGCGGATTCCATCCAACGCTCTGTCCCGACGAAGTCTCGCACTACGCCGAAAGCGTCGTCGTTGGCGAAGCGGAGGAGATCTGGCCGCGCTTGATCGACGACTTCCGTCATGGCCGGCTCGACCCCATCTATCGCTCCACGTCGCGCCCCTCGCTTCGAGGGATCCGGCCCAATCGCTCGATCTTTCGAGGTAAACGTTATCTGCCGATCGGACTCGTCGAGGCCGGCCGCGGCTGCCACTTTCGCTGTGAGTTCTGCGCCGTGCAATCCGTGTTCAAGAACACGCAGACACGGCGTCCGCTCGATGAAGTGATTGCCGAGGTCTCGTCGGTTCGACGTGACCGCCGGTTGTTCTTTTTTGTTGACGACAACATCACCTCGAACCTCGCGGAGGCGAAGAATTTCTTTCGCGCGCTCGCGCCGCTCAACATCCGGTGGGTGAGTCAGTCCAGCATCAACGCCGCGCATGACGAAGAGTTTCTCGAGCTGCTCGTTCGAAGCGGGTGCCAGGGTGTGCTGATTGGATTCGAGAGCCTGAATCCCGTCGCGCTCGCGGCGATGAACAAGAGCTTCAACACGATGCGCGGCGGGTACGAAGCGGCGCTCGCGAACCTGCGCCGGTTCGGCCTGCGCCTGTATGCGACATTCATTTTCGGCTACGACGCGGACACGTCAGAGAGCTTCAGCAACGCCGTCGAGTTTGCGAAGGATCATCGTTTCTACATCGCTGCGTTCAATCACCTCACACCGTTTCCGGGCACGCCGCTGTACGCGCGACTCGAGTCCCAGCAGCGCCTGCTCTACGACGCGTGGTGGCTGGATCCGCGATATCGGTACAATGCCGTTCCGTTCCAGCCAGCCACGATGAGTCCAGATGCGTTGGCCCGCCACTGCCTCGAAGCGCGGCGGACGTTCTACGCCTGGCCGAGCATTCTTCGCCGCGGGTTCGACGCGGTGAACCGCGCCGATCCGTTCATGTTTCGCAACTTCTTCCCGATTAACAGCATGCTTCGCGTCGACACGAATCGGCGCGACGGGTTTCCGCTGGGAGACGAGGCGTGGGCCGGTCAGCTGCTGCGCGTGCACTGAGTGCACCGTACGCGGTCGGCTTCGCCGAGTCAGTCGACGACGCGGAAATCCGTCAACTGCTCCGCGAAACCGAGTTCGCCGGCGAGGTGCGCCTGTCGCTCGAACGAGAGCCCGACAGCAACGTATCGTCGGCAATCGAGGGCGACGTCCACGGCACAGTCGTCGCTCGCGACAGCGCCACGGGCGCGCTGGCCGGCATCGCGAGCCGATCGGTACGCGACGTCTTTATCAACGGCAGGCCTGCCCGCGTGGGATATCTCGGCCAGCTGAGAATCTCGCCCGCATATCGCAGCCGGCGTGAGCTGTTGGAAGCAGGGTTTGATTTCTGCCGGATGTTGCACGATCGCGAGCCCGACTGCTCGCTGTACCTCGCATCCGTCGTTGCCGACAACGAGCAGGCGAGGCGGCTTCTCTCGCGTCGCGCGAAGGGTTGGCCGCGCTTCGAGCCGATCGATTCGCTCACGTCACTCGCAATACCTGTCGGCCGTGTCCGTCGCAACAAACCATCCCGTGTCGTGGTGCGGCGCGGCACGCCGGCTTCAATCGCCGACATCATCGAATGCTTGTCGCGAAACGGTGCCGCATTGCAGTTCTATCCGCGGTGGCGCGCCGCGGACTTCGGATCCTCGAGACTGATCGGCTTGGCCCCTTCGGACTTCATGATTGCCACGCGCGATGGTCGAACCGTCGGGTGCATCGCCTGTTGGGATCAACGTGCGTTCAAGCAGGTCATCGTCAAAGGGTACTCGCCACGGTTGGCGCGCTTGCGTAGAGTCGTCAATCTGCTCGCGCCGCTTAGCGGTATTCCGAGGCTGCCGCGCGAGGGCTCGCCGCTGCAGTGTGCTTATCTCTCGCATCTTGCCGTTGAACGTAACGATGACGAAGAGGTGTTGACGGCGCTGGTTGCAGGCGCGCGCCAGCGAGCGCTGGAGAAGGGGCTCGACTACGTCGTGCTCGGACTCTCATCCAGATCTCCCGCGTTCCAGACGACTGCGCGGGCGTTCAAGCACCGAGCCTACGAAAGCGTGCTCTACGTCGCGTTCTGGCCGG
>Ga0209382_10001457_pt1 | contig 37155 bp, 30 predicted proteins | sample SoiMetdeltSBSDD5_FD_187599 | JGI IMG/M metagenome (GOLD analysis project Ga0209382, IMG submission 187599) | Bulk soil microbial communities from a Populus tree surrounding site in Tennessee, USA - Soil MetaG P. deltoides SBSDD5 (SPAdes) (version 2) | ecosystem: Environmental > Terrestrial >... | reverse complement strand
GCCGGACACCGGTGCCATGCTGAGTCTGCGGATGGTGCCTCTACAAGCCCGGCAGCTACGGCTGCACCGCGCGTCCAGCGAGGACACCGCCTGGCTGCAGGCCACGCTCACCCGGATCAGCAACCGCTTCGACACCCGGATCGTCCCAGCAGCGGACGGCAACCTGCATCTCGCATGGTGATGTTCGGTCGCGAGGCCAGTTCAAGTGAGTTCGGGCGCCACCAGAACTGTCGCCGCCGCTCGGCCTGGTCGCCACAGGCGATACATCCGGAGCGGCGTTCCCACTCGTGAACGACCCGTTCGCCGGACCCCCGGCTGGGCCGATGGCGCCGGCGAATGATCCCGGCTCGGGCAGATCGTTTCTGATCGTCCGATGATCGCCCATCGGCGTCCGCTGGCGAGGAGCGTCGGAGCGGTTCGACGGAAGGAGCGGCGATGGTTCACTTCAGCAAAGCATCGACATCCAGCAGCCGCCAGAGGCGGTCTCGCGGACACTAGCGACCCCCTAGCGGTGATTCGACGGTTGACTCGATGCGCGCTCGCTCGAGGACACCGGGCCGAGACCCGGGAGGGACCCATGTTCTGTGCCCGGATGCGAGCGGAGGCGGCGGCCCGTGTCACCCGATCGGAGCACCCACCGTGCCTGAGGAGCACCGGGAGCGGAGACCGCTCCGACGGCGGAATCCATCTCGTGAGTCGACTCCACCAGGCCGACAGTTCCCGGGTGCGGGGCTGACTGCGGCGTCTGGCTACGCACGCAGATCACGGTGTTGCCTGGGTGACATCGTGGAAGCGGCGGGCGAAGGTCATGCAGAACCCTAGACCGACGACCGGGGTGCGGACGACCCCGACAGTATTGTCTGACGTGGGTGTGAGGTCGGGGCATGTCGGTGGCTGTCGCGGAGGGAAATACGAGCATGGGAGATCGGATGAGGCAGCAGCCGCCGACGAGAACGCCGCCATCTCTTGCCGGGCTTGAGGCCCGTGAGAATCCGCCGCATGTGCAGTTCCTGGCGACCGAGCATTGGAGCCTCCTTGCCACCCGCAGCATGACCTGGAACGAGATCTTCAGCCGGACAAGTACGTATCTGACGGTTCTTTCCGCAACCGTCATAGCGCTGTCGCTGGTGGCGAACGCGACCGGCTTTGGGCCGGACTTCCGGACGTTCGCGCTGCTGGTCCTCCCGGTTGTCCTACTACTCGGCGTGGGGACGTACTTTCGTCTGCTGGAAGCGGACATTGAGGACGCGTGGCTGGTGATCGGCATGAACCGGCTGCGGCACGCTTACCTCGAGCTTGCGCCGGAGTTGGAGGCGTACTTTGTCGCAAGCCACCATGACGACACACCGGGCATGCTGCAGACCTATAGCTACCGCGGTCGGGTCGGCCTGACCCACTGGCTGTCGGGATCGCCGGTCATCGTCGGCGTCATCGACGCCATGGTCGCCGGTGTGCTGACTGCGGTCGTTTTCCAGGCAGCAGGCGCAGGAGAAGTGCTGCGCACCATCGCCGGAATCCTCACCGCTCTCACTGCCGCGGTCTTACTCGGCGCCATGGGCTACCGGAAGGTCCGCGAGGTAAGCCGCGACTATCGCCCGCAGTTCCCCAGCTGACGATGGCCGTGCAACATCAGCGGCCAGGCGGTGGTGCCGCAACTGCTGGCCTTCTCGACGTGGAGGCGCGAGCGGCCCGCCGCTAGATGCGCCTTTCTGGTCGAAGAAATCAGGACGCGATACTCGACGGATCTCCGGGATCGTCACCAGGCGAGAGTTGGCGCAGGAATTGGTGGATCGCTTCGGCAAGGTCGTTCGGGGCGTCTTCGGCCATGTGGTGGCCAGATTTGATGCGGCCACCTGAGAGGTCAGTTGTCCAGGCGTCCCATACGGTGAGCGGATCGCCGTAGAGGTCTTCCAGGTCGTCGTGGATGGACCAGAGGACAAGCGTCGGGCATGCCACACGTTTGTTGGCGGCGCGATCGGCGTCGTCATGCGCGCGGTCGATGCCGAGCCCGGCGCGGTAGTCCTCGACCATGGCATGAACGGTGGCAGGGTCATGAACGGCGGCTCGAAAATCCGCGAAGTTCTCGGCGCCGAGACGCTCCGGCGTGTTCTTGACCCCGATGCGGTACCAGGTGTCGGGATCGGCGTTGATGACACGTTCGGGGGTGTCGGGTTGGCCGAAGAAGAACCAGTGCCACCAGGCCTGCGCAAACGAGGCGTCGCAGCGAGCCAGAGCCTCTCCGATGGGCACACTGTCCATGACGACGAGGCCGTCGATCGCGGCCGGGTGGTCTAGTGCAAGGCGGAGAGCGACATAACTACCTCGATCGTGTCCAGCGACGACGAACCGATGATGACCGAGCGTGCGCATGAGGGTGAGACAGTCCCTCGCCATCGCGCGCTTGGAGTACGGTTCATGCGCGGCGTCGGTTGCCGGCTTGGAGGACTTGCCGTAGCCACGCAGATCCGGGCACACCACAGACCACGACTCGGCAAGCTGTGGTGCAACCCGGTGCCATGTGGTGTGTGTGCGGGGATGGCCGTGCAGCAGCAGGAGGCCCGGTCCGGTTCCGCCATGCCGTACCCGCAGGCTCACCTTGCCGACGCCGACATGAGCGAGAGTGAAACCGTCGAACCACGAGTCCTTCTGTTCGGTCATACCGTCACCGTGCCCGCAAGCGGTGGAGATCATCAGGTCGGCGGGCTGAGCCACGGTGATCAAATCTGCTCAGGGCAGTTGGTTTAGGCGAGACCGGCCATGCCATCTAAACCCGGGCACGGTCTGGTGGCGTTGCCGCAGTTGTCGCCGGACGGATCCACCCGGGTCAACGCCGAGGCCAATTCGGCGTCCGGCCCTTCGCCCACATGCAGCTTGGACGAAGCCAACTGATAACTCGAGGTCGCATGTTTCAGTGCGGCTTGGCAACAAGGTCAGGCACAGTACAAGCGACGGGTGCCGTTCTGCTGGGCTTGGGGTCGTTTGACCCTACACACTGAGAGCGGTCGACGACATTGTGTGAGAAGGGGCATCGGTTCCCGCTGCTGCGGTCGCGCGGCGGGAGGTCGTCAGGGAGGCGGCTATGCAGGTCAACCCGCCTGTCACTCCTTGGGCCGAAGACCGGGAGGAGCCCCACTTTCCGATCTATGGGGCGCCGCAGGAGTTCGTTGATGTCGGGAACGAGCACCGGTTGATTCGGGATCTGCGTGGAAGGGCGGGCTTCCGGGATCCCACCCTCATCTTGGCGCATTCGGCCGCGGAGTTCTTCAGAGCGCAGCGCGCAACAACACCGGAGGAGAGGCAGGCAGCGACAGACCTGGGAACCGCGATCGCTGACTTGGCCGTGACCGGGCGCCAGACCTACAGCAAGTTCAAGACCGGGATCAAGATGTGGGCGCTCGAAGGCAAGCTCCGAGAGCGGCTGGATGCACGGCAACTCCCCGCTCGTCCAAGCGATGCCGAGATCGGTTCCGCCATGGACCTGGCATTGGACCGTGCCTACAACGTGGCGTGGGCGCTGCGCGGGTCCGCGGCGCAGCGGGCCGAGCTACGCCCAGGGCTTTGGTGGATCGCGGTCTCAGCAGAAGACGACATGCCGCACCGACCGGTCAACGTTCCGGCGCCGCGGTTCGAGCAGTACGAGGTCCAGGTGAAGACCCCAGCCGCAGGCGGCGAGATCGCTCTGGGGACACGGTTCATCGTCGCCTGTGTGGATGACACGCCAAGCCCGACCAAGCCGTTTAGTGCGCGAGAGGCACCGGACGACCCGGTTCCTATCATCCCAGGCGATCATCGAGTGCTGCTGTTTTTGCACGGCCACAGCTCGGGAGCCGAAGAGGCGGTTGACCTGATACCGCACCTCCTCCAGGAGGGCCTCAGACAAGGCACGAAGTACGCCGTCATCTCGTTCGATCTACCGAACAACGGCTACTCCGAGACGTTTGACCACACCCGCGTCGCGGCGGCGGACGCGACCAGCTTCCCGACCCTAACCCACCTCAACGCTCCCCTTACCACGCCGGTTCTTGACTTCATCGAGGATCTCGTCGTCGCGTTCGTCGATGCGGTGGAGGACACGATGATCGAGAACGGCCTGCCGCGGATCAAGCATCGCGTCGCAGCCGTCATCGGCGGCAGTCTGGGAGGCAACCTCGGCTTGCGTTTGGGCAGGCGGAAGCCGACGCCATCCTGGCTTCGTTCTGTCGTGTCGTGGAGCCCGGCGTCGGTCTGGAAGGCGAAGGTGAGGCACGATCCCGGCCGCGAGGGCTCCAGACACGCGTGGGTCGCGTTCCAAGAACCCGAGGTCGACAGCTCGAGGCGGGACTACTTCTACAGCGCCTACGAAGACACCCACTGGCTGGGTCCAATCAAGATTGCGGGACCACAACCGACGTTTTGGTACGGGACAAGCTTCCCCTACGCGGATCAGTACATCCAGTTCTCCCGCGTGGCGCGTCGAGAGATCTACAACCCGTTCTTCCGACAGTGGCACTGGCGGGTGGCCTGCGAACAGCTCATCTACAGTCACGCCGAGAACGAGGTGTTCGGCGACACCTCGACGCCGGCGCGCTACACCCTGAATACGGTGCGCACGCTTCTTGTCGCGGGCGAAGAAGACGACCATGAGCACGTCCGCATCTACGACGGGACCAAGAAGCTGGGCGAGTTGATGACACAGACGCCTGGACGGCTCTTGCTGCTCCGCGAGACTGGTCATTCGATCCACACCGAGCGGCCACAGTACTTCGCTTCCGAGATCGTGAACTTCCTGCGCGAGGACCGCGCGCCCGGGCTATCGGCCAGCACGGCGACTGCAGTGTCGACCTTGCTGCTCGACGACGACCGAGAGCGCGCTCCCGCCGATTCGACGGCCGCGATGACCGCAGTGTCGTCTCTGCTTCTCGACGGGTCGCCACCCTAACCAGGAGCCGTCGCCGTCCACTCGGTCTCCAGTGCGTTCTCTTAACCGCTTCGAATCGAAAGGAAAGATGTGATGGCGAGGTATGAAGGGGGTGCATCCATTCGCCGTGCGTTGAGCATGCCCAACGGCGGCGCCCAGTTGGATATTCGGCCGGATGGCCTGGATTGGCAGTGGACCACCGTGTCGCCCGAGCGGGCACGCGAGGCCTTGGCATGCGGCCTGTCTGCGATCGCCGGTGGATGGAAGCTCTACGTCTCTCTGCCCGACGATCCGAATTCGAACTCACTCGAGATCGTTGGCCTGACCAACACACCCGGATGATCACTGCGGGGGCACGAACCGCTGCGGTGGATTGACATCCTGGCGAGGCCGACATCTCAGGCCGACCCAGCCACCACCTGCCAGCTGCCGGATCGTAGACCGGAGTAGAGCGGGCCAAGCGTCGGCACGGCCTGATCATCTAGGAGGTGCGCCGATCGGAGGCCGAAGACTGGTGTCGCGTCAAACGCGAGACCATGACCCTCGGGCGGCAAACGCTAACATTCGCCAATCCGGGGACTTTCGGCCCGTGACGTTTGCGATATAGCCGTCTATTGTCCAGTCGCATGTCGGGTGGAAAGATCTGAAGGATCGGTGGGGACGCATGTGGGCCTGGTTACGGCACGCTGTGATCCGCGGCCACCAACGACGTGGCGAGGCGGTGGCCGACGATGAGACTGTTGTTCCTGAGATCGGACCAGTCGAAGGGCCTGTATGGGTGGCCTGGCGCGAAGGAAGCCTGACTCGTGCAAAAGAACTCGAAACGCTGTGCGACTGGCTGAGAATACGGTACCCGCAAAAGAGCGATGAGGTTCTGGCGTCGGCGATTGAGAGCCACCTTACGGCGGCCAGGGAAGCGGCTTGGGTCAAGGATCTGCAGCCGTCCAGACGGTTCAGACGGTTCCGGATATTCCGCAACGGACCCCTTATCGAGCGAGCACGCAGCAATCTCGACGCTGCCGAAGCTCAGCTGCTCAATCTCGCTCCGCCCGACTACATACTCGGTCAAATGCCATCCTTGCTCAGCCACGTGCAGCGTCATCTGCCTCCAGCCGACTCCCGCCGCCAGGAGTTCGAGCGAATCGCTCAAGAGCTAGGGATCAAGGACGCGGACCATCCGTTGCTTCACAACACCAAAGATCTAACCCCCACCAAGGACCAGCAGCTCGAGATCGTCGAGAAAAGGCGCGGCGCGATCGTCAGTATCTTTCGAGGAGCAAGCTCGGCGGGGCTCCGCGAGCACGTACGGCTGCGCAGCTTCCGAAACGTCGTGGTCGTCACGACCGTACTCATGACGGTACTGACAATCGGAGTGGCGCTGACCGGCTATTTCCGTCCCACGTTGATTCCACTGTGCTTCGCCCCTGAGGAATCCGGGATAGCCACGGTCGTCTGCCCGACCGCCCAGTCCGAGCCGTTCGTTCCTCTCGAAGGCGAACCACCGCCCGACGCCGACGCCCCACCGGTAGACATTGACGAAGTCATCGAGGCCACAGCCAGTCCACAGGACCTCATCGTGGTCGAACTCGTCGGGCTCACCGCTGCTGCCATAGCAGCTGCCGCCGCCATCCGCCGGATCAGAGGCTCATCCGAGCGATACGGCCTACCTGTTGCTCTCGCCGCCCTCAAGCTCCCGACCGGCGCAATCACCGCGTTCCTCGGCCTGTTACTCATGCGTGGTCAATTCGTCCCCGGACTCAGCGCATTGGACACGTCAGCGCAGATCCTTGCCTGGGCCCTCGTGTTCGGGTACGCGCAACAGCTATTCACCCGCCTAGTCGATCAGCAGGGCCAGACCGTACTTGACAATGTGAGGGGTGCCGACCGGCCTAAAGACAGCGCAGAGCCTGCGGCGTGATGCCGGTTGAGGATGCGGGAATGTGGGACCTGATCCTCGACGGCGAGGAAGCGACTCACGCACCGTTCGGATCTCTGATACCCGCAGACGCCACTCACATCCGGTGCGTCGCCGTCCAACAGCCAAGAGATCGTTGTGTATAGGTGGTCGCGTGTCCTCGTGCGTTTGCGAAGTGGGTACAGGATCGGAACACAACCACCGCGGCAGCCTGAAGAGGAAGCTTCAGATGTTCCGTCGCATGCTATGACTGGATCGTTGGCAGCAGCGAGGCGAGATGATGTCGAACCACCGCTGGGCAGCATGGGAGCGATCCGCCTGGCGGCCTCGACAACAGCTCGCACGTCTCCGATCGAGTCGGACATCATGGTGCGGGTCGTGGTGCGAAACGCTGTGAACCAGAGCTCTAGGGAACGGCCAGATCGGTCGATAAGAGGACTCCTGCTGCCTGAAATCGACCAGATTCGGTGCGGAGATGTGCGCTACGGATCAAGGGCTTGGGACTCGAATCCCTCCGAGCGCGCCGCCTCCGAACTCCGCAAGGTGGATTTGCAGATCGCTGTGTGGCTCTGTGTTCGTGTCTCTGAAATGTCGTGCCCCGGACCTTGTGAGCACTCAACCTCGATGGCCGCGACGTCTCGCTACGCCGAGGATCTCGCCGTCAGCCAGACCGGCGACTGCCGGCCGGGAGGCCCGCTACCGGTACGCCGTCGACGTAGGTGACGTCCCTCGTGTGAACGCTGGGGACGGTGGCGCCCGGGACGACAACACCGAGGAGGTTGAGGGGATCGGTGGCGTTGACCGTGACCTGCTCGCCGACCGGCGGCAGCTTGCGGACGAATGCGAGCTGCTCCATCGCCTCCGGTAGGGCGTACTGCTCACCGCTGAATCCGCTCACGAAGCGCCCGCCGCGGATCAGGCCACGGTCTTCCAGGCGGCGCAGCGCCCACTGGACATCGCGCCACGGCAGGCGCACGGCTTCGCGGATCGCGAGCTCGCGGATGACGACGCCCCACCGGTTGAGCAGCTGCTCGGCGACTGCTTCGGCCAGCTCGTCGCGGTCCCACGTGTCGCCCAGCGACGCCACTGACGACACCAGTGACCAGCGGCCGGCGGCCGCGGCGGAGGTGCGAGCGGCGCGGCGGAGGGTCGACATCCGGCCGGCGCTGTAGGTGCGCGGGTACGACGGACGCCGGTCGCGGGATACTCGCGCCCGGATCGCACCGAATCCATCGGACATCAAGAGCCCACGCGAGATCCCGTCCCACAAGCCCTGCTCGATGTCCTCGGGCAACCGACCGGTCGCACTCGCCAGCTCGGACGCGAAGCAGGCACCGCGAGTGCCCAGCGCGTCGATGATCTCGGCCGTCGCACCCGCGTCGGGCAGAGCGGCGCCGACCTCGTGCCGAGCCGCCGCGAGCAGCCAGGGTAGATCGGACCGCAGCACGACCGAGATCGGCGTCGCTCTCGACGGTGAGCCCGGCGGTGCATCGGGGTCGCGGTCGCGAGGCGTCAGCCGGAGCCAGGCGATGGCGCCCTCGTGGCAGAGCCGGTCGAGCCAAGCCGCCTCGTATCGGCGCAGCCGCAGGCCGATCAGCTCGGGTTCCCACGCCGAGGCGGCAGCCTCGTAGCCCTGAAGCTGCTCGAGTACGGCGAGCAGCCCCTCCTCGCCGACGAGCTGCGTGCCGGGGGCGAGGTGCTGCCAGCGCAACAGGAACCGCATGAAGTCTTGTGGAGTCGCCGGCGTGACCGCCTTGCGGCGCGATTTGCGAGAGTACGAGTGCATCCGCGTCAGCAGGCGGCGGGCCACCCACTCGACGTCGTCGGCTCCCTCGGAGTAGCGGCCCTGGAAGGCGAAGCCCTCCGCCTGCAACGCCGCCAACCCCGCGACCACCCGCCGCCGCGGCAGGCACGTTGCCTCGGCGAGCGCGTCGACCGTCGTCACGCCGCTGATCTCGAGGTGTCCCCGGATGGCCGCGGCAACCGCGTCGTCGGCGCCATCCAGAGCCTGCTCGGCCATCCGCTGCCGTTCGGTTGTGCACCACAAGACTGCCCCGTCCCGTGAGATCGCCTGCACGCGTCCCCGCTCGACAAGCCGGGCACACAGCTCCTGCCACTCGGTACGGGCGCGAGTCAGGACGAGCGACGCCAACAGGTCATGGAGATCGTCAGCCGTCTCGGGGACGGGCCGGATCTCGTCGTGCACCTGCGCGATCGCCGCCGGGTCGAGCTTGCCGATCGTCGCGAGATCGATCGACAGGCCGCGCCGTAGTGGCACGGAACCGGTGCGCCGGTTCTGCACCTCGTCCTCGTCGTCGAGGAAGGCGTACGGGCGGGCGGTGAGGATCTCGTGGGCGAGGACCGACGGCTCGGTCGTGTCGATGCAGTGCACCGAGATGGCGCCGCTCTCGATGCGTTTCCAGACCTCGATCAGCCCGTCGGCGTCGATCGCCTCGTGCAGGGTGTCGTCGACCGTCTGGCGTACGAGCAGGTGGTTGGGCACGTCGATCGCACCGACGACGTTCTCCTGACATGCCGCGGCATCGGGGAACACCGCGGCCATCAGGTCGTCGGACTCCATCCGCTGGATCGGTGGCGGATTCCGGCGGCCGCCCCGGAAGCGGAGCACGAGCAACGATCGGTTGAGGTTCCACCGCCACCGCGACAGGAACAGCGGCGAGTCGAGGATCGCCTGCTCGAGTGTGTCGCGGATCGTACGGCTGTTGAGATAGCGGACGACCTCGTTGAGCGGGAAGCTGTGGTGCGGGCCGAGCGAGAGGACGACGGCGTCGTCGGTCGCGGCAGCCTGCAGCTCGAAGTTGAACGTACGGCAGAACTTCTTCCGCAGCGCGAAACCCAGACCGCGGTTGATCCGCCCGCCGAGCGGCGAGTGGATGACGAGCTGCATCCCGCCGGTCTCGTCGAAGAACCGCTCGACCACGAGATGCAACTGGGTCGGCATCGTGCCGAGCGCCGCGCGCCCGGCGGCGAGGTAGTCGACGATCATCGTGGCGGCGTCGGCGTTGATGGCAGCGGCCTGGCGCAGCCACGCGCGAGCGCCGTCGGGGTCGCTGGCGGCGAGCTGTTCGTCGACCCGTCGGCGCAGGTCGGACACCTCTTCGGAGAGCTCGTCGGTACGGGCCGGCGCTTCGCCGATCCAGAACGGCAACGTCGGTGGCGTATCACCGGCATCGCGGACCCGGACCACACCGGACTCGATGCGCCGGATCTGCCACGAGTGGGTGCCGAGTGTGAACACATCGCCGGCCATCGACTCGATCGCCCAGTCCTCGTTGACGGTGCCGATGAGCGTGTCGTCAGGCTCGGCGAGCACGCGATACTCACCGGTCTCCGGGATCGCGCCTCCGGAGGTGACCGCCGACAGCCGGGCGCTCTTGCGGGCGCGCACCTCGCCGTTGACGCGGTCGTGGTGGAGGTACGCGCCACGCGTTCCGCGACCGGTCTCGACTCCGTCGCTGACGAGCGCGAGTACGTCGTCGAACTGCTCGCGAGTGAGCTCGTTGTAATGGGCGGCCCGACGTACGAGGGCGTAAAGGTCGTCGGTGCGCCACTCGCAAGCGGCGACCTCGGCGACGAGTTGCTGGGCGACGATGTCGAGCGGGAGGCGAGGCAGGATGATCGTGTCGAGCCGGCCGGCCCGGACAGCGGTCAGCAGCGCCGTGCACTCGACGAGCTCGTCGCGAGTCGTCGGATAGAGCCGCCCCTTCGGGGTGCCGGCCCGGCTGTGGTTGGACCGTCCGACCCGCTGCAGGAACGTGGCGATGCTGCGCGGCGACCCGATCTGGCAGACCAGCTCGACCGGTCCGATGTCGATGCCGAGCTCGAGCGAGGCAGTCGCCACCAGGACCTTGAGATCGCCGGCCCGCAACCGCGACTCGACCCGGTAGCGGCGGTCCCTGGACAGGCTGCCGTGGTGGGCGGCGACGTAGTCCTCACCCACCCGTGAGCCCAGCTCGTGGGCGAGGCGTTCGGCCAGGCGGCGGGTGTTGACGAAGACCAGCGTCGTCTGATGCTGCTCGACGTGGGTGGCGATGCGGTCGAGGATGTCGCCCATCTGCACGGCCGACGCCACGGCCTCCAGGTCACCCTCGGGCAGCTCGAGGGCGAGATCGAGATCGCGCTGGTGACCGACGTCGACGATGTCGGGAAGTGGCCGGTCACCTACGAGCAGTCGGCCCACCCGCTCGACCGGGCGCTGGGTGGCCGACAGCCCGATGCGTACCGGACGCCGTTCGCACAGCGCCTCCAGCCGTTCGAGGGTGAGCGCCAGGTGGGCACCCCGCTTGTCACGAGCGACGGCGTGGATCTCGTCGACGATCACGGTCTCGGCGGTGCGCAATGCCTGGCGGCCGCGTTCGCTGGTGACGAGGAGATAGAGCGACTCGGGTGTCGTCACCACGAAGCTCGGCGGCCGTCGCAGCATCGTCGCCCGCTGCGAGCTGGTGGTGTCGCCGGTACGCACGGCGACGCGGATGTCCGGCGGCGTGAATCCGAGCTCGCGGGCGACCTCGGCGATCTCGACCAGGGGCCGCTCGAGGTTCTCGGCGATGTCGACCGCCAGCGCCTTGAGCGGCGACACATACACCACACGAGCCACATCGGTGACGTCGTCTCCCGCCTCGTACCCCCGATAGAGCGCGTCGATCGAGACGAGGAACCCAGCCAGCGTCTTGCCCGACCCGGTGGGCCCGGCGATCAGCGTGTCGTGACCAGCGGCGATGTGCGGCCAACCCAGCGCCTGCGGCTTGGTCGGCCCGTCCCGAAAGCGCCGGCGGAACCACTCCGCGACGGCGGGATGGAACCCGTCGAGCCCGGCAGCCGCAGGCGACTGACGCTCGGTGCCCGGTGCGAGTGTTGTCACCACTCACCCATTGTGCATTCGGGTTCCAGTCCGTACGAGGCGTCGGACGGACAGCTAGCCCGCCCGCACACTGACCCGAACGAGCAGCTCGGTCCAACGGTCGACGATGCTCGGCATCTCGTAGGCCGCTGCGTCCGCGAGCGCCGCCGCCCCCATCTGCTGCCGCAGGTCCGGCGAGTCCATCAGCTGCTCCAGCGCCGCGGTGAACGCCGCCTGATCGCCGTTGGGTACCAACCGACCGTTCACACCGTCCCGGACCGTCTCGGCCGGCCCGCGGGGACAGTCGTACGCCACCATCGGCAAGCCCACGCTCATCGCCTCGAGCAGCACCATCGGGAAGCCTTCGAACCTCGAGCTCAGCGCATAGATCGAGCTCTGGGAGAAGACGCTCGGGATGTCTCGGCTGTAACCCCGCAGTGCGACGTTCGACCCGACCCCGAGCGCGTCGATCATTCGCTTGAGCTTCGGCTTGGTCGCACCGGTTCCGTAGATGTCGAGGCGCCAGTCCGGGCGGGCGTCGGCGAGTGGCGCGTACGCCTCGATCAGCCGATCGAACGCCTTCTGCGGCACCAATCGCCCCGCGGCGACGACGACCTTGTTGACCAGCGGCGACGGCTGGCTGGCGGCCGGCCACGACAGCGGGTTCGGAATCGCCATGATCTCGGTCGTCGCGTCGCCTATCATCGCGCGGTAGTCGCGCTCGTCAGCGCGGGTGAGCGGGACGAAGGCGTCGAGGGCCTCGATCGTCTGGCGTACGAACTCGCGCGGCTTCGCCGCACCGGTCCGCATCGGGAAGTTCAGGTGGTCCTGGCCTACTTTGGCGGCTCCGGCCGGAGCGAACTGGCCGGCGAATCGGTTCAGCGCCGGAGTCGTCCCAATCACGACGTCGGCGGTCACCTGATGCAGGGTCTCGATCAACGGCTCGTCGCTCGACGCCCAATGCCGCTCGTCGAGCGGAGCGATCGCCGACGGCTCCTGGCGGCCGAAGATGATCTTCCGCGACACCGGCTCGCCGTGTTCGTCGACGCCGCCCTGTTCGAGGTCGCGCCGCTCGCCGTCCGGTCCGTACGGCCGGATGTCCACGACGTGTCGTACGTCGATGCGCGGGTCGATGTCGAACACGGTCTGGTTGCGCGCCCGCAACAGCCCGACGAGCTGAATGTCGAATCGCTCGATCAGATGGTTCGCCAGGTTGATCACGGTGTGCGATATGCCGCCGTGTCCGTCGGCCCGCGGCAACATCACGCATAGCCGCGGCCGTCCACCGGTCGAACGATCGTCTACGTCAGGCATCCGAACCCCCAGTTCCGGTCTCGTTCATCCCGTCGTCGGTCGAGCCCCTGCCACGCGTACACGTGCTCCGTGCCCAGCCGCGGCCTCGTCATGCCAGTCCGGTACGTCCGCCGCGAGGCGTAGTCGACGGTTGCGGGCGTTGCGGGGTTCGTCCGCGTCCGTTCGTTCTGGCCGGGTACACGAATGCTCGAGGAGGGGCGAAAGGAGGCACGATGGCGCGCCAAGGCGGACGTGCGATGAGTGCTGTTCTTCTCCCTCCACCTCGGCCGATCTGTGGCCGCTCCGTCCGACGGCGTCCGCTGCGGTCTCGATGTCCCCTCGGACGGTGACCATCCGGCATGGGTTGCTCGAGGGAGTGCCGCCGGAGATGCTGGCGTGGTGGTACGGGCACGTGCCCGGGACGATGGAGTACGCCGGCGGCGTCTATCCCCGCTATCTGGTGTGGCACCCGCGTGACCACATCAGTTATGAGGTGCTCGGTCGGGCCGACGACGCGGTGGGGAGCGGGACGCGGCTGCGTATCGTCGAGGCGCCGCAGCGCGACGTCGACCGGCTGATCGACCTCCGGGTCACGGTCGTCGAAGTCTCCGAGGTGGGTGCCGTGAACGAGAGCCGGGCCTTGGGCAGCAATGTCGTACGAGTCGAGAACGCGTTCGAGTTCGCGTCGAGCGGCGTTCGATACGTGTCCCGGATGAAGCTCGGCGACGAGACGCTCGCTGGCCGCCTGCTGCTCAACCGGATCGCGACCCAGCGGGTATTTCCGCCGGGCAGGCTGCGGGCGTGGGTTCGACATCATGTCGAGGAGATCGGCAACCTGCCCAACTTCCTGCCGGACCTGTTCGCCGCCGAGACTCACTGCCGCCTGGCCAGGTCAGTTGACCCGGCAGACCGGAGCGCCGGCCCGGATGGCGCGCGGGATCTCGGCGACTTCGTCGACGACGTCGAGCAGGTGCCCGAGCTGTTCCGGTCGGGCGGTCGACCTCAGCTGGACCGAGTAGGTGATGCCGGTCGACGCCCACGTGTCGGTGTCGAATGCGCCGACCGCGTGGACGCGTACGCCGTCGAGCTCGACTCCGAGCGCGGCGGCCTCGCGGTAGATGTCGTTGAGGACGCATCCGGCTGCCGCGAGATGCAGCAGATGTGCGCCAGTGAAGTCGGCCTCCACCGTCACGCCCTCCGACGTCCACTGATGCGGAAATCGCACCGCGTCGCGGTCGGAGGATCTCAACGTCCCGGCCGCCACCACGACTCCGAAGCCCTCGCACACCCGAGTCTCCTCCCCTTGCGCCTTGGCCGCGTCGTCCCATCCCGCAGGCCCGACGAACCCCGTACGGCAAGTCTTGTGCCCGGGCCGCGCGGTGTCATGCACCAACACGGCTCGGCGACGCGTTGACCCTGTTCGCCGCCGCGTTGGCCGGGCTCGCCGGACTCACGCTGGAGGTCATCTGAGCGACCGATCGTTTTGACTCCCGATCAGTTGCGCATCTAGCGAAGCGCTGCACACACGGCGAGCACCTGCATCTGTCGCAGCTGTCTGAACGTGACCGGATCGTCCTTCGGAACGAGCTGCCGGGTGATGGACACCGTGACGGAGCGGCGCCCGTCGAGTGTGGCGGCCGCGAACTGGGTGTAGCCCAAGGTGTTGCCGGTGTGCCCGTACATGGTTCCGCACCGTGTCTTATAGCGGAAGAGGGCCATGCCGGCCTTATTCAGACCCGGTCCGGGCGGTTCGGAGTGGCCTTTGACCAGTCGCAGCTGCTTGGCCTGGAGCCCGCGATCGAACAGTCGGGCGCCCACATAGCCGCGGATGAACCTGTCCAGATCCGCGGGCGTCGACACCACTCCGCCGGAGGCCCACGCAAGCCCGGCGGCGATGACCTCGCTCTCGTCCTCGGGTGGCTCACCCGGCGCGACCGCATACCCATGAATGAACGGCCGGGGCATCTGTGCGCCTCTGGGCAATGAGGTCCGACCCAGGTGCAACGGGTCCGAGACGAGTCGCTTCAAAGCTCTGGCGTACGGGCGGCCGGTCACCTCCTGCACCATTAGGCCGACGGCGATGTTGTCGGAGTTCGAGTACTTGTAGCGCGATCCCGGCTCGAACAGGAGGTCCTTGTTCTTGACGAAGGACAACAACCGGCGTGGCGGCATCGGCACCGTGGGGTTCGCGATGACCCGTTCCCGGAACGCCTGGCTCTTCGAGAAGTCCGGCACGCCGCTGGTGTGACGCAACAGCTGCGCCAGGGTTACGTCCGCCCAGGCATCGGGGAGGTACGGCAGCAGCTCGCCGATCCTGTCGCGCAACGACAGCTTCCCGCGGTCGACCAGCGTGAGCGCGACCGCGCCGCTGAACGCCTTAGCCACACTCGCGATCCGCATGTGGTCGTTCGGCCGGATCTCTCGCCCGGTCTCGACGTCGGCCACCCCGGCAGTGAGGACGCGCCGATGGTCGCCACGGTGAACGACGACGACCATGCCAGGCGGTCCATTCGGAAGGTCGACCAGCGCATCCATGGCGCGCTGCAGCCGAGGCAGTCCCGACGCGTTCGCCGACTGGGACTCCGCACTCGCCGCCGCTTGGCTACCCGGCACGGATGCCACCAGAAGCACCGCGGCCGAAAAGACGGCGACCGCGGCTGCTCGCCGGGACCGATGCGAACTATCCGCTCGAGACATCAACTCACCTCCCAGGCAGCCCACCTGCCGCCCTACCTCACGGTAAGAATCGTCCCGACGGCGCGGGCTCACCCGGCGCGGGTGAGGTTGACCATCGGCACCGCCTCCCTGCCTGATCAGCTGACCGCCCGCTTCACGAGTGCGGCGATCTGCTTCTCGTTGGCGGCGGTCAGCTTCGTCAGCGCGAATGCGGTCGGCCACATGCTGCCCTCGTCGAGCTTCGCGACGTCGTTGAAGCCGAAGGTCGCGTACCTCGCCTTGAACTTCGCAGCGCTCTGGAAGAAACAGAGGACCTTGCCGTCCTTGGCATATGCGGGCATCCCGTACCAGGTTCGCGGCGTGAGTTCCGGTGCGGTTTCCTTGACGATGGCATGGATTCGCTCGGCCAGGACTCGGTCCGAGTCCGGCATCTCGGCGATCTTGGCGAGGATGTCCTTCTCCCCGTCCGCCTTGCTCGCGCGCGAACCGCGGCGGGCGGCGGTCTTCATCTCCTTGGCGTGCTCCTTCATCGCGGCGCGTTCCTCGGCCGTGAAGCCTTCGTACGACTTGCCGGTCCGGGTGGTCCGCTTGGCAGTCTTCTTCTTCGTGTCGTTCATGGCAGGTTTCCCTCCCCTGGCGCGTATGGCTGGCGATGTCATAAGGCTAGGGAGCCCGCCGCGGTGGCGGCTTCTCGATTCCTGATCGGTTGGATGCGACGGCGCCACCCTCTGGACATGCCACATTGTGCGTGATTCAGTGCCAATGGTGATCGTTCGTACCGGCCGGATCCAACGTGGGGTCGGCTGAACGCCCTGTGAGCCAGCCTGCGTCTGGTCCGCCAGGCCGAGAGGAAGTGCCACCCATGGCAGACCCGTACATCAGCTACGTCCCGCTGGACGAGATGGACGAGCGGATGCAGGAGGAGATGCACAGATGCGCGCGTGAGGGAACGCCGCGTCCGGAGAGCTCGGCGGTGCGCGCCCACGCGCCGAACGCGTTCTGGGCCTTCGCCGACTCGTGGAAGTCGATCTTCCACGGCGGCGTCTGTGACCACGCGATCAAGGACCTCTGCCGGGTCTACATCTCGCGTACGGTGAAGTGCGAGTTCTGCGGCAACCAGCGCTCCATGAAGGCTTCTGCCGCCGGCCTCGAGGAGGCGCAATACGACGAGCTGCTGAACTTCGAGTCCTCGGGCCGGTACGACGACCGGCAGAAGGCGGCCCTCGCGTACGCCCAGGCGATCGCTTGGGGCGAGCCGGACCTCGACAAGCTCTGGCAGCGCCTGCGTGAGCACTTCAGTGAGCCCGAACTCGTGGAGCTCGGCTGCTTCATCGGATTGACCTTCGGCCAGCAGAGCTGGATCCGGCTGCTCGGCATCGACCACCACCAGTACATGGCCGGTACCGACGCCTCGATGGCGCCCGGCTTCAGCAACGCCGACGAGCTCGCCGCCAGCAAGGCCCGTGAGGACTACTGGGCGAAGCGATAGCGTCGGTCGACGCTGATCTGACGTGGTCGCGGCGGGGAGAGTGCATGCTCGGAGACGACCTTCCACCTGCTCCAGGCCGCCGGACGCTCACGTGGCGCGCCTTTCTCGACGAGCTGCTCCCGAAGCTCTTTCGCCGCTGTGGTGTCGGCCCGGAGCAGTCCGCTGCCGTCGTCACAGACATCGAGCGGCGGGCTACGGACTATGCCGCCGGTGGTCGCAGCTCCCGTCGCATGTTGCGAGTGCCCTTCCTGGACGACGTCGCCGACTTCGAACCCCGGGAGGCGCCGCTCGGTGTGAAAGCCGACATCGCGGTCGTCGTCCGAAACAGCTTGCTCGAGGACGTCCACTCCCATGGTCCGATCGACGATCCTGAGTTGCTCGACATCACGTACACGGGGACCGGCGCGTTCAATGCGTGGCTGAACAGCAATGCGAACCCGAACGACCACGACCCACCGAAGGGCGTGTTCGCCGCGACCGCAGACTGTGTGCGTGCGAGCGCTGGGCTGCAGGCGCTCGCCCTCGCTGCGGAGAACGGCGGGCGTAGGTCGTTCCGGACCCCGAAGGCGCCGCCGCCCGTCACGCCCTGGACGGCCGATGGTGGAGCAGTCGACGATCCGGTTTGGGCCGACGGCCGGATCGAGCGCTCGGCACTTGCGGCTGTGGATTCGCACCTGGTCGGCATGCTCGACAGCGTCGCTGAAGGCTCGGCGGGGCTGCTGGTCACGAGCTCGCTCTCGCGCTACAGCCGCGACAGCGTGCTACTGGCGCAGATCGTCGAGTTCCTGCTAGCGCACAAGGCCACGATCCTGACGACCAACCTGATGCTGCGGCCAGGAGAGGCCTTCGCGCGTCGACCACCGTTCGTGGCAGCGGACTCTCAGAACACGTTGGTCGGCATAAACGCAGAACGCCTTTCAGGGATTCACGCCAAGGTGCTCAACCAAGTCATCGCCGAGCTCGGCCCGTCGACATGAGCCTAGGAGTTCGGCTGGTTCGGTGGGGGCTCGTGCGGCAGGCTGGCGACTCGCTCGCGATAGTCGGGTAGGTGGAGCTGGGCGAGCGTGTCGAGCGCCATCCCGGTCATTCGAGCCAGCCGTACGAGGTTGGCTTCGTCTTGATCGTCGAAGTCTCCCTCGAGCCGATCAGAGGCCTGGATGAACCCATAGTTGACGTTGTCCGGGCCGATGAGCGGAACGGCCAGCCAGCCTCGCATCGGAGGATGCTTGTCGGCCTGGCCACCGAAGTTCCGCCACTCGGGGTGGGCACGTAGTTCGGCGTCGGTGAGCCGGATCGGATGCTTGACCTGATGAGCGAGGGCGTGAATGCCGAATCCGCGGGCTGAGGATCGATAGTCCGCCCATGCCGCGTACTTCTCCGACAGCGAGAAGAACTTCCGCGCGTGCGCCCATCCGTCACCGATGAGCTGAGTAGCCGCCGCCTGATGTGCCCGGGCAAGCACCCTGGCGAGCTCTACCGTCTCGGCGAGTACGGGATCGACCTCCTGCAGGAAGCCGGCGAGCTCGGGCGGGACGTCCTGACTCGGCGGCGTGCTCGCGTTGTGGTACGTGTTCAGGAAGTGCTCGCCGGTCATGTCGACCCTCCTACCGGTGGCTCAGCTCTACCCAGATTGAACCCTCAGGGCGCCTGAGCCGCCAGCGCTGTTTGGATCCGACCTGGTGGGTACAGGTCCCCACGTCCGATCAGTGAGTCGGAAGGGAAGGACCCATGGGTATTGGCAGTGGTATCGCCCTCTTCGTGGTCGGAGCCATCGTGACCTGGGCGATCAACATCAACTTGCCGTACGTCGCGGACTATGCGCTTGGCGTGATCTTGATGGTGGCCGGCGCGGTCTGGTTCGTCGTCGCCTTGATCATGCACCTTCAGCGTCGTCGGGACCACGTGACCGAGCACTATCACGGCCACGAGCACCCGTACGACCAGCCGCATCGCTGAGGACCCGCCGCTGTCGACAAGGGCCAGCGATCGTCACGCTAGCTCGTCGGGTCCGCCGGCGTCGCATCGAGCCGGGTCACCAGCCGGAATCGCTCGAGGACGACCTGGGTCGCATCGGTGACCGCGAAGGTCGGGTCGCCTAGTGCCGCCCGCATGTCGTCGCTGTGCCAGAAGGACTCGTGATCTCGGCGCCAGTCCTCGACGGTAGTGTGGCCCTCGCCTTCGGCGACAGCGTGATCGAGGTCGACGTCGGCGATCGGCACGATCCGTACCCCCGTCGTCTCGATGATCGCGACGGGGTGATCGGACGAATCGACGACGACCGACCGCTCCCCTTCGCGCGGCAGCGGCTCGCGTTCGACTTCGTACTCCGCGACAAGGCCGGTCGTGCTGGTCTTGCGGCCGTCGAGGATCGCCTCGACGAGCGTGTCACGCAGCGGTCCCGGGAAGGCGAACAACGCCTTCGGCAGACCGGCGAGGCCATGGGGATCGGCATCCGAGGACACGGCCGGATCGTAGCTCGCGCAGCGCCTCGCCCTGTGACAGGGTGGGCATGGAGGAGCGGCGTGGCAGACACCACCGACACGGGTAGCCTCGCGGAGCTGCGGTCATCGGCCCGGGGCTGGCACGGGGTGCAGATCGCCGTCCTCGGTTTCATCGGACTGTGCGGCGTACTCAAAGGCAGCGACGCCGGCCTGCCGCGGTGGCTGGAGGTCCTGGCCGGCCTCCTGATGCTGGGCGCGCTGGCTGTCGCGTGTATCGCGACCGTCCTCGTGGCGTTCGCCGCCTGGCCGGTGTACGCGAGCGCGCCGCGGCCCGACGACCCGGTCGAGGTCCGGCGTACGGTCGGGCGGCTCCGACTCGGCATCGGGCTCACCTTCGTCGCCGTCGTGATGACAGCGCTGGCGACCATCTCCCAGTGGTGGCCGACCGAGGCCGAGGCTGCGACGTCGGCGGCACTCGTGGAGGTCACGACGGCTGACGGCGATGTGTGCGGCGAGCTCCAGCAGATCGACACCTCGGGCATCACCCTCACCGCGGACGGGAGCGACATCGCGATCGAGTTCGACCAGGTGGTCTCGCTGCAATCGGTGGACGCCTGCTGAGCTTCGCCAGGTGCGATAGAGGGGATAGCGCTCCCCGTCCTTCGCTGCCACGATCGCACCACCGGCCGTAGGAGGAGCCATGACCGTTCACCAGATCCGGATCGACCGGACCAAGACCCTGTTGGAGGAGCCGAACACGGGCCACAACCGGTGGCATCCCGACGTTCCGCCGGTCGTGCGGTGCGAGGTCGGCGACGAAGTCGTCATGGACACTCGCGACGCGTTCGACGGGCAGATGGGTCCGGACGCGACGCTGGAGACGGTGGGTGCTCCCAATCTCGACGTGGTGCATCCGCTCACGGGACCGATCTACGTCGAGGGCGCCGAGCCGGGCGATCTGCTCGAGGTGGAGATTCTCGAGGTCGAGCCGGACAGCTACGGCTACACCGTGCAGGTGCCGGGATTCGGATTCCTCCGTGACGTCTTCCCCGAACCCTTCAAGGTCAACTGGGACATCGCCAACGGGTGGGCGACATCCGCGGATCTGCCTGGCGTACGGATTCCGGGCTCGCCGTTCATGGGCACGATCGGACTCACACCGGGACACGATCTGCTGGCCCGGACGACGGCGCGCGAGCAGGCGCTGCTCGATCGCGGCGGCATGGTCCTGCCGCCGTCGCCGGCATCCGCCGTACCCAGCGACGCTCGTCTCGCGGCGGAAGGGCTGCGGACGATCCCGCCTCGGGAGCAGGCGGGCAACGTCGACATCAAGCAGCTCGGCGCCGGCACGACGCTGCTGATCCCGGTGGATACGCCGGGTGGCTTGTTCTCCGCCGGCGACGCCCACTTCGCCCAAGGCGACTGCGAGACCTGTGGCACGGCGATCGAGATGCGGGCGACGCTGCGGGTCCGATTCGGAGTCCGCAAGGGCGAGGCGGCCGAGAAGGGCATCAGCGATCTACGGTTCACGCGCTCCGACTACTACCTGCCGCCGGAGTACGCGGCGCCGCGCCGGTTCTACGCTACGACCGGCATCTCGGTCACCCGCGAGGGCGAGAATCGCGCCGAGGACGCCACCCTTGCGGCCCGAAACGCGCTGCTCAACATGATCGATCACCTCGGCGAACGCGGCTGGACCCGCCAACAGGCGTACGCGCTGTGCAGCGTCGCCGTCGACCTCAAGATCAGCCAGCTCGTCGACGTCCCGAACATGCTGGTCTCGGCGTTCCTCCCCGAGGACATCTTCGTGGGCTGAGCCCGCCGCACGCGGGACCTTTGGCCCCGTCATGACCATCGGACCAACGCGTAGCCTATGGAGTCCCATGAAGGAGCCCCGTCTCGGCGTCGTCGCCCGATCCCGCAAGGAGAACGAGTGGCGGCTGCCGATCCACCCCCAGCACTTCGAGCGAATCGACGAGGACCTTCGGGGTCACCTCCATGTCGAGCGGGGGTACGGAGAGCGCTTCGGCATCTCCGACGAGCGGCTGAGACTGTACGTCGCGGGCTTGCACGACCGGGAGTGGCTCCTCGCCGAATCCGACATCGTCGTGCTGCCCAAGCTCCAAGCGCAGGATCTCGCCGAGATCGGCGTCGGCCGGACCGCGTGGGGCTGGCCGCACTGCGTACAGGACGAGCAGCTGACCCAGGTCGCGATCGATCGCCGCCAGACGCTGATCGCCTTCGAGGCCATGAACTATTGGACCTCGGACGGCAGCTTCGGTCTCCACGTCTTCCATCAGAACAACGAGATGGCCGGCTACTGCTCGGTGCTGCACACCCTCGAGCTCGTCGGATCGACCGGGGTCTACGGGCGACGGATGTCGGCCGTCGTGATCGGGTTCGGCGCGACCGCCAGAGGAGCCGTCACGGCGCTCGTCTCGCATGGCGTCCACGACGTCTGCGTACTCACGTCACGCCCGATCCAGGCGGTCAGTGCGCCCATCCATGCCGCGCGCATCCGGCGGCTCGTACGCGACGGATCAGCCGACGGCGAGCTGTCCGTGGTGACTGACGCCGGCCGAGTCCCGGTCGCGGGGTTCCTCATTCAGCACGACATCGTCGTCAATTGCACGCTGCAAGACCCCAATGCGCCGATGATGTTCGTCTCCGAGAAGGACCTTGGGACGTTTCGCCCGGGGAGCCTGATTATCGACGTGTCCTGCGACGAGGGCATGGGCTTCGACTGGGCCCGACCCACCTCGTTCAAGCAACCGACGTTCGTGGTCGGCGACAACGTCGTCTACTACGCGGTCGATCACAGCCCCTCCTACTTGTGGAACTCCGCGACGTGGGTGAACAGCGAGGCGCTGCTTCCGTTCGTGCGCCGGGTGCTCGGCGGCGCCGAGACGTGGGACACCGACAAGACGCTTCGTCGGGCGATCGAGATCCGTGACGGGGTCATCCAGAATCCGGCGATCTTGACCTTCCAGGACCGGTCGCCCGACTATCCGCACCCGAAGGTGTAGCGCCGGCGGATCGATGCGGCCAGAGTGGGCCGTTGGAGGACGCCAGCAGCCGACCGAGAGGAGCGACCATGGCGGACACGACCTACGTGATCGTGGGTGCCAGCCTGGCCGGAGCCAAGGCCGCGCAGACCCTTCGCCGAGATGGCTTCGACGGTCCCTTGGTGCTGATCGGCGACGAGGGCGAGCCGCCGTACGCGCGGCCGCCGTTGTCGAAGGAGTATCTGATGGGCGAGACGCCGCGCGAGCGGATCTACGTTCATCCACCGGCGTGGTATGCAGACCACGATGTCGACCTGCGCTTGGACACGGAGGTCACGAGCATCGATCCCGCGGCCCACGAGGTCACGCTCGCCGATGGCTCCCGGATCGGTTATGCCAAGCTGTTGCTGACGACCGGGTCGAACCCGCGACGACTGCCGATTCCCGGCGCCGACCTCGACCAGGTCCACTACCTGCGCCGAGTCGGCGACAGCGATCGGATTCGGGACATGTTCGCGGCCACCTCTCGATTGGCGGTCATCGGCGGCGGCTGGATCGGCTTGGAGACCGCGGCCGCCGCCCGCGCCGCCGGAGTCGAGGTGGTCGTTCTGGAGGCGGCGGACCTGCCGCTGCTGGTGGCGCTCGGGCCCGAAGTCGCCGAGGTGTTCGCCAAGCTGCACCGCGATCATGGCGTCGACCTGCGGGTCGGGGTCCAGGTTGCCGAGATCACCAGCCACGAAGGCAAGGTGAGCGGGGTACGGCTCGCCGACGGCACTCACATCGAGGCGGAAGCCGTCATGATCGGGGTCGGCATCACGCCGAACATCGGCCTCGCCCAGGACGCCGGACTCGATGTCGACAACGGCATCCGGGTCGACGCCAGCCTCCAGTCGTCCGATCCCGACATCTACGCCGCCGGCGACGTCGCCAACGCCTACCACCCCCTGCTCGGTCGGCACATCCGGGTCGAGCATTGGGCCAACGCGCGATATCAGCCGGTGACCGCCGCCAAGGCGATGCTCGGAGCGGACGTCGTCTACGACCGCGTGCCGTACTTCTACACCGACCAGTACGAGCTCCGGATGGACTACTTCGGCCACTTCGAGCCCGGCGACTACGACGAGGTCGTCTTCCGCGGAGACGTCGGGGCTCGCGAGTTCGCCGTCTTCTGGCTTGCCGGTGACCGGCTGCTCGCGGGCATGCACATCAACCTCTGGGATCTGACCCGCAAGATCAGGGACCTCGTGCAGTCCGCGCCCACCGTCGACAAGCGCAAGCTCGCCGACCCGCAGGTGCCGCTCGAGGAGGCCGTCGTCACCTGAGGCCAGCGGGAAGATCGGGCGGGACGGGTGACCCGTCCTGTTCAGGACGAATGGCTCTGTATGTCATTCATGTCGGCACTGCATTGTGGGGTCGACTGTTGCTGAACGAGGACGAGGGGGACGTTCGTCTGTCGTGATTGAAGCAAGCGTTCCGAGCGAGACGTCGCACGATACTGATCCGGACAGCACGCGGCGGCGCCCACTCCAAATGCTGCAGCAGGCCGTTCAGTCCACGCCCCTGCCGAGCACTCCGACGGTGCAGCTGCGCAGCGTGGAGCGGGGCCTGTGACCTCGTCGAACGTGACCTTCGGGCCGGCGTCGCGCACGATTCGGGCCTTCCGGAGGCGGCGGTGCGAATTCGCGTCACCTGGCGCGAACGATGGCTGGGTTCCTCGGACGCCTCTGTCTAGCGCTGACAGCACCGCCGGAGGTCTCAGATCTCGAGTCGGGACTCTTCGAGGTCGAGCTCGCGCAGGATGCGATTCATGACCTCGTTCGAAAGGTCGCCGTCGCTTCGCATCCGGATGAGCGCGTCGCGCTGGGCGGCGAGCACGAGTTGCATCATCTGCTGGTAGGCGAGTGAGCGGTCCTCGTACCCGTCGTCCTCGATCTTGCCGGCGCGGGCGGCGAATCGGCGTTTGCGGTACTCATAGAGGCCGCGCATCCGCTCGACCGTCTCGTCGCGCGTCCACTCCTCGCCGGCGAGGGCGTCGAGCTGCTCGATGGCCGCCTTGGTGGCCCGCAGCCGGGCGCGTACCTCCTCGTCCGCGTCGGCGCCGCCGTCGTCGATGCCCAGGCGGCGGATCAGCGCCGGCAACGACAGGCCTTGTACGACAAGCGTGAAGAAGATGACCGCGAAGGTCAGGAAGATGATGAGGTCCCGCTGCGGGAAGGCGTCGCCGGCGTCGGTCGTCAGTGGCAGGGCCAGGGCGACGGCGAGCGAGACCGCGCCGCGCATGCCGCTCCAGGCCATCACGAGGCGCCATCGGGCGCCGATCCGGCGCTCTCGCTGTGCGGGCCGCCGGTCGATCGCTCGGATCAGGTACGGCATGGTGAAGAACCAGAGGAGCCGGGTTCCCACGACGGCCCCGGTGACCGCCAGGGCGTAGCCGGCGAGCGTGCCCGCCGAGTATCCCGACAGGCCGTCGAGGGCGGCCCGAAGCTGCAGGCCGATCAACACGAACAGGATCGCGTTGACGATGAAGTCCAGGATGTTCCAGACGAAGTAGCCCTGCAGTCGGACCCGCGCGGGAAGGATCCGCGCGGCCATGACGCCCATGTAGATGCCGGCGGTGACGGTCGCCAAGACCCCAGAGGCGCCGATGGCGTCCGCGGGGACGAACGCCGCGTAGCAGGTGAGCAAGGAGATCGTGATGCTCACCTCGGTGTCGGCCATCCGCTTGCGGATCTCCGCGACGATCACGCCGACGGCCAGGCCGATGGCGACCCCTCCGATCGCCCCGAGGACGAATCGCAGGCTGGCCTCCGCGAGCGAGAAGCTTCCGGCCACGACAGCGGCGACCGCGACCCGATAGGCCACCAGGGCCGTCGCGTCGTTGAACAACCCCTCACCCTCGATGCTGCTGACCATTCGTCTCGGCGCATCGAGCCGGCGCATGATCGTGGCCGCCGCCAGCGGGTCCGTCGGCGAGACGATCGCCCCGAGGACGAACGCCACCTGCCAGTCCATCCCTGGGATGAGGGTGTGCGCGGCCCAGGCGACGGTGGTCATCGTCGCCAGTACGAGGCCGATCGTGCTGAAGGTCAGGGGCCGAATGCTGGCCCGGAGATCGTTGAAGTTCGCGTAGATCGACGCGGCATAGAGCAGCGGCGGCAAGAAGATGACCAGAACCACCTCGGGGTCGAGGTGGACCTCGGGCAGGCCGGGGATGAAGCCGAACACGGCTCCACCGACGACGAGCACGATCGGGTACGGAATGGAGATGAATCTCGCAAGAGCGCTCAGGCCCGCGACGGCCACCAGCAGCCCGGCGATCAAGAGCTCGGCTTCGCCCACCCCCTAAGTCTGCCGACTCCCCGATGTGGACGTCCGCAACCGGCACGAGGCCGTTGGCGGAAGCCTCCGGCTGGCTGACTGAACCTCCAGCCGGAGCTTCCACCTGGTCATATCGGCGTCGGATCGCGAACGTTACAGACCGCGCTTGTACTACTACTGTCGGTAATCAAGTCGACGGTCGATCACTTCACGATGCGATAGAGAAGATGCGTCGCGGCCGCGGTGTCGACGACGCTGATCCGTTCGAGTTGGAGGTGCTCGCCGAGGTGATCGACGAGCCGGTCGCCGCCGCCGAACAGGACGGGCACCAGATGGATCCCGACCTGGTCGACCAGGCCCGCCCGCAGGAACTGGCTCGCGACGTTCGGTCCGCCCATCACGTAGATGTCCTTGTCGCCGGCGAACTCCCTCGCCTGACGCAGGGCGCTCTCGATCCCGTCTGTCACGAACGTGTAGACGCCGTTCTCGGGGACGTCGTCGGGCGCCTGGTGCGTCACGATGACCAGCGGCACCCGGGAGGATCCGGTCGGCCCGTTGGCGCCCCACCAGCGCAGCGAGTCGTCGTACGTCCGTCGCCCACCGACGAGCGCGCCGGCCGCACCCACGGCATCCTCGAGGAGCTCCCGGCCGGTCGCGTCGGCGTCGCCCAGCGCCCAGTCGTGCAGCCGTTCGCCGCCCTTGCCGAGTGGCTCATCCGGAGTGGCGCCGGTCGCCTTGACGTAGCCGTCCAGCGACATGCTCACGTCGAAGATCACGTTGCCCATAGGACTCCCTTCGGTGCGTCACGCTCGTGCAGACTGACCGACAGCCTGACGGACGCCAGTGGCAGAGTTCTGTCAGTCCGGTGAAACTCCCCATCTGGTCAGGAAGGGGGCACGATCCGCATGCTGACCGTCGATCTGCTCGGACCGCTCCGCGTCGCCGTCGACGACCGACCGGTCGAGCTGTCGGCGGGACGGCTGCGGGCGCTGCTGGCCGTGCTGGCGATGTCGGCGGGCCGTACGGTCCCCACCGACCGACTCGCGTCCGCGGTCTGGGGTACCGAGCCCGGCGGCGATCCACGGACCAACGTCCGTACGAACGTCAAGCGATTGCGCCGCGCACTCGGATCCGCCGAAGAGGCGCTGGTCGTCGCCCGGCCGGGCGGCTACCTGCTGGCGGCTGAGCCGGACGACGTCGACGCGCTCCGCTTCGGCCGACTGCTCGACGAGGCCGCGGCGGCCACGGATCGGGCGACCGAGCGGTCCCGGTTGGCCGCCGCACTCGCACTGTGGCGCGGCACGCCGTTCGACGGGATCCGATCGGACTGGCTCGGGCAGTTCGTGGCTCCGGCGCTGCGGGAGCGATATCTGACCGGGCTCGAGCGGCGGGTCGACCTGGACCTCGCGAGCGGGTCACCGAACGACGCGTCGGACCCGGCCGAGCTGACCGTCCTCGCGGAGCGCCATCCGTTGCGCGAGTCCCTGTGGGTGCGACTGCTCCGGGTCCTCGAAGCGGCGGGTCGCCCGGCTGAGGCGCTGGAGCGATACGAGACGATCCGGCGTCGGCTCGCTGAGGAGCTCGGCACCGATCCCAGTGCGGAGCTGCAGCAGGTTCACGCCGATCTGCTCGGCGGCGGCGCTCCCCCTGTCGATCGCGCGGCCCCGCGGCAGTTGCCGGCCGCCGTCGACGGCTTCGCCGGTCGAGCGGCCACGCTGGCGGCGCTGGACGACCTGGTAGGTCGGCCCGACGACACGAGGTCGCCATCGTCGCGGATCGCGGTGATCGCCGGCACAGCCGGCATCGGCAAGACCACCCTCGCCGTGCACTGGGCGCAGCAGATCGCCGGACGATATCCGGACGGGCAGCTCTACATCGATCTACGCGGCTACGACCCGTCCGGGGAGGCTCTGCCGCCGGACGCGGCGATCCGGGAGTTCCTCGACGCGTTGCAGGTGCCGCCGCACCATATCCCGGACGGTCCGGCTGCCCAGGCCGGGCTCTATCGCAGCCTGCTCGCCGGGCGGCGCATGCTGGTGCTGCTCGACAACGCGCGCGATGCCGACCAGGTCGCTCCGCTGCTGCCCGGAGCACCCCGCTGTCTCGTGGTGACCACCAGCCGGGACCATCTCGCCAAGCTGGTCATGACCTATGGCGCGCGTCCGTTCACCCTCGACCTGCTGTCGCCGGACGAGGCGAGGCGGTTGCTCGCCAGCCGACTCGGCGAGGGCCGGATCGCCGCCGAGCCGGGCGCGACCGACGAGATCGTTCGCCGCTGTGCCGGGCTTCCGCTGGCACTCGCGATCGTCGCCGCCCGCGCCGCCATCCATCCGGCGCATACGCTCAGCGCTCTCGCCGACGAGCTCGGGGATGCCCTCGGCGCGTTGGATCAGGCCGCCGACGTATGCGCGATCTTCTCGTGGTCCTACGGGACGCTCGACGAAGCGGCGGCGCGGGTGTTCCGGCTGGTCGCCGGAGCGCATCCATGTCCCGACTGCTCGACGAGCGCCGCCGCCAGCCTCGCCGGCATCCCGGTTTCGGGAGGACGGGCGTCGCTGGCCGATCTGACCAGCGCCAATCTGCTCACCGAGCACGCTCCCGGTCGCTACTCCTGCCACGACCTTCTGCGCGCATACGCTGCCGAGCTCTGCGAGGCCGAAGACGCCGACCGGGACGCGGCTCGGCGGCGCCTCGTCGACCACTACGTCCACACCGCACGCGCCGCAGCCCTGCAGCTCGACGGGGATGACGGGGCCGTCGCTCTCGACCCGGCCCAGTCGGGCGTATCCGTCGACGGCTTCACCGGACCGGAGGAGTCGATGGCCTGGTTCACGGCAGAGCGATCGGTTCTGCGGGCGGCCTTGGATCTCGCTGTCGATCTGGGCCAGGACCGAGACGTCGGCCACCTGGCGAGATCGCTGTCGTTCTTCCTGCATCGGCGTGGTCGCTGGCACGAGCGGGTGGAGATCCAGGAGGCTGCCGTGGCAGCCGCCCGCCGGTTGGGCGATCCGGCTGCCGAGACCCGAGCGCTCCACAACCTGGGCTGGGCGCTGGCCGACTTGGAACGCTTCGACGCCGCCCACCGCAGCCTCGACGCCGCCTTGGAGCGATCCCAGGACGACCCCTCCGGCCAGGCCTGGACGCACTACTACCGAGACATCATCTTCGCCATCCAAGGTCGGGAGGCCGACGCGCTCGACGCGGCCCGCCGGGCTTATGACCTCTTCGAGCAACAGGGCGACCAGGTCGGTCAGGCCATCGTGCTGACCGATCTCGGCTGGCACCACGGTCGCCTTGGTGACCACGACCTCGCCTTGGAGATGTGCGAGCAGGCGCTGGTGCTCCACCAGAAGCTCGGCAACCGGGGACATGAGGCCCATGCCTGGTCCTGCCTCGCCGAGATCCACGTCCAGGTGGGCGAGCCGGACGAGGCGGTCGGCTGCTATCGACAGGCGTCCGAACTGTTCCGGGAGATCGGCGACCTCTACGCCGAAGCCAGCATCCTGGCTCACCTCGGCGCTTCCTACCATCTCGCCGGCGACTCCACCGCCGCCGACGAGCACTGGCGCCGAGCCCACGTCGTACTCAGCGACCTCGACCCGTCCACGATCGACCAGATCCACACTCAGCTGCTGGCGATGGACCGATCCGCCGCCGAGGCCTTCCGCCAGCGGCGCTGATCTCCCGACGCGGCCGGGCGGGCTACTCGACGCGAGCGCGGTGGTCCGTGGCGAGGCTGTGGAGTTCGCACGGCTGACGAGGCGCCCGGGGACACAGCACCCAGAGATCGGAAGACGTCACCTGATAGAGGCGGTAGGGCGACGGCGCGGTGACGTCTGCCGGTGCGAAGCGGCTGACCCCACGGGCCTCAGACCCGGGATAGATCTCGAGGGCGCGGTCGATGTCGTCGCCTTCCAGTTCGCGGGCGGTGCCCACCGCGTAGACGGCACGGCCGTGGTACGGCTCGACGGTCGAGTCGAAGACGACGAGGCTCACCTGCGGGCGTACGGCGATGTTGCGCGAGTGCTGGGCGTCCAGATCGGACATCCAGTAGAACTCCCGCTCTCCCGCGGCGGCGAAGAAGACGGGCGAGGTCCACGGGCTGCCGTCGGCGTTGACCGTGCCCAGGGTCAGGTATCGGTTCACGTCGAGGAGGTCGCGTACGTGTTGGCCGAGGTCGAGAGTCATGGCGGGGCTCCTTCACAGTCGGAGGATCACCGTACGTGAGGACCTGAGACCAACGAGCTCAGCGCTTGGCGGGCAGCGACCTCGCGTAGGAGGCGCCGCGGGCCACCCACTGCTCGAGCTGGTCCGGCGCGTCCACTGCCGCCGCGGTGATCCGCAGCCATCCGCGCATCTCTCGTCCGCGCATCACCATGGGCTCCACGTCCTCGCGGACCAGGTCGTCTGCCTCCGCCGGATCGACCCGTACGAGCAGTCCGCCCTGTCCGCTCGCGGCCACGGCCATGTTGCCGTTGACGAGGAACGCCAGTCCGCCGAACATCTTCTGCTCGGTCACGCCCTCGCCACCGCCGACAAGCTCTCGGATCCGGTCAGCCAACACCTCGTCGTACGCCATGCTCGAAATTATCCGCAGCGCACTGACAATCGCAGTCGCGCAGGGCGTCACTGCCGCTTGAAGACGCCGGTCAGTCCGGCGATGAGCAGAGCCGCCAGTGCCCAGCCGGCGATCGTGTAACCGGCGCTCCACCAGGCGATGTCGCCCATCGGGACGAAGTTGTCACGCTCACCCAGGTCAACGCCGGGGATCAGGACATCGGCGGTGTAGCGACCGGGGTCGAACTCGACATCGGGACCGACGCCCTGCGCTCGGACGATGTCGCCGTCCTGCTCGGCTCGATCGAACCACCACCAGCCGAAGGTGAAGAGCAACACGATCGGGACGAGGATGCGCCAGGGCCGATAGCCATAACCGAGGGTGACCCGAAGCAGCAGGCTCCAGACGAACCGAATCGGCCACAGCAGTCGGTCGTACCAGCTGTTGACGGCGAGCCGACGACGCCATTGCGCGCTGATCAGCACGGTACGCGCGCCGTGTCCGTCACCCTCCCGGCGCAGGACGGCGGCGTACTGCTCGTAGGTCTGCGGAGTGAAGCCGTTGCCGTCGCGGCGAAGCCACCGGAGACGCTGCCGGACGCTGACCCGTGGCTCGGCCGCGATGGTGTCGTAGGTGAACCCGGGCAACCGGATCAGGTTCGGCCCCGGCCAGGTCGCTCGCGAGTCGTACCACGCACCGGTGCTGGCGAGGGTGAGGTTCACCTGGCCGTCCAGCTGCCTCGGTCGGAAGTAGATCGCCTCGGTCACGTCGGCTCGTTCGAGGTCGAGCGCGACGGCCGAGGACGCGTCGAACGAACCGTCGGTGCAGTCGAGGTAGCCGCCGATCCGGGCGCCGGTGAGGCTCACCGCTCCCGACGCGGTGAAGCCGTCCCGCAAGCTGACGTCGCCGTCGACGTGGAGGCGGCCGGCCTCGATCGCGGTGTCGCCGATGGTGTGGAAGGTCGCGGCGGCGCAGTCGAGCTGGCCGGTGATGTGGGCGTCGGACAGGATCACCGCTCCCTCGGCGGTGAACTGCTCGTTGCAGAAGACGTCGCCCTTCACGGTCAGGTGGCTGGCGTCGAGGGCGTCGCCGTCTCGGTTGACGAAAGTACCGCCCGAGCAGATGAGATGACTGCCGATCTCGGCACTGTGAAGCCGGACCGCGCCGTAGGCGTCGAACCCGTTGTTGCAGAACATGGTGCCGTCGACGGTGACGTTGTCGGCGGCGAGTGCCGCGCCGCCCGGGTTGTTGAAAGTGCCCCCGCCGCAGCTGAGGAGGCCGCCGACCTTCGCGCCGAGGAGATGGACCGCGCCGTTCGCCATGAACCCGTTCGTGCAGACGATGCTGCCCTCGACGGTGAGGTTGTCGGCGGCGAGTGCCTGGCCGCCCGGGTTGTTGAAAGTGCCGCCACGGCAGTTGAGCTGGCCGCCGATGTGGGCGCCGAGGAGCCGGACGGCGCCGTTCGCCGTGAACCCCTTGTTGCAGGACATCCCGCCGTCCACGGTCAGACCGTCGGCGAGGATCGCGGGCCGGTCCTTGCCGGTGAAGGTACTGCCACCGCAGTTGAGCTGGCCGCCGATGTGCGCCCCGGCCAGGATGACCTGGGCGGTCGACATGAAACCGCGGTCGAGTGCCAGGTCACCCCGCGTCTGGAGGTTATGGGCATCCAGTCCGGGGGTCAGGCAACCGGAGAGGTCGATCGTGCTGGCCACGGTGTCGCGCAGGACGACGTACTGCTCGATGCGGCAGTCCTCGAGGCGTAGTGGACGGGTGAGCGTGGCCGCGCCCAGATCCAGCTGTCCGACGATGCGGGCGCCGCGCAGCCAGAGCGGACGGAAGGTCCATGCGTCGTGGGTGGTGGGCAGCGTGAGGAGCTCGGCCAGCAGCGAAGCCTCGATGTCCCGGTCCGGCCCCCAGTCGTCGACCTGCGCGGCGGGCGCCTCGACCACAGGGGTCGGCCGGAGGTCAACGAGGACGCCACTGGACAGGCGATCCCGCATCGGGGCCGAGAGGGGCTCGAGCATCATGGTTCCAGGACCTGTGGCGGACGAGGTACGGTCGCCGGCTAACTGGCGGCTGCCCGGATGAGTGCGGTCCGGATCCGGAGTTCGCGCTCGGGATCGTGGGGGAACAGGTCGACCTCGTCGAGGAGGAACTTCACGAGCCGCTGGATGAGCAGCTCACGTTCGGCGGTGACGGCCTCGTCGACGATCTTGCGGATCGCGTCGTGGTCGGACTCGAGAGCCTTGTCGACGACCTCGCGGAGTTCAGCCTTGGTAGCCATGTCGAACCAATCTCCTGTCACTAGTTCGTTCGCCCGCGGGATGATGCCGTCGACGATGCCGCGGATCTTCTCCTCGTACGGGCACTCCTCGCCGAAGCTCTCGGTCCACAGCTCGCCACCCTTGACGCGGCCACCGCGAAGTCGGCCCGGCGGCTCGGGGAAGTTGCCGTCGATGCCCATGCGGTGCCATGCGATGCCTTGTGTCCCTGGCTTGGACGAGGGGCAGCGCTCGAGTGGAATGTCATGCTTTTGATGGATCCAGACGGCGAGCTTGGCGATCGCCTCGATCTGGGCGTCGGTCCAGGTTCGACGGAGACCGGCGTCGTCCCATGACTCGACCGAGATCGTGTCGGGATTGCCCTCGAGGTTTGCCGATGCCCGGATGTTCGTGCTGACGTACTGCTCGACCCCGCCGTCCTCGCGGATGTAGAAGTGCGCGACCGCGTTGCCCGGCGTGTTGAAGAGCTCGAACAGGCTGTCGTTCGACGAGACGGCGGTGTGCAGGCACAGGCGCCTGGGATGCGGCATGGCGGCGGCTACCGAGCCACCGGGTTTGTATCGGTCGACTGGCTTGCGGATCGCCTCGGGGTACCACGCCATCGCAAGCCTCCTACGCGGTGTGGCCGCCGCGATCGGAGCCCTGGCCGTCAATGCTGCGCCGGTCCATTCGGCAGGATTGATCGGCGAGTCAGTTGCGAGGTAGTGCCGATGGTCCCGAATCCGTCTCGCGGAATCGAGGGCGAGTAGGGCTCGCTAGGCCGGATCGTCGGAGACGATCACGTATCCGTTTCCGTGCTCCTCGAGGATGATCCGCTTGTGCTCGTCCGACGTGCTCCCGTCGGACCCGACGTAGGTGATGTCGTAGACCACGCTGGTCGGGCTCTCCGCTGTCACGTTGCTGACCTCGACGTTCGCGATGGTGCTCCAGAAGTCCTCGTAGCTGCTCTTGCCCTGGGACTTCAGACCTCCGCCGATCATCGTCCATCCGGCGTCGGTGTCCTCCGGCATCAGCGCGTAGTAGTCCTCGACGAACGCCGCTGGATCGCCGTCGGCCGGTGGCTCGGCGGAGTCGTCCGGTGTCGGCTGGCTGTCGGGCGGCTGCGAATTGTCGTCGGGCCGCGGGTCGGGGGACTGGCCGGCGTCGGCCGCCGGCTGGCTCGGTCCGGGCTGTTCCGGAGCGGCAGTGTCCTCGCCGCCGCCGCGCAGGAGATACCAGCCTCCGACGGTGAGGGCCAGCACCAGGAGCAGGCCCAGCAGGATCGGGGTCAGGCGCCGCCCGGTCCGCCCGCCGTACGTGCTCGCCGGGGGCGGCGCGGGCGGAGGTACCGGCGGTGCGACCCGCGTCTGCGCCGGCGGTGGCATCGGCGCGATCCGGGTCCGGTCCGGCGGGCTCCCGAGCTGGGTCGCCGCCTCGGACATCGTCGGGCGGGCCCGGGGATCCTTGGCCAGCATCTCGCCGAGCACCGCCATGAGTGGACCGGCGTGTTCCGGGCGCGGGACCGGCTCGTGGACGATCCGGGTCAGCAACTGGACGGGGTTGCCCCGAGTGCCGTACGGCGGTTGCCCCTCGACCGCGGCGTAGACCGAGGCGCCGAGCGCCCACACGTCGGACGCCGGTGACGGATCCTCGCCGGAGGCCAGTTCGGGAGCGAAGTAGGCCGGCGTGCCGGTCATCATCCCGGTCTGGGTCAACGTGGCGTCGAGCTCCGCACGGGCGATGCCGAAGTCGCTGATCTTGGCGTGGTCACCGTCGCCCACCAAGATGTTGCCGGGCTTGACGTCGCGATGGACGATGCTGAGCTTGTGGGCGGCGGTGAGGGCCTCGGCGACCTGGGCGGCGATGGCTCCGGCCCGGGCCGGCGACATCGGCCCGTCCTCGCGGATCATCTCGTCCAGCGTGCGGGAGGGGAAGTACTCCATGACCAGCCACGGAGCGTCGTCGTGGTCCACGATGTCGTAGACCGACACCGCGTTGCGATGGTTCATCGCGGCTGCCGATCGCGCCTCGCGCATCGCTCGCGCCGCACCGGCCGCATTGTCGCCGGGCAGTGAACCCATTCGCTTCACAGCGACGTCGCGGCCCAGCGTCTGGTCGGTGCCCAACCACACCGTTCCCATGCCACCGCGACCGACGGGCCGCCGGAGCAGGTAGCGACCGCCGATCAGCTCCGCTGACATGCCTCACCCTTCGTGGTCGTGCGTGTCCCACCGCAGCCTAGGCAGAGGGCGACTGAATCGCACACGTGTGAGTGTGACTGTGCCCTAGACCCACTCGGGTAAAACGATCGCGGCGGTGGCGTCGTCGTGCAGCTTCGTACGCGGCCACCGCGACCCGTCCGGGTCCTCCTGCTCGGCGCGTCGTACCCGGCGAAGCCACTGCTTCGGCCCACCCGCGGCAAGCTCCTCGATCGCGTACTCCCAGCTCAGCAGGTCGAACCGATCCACCGGGCGGCTCGCGCCGTCGGAGAGCAGGGCGACGATGTGGGCTTCCTCGTGGTGGAGGGCGCCGGTGATCGCGTGATCGGCGACGTCCGGATCGGCGCCTGCGACCCAGAAGCCGCCCTGCCGGTTGCGGTGCTCGCTCAGAATCTGGCCGTACGTCTTGACGGCGACGTCGTGGGTACGGCCGGGTCGCCCCGCCACGGCGAGCAGCGGACGAAACTGCTCGGCCAGCATCGCCTCGCGATTGTCGGTGATCGCCTGGGTCCCGGCGTTGCCCCTGGCCACCAGGACCGAGTCGGCGAGGACGAGGTATTCGAGCCGGTCCTCGCGTTCGCGCAGGATGACGACGCTGCTGGACGGCGCGCTGTCGTGGGAGAGATCGCAGCTGTGCCGGTGCAGGGCCGCGACCTGGGTGATGGCCGACCGGAGTGCGTCGGACAGGGTGGCGGCGCCGTCGGCCGCGGCCTCGAGGCACCGCACGCCGAGTTGTCGAGCGAACCAGACCACGCTGTGTGAGCAACCGCCAGGTGCTCCGAAGGGCTGTCCCGCACCGTCGAGCAGGACGGCGACGTTGGAGGTGGCGGCGAAGAAGTCCTCGTTGTCGAGGTCGGGCTGGGCTGGGTTGGTGGCGAAGGAGACGAACATGTCAATGCTCCGCAACATTCGTCATCCCACGCAGCCTAGACCGCTCGGGCGCTCTTACATCACCGTCCGGTCCGCTGCGGCGCGAGGTGTCGTTCTGACGGGCTTCCGAGGCCCGGTCAAACGCCCGCAAACCCGACTGGTGGTCGTCGAGCAGCCCGGCTAGCGCTCGGCGAACCACCGTCGCAGCGCGATGGTGTAGGCCGGGCTGAACGCGGCGATCGGGACGTCCCGCGACGAGGCGTCGGCGACCGGCGCCGGGAAGTGGCCGCAGTCGGGGATCGTGACGACGGTCAGTTGCTGGTTGCCGGAGGTCTGGGTCGCCCGCCGCCACACCTGCTCGCTGGCCGCCGCCGGCACGCACTCCTCGTCGGCGCCGTAGATCAGCAGGATCGGGCAGGTCAGCTTCTCGAACGCCGGCTCTGGGTCGTAGTCCATGTCGGGCCAGGCGTCGTCGGGCGCCGGCAGCTCGCGGTCCAGGTACGTCAGGTCGAACCAGGGCTGGTCGACGGCCGATCTCAGCAGTGCGGTCGCCGCCGTACGGTCGCCGCCACCGCGAAGGATCGCCTCGAACGCCAGCCGGAGCTCGCGTGCCTGCGCCCGGTCCGACGCGTCGAAGCCGGCCCGCCGGAGCAACTCGTCAGTGTGAAAGCGCATCTGCTCGGCCGGGCTCACGCCGGAGCAGCCGAGCGTGGCGAGGAACGCCACCGATGGATCGCGCGACGCGGCCGACGACGCGGACCAGGCACCCTGGCTGTAGCCGAACAGACCGACCGGCGCGTCGATCGTGGTCTGGAGGAGCTCGACGGCCGCCAACGCGTCGTCGGCCTGCACGTCGAGCGGGGTGTCCTCCCCCGCCTTACGTCCAGGGCGCCGGTCGAACGAGAGCACGGCGAAGCCCATCGGCGTCAGTGTGATCGCCAGGTGCTCGAAGAGCGGCTGCTCCCGCTGCGGCAGGCTCGCGCCATGCAATGCGACGATGCCGCCCCGCGTTTCGACGCCCGGATCCGGTAGCCGGAGCAGGGCGGGCCGCCCCAAGGGCGTTGGCTCCACGTCCCGCGACTGCACTTGTCCATCTTCACTCGTCGGGCCGCGATCCGCAGTCGATCGGATTCACCCTCGCCAGGTGAACCGTGCTCCGTGGACCGCGTGTGACTGTGTCGCCGTGGAGCGTGCTCCGGAATCGACGCGCTCCCAAGCCAGCCTGACCGGGCAAGAGGAGCGTGGGAGATGAGCCGGACGTTCAAGGGAACGATCGACGTCGACATCCGCGACTCGACGCCGGATTGGACTCCGTACGTGCAGCCGGTGGCGCCCGACGGGGCTCCGAACGT
>Ga0209382_10001456_pt1 | contig 37165 bp, 37 predicted proteins | sample SoiMetdeltSBSDD5_FD_187599 | JGI IMG/M metagenome (GOLD analysis project Ga0209382, IMG submission 187599) | Bulk soil microbial communities from a Populus tree surrounding site in Tennessee, USA - Soil MetaG P. deltoides SBSDD5 (SPAdes) (version 2) | ecosystem: Environmental > Terrestrial >... | reverse complement strand
GAGCTCGACAACGTCGAGGTCGTCTACCACCATGTGGCCACGGCGGTGCAGGGAGTCTCGCTGCGCGTGCCCGAGCGAGCCATCGTCGCGCTGCTCGGGACGAACGGCGCGGGCAAGACCACCACGCTGCGCGCGATCTCGGGATTCCTCGGCGGCGACGATGCGCGCGTGGCGTCCGGCCGAATCACGTTTCGCGGTGAAGACATCACGGGCCGCCGGCCCCACGAGGTGGCGCGTCGCGGCCTCGTGCTCGTTCCCGAGCGCGACAAGGTCTTCGAGACGCTGACGGTCCAGGAGAACCTCTCGGCGCTGGTGCCCGGCCCGCGCGCGCTCGTCACGCGAGCTCAGGTGTTCGACTACTTCCCGGCCCTGGCCGAGCGCCGCCGCCAGCTCGCCGGCTATCTGTCGGGCGGGGAGCGGCAGATGCTGGCGCTCGCGTCCGCGCTTCTCTGTCAGCCATCGCTGCTGCTCGTCGACGAGCTCTCGCTCGGCCTGGGGCCCGTGATCGTCGAAACGCTGATGACGCTCGTGCGGCGTTTACGCGACGAGCTCGGCCTGACCGTGCTGCTCGTCGAGCAGAACGCCGCCGCCGCGCTCGCCATCGCCGATGCCGGCTACGTGATCGAGCAGGGTCGTATCGTCTACGACGGGTCTGTCGAGCGGCTGCTCGCGCACGAGGACATCCGCGAGTTCTATCTCGGTGTCGGTCACCGCGCGGACCGCAAGCGCTACACCGACGTCAAGCAGTATCGGAGGCGGCGGCGGTGGTTCTGAGCGTGGAAGACCTGACGCTCGAGTTCGAGGGCTTGCGTGCGCTGTCCAACGTGAGTTTTGCCGTTCCCGACGGCGCGCTCACGGCCCTCGTGGGACCGAACGGCGCGGGGAAGACCTCGCTGCTGAACTGCATGGGTGGTTTCTACACGCCGACGCGCGGTCGCGTCACCTTCGGCGGCGCGGCGCTGTCGGGGCTGCCGCCGCATAGGGTGGCGGCGGCCGGTGTGGCACGCATCTTTCAGTTCGTCGAGCTGTTTCGCCACATGACGGTGCTCGATAACATCCTGCTGGGGCGTCACCGTCACATGCGGGCGGGCGTGTTGGCCGGCAGCCTGTTCTGGGGGGTCTCGCGGCGTGAGGAGACGCGCGAGCGGCGACGCGCGGAGGAGGTCATCGAGTTCCTCGAGCTCGAGCGCTACCGCAAGGAGCCGATCAGCGCGCTGCCGTTCGGCATCCAGAAGCTCGTCGGAGTCGGCCGCGCGCTTGCCATGGAGCCGCGGCTGCTCCTGCTCGACGAGCCCTCCACGGGAATGAACCGGGAGGAGAAGGAGAACCTCGCGCGCTTTCTGCTGCGCATCAAGCACGAGCTGCGCACCACGATGCTATGGATCGAGCACGACATGGAGCTGGTCGGAGATCTTGCCGAGACTATCGTCGTGCTGGACTTCGGGCAGAAGATCGCGGAAGGTCCTCCCCAGACGGTGTTGCGCGATCCGCGCGTGGCCGAGGCCTACCTCGGCCGCGCCCGGAACGCCGAGAAAGGAGCGCGGTCGTGACGCAGGCATTGCCGAAGCTCCCCACGTCGGTCGTGGGCAGCCACGGGCTGCCGGGCTGGGTGTGGCTCGCGCGCGAGGCGATGGAGGCCGGGCGCCTCGGCGTCATCGACCTGCGCGAGCTGATGGAAGACGCCACGCAGGCGGCGCTGCTGGACATGGAGCGCGCCGGCGTGGACGTGCTCTCCACCGGCGAGATGATGCGCGTGCGCTTCATCATCGGCTTCTACGAGTTCATTCACGGCATCAAGACGCTGCCGGCGGCCCGCCAGCTCGGCCAGCCGCTCTGGGACACGAACACGCCGTTCGAGGTGACCGAGAAGATCTCGGCGCCGCGCGGCCTGGGCATCGTGGAGGAGTTCAAGCTCGCGCGCGAGCTCACCGGCAAGCGGCTGAAAGCGACCGTGCCCGGTCCTTACACGCTGCTGGTGCCGCTGAAGCTCGGCGCCGCCTATCGCGACAAGGACACGCTGCTCGCCGACCTCGTGAAGATCGTCAACGCCGAGTGCAAGGCCCTCGTGGCCATCGGCGCGGACTTCATCCAGATCGACGAGCCGCATCACGGGATGTACCACGGCTCCGCCCACGACGTGTCCAAAGGCATCAACCGGGTGATCGAGGGCGTGGACGCGAAGATCGCCGTGCACGTGTGCTTCGGCAACCTCTACGGTCGGCCGTTCAGCCCGGTGCGTGACTACACCAACGTGTTCGCCACGCTGCACGAGCTGGAGGCGTCGCAGATCGTGCTCGAGTTCGCCAACCGCGGCCTCGACGACGCCGCGCGCTGGAAGGATTTTCCGCGCGACAAGGAGCTCGGCGCGGGCGTCATCGACGTGAAGGCCTTCAAGGCCGAGTCGCCGCTGGACGTCGCCGAGCGCATCCGCGCGCTCCTGCGCCACGTCGCCCCCGACAAGCTGTGGCTCAACCCCGACTGCGGCTTCTGGGAGACGCCGCGCTGGGTGGCGAAGCAGAAGCTGCACGCGCTCGTCGAGGGCGCGCGGCTGGTACGGAAAGAGCTCGTCTAGCCCTTGTGCGCCGCCGCCGCCCGCTTGCGGATCTCGTCCATCGAGAGATCTTCCTTGTGGGTCGCGACGTGCCAGACGTGGCCGTACGGATCCACCACGCTGCCCGAGCGATCGCCGTAGAACTGATCCTCCACCGGGCGGAGCGCCTTGGCGCCGGCGCTGACGGCGCGGCTCACCACGGTATCCACGTCGTCGACGTACAGATGGAGCATCACCGGCGTGCCGCCAATCGCGCGCGGGCTGCGGAAGTCCATCTCGGGATGCTCGTCGGCGAGCATGATCCGCGAGTCGCCGAACTGCAGCTCGGCGTGCCCGATACGTCCATCCGGCTGGGCCATGCGCATGACTTCGCTGGCGCCGAACGCCTTCTTGTAGAACTCGATCGCGTCCGAGGCCCCTTTGATGCTCAGGTACGGCGTGATCGCGTGGTACCCCTCGGGAATCGGCTTGACCTTGCCTGCCATGCTTTCACCTCCGCGCGGCGTGTGCCTCTCACAGCGTAGACGACCCCGCAAGCACAGCGCTCACGGCGTCTCGATCGGCGTCACGACGACCTCGCGGCGCTCGGCGCCGCGGACGATCGTGACCCTCAGCGGCTCGCCGATCGGCGCGGCGACGAGCAGGCGGTGCACGTCATCGACGCTTTCGACCGGTCGCTCGCCGATGGCCACGACGAGATCGCCGGGCGTGAGCCCGGCGTGCGCGGAGGGGGTGCTGGGCTCGACGCTCACGATCTCGATCGCACGCGTGTTCGCCAGCGCGAGCGCGCGTGAGAGCCGGCGATCGAGGGGCCGCGACTGACCACCGAAGCCGAGATACGCGCGCGACACGCGGCCGCGCGCCAGCAGCTGCGGCACCACCCACGTCGCCGTGTCGATAGGCACGGCGAAGCTGATGCCCTGTGCCATCGCGAACACCGCGGAGTTGATGCCCACCACGCGGCCGCGCGAGTCGACGAGGGGTCCGCCCGAGTTGCCCGGATTCAGTGCCACGTCGGTCTGGATGATGTTGTCGATGAGGCGTCCCGTCGTGCTGCGCAGCGAGCGGCCGAGCGCGCTGACGACGCCGGCCGAGACCGTCGACTCGAAGCCGAACGGGTTGCCGATCGCGATCACCAGCTGACCCGCGCGCAGCCGCGCGGACTGGCCGAAGCGGGCGGCGCGCAGCGCCGGCGCATCCACGCGGATCAGCGCGAGGTCTGTCGCGGGGTCGTCGCCAGTGAGCGTGGCGCTGAAGCGGCGCCCGTCGGTCAGTGAGACCTCGAGGTCGCCGGCGCCGTGGACGACGTGGCTGTTGGTCAGCACGTAGCCGTCCGAGGCGATGATGACGCCGGAGCCCGCCCCGGCGCCGCCGCGCCGCCCGCTGCGCGCGTTCGTGCGCACGCTCACCACCGAGGGACCCACGGCCTCCACGACCGAGACGACGGCCTCGGAGTACGCGTCCAGCAGGTGGAGGTCGCTGCGCGTGGGATCCGGCGCACCGCCGGTCTGCTCCAGGTCGATATCGGATGCGAGGTTGATGGTATCCACACCGGTTCGATGCGCGCGCCCGGGCGACGGGTTCAGGCGAGCGCGCGCCGTACCTCGCCGAGCCGCGCGAAGGAGCCGAGCACCTTGGCGTGGTCGGTGGTCAGATGTCGGACGATGACGTCGGTAAAGCCCATCGCGCCCAGCTCACGGAAGCGCTCGCTGACGTGCGCCACGGTCCCGGCCACGAGGGCCTTGGGATCGAAGCCGCGATAGCCCTTGGCTACGGCGGCGTCGAGCGTCGCCCTGGCTTCCGTCTCCGACTCGCCGACGTAGACGTCGCGGCGGATCGCGATCGCGCTCGGCGTGCGGCCGTGGGTCTTGCAGCGCTCGCGGTAGTAGGCGAGCTTGTCGCGCGCGACGTCGAAGGTCAGGCCGGGAGAGCCGAGCCACGCGTCGCCCAGACGCGCGGCTCGGTCGATGGCCGGCGGTGCCGTCGCGCCGATCCAGATCTCGACGGGTTCGGCGGGCTTCAGCGCGACGCGCGCGGAGTCGAACGAGAAGATGCCCGAGGCGGTCACCGTCTCGCCGACGAAGAGGCGGCGCAGCGCCGCCAGCGACTCTTCGAACGCGGGCACGCGGCTCTTGAGCGAGGCGCCCATCGCGCGGAACTGCGCGTCGTCTTCGCCGAGCCCGCACTGGAAGATGAAGCGACCGCGCATGAGCGCCGCCAGCGTGCCGACCTGCTCGGCGATCAGCACCGGATTCCAGAGCGGCAGCAGGAACAGACAGCCGGCGGGCTTGTCGCTCCACTCCGCCAGCAGGCGCCCGAGCATCGGCACGTTCTGGTAGTACTTGCCGGGCGTCGCGTGATGGTCACCGACGAAGAGCGAGTCGAGGTCGGCCTTTCGCGCCGCCGCCGCGCGCTCGATCATCCAGCGCGCGCCCTGGCGCGGGTCCTCCACGGTGTGAGCGCTCGTCAGCGAGACACCGACCCTCATGGGTGCCGAACCTCCAGCTCGGTGCCGAGCGCCTCGTTGAATCGGTTGGTGAAGTTCGCCGCTGCGATGCTGAGCGTCAGCTGCACGAGCTGCGCAGGCGTGAGCTGCTTCTTCAGCTGCTCGACGAGTGCGGGATCCACTTGCACGCGCGTCGTCATCTGCTCGGCGTAGCGGATCACGAGCCGCTCGAGTTCGTCGAACATCGGGCTCGACTCGTACTGCGGCAGCGCGTCGAACTTTTCCTTCGGCACGCCGGCTCTCTGACCGAGAGCCGTGTTGTGCGCGACTCAGTAGTCGCAGCGATTGAGCTGCGAGGTCTTCACGTACGCGAGCTGTCGCAGCTTGAGATCCAGCGGTCCCTCGCGCGTGGTGCGATACCACGCCTGAAACGCCGGGACGGTCGGCGAGTGGTGTGCCATCAGCTTCGTGATGTTGAGCACGCGGCCGGTCGCCTTCTTGTTGTCTTCGTAGAGTCCCGCCAGCTCCGACGGCGGATCCTCGACGTACGGCAGTCGCGCGGTCATCGATGGCCTCCTAGTCCTGCTCGCACTACGGCAGCATCTCCAGCAGCGGTTTCAGGTTGCCGGGATCGGGGACGAAGCGCGGGCCGCGGGCGCGGTAGAGCTCGACGATCTTGTCGTTGAACGGCGTCTTCACGCCGAGCCGCCGACCTTCCCCGACGACGAAGCCGTTGAGGTGATCGATCTCGGTGCGCCGCCCGCGCATCACGTCCTGCAGCATCGAAGGGCGTCCGCCCGCGCGCGACACGGCGTCGCGGCCCAGGTCGGCCTCGACCTCGTCCAGCCCGCGACCCTCTGCGGCATCGACGTAGCGCTGCGCCTCGATGCCCATCGGCGGCTCGACCTCAAAGCCGTTGGCGCGGCCCACGCGGATGACCTCGGCGCCGAGGTGCACCGCGATGCGGCGCGGGCCCGGCTCGACGCGGCACTCGGCGGTGCCGAGGCCGCTGAGGCCGGCGAGCGGGTTCAGCATGCAGTTGACGGCGAGCTTGGACCAGCGCTCGCCCCACAGGGTTGTCGTGACTTTCGCGCCGGCGACGGCGTTGAGCAGCTCGGCGATGCGCCGCGCGCGCTCGGTGTCGCGCCCGTCGTGCTCGCCGATCTTGAAGCCGAGCCGTCCCGAGTCCGTGCGCATGGCCACGCCCGGCTCGTACATGCCCGCGCCGATCGTGATCACGCAGCCAAGCGTCCGATGCGCGCCGGCCACGGTCGCCACGCGGTGGTCGTTGATCCCGTTCTGAAAGTCCACGACGAGGCCGTCGTCTTTCAGATATTGCACACCCAGCCGCGTTGCCCACTCCGTGTCGTAGGACTTCACGGCGATGAAGAGCAGATCGAAGGGCTCGGCGATCGACTGCGCCTCGTGCAGGTGCAGCGCCTTGACGGCAATCGTGTGATCGCCGCACGTGCCCGTCAGACGCAACCCGCGCCGGCGCATCGCCTCCACGTGCTCGGGCCACTGGTCGATCAGCGTCACGTCGTGCCCTGCCTTCGTGAGCATCCCGCCCACTACACAGCCGATCGCGCCCGCGCCGACGATGCCGAGCCTGGTATTCATGGTCCGCTAGGGTACACTCGATCGCTGGTGTCCGTGATCCAGCTCGACCACATCGCCATCGCGGCGCGGCGCATCGCCGACGCGCCCCCGTATCTGATGAGCGTGCTCGGCGGCGCGCCCTTTTTCGGAATGTCCGCCGACGTCTTCCGCTTCGGGCAGTGGGAGTTCGAGGGCGGCGGACGCATCGAGGTCCTCGAGCCACGCGGCGACGACGGCTTCCTGCACCGCTTTCTCGACGCGCGCGGGCCCGGCGTCCATCACGTCACCTTCAAGGTGCCGAGCTTGGAAGAGGCGCGCGAGCGCGCGACGGCGCTCGGCTATGGCGTGGTGGGTTACGACGCGCGCGTGCCGCGCTGGAAAGAATTGTTCCTGCATCCCAAGGAAGCGCTCGGCATCGTCGTGCAGATCGTCGAGTCACCGGACGAGCCGCCCCGCGGGCACTGGCGAAAGCCGCCGCCCATGCCGACGGACGTGCCGCCGCCGGTGCGCCTGCTCGGCCTGCGGCTGCGCGCGCAGTCTGCCGAGCGTGCGCACCGGCAGTGGGCCGCGCTGCTCGGCGGAGAGGCGTCGATCGACGGAGGCGCGCACGTCTACCGCTGGCCCGGCTCGCCGCTGCGCATCGCCGTCGACGTCGACGACACCGCGGATGAAGGTCCGAGCGCGATCGAGATCGTCGCGGCGCGCGCGGTGGACGCCCTCGGCGCGCCGGCGCCCGGCCTCGGCACGACGTTCGTGCTCGCGCGCCCCCGTCTGGATGGACGCCGATGACCGAAGACATCGACGCTCGTGTGCGCGCCTCGCTCGACGGCCTCGGCGTCGCCTACGAGGTGATGCGGATCGATCCCGACTTCGCCGACACCGCACAGTTCTGCGAGAAGTACGGCGTGCCGCTCGACCGCTCGGCCAACACCATCGTCGTCGCGAGCAAGAAAGAGCCCAAGCTGTACTGCGCGTGCGTGGTGCTGGCCACCACGCGGCTCGACGTCAACCACGCGGTCAAGCGGCTGATGGGTGCCTCGCGCGTGTCGTTCGCGACGGCGGACGAGACGAAGGCGCTCACCGGAATGATGATCGGCGGCGTGACCGTCTTCGCGCTGCCGCCCGACGTGCCCCTCTACGTGGACGACCGGCTGATGCCGCTCGACTGGGTGATCCTCGGCGGCGGCAGCCGCTCGACCAAGATCCGCACCTCACCCGAAGTCTTCCGTCGCATGCTGAACACGACGATCGTCCCGGGCCTGGCCACCGCGGCCAATGCCTGATCTGCGCCAATCCACCGCGGCCGATGCCTGAGCTGCCGGAAGTCGAAGCCGCGCGCCGGGTCGCCGAGCGCGTCGCCCGCGGGCGTCGGATCGTGGACGTGTGGTGCGCGGACGACCCGATCGTGTTCGAGCGCATTCCGACGGCGCGCTGGCGCCGCGCGCTGCGCGGCCGTCGCGTCGTCGCGGTCAAGCGCCACGGCAAGCACCTCTGGTTCGAGCTCGACCGCCGGCCGTGGCCCTGTATGCACTTCGGAATGACAGGGGGCTTTCACACGCCGGGCCGCGGCACGCTGCGGCTGGTCGCCCACGGACGCAAGGGACCCGGTCTCGACTGGCCGCCGCGCTTCGCCAAGCTGATCGTGAAGTTCGACGACGGCGGAGAGCTGGCGTTCGCCGACGCGCGACGGCTGGGCCGCGCGCGCCTGCGCATCGATCCCGCGGCCGAGCCACCGATCAGCCTGCTCGGCTTCGACGCGTGGCGCGGGCTGCCGCCGCTGGCGTCGTTCAGGCGCCTGGTGACCGCGCGCTCGTCGCCGATGAAGGCGTTGCTGCTCGATCAGTCGTTCGCGGCGGGTGTCGGCAACTGGATCGCCGACGAGGTGCTCTATCAGGCGCGCATCGATCCGCGTCGCCGCGCCGGCACGCTCGACGCCGACGAGATCCGCCGGCTACGGACGGCGCTCGCTCGCGTCATCGCGGTGTCGGTACGCGCGCGCAACGACAGCGATCGCTACCCGAGGACCTGGCTCTTCCACGACCGCTGGGGCCGAAACCCCAAGGCGTACACGGCGCGCGGCGAGAAGATCCGCCACGACACGATCGGCGGCCGCACGACGGCCTGGGTGCCGTCGGTGCAGCGGTGAGGCAGCAGTGAAAATCCGCGAGCGCTCGATCATCGATCGTCCGACGGCGACCGTCTGGCCGTATCTGGTCCGCGCGGAGCACTTCGCGAAATGGAACACGAAGATCGATTCGATCGATGCGACCGGTGAGTTCCGGCTGGGGCAGCCGTTCACGACGCACTATCGGTGGAACAACAAGTCGATCCAGTGCGTCACGGTGCCGACCCAGCTTCAGCCGGGCCGCCTGCTCGAGCTGCGCCACTCGAATCTGACTGGTCCGGGTATCTCGCACGAGATGGAGATTTCGGAGCGCATCACGCTCCGCGAGGCGGGCGGCCACAGCCTCGTCACGAAAGTCGTGACGCTCCGAAACCACGGCATCCCGTGGTTCTTCCTCCCGATCGTGTGGTTCGTCGCCAACTTCGGCGCGCGCGTGGGGCCGGATCCGCTGAAGGTGCTCTGCGAGAGTCAGCGCTAGCCGAGCGGCGCGACTTCTACCTGAGCGTCGAACGCCGCCTGGCCGGCGGAGAATCCGAGCGCGTCCACGGCGGCGTCCGGGATGACGGCGTCGCCGGACGTCAGCGTGTTGAGCTCGGCCCAGCCGTCGCGCATCCACACCGTGCCCGGCGGGATCTTCGCGGTCACGTGCGCGCGGCAGCGCATCTCGCCACGCTCGTTGCGCATGACGATGGCGGCGCCGTCGGTGACGCCGCGCGCGGCGGCGTTCGCGGGTGAGATCCACAGCACCGGTTCGGGATCCGCCTTGGCCAGGCTCGGCAACGCCTGGCCGTGATCGTAGAAGCCGTGGAAGGCGGTGAGCGTCCGTCCCTGACGCAGCGTCAGCGGGTAGGCCGACACCGCCGGCGGCTCGAACACCGGCAATCCCGGCAAGCCTAGCGCGACGGCTCGCTCGGAGAAAAGCTCGAGCTTGCCCGACGGCGTCGGGAACGTGAGATCGGGGTGGCCGACGTGTGAGACGTCCATCCCGCGCATGCCGCCGTCGGCGGCCAGCGCGTTCACCGTCGCGTGGCCGGTCGCGGGCACGTCGAGCATCGCGTCGATGAGCCCCACCTCGTCCGCCCACGGGAAGAAGTCGTCGAGACCCAACCGCTCGGCGAGCGCGCGCAGCACCCACGGCATCGAGCGCGTCTCGCCGGGCGCCGGAAGGATCTGCGGCATGAGATAGACGTGCGTGTTCGTCGCCTTGCAGCCGAGCTCTTCCAGCCACGACGTCGACGGCAGCAGGACATCGGCGAAGCGCCGCGCGGTGTCGTTCTCGAAGAGATCGTAGGAGACGACGAGGTCCTGCCGCGCGAGCCCCTCCGCCACGCGGTTGGCGTCCGCGAACGACGAGAGCATGTCGGTGCCGAACAGCAGCAGCACGCGGACGCGACCGCTCACGAGCGCGTCGGTGATGCGCGCCATCTGGTTGGGCACGTCGTCACCGGGCGGACGGCGGTCGAGCGCGACGATGTTGCCGAGCACCTGGCCGCGCAGGCTGGCGCCGTGGCGGGGTCCGAGCCCGCCACCCGCGATGCCGACCTGGCCAGTGACCGCCGGCAGGCACGCGATCGCGCGCGCGGCGTGCCAGCCGTTGGACGCCTTGTGCATTGACGAGCCGCCCACGACGATCATCGCGGGGCGCGTGCGCGCGTAGCGTCGCGCGAGATCGACGATGCGCTCGGCCGTGATCCCGGTGATCGCGGCTGCCCAGTCGGGCGTGTGCGATTTCAGATGCGCGGCGAGCTGCTCGAACCCGACCGTGTGCCGGGCGACGAACTCGGAATCGACGGCGCCGTCGGCGACGATCACGTGCAGCATCGCCAGCGCCAGCGCCGCATCGGTGCCGGGCCGGATCAGCAGGGTCTCGTCGGACTGAGACGAGGCTTCCGTCTCCCGCACGTCGATGGTGACGAGCCGCGCGCCCCGGCGACGCGCCGCCGCGATGTGTCGCGCCGTGTTCGGCTGGCTGGTCAAGTTCGCGCCCCACAGCACGATCAGATTGGCGTGGGCGCCCATGTCCTCCTTGGTGTTCGGCTCGAGCAGGCCGGTGAGCCCGAGCCCGAATCCGCCGAGCGCCCAGCAGATGATCGCGGGACTCCACCACTGGCAGCCGTAGAGGTTCGAAAAGCGGCGAAGCAGGTGCGAGTGGATTCGCGTCCCGTAGTTGTTCGCGAAGATCCCGTGTCCTGACCACGTGGCGACGGCCTCACGACCGGCGGTGCGCATGCGCGCGACGATGAGGTCGAGCGCTTCGTCCCAGCTGGCCCGGCGCCACGGCCCACCGCGCGTCGCCCGCACCAGCGGGTGCCGCAGTCGCCGCGGATTGTCGAGAATCTCGGGCGCTGCCTGACCGCGCACGCAGAGGAACCCGCGGCTGTCGGGATTGTCCGGATCGCCGCTGACGCGAGACACGCGGCCGTCCTCCACCTCGACGAGCATCCCGCAGAGGGTGGGGTGGCAGTTCATCGGGCACATGGTGCGGATCACTCGGCGCACGGCGCCCATGATATCTCGCCGGCCGGCATCTCGGCGCTCGCGCGCAGTCTCTCGGGGCGCTGTAAAGCATCCCGACGCTCGCGCCACCGGTGTTGGGTGGCACATGCCGTGCAGCACAATTCGAACGTGCGGAGCGCATGCAATCGGCTGGGCGCAGGGCCGCTGTGTCTGGCTCTCGCGGTCTGTCTCGCGCTCTCGGCGTGCACGCTCGCTCGCCCGAACTACTCCGCCCCCAACGTCGCGGTCGGTGAGTCCGCGTTCGTTCGCACGCTCGAGGCCCACGCCGACGCCGAGCTCGTTCACGGTAATCGCGCCCAGGTGCTGCTCAACGGCGACGAGATCTTTCCGGCGATGCTCAGCGCCATCCGGCAGGCGAAGACGACGATCACGCTCGCCAACTTCATCTACGAAGACGGCGCCATCGCGCGCGAGATGGCGCACGCGCTGGCCGAGCGCTGCCGCACGGGCGTCGGCGTCAACGTGCTCGTCGACTACGTCGGCTCCAAGAACATGCCGAAGGAGTACAAGCGAGCGATGACGTCGTCGGGCTGCCACGTCGCCAGCTATCACTCGCTCAACCCGCTGGCGATCAAGCGGATCAACCACCGCAATCACCGGCGCATCCTCGTGGTCGACGGCCGGATCGGGTTCACGGGCGGCACCGGCATCGGCGAGAAGTGGACCGGCGACGGGCGGCAGAAGGGCTACTGGCGGCAGACGGACGTACGCGTGGAAGGGCCGATCGTGCGCCACATGCAGGCCGCCTTCGCCGAGAACTGGCGCGACGCCACCGGCCTCCTGCTCTACGGGCCCGCGTACTTCCCGGAGCTGCAGCCGCGCGGCAGCCTCGCGGTGCAGTCGATCAAGAGCTCGCCGGCCAGCGGCGCCGCCGAGGCCTATCTGCTGTTCATGCTCGCCATCGAGGGTGCGCGCTCGTCGATCTTGCTGACGACGCCGTACTTCGTTCCGGATGGCGAGATGAGCGACGCGATCGTGCGCGCCGCGCGCCGTGGCGTCGACGTTTCGATCATCACGGCGGGCAACGCCGACACGAACCTCGATCGCTTGGTCCGGCAGGCGAGCCAGGCGCACTTCGGCCGCGTGCTCGAAGCGGGCGCCAAGATCTACGAGTACGGGCCCGCGCTGCTGCATGCCAAGACGCTGGTCGTCGACGGGCAGTGGATCAGCATCGGCAGCGCCAACCTCGACAATCGCTCGTTCGCGCTCAACAACGAGCTCAACCTCGCGTTCGTCGACAAAGCGCTCGCCGCGCGGATGACCGAGATCTTCCGCGAAGACCTCAAGTACACGAAGCCGGTGACGCTCGAGGCCTGGCAGCGCCGCGGCGTCCGCAACGTCCTCTACCTCCCGCTCATTCCTCTGCGTGATCAGCTGTAATCCTCGGAGGGGGCTTCGCCGCTCTGCCGAGCGAAGGGGCTACGCCCCCTCGGACTCCCCGGCCGACCGTCGTCGCGCGCCTTCGGGCGCGCTCCTCCGTGCCTCCCCCCAACAACAGGATTGCGGCGGCAAAGCCGCCGCCGGAACAACGTGAGGCGGGTCCGCGTGGCATACTCTCGCCCATCCCGCGCGAGGAGGCGAGCATGCCCGCACCGAAGCTGCCGACGCAGGCCGACGTCGAGTCCTACTTCAAGCGGCTGAACAACTGGGGACGCTGGGGTCACGACGACCAGCGCGGTACGGTCAATCTCATCAACGACGCCCGGCGGGCCGCGGCGCGCGCGCTCGTGAAGACCGGCCGCACCGTCTCGCTCTCGCGCGAGATCGTCGCGCAGCCCCATCTGCAGTTCATGTATCACGTCACGTGCCCGTCCAAGCGCGAGCGCGCCGACGTCGTCCTCGATCGCTTCGACCTCGTCTACCACGGCTTTTGGATCACCCACGTCGACGCGCTTTGTCACGTCGGCTGGGATGGCGAGCTCTACAACGGACGCTCCTTCGCCGACAGCCTGTCGGCCGCGGGCTCGACGTGGTGCCCGATCGACCCGCTGTTCGACGGCATCCTCACGCGCGGCGTGCTGCTCGACGTCGCCGCCGGACGCAAAGAGGGTTATGTGACGGTCGGAAATCCAGTAACGCCGAAGGAGCTCGACGAGACGGCCGCGCGCTTCGGCGTCCGCATCGAGCCCGGCGACGTCGTCGTCGTGCGCAGCGGCGACGAAAAGTTCCGCCGCGAGAATCCCGACTGGGTGCCGCGCGTCTCGCCGCACCCGGGGCTGCACATCTCGTGTCTCGAGTGGTTCCGCGAGAAGGACATTGCCGCGATCTCGTGGGACATGATGGACGAGCGCCCGATCGGCTACGCGGGTTTCGGCATGGGTGTCCACCTCGCGATTCCGTTCCTCGGGCTGGCGCTCGTCGACAACACGAACCCGGAGCGGCTGGCCGCGGCGTGCGCCGAGGAAGGACGCTACGAGTTCCTGTTCACGGCGACGCCGCTGCGGCTGACCGGCGCCACCGGCGCGCCCGCGCACCCGCTCGCGATCTTCTGATGCCGGCGGCGGCACGCGCGCTGGTCGAGACGCTGCTCGCCGCGGGCGTCGAGCGGCTGTTCACGCTCTCCGGCAACCAGATCCTGTCCGTGTACGACGCTGCCATCGGCCGGCCGCTCGCGCTCTATCACACGCGCCACGAGGCGGCGGCGGTGCACATGGCCGACGCCTGGGGCCGGCTCACCGATCGCCCCGGCGTGGCGCTGGTGACGGCGGGGCCCGGGCATCTCAACGCGCTGTCTGCGCTCTATGGCGCGCGCATGGAGGACTCGCCGGTGGTGCTGCTGAGCGGCGCGTCGCCGCGCGGCGAGCGCGGGCTCGGCGCGTTCCAGGAGATCGACCAGGTCGGCGCGGCGCGACCCGTGACGAAGGGCGCATGGATTGCCGAGGATCCACGGCGGCTGGGCGAGGACGTGGCGCAGGCACTCGCGCTGGCGCAGTCGGGACGCCCCGGTCCGGTGCACGTGAGCCTGCCCGGCGACGTGCTCGACGCCGAAGTCGCAGATCCCGCGGCCGCGCGCGTGACGGTCGATGCGCCGCGGCGCGCGAGCGATACGGACGTGAGGGCGGCGCTCGACGCGCTCGTCGAAGCCAAGCGCCCGATCATCATTGCCGGTCCCGGCATGGCGCGCGGACGTCGTTGGGACGCGGTGCAGTCACTTTCGCGCGCGACCGGTGTGCCGGCGCTGCCGTCGGAGAGTCCACGGGGGCTCAACGATCCGTGGCTCCACGGCGCCAACGCGTCTCTGGCCCGCGCCGACGTCGTGCTGTTGCTCGGCAAGGCGCTCGACTTCTCGCTGCGCTTCGGCCGCGCCGCCGCGTGGGCCGCCGGCTGTCGCTTCGTGCAGGTGACCGCCGAGCCGGCGCCGGCGCGCGACGGCGTCACCGCGATCGTCGCCGATCCGCTCGCCGTCGCCGAGCAGGTCACCGCCGCCGCGCGCGGTGCGGCGCCGACAGGCTGGGCGGACGAGGTCGCGCGCGTCCGCGTGGCGACGCCGCCCGCGTGGGACGACTGGCGGCGCGGGACGGCGGCGCCGATGCATCCGCTCGCCGTGTGCGCGGCGGTGCAGCCGTGGCTCGATCGCGGCGCGACGCTGGTCGTCGACGGCGGCGAGTTCGGCCAGTGGGCGCAGGCGGGCCTCGAGGCGCGCGAGCGGCTGATCAACGGGCCGTCGGGATCCATCGGGAGTGCGATGCCGATGGCGATCGCCGCGCGGCTCGCGCGGCCCGAGGCGCCGGTGTTCGCGCTGCTCGGCGACGGGACGTTCGGCTTTCACGCGCTCGAGATCGACACCGCGCTCCGCTACGGGCTGCCGTTCGTCGCCGTCGTCGGCAACGACGCGCGCTGGAACGCGGAGCACCAGCTGCAGCTCAAGCACTACGGCGCCGAGCGCGCCGTCGCGTGCTCGCTGTTGCCGACGCGCTACGATCGCGTGGCCGAGGCGCTCGGTGGTCACGGGGAGCACGTCGAGCGCGCGTCGGAGCTCGCGGGCGCGCTCGAGCGTGCGGTCGTCTCCGGCAAGCCGGCGGTGGTCAACGTGACGATCGACGGCGTGGCGGCGCCGACCTTCGGCGGCGCGCCGCCGCGCGCGCACTAGGAGGCGAGCCATGCCGACGATGGAAGAGGTCTCGAAACAGCCGCTGCAGCAGCGCCTGGACCGCATGCGCCGCACGGCCGATGATCTGGCCGCGGCGATCGCCGGGCAGACCGAGGCGGTGCTCGTTCGACGGCCGGATCTGAAGAACTGGGCCGCCAAGGAGGTCATCTGCCACCTGCGCGACACCGAAGAGATGTTCACGGCGCGCCTGGAGATGATCGCGGCGATGGACGAGCCGGCGTTCGGCGCGGCCGGCCAGGGCGCCCGCATATTGACGATCGACACGCCCGACCGCTGGGCGGAGGACCGGCAGTACCTCAGGAACGACGCGGCCCACGCGCTGGCGACGTTTCGCAAACGCCGGGAAGGGCTGCTCGCGCATCTCGACGCGCTGACGCCCGCGCAATGGCAGCGCGGCGGGATTCATCCGGTGCGTGGCCGCATGAGCGTCGAAGACTTCGTCACGACGATGGCGTGGCACGACGACAATCATTTGGACCAGCTGCGCCGCGCGCTCGACGGAAAGGCCTGACGCCTCCGCGCTCAGTCGATCGGGTGGTGCATCCAGACGTTGGGATCTTCATAGCGTCCCTCGTCCGTCTGGCGATCGATGGTCACGGGCTGCAGCGCGCCCGGCACGACGTAGTCACCCGAGTCGGGAAAGCGCATGTCGGTCCAGCGCTCCCAGTCGACGACCGTGCCGACGATGATCATCGAGCGCGGAAGCACGCCGAGGATGTCGGCACCGAGACGCGCGTGGACACGGATCCAGGGGTCGAGCGGCAGGCCGTCCTCGTTGAGCCAGCGCGCGTAGCGCTCGATCGGCGCGAGCGGATAGGCGGCCTTGTTCGCCGGACGCACGGGCGCGATCAGCGCGCGCAGGCCGTGCGCCCGCGCCAGGTCCGCCATCGCGCGCACGGCCACCGGGCTCATGCCCTTTCCGCGATAGCGCGCGTCGATCATCGCGGCCAGCGCGCAAAGCGCGTTCGGCGCGCGGCCACCGTGGTGATCGGCCTTCGCGCGCCGCAGGATGTCGGCGATGCTCGAGGGCAGATCAGCCGCCGTGCCGTCCCAGTGGAGCGGCACCGCCTGCGTCGCGGCAATGACGGGGCCCAGCTCGTCTATGATCAAGAGCTGCCACTCCGCCCACGTCGTGAAGAGCAGCGGCCAGTACTGGCCGTAGCCGAGCGCGTCCTTCTGCCGCAGAAAGCGCGGCCACGATGCCTCGTGCAGCCGCTCGAACTCGTCCTCGCGGTCGGGACGCTCGCGCAGCGTGAAGGTCTTGAAGGGCATGCGCGTCATGATACGGTGGCGTGCGACATGGCGCAGGTGCTTCCGCCGCTGCCCGAGACTCTGCCCGCCGATCCGATGCCGCTCGTGACCGCGTGGCTCGCCGAGGCCGGGCGGAGCGTTCGCAACTCGACGGCGATGACGCTCGCGACGGTCGGGCGCGACGGACGACCCGCGGCGCGTATGGTGATCTGCCGCGGCTTCGACGCCGCCGCCGGCGCATTCGTCTTCTATACGGATCGCGATAGCGACAAGGGCGCCGAGATCGAGGCGCGGCCCTGGGCGGCGCTCGTGTTCCATTGGGACGTCGTCGAACGGCAGATCCGGGTCTCGGGACCCATTACCGACGTCGCCGACACGGAGAGCGACGCGTACTGGGCGTCGCGGCCGCCGGAAGCGCGCGCCGCCGCCGCGGCCAGCGACCAGAGCCGCCCGCTCGCGTCGCGCGCGGCGCTGCTGGCGCGCATCGCGGACGTCACAGCGCGCGCGCGCGGCGGTGAGATCGCGCGGCCCAAGCGCTGGGGCGGCTATCGCGTGTGGGCCGAGCGCGTCGAGCTCTGGGTGGGTCAGCCCGGCCGCGCGCACGACCGCGCGCGCTGGATCCGCACGCTGACGCGTGCCGGCGAAGGCTTCGCCGGCGGCGAGTGGTCCGGCACACGGCTCATGCCGTGAGCGGCTGGCTGCCCGCCACCGACATGCCGCGCTACGTGCGCGAGCTTTGCGATTTCGTCGGCTTCGGCGAGGCAGACGCGGCGACCGTGCGCGCGAGCGCGCCGATCGTGCTCGAGCGCGAGGGCGAGCTGACCTCCGCCCTCTATGAGCATTTTTTGAAATATCCCGAGTCCGCGCGCTTTTTCCTGGGCGCCGACGGCACACCGGACACCGCGCGCATCGAGCGGCGCAAGCACAGCCTCGCGCGCTGGCTGCGCGAGACCGCGCAGGCGGCCGTCACGCACGAGTCGTCGTACTACCTGCTGGCCGTCGGCCTGTCGCACAGCCATCGCGCGACCGGCCCGGGCGGCGTCGTGCCGGCGCACCTCGTGGTCAACGCGATGAGCCTCGCGCAGACGGCGCTGGCCGGCCTCTTCGCCGCGGCGCTGCCGCCGGGGCGCGCGCTCGAGGCCAGCGTGGCGTGGAACAAGCTGCTGCTCGTCCATCTCAACGTCTTCTTGCTCGGATACCTGCCGCCGGTGCCGCGCGACGGTGGCGTCGCCGCGCCGCCGGGCGCGCCGCGATGACGGAGGCCGCAGCGCTGACGATTCGCGAGCACGTGGCGCTGGCGCCGTACACGACCCTCGGTGTCGGCGGCACCGCGCGCTGGTTCGTGGAGGCGACGGACGAGGCGATGCTGCGTGCGGCAGTGGCGTGGGCCAGAGCGCGTCGTGTGCCGCTGCGCGTTCTCGGTGGTGGCTCCAACGTGGTCGTTCCCGACCGCGGCATCGAGGCGCTCGTGGTGCAGATCGCGCTGCGCGGCGTGAGCACGCGAGAGACGCGCGCCGGTGTCGACGTGACGGCGTCCGCCGGCGAGCCGTGGGACGATCTCGTCGCACTGGCCGTCGCGCACGGATGGGCGGGGCTCGAGTGTCTGTCGGGGATTCCGGGGCTCGTCGGCGCCACGCCGATGCAGAACGTCGGCGCCTACGGTCAAGAGGTCAGCGACACCGTCCAGGCGGTTCGCGCGCTGGACACGCGATCGGGCGACGCGGTGACGCTGACACCAGCGCAGTGCGGCTTCGCGTACCGCGACAGCGCGTTCAAGAGCCGGGAGCCCGGCCGCTACGTCGTGCTGTCGGTCACGTATCGTCTGCGGCCCGGCGGCGCCCCGACGCTCGGCTATGCCGACGTCGCGCGCGACGTCGCCGCGCGCGGGCTTACGGCGCCGACGCTCAGCGACGTGCGCACGAGCGTGCTCGCGATCCGTCGCGGCAAGTCGATGGTGCTGGTCCCCGGCGATCCCAACCGCCGCTCGTGCGGCTCGTTCTTCACGAACCCCATCGTGAGCGCCGACGCGGCCGAGGGCGTGGTGCGGCGCGCCGGCGAGGGCAACGTGCCGCGCTGGCCGCAGCCCGACGGCAGCGTGAAACTCTCGGCGGCGTGGCTCATCGAGCGCGCGGGCTTTCGCCGCGGTCAGCGCGAAGGCGCCGTGGGCCTGTCGACGGCGCACGCGCTGGCCATCGTCGCGCACGACGGCGCAGGCGCGGCCGACGTGCTCGCGTTCGCGCGGCGCTTGCAAGACGCGGTCGCGGAGCGCTTCGGGGTCAGGCTCGCGCTGGAGCCCGCCGTCTGGCAGTAGGCTCGGCGAGCCGCCGGCCGAGCCGGATCAGGTAGGCGCCGAGCGCACGCCGCACGCGGCCGCGACGCAGGGTCGCCACGACGTCGCGCCGCGCCGCACGCTCGCGCGCCTCGGCCAGACGATCGCGCGCGAGAAAGTCCGCGTGATATTCGTTCATCCACATGCCATGACTCACAGGAGCCGCTCCATCACCACCACATCCACCCACCGTCCGTCCAGCCGTCCCTGCTCCCGGTAGACGCCGACGCGCGTGAAGCCGCACCGCGCGTAGAGCGCCATCCCGGCGGCGTTCTCGGGGAACGCGGCCAGGACGAGCTTGTGGTATCCGAGGGCACGGGCGCGGACGATCAACGTCTCGAGCAGCGCGCGTCCCACGCGGCGGCCCCGCCAATCGCGCGCGATGTAGACCGAGATATCGGCGACGTGGTCATAGGCCGCGCGCGGATTGAAACGGTTCAGGCTTGCCCAGCCTGCGACGGCGCCGTCCACGTCCGCGACTAACACCGGATGATGCGCGCCGCGCGCCGTCATCCACTCGCGCCGCTCCTGGGGCGTGCGCAGCTCGGTCTCGAGCGTCGCGAGACGATCCTCGATGCCCTGGTTGTAGATGCGACAGATCGCGTCCGCGTCGGCGAGGGCCGCGTCGCGAACGGCCAGGTGAGCCGCGAGGGTTGTGTCGCTCACGCCGTCACCGTGCCACGCGTCCACATATGAAGGAAATGAATTGTCCGAATACAAACGATTAGCCATACTGCGTGTTCGATGGACCTGTCGCCCGTCCACGTCCGGACATTCGCGGAGGTCGTCCGTCACGCGTCCTTCTCGCGTGCCGCCGAGACGCTGCACGTGAGCCAGCCCGCGGTCAGCCATCACATTCGGCACCTGGAGCAGGCGCTCGGCGCCCGCCTGCTCGAGCGCGTCGGACGGCGCGCGTTTCCGACGACGGCGGGTCAGGTGCTGCTCGAGCACGCCGGCCGCGCGCTCGCCGAGCTCGAAGCCGCGCGGCAGGCGATCCAACGGCTCCGCGGTGTCGTGGCCGGGCGCGTGCGGCTCGGCACCGGCGCCACCGCAAGCACGTATCTGCTGCCGGATGTCTTGCGCCGACTCCGCGCGCGTCATCCCGAGCTGGATCTGGTCATCGTCACGGGCAACTCTCCCGAGCTTGCCGCCGCCGTAGCCGCCAGCCAGCTCGACGTCGCCGTGCTCACGCTGCCCGTGCGCGGCCGTCAGCTCGTGACGACGCCGTTTCGCGCTGACCCCCAGGTGGCGATCGCCGCGCCCGATCATCGCTGGCCGCGGCGCGGAGCGCTGCGACCGGCAGACCTCAGCGACGCGCCGCTCATTCTCTACGAGCGCGGCGGCACCATTCGGCGCGTCATCGACGCGTGGTTCCAGCGGGGAGGCGTGCGGCCGCGCGTGGCGATGGAGCTCGGCAACGTCGAGGCGACCAAGCGGCTGGTCGCCGCGGGTCTGGGCGTGTCGGTGATCTCCGCCGTCGCGGTGCGCGCGGAGCTGCGCGCGCGCACGCTCACGGCGCGGGCGCTCGCCCCGCCGCTGGAGCGGCGGCTCGCCGTCGTGCGGCGACGCGACAAGCCGCCGACGCCGGCGCTCGACGCCGTGCTGGCCGCGCTCAACGGTGTCGCGAGCGCGTGATGGATGCGACCAGCGCGCGGCGTCGGGCGATCCTCTGGCGCTCGCGCGGCGCCAACCTCTTCGGCGCCGTGATGGCTTTCATCTATTTTCGATTCATCGATCCCGTCACCTCGGTCGGCGGCGTGGACTGGGGCGACGTCGTGTTTTTCATCGTCGCGTTCATCGTGCTCACCGCTCTCGGCGGATGGGTTGGCACCCGGTTCACGGCGCCCACGCTCCGGCGCGGGCCGGGCTCGCCGGAGGCGCGTCGCGGTGCACTGATCTTTCCGTTTGCAATCGCCGGCTTTTCGCTCCTCAGCTGGGTCGTGGCCGGCGTGATCTTCGGGGTGGCGGAGCCGGTGCTGTCCCGACGCTTTTCGGTCGAGCTGGCGTTGCGGACGATGATCGGCATCGCCGGTGTGGGCGGCGTGGTCACGGCTGCCATCGTGTTCTTCTCCGTCGAAGGCCGCTGGCGGCGCGAGCTGCCGGCGTTCTTCCCGGCCGGAGACATCAGCGCGGTGCGCGGTGTGCCCCGACTGCCGGTGCGCCTCCGGCTGCTCATCGTGTTCTTGCTGACGAGTGTCGGGCCGCTCGCGCTGCTCGGTATCGTCGTCTGGCGCCGTGGCGCCCTGGCGGCGGCCGATCCCGCGCGTGCGGCCGAGCAGCTCAGCGAGCTGCTCACGATCATCGGATTCTTGATCGTGGCCGGCGCAGTCGCGGTGGTCCGGCTGTCGTGGTTGGTATCGGAAAGCGTCGCCACACCGCTGGTGGGCCTCACGTTCGCGATGGCGCGCGTCGAGCGCGGCGCCCTCGACGCCGGCTGCCCGGTGGTGTCCAACGACGAGATCGGCGCTGCCACCGAAGGCTTCAACCGCATGCTCGACGGCCTGCGCGAGCGCGAGGCGATCAGGGAGACGTTCGGCCGCTACGTCGCGCCCGAGGTGCGCGACGAGATCCTGGCCGGTCGCGTCAGTGTCGAGGGCGAGCAGCGCGAGGTCACCGTGCTGTTCGCCGACCTGCGCGATTTCACGCCCTGGGTCGAGTCGACGGAGCCGCGGCAGGTCGTGCGCGACCTCAACGCCTACTTCGGCGAGATGGAGGCGGCGATCCGCGAGCACGGCGGCCTGGTGCTGCAGTTCATCGGCGACGAGATCGAGGCGGTCTTCGGCGCGCCCGTGCCGGCTCCGGATCACGCCGCGCGCGCTGTTCGCGCCGCGCTCGAGATGCGCGCGCGCCTGAAGGCCTGGAACGCTGGCCGCGCGCGACCGCTGCGCCACGGCATCGGCGTGCACACCGGTGTCGTCCTCGCGGGCGCCATCGGCAGTCGCGAGCGGGTGTCCTATGCGCTCGTCGGCGACACCGTAAACCTCGCGTCACGCATTCAGGGCCTGACCAAGGACGTCGGCGGCGACATTCTCGTCAGCGCGTCGACGGCACGGCGTCTGGACGGCGGCATCGGCCTCGAGGCGCTGCCCGCCGTGCGCGTGAAGGGCAAAGCCACCGAGGTCGACGTCTTCCGCGTCGTCTGACGGGTGGGTGTAGGCTGAACCCGTGCTCCCCTTCGACGAGATCGCTCGCGCGAATCCCGAATACGTCGACGCGCTCTACCGCGAGTATCTGCGCGATCCCGCCGCGGTCGACGAGGGTTGGGCGCTCGTGTTCGCGGGGTTCGATCTGGCGCTGCGCGATGGCACGCGCGTCGGCGGCTCGATCGCGGAGCTTGTTCATACCTATCGGGAGCTCGGTCATCTCGTCGCGGATCTCGATCCGCTCGGCGGCAGCCCGCGTGAGCACCCGCTGCTGCGGCTCTCAGAGCTCGGCTTCACCGAGCGCGATCTCGAACGCCCCGTCGACTGGGCGCCTTTCAAGGACGGCGAGCGCGGAACGCTGCGCGAGCTGATCGAGGCGCTGCGGCAGACGTACTGCGGCACCCTCGGCGTCGAGTATCTGTCGGTGGCCGACAAGGCGCGCCGCGAATGGCTGCAGGAGCGCATGGAGCCGCGCCGCAATCGTCCGGAGCTGTCAGCCGACGATCGCCGCGCGGTGCTCGGGCGGCTCGTTACTGCGGAGGCGTTCGAGCAGTTCCTGCAGGCGCGCTATCCGGGACAAAAGCGCTTCTCGCTCGAGGGCGGCGAGGCGCTGGTCCCGCTGCTCGACGCGCTCGTCGAGGAGACGGCACGCCTCGAGGTCGCCGAGGTCGTGCTCGGCATGCCGCACCGCGGGCGGCTCAACGTGCTGGCCCACCTTCTCGAAAAACCGTACGAGATGATCTTCGCGGAGTTCGAGGGCGCATCGCTGCCGGACGACGTGCTCGGCGAGGGCGACGTGAAGTACCATCTCGGCTACTCGCACGACCGGCGCACCCGCGGCGGTGGCGAGGTACACCTCTCGCTCAGCTCGAATCCGAGCCACCTCGAGTCGGTCAATCCCGTGGTCGAAGGCATCGTGCGGGCCAAGCAGGCATATCGCGAGGACAGCGCGCGCCGCCGCGTCGCGCCGGTGCTCCTGCACGGCGACGCCGCCTTCATGGGCCAGGGCATCGTCTACGAGACGCTCGCGCTGTCGCCGCTGCCCGGCTTCACCACCGGCGGCACGATTCACGTGATCGTCAACAACCAGATCGGCTTCACGACCTCGCCGGACGAGTATCTGTTCACGCGGTACCCATCGGATCCCGCGCAGGTGCTGCGCGCGCCGGTCTTCCACGTCAACGCCGACGATCCGGAGGCGGCCGTGCAGGCGGCGCGCCTGGCGGCCGGCTACCGCCAGACGTTCGGCGGCGACGTCTTCATCGACTTCGTCTGCTACCGCCGCCACGGCCACAACGAGCAGGACGACCCCACGCTGACGCAGCCGGTGATGTACGAGGAGATCCGCAATCACCCGTCCGTCGTCGAGCGCTACACCAAGCGTCTGGTCGAGGCGGGCGTCGTGGACGAGGCGCAGCTTGCCGAGATGCGCAAGGCGCGGCGCGCGGCGCTCGAGTCGGCGCTGGCCACCGCGCGGCGTGAGATGCCGCGCCAGCAGGTGTTCGCGTTCGGCGGCGTGTGGCGGGGGCTCGGCTGGGCGGGCGACGACTGGAGCACCGACACGCGCGTGCCCGCCGAGCGGCTACGCGCGATCGGCGACGCGCTGCCTCGGCTGCCGGAGGAGTTCACGCCGAGCCCGCGCATACAGAAGCTGCTCGAGGATCGCCAGGCGCGTGTCGCGCAGGGCGAGGCGCTCGACTGGGGCACGGCGGAGACGCTCGCGTACGGCAGCCTGCTGCTCGAGGGCACGCCGGTGCGCGTCAGTGGGCAGGACACGGTGCGCGGCACCTTCAGCCATCGCCATGCTGCGGTCTTCGACGCCAAGGACGGACGGCCGTGGATTCCGCTCAACCACATCGCGGACGAGCAGGCGCTGCTGGAGCCGATCAACAGTCCGCTGAGCGAGGAAGCCGTCCTCGGCTTCGAGTACGGCATGTCGAGCGGCGACCCACGGCGGCTCACCGTATGGGAGGCGCAGTTCGGCGACTTCGTGAACAGCGCGCAGGTGATCATCGACCAGTTCATCGCCAGCGGGGAGTCCAAGTGGCAGCGGATGAGCGGCCTCGTGCTCCTGCTGCCGCACGGCTACGAGGGGCAGGGCTCCGAGCACTCGAGCGCTCGCCTCGAGCGCTTCCTACAGCTGTGCGGCGACCGGAACATACAAGTGATCGTCCCGACGACGCCGGCACAGTTGTTCCACGCGCTGCGCCGGCAGATCCACCGCGCCTTTCGCAAGCCCCTCGTCGTGATGTCGCCGAAGAGCCTGCTGCGTCACCCGCGGGCCGTCTCGCCGCTGCACGACCTCACCGACGGCGGCTTCCGGCTCACCCTCGACGACCCGCAGCCGCCGGCGGCCGCGCGCCGCGTGGTGATCTGCGCGGGGAAGATCTTCTATGCCCTCGATGCGGCGCGCCGCGAGAAGCAGCGCGACGACGTCGCGCTGGTGCGCATCGAGCAGCTCTATCCGTTTCCCACGGACGAGGTCCGGGCCCTGCTCGAGCGCTACGGCTCGGCGCGCGAGGTGTGCTGGGTGCAGGAGGAGCCGGCGAACCAGGGCGCGTGGTGGTTCGTGCGTCCGCTGCTCTCACCGCTGCTGCAGCCCGACATCCGCTTCTCCTACATCGGCCGCGTCGAGTCGGCCGGCGTGGCGACGGGCTCGCACCAGATCCATCAGGACGAGGAGCAGGCCATTCTCGAGCAGGCGCTGGAGCTCTGAAGTGGCCGTCGAGATCCGCATTCCGCAGCTCGGCGAGTCCATCAACGAGGCGACGCTCGTACGCTGGCTGAAGGCCGACGGCGAGCACGTCGACGCCGACGAGGTCGTGCTCGAGCTCGAGACCGAGAAGGCCGCGATGGAGGTGCAGGCGGAAACGGCGGGGCGGCTGCACATTGTCACGCCCGCCGGCGCGCAGGTGCAGCCCGGCGCCGTGGTCGGACGCATCACCGAGGAGGCGCCGGCGGAGCGGCGCGAGCGCGCGGAACCGGTCGCCGTCGCCAGAGCCGAGGCGCCGGCCGAAGCATCCCGTGCGGGTCAGGCGTCGCGGGCCGAGCCGCCGCGTGCCGAGTCGCCGCGCCCGGCGGCACCGTCGCGTCCGGACGCGCCAGCGCGACCGGTCGAGCGGCCGCGTCGGCCAGAGCCGCCGCGCTCGACCGAGCCGTCGCGCGGGACGGAGCCGTCGCGCGGCGCCGAGGTCTCGCGGCCGGCGGCGCCACACGACGGCGACGGCCGCGGCCCGGCCGCGCGCGAGGAGGACGTCGAGCGCGAGCCGATGAGTCAGCTGCGCCGCACGATCGCCGCGCGGCTCGTCGAGGCGCAGCGGACGGCCGCCATCCTCACCACGTTCAACGAGGTCGACCTCGGCGAGCTGATGGCGCTGCGCGCGCGCCACCGCGAGCGCTTCAAGACGCGGCACGGCGTCGACCTGGGGCTCATGTCGCTGTTCGCGCGCGCGGTGATCCACGGCCTGCGCGAGGTGCCGATTCTGAACGCGCGCATCGACGGCACCGACATCGTGAAGTCGCGCCGCATTCATCTCGGGATCGCCGTCAGCACGCCGCGCGGGCTGGTGGTTCCGGTGGTGCGCGACGCCGACGGCCAGAGCCTGGCGGCGCTGGAGAAAGCGATCGGCGACGTCGCGCGTCGCGCGCGGGACGGTAAGCTGGCGCCGGGCGACCTCTCGGGCGGAACGTTCACGATCACCAACGGCGGCGTGTTCGGCTCGCTGCTGTCGACGCCGATCCTCAATCCGCCACAGTCCGGGATTCTCGGCATGCACAAGATCGAGGACCGGCCCGTCGCCCGCGACGGCCAGGTCGTGATCCGACCGATGATGTACGTGGCGCTCTCCTACGATCACCGCCTCGTCGACGGCGAGCAGGCAGTGACTTTCCTCGTGCGGGTGAAGGAAGCGCTCGAGGATCCCGCGCGCATGGTGCTCGAGGTATGAGCGTCCTGGCGCATACGCGCACGGGCAACGGCCCGCGCGCGCTCTTCCTGCTGCATGGCTTCCTCGGCTCCGGGCGCAATCTCGCGACCCTCGCGCGCGGCCTGACGCGTCGGCGTTCGGAGTACAGCGCGTACACATTCGACCTCACCGGGCACGGCGATTCGCCGCCGCTGCCGCCGCGCCCCGACGTCGCGACCATCGCGCGCGACGTGCTGGACACCGCGCACGCGCTCGACACGCCGCCGCCGTGGACGCTGATCGGCCACTCGCTCGGCGGACGCGTCGGTCTGCGCGCCGCCCTGCTGGAGCCGCGCGCGCTGGCTCACCTCGCGCTGGTCGACGTCACGCCGTCGCCGCGCCCTCCGGGCGGCGAAGTGGCGACGATCGTCAGGGCGCTGACCGACGCGCCCGACACGGCGCCCGATCGCAAAACCTTCCGCGCGTGGTTCCGGAAGGCCGGGCTCGCGCCCGAGGCCATCGACTGGCTGCTGCTCAACCTCGCGCACGAGGGCGACACCTACCGGTGGCGTATCGATCGACCGTCGCTCAGCGCGCTCTACAACGAGATCGGCGCCGAGGATCTGTGGCCGGCGGTCGAACGGCGCCGCCCGTGCGCCGTGCACGTCATCCGCGGCGGCGCGTCCGATCACGTGTCAGATGCGGACGCGGCCCGGCTCAGCGCCGCGGGGTGCGCCGTCGACACGATCGCGGGCGCGAGCCACTTCGTGCACGTCGACAGTCCCGACGAGTTGTTGGACCGGATCGTGCAAAGGCTCAACTGAGGAGGCGCCGATGGCGATCCCGGAAACCGACCTGGTCCGCGTGCGCGAGCAGGTGACCGCGACCATTCAGCACGGGACCGTGCTGCTCGCGGATCTCACGTCCGTCGACGACTGGCTGCAGGAGCTGATGCCGGCGGTGGCCCGGTTGCCGGAATCCGAGCGCGAGGCGTTCGTGGCCCGCCTCTGCGGCTACGACGCGTCGCTGCCCGAGCGGCTACGCGAGCTCATCGAGGGGCTGGCCGACCTGCTCGCTGGGCTCACCGCGAGCGACGGCGGCGCGGCGTGGGTGCGGCAGCACGTCGGGCGGCTGCAGGCCGGCGAGGAGACCGAAGCGGCCTGACGCGGCGCCGGCGTGCGGTAGCATGCGCGCATGAGCGACGCATTCTACGTGTGCGACGGCGAGACGTTCGTCGCGACCGTCCACACACGCGGGCCGTGGAGCGCGCGGCACCAGCACGGCGGCCCGCCGTCGGCGCTACTGGCCCGTGCGATTGCCGCAGCCGCGCCGGACTTCGTGATCGCACGCGTGACCGTCGATTTCTTGCTGCCGGTGCCGATCGATCGGCTCGCGGTGCGCGTCGAGACGGTGCGCGCTGGCACGAAGGTGCAGCGCCTCGTCGCGCGGCTGCTGCACGGCGAGCGGCCGGTCGCGCAGGCGGTCGCGGCGCTGGTGCGCCCGTCACTCGTCGACGTGGCGTCCCCGGCGAACGATCCGTCGTTGCCGCCGCCGGAGGACGGCCGGCCGTTCGAGTTTCCATTCTTCAACGAGACGGTGAGCTATCACGCCATGATGGAGACGCGGCTCGTCCGCGGTGACTGGGGCAGCGGCCGCGTGGCGGCGTGGATGCGCCAGCGGATCCCGCTCGTGGCCGACACCGACACGTCGCCGCTCGAGCGCGTGCTGATCGCGGCCGACTCCAGCAGCGGCGTCAGCGCGGCCATCGAGCACAAACTCGTCACCGCGATCAACGCCGACCTGTCTGTCAGCGTGCACCGTCCGCTGCACGGCGAGTGGGTCGGCATGGACTCGCTGTCGATTTACGAAGGCAACGGCGTCGGTCTCACCGATACGCGGTTGCACGACGTGCGCGGCCCGATCGGCCGCGCGCTGCAGCACCTGGTGGTCGAGGCGCGCGCCTAGCGCAAGACGCGCACGAGCCAGGCCGAGATGTCGGCGATCTCCTGCGCGCAGACCGCGTGCTCCATCGGGTAGTCGCGCCACTCGACGGCGTAGCCGGCGGCCTCGAGCAGCCGTCGCGACGCGAGCGCGCGCTCGATCGGGATCAGCGGGTCGCCGCTGCCGTGCGCCATGAAGATCGGCAGCCCGCGGTTGACCGGGCTCGCCTCGGCCGCCAGCGTCGTGGCGAGCGGCAGGTACGTGGACAGCGCCATGATCCCCGCCAGCCGCTCGGCGTGGCGCAGCCCCGTTTGGAGCGCGATTGCTCCGCCCTGCGAGAAGCCGGCCAGCACGATGCGCGCAGTGGGGATGCCGCGCGCCTTCTCGCGCGCGATGAGGTCCTCGACGCGCCCCTGCGAAGCGCGCACCCCCGCCGCATCCTCGCGGCGCTCTCCGTCGAGGCCATAGACGTCGTACCAGGCCCGCATGACCGCGCCGCCGTTGATCGTGACGGCCTGCATCGGCGCGTGCGGGAACACGAAGCGCACGGGCAACGCGTCCGGCAGATCCAGCTCGGGCACGATGGGCTCGAAGTCGTGGCCGTCGGCGCCGAGGCCGTGCAGCCAGATGACGGACGCCGTCGCCGGGCGTGCCGTCTCCAGCTCGATGGCGGGCAGGACTCGGCTCAGTGGACGACCGCCGCGAGCAGCCGCTCGAGGAAGCCCTGGATGTGCGGCTTGTCGATCCAGCGCACGACCGCGACGAGATCGTCGTCGGGATCGATCCAGATCAGGCTGCTGCCGGCGCCGCGCGCTGCCCAGGTCCCTGGTCTGCCGACGTTCAGCCACCACAAGAGACCGTACTCCGCGTTGAGCGGGCACGGCCGGCGGCACTCCTCGATCCACGCGGCCGGCAGGATCTGCGCGTCGCCCCAGCGGCCGCGGCCGAGGTGCAGCAGGCCGAAGCGCGCGTGGTCGCGCGCCGACATCCAGAGCCCGCCGCCCCAGTGTGAGCCGCCTGGTACGGACGGCATCCGCACGCCGTCGACGTCGACCCACGCGTTGTCGTAGGGCCGCCACTCCCACGTCGCGGATGCGCCGATCGGCGTCAGGATCCCCTCGCGCAGCACGTCCGGCAGCGGACGTCGAAAGAGCTGCAGCAGCGACAGGCTGAGCCGGTTCACGCGGACGTCGTTGTATTCCCACAGCGTGCCGGGCGGCTGCATCGGCCGCGGCACGCCTTTGTCGCTCTGCCCGAAGTCGGCCTTACCGAGGTCGCGGTTGTGATCGATCGTGTCGGGCTTGCCGAACAGGGTGCCCGACCACTCGCTGGTCTGCTGCAGCAGGTGACGCCAGGTGATCGTTCGATTCTGCTCGGACGCGAACGCGTCGTCGCGCGCGGTGTCGCTCACACGCTCGTCGATGCTCCGGATCAGGCCGCGCGCGACGGCCACTCCCGCCAGCGCCGCCAGGTAGCTCTTGGCGATGCTGAACGACATTTCCACACGCTCGGTCTCGCCCCACTCGGCGACGAGGCGGTCGCCGCGGACGATCATGCCGCTCGGTCCGCCGCGCGGCCGGATCGGCCCGAGTACGCCGCCCGCGCTGTCGGACTCGTCGGCGACGCCGACGAAGACGCCGCGGTCGGTGATGAAGTCGCGGCGCCAGCGCGTCTCGTGCGCGCGATGGTAGGCGATCGCCTCGTCGAGCCGGCGGGCGTCGAGCCCCGCTTCGGCGGGTGTCGCTGTCGGCCAGTCGCCCGCGGCCGGGGGTGCCAGGGGGGCGTAGCCCCCCTGCTTAAAGGATGTGTCGCTCATGCTCGCTCACGCGTGCGTCGCCGCGATGCCCGTGGGACACGCCACGCCGGTGCCGCCGTCGCCGCAATACCCCCACGGGTTCTTGCTGAGGTACTGCTGGTGATAACCCTCGGCGTAGTAGAACTCCGGCGCGTCGACGATCTCGGTGGTGATGCGCCCGTGCCCAACCGCGCTCAGCGCGCGCTGGTACGCCTCGCGTGAGGACTCTGCGATGCGGCGCTGCTCGGCGTCGAACACGTAGATACCCGAGCGGTACTGCGTGCCGACGTCGTTGCCCTGTCGCATACCCTGCGTCGGATCGTGCGCCTCCCAGAACACCTTCAGCAGCGCCTCGTACGAGATGACAGCCGGATCGAAGACGACGAGCACGACCTCGTTGTGACCCGTGCGTCCGCTGCAGACTTCCTCGTACGTCGGGTTCGGCGTGAAGCCGCCGGCGTACCCGACGGCGGTCGTGAACACGCCCGGGGTGAGCCAGAACGCCTTCTCCGCGCCCCAGAAGCAGCCGAGACCGAAGAGCGCTTTCTGCATGCCGGCCGGAAACGGCGGCGTGAGCGGCCGCTCGTGGACGTGATGCTTGGCGGGCACGGGCATACGCTCGGCGCGCCCGGGCAGCGCCGTCTCTTTCGTCGGCATCGTGATCTTGTGCGAGCCCCACATGGCGGTGACCTCCGGACTCATTGTAGTCCCGCGCGCGACCGGCCCGTGCGCGCCTTGACACCCATCGCCACGCACAGCATAGTGGCCCCGACATCGTGATGACCCAAGCGCGCACGGTCGGAGAGCTCCGCAGCCGCGGTTACGTCTCGAAGTCGGTGAAGCAGGAGATGCGCGACAACCTCGTCGCGCGGCTGCGCCGCGGCGAGTCGTTCCTGCCCGGCATCGTCGGCTACGACGACACGGTCGTTCCGCAGATCGAAAACGCCGTGCTGAGCGGCCAGGACCTCGTGCTGCTCGGCGAGCGCGGCCAGGCGAAGACGCGCATCGCTCGCCTGCTCACCGGCCTGCTCGACGACGTCGTGCCGATCCTCGCCGGCTGCGAGATCAATGACGATCCGCTCGCGCCGATCTGCGCGGCGTGCCGCGCGCGTGTGGCCGAGCGCGGCGACGCGGCGGAGGTCGCGTGGCTGCCGCGCGACCGGCGCTATGGCGAGAAGCTCGCCACGCCCGACATCACGATCGCCGACCTGATCGGCGAGGTGGATCCGATCAAGGTGGCCGAGGGCCGCTATCTCGCCGATGAGCTCACGATCCATTACGGACTCCTGCCGCGGACGCATCGCGGCATCTTTGCGCTCAACGAGCTGCCGGACCTGGCCGAGCGCATCCAGGTCGGTCTGCTCAACATCATGGAAGAGCGCGATGTGCAGATTCGCGGCTACAAGGTGCGGCTGCCGATCGACGTCTACGTCGTCGCCAGCGCCAACCCCGAGGACTACACCAACCGCGGGCGCATCATCACGCCGCTCAAGGACCGCTTCGGCTCACAGATTCGCACGCACTATCCGCGACGCGTCAGCGACGAGATCGCGATCATGGAGGCCGAGCGCACGGCGTTCGCCGCCGACGGCGTGCGCACGACGACGCCCGAGTACATGAAGCAGGTGGTCGCCGAGCTCACGCACCTGGCGCGCAAGGCGACGGAGATCAGCCAGCGCTCGGGGGTGTCGGTGCGCGTGAGCATCTGCAACTACGAGAACCTCGTCTCCAGCGCGCTCAAGCGGGCCATCCGCCTGGGCGAGGCCGACGCCGCGCCGCGCGTGAGCGATCTGGGCGCGCTGGTGGCGTCCACGGCCGGCAAGATCGAGCTCGAGACGCTTGGCGACACGAGCGAAGACAAAGTCCTCGGCAAGCTCGTCCAGCGCGCGGTGCTCAACGTGTTCAGTCGCTCGCTCACGCCCGTGGAGCTCGACCCGGTGGTCGCCGCGTTCCAGGGCGGTCTCACCGTCCAGGTCTCCGACGCGATGCCGTCCGCCGAGTACGTCCGGCAGGCCGAGAAGACGCCGGCGCTGCGCGCGGCCGTGCACAAGCTGAACGCGGACGCCGCGTCCGCGGCCGGGCTCGCCTCCGCGGTGGAGTTCGTGCTCGAGGGCCTGCATCTGAGCAAGAAGCTCAACAAGGACTCGCAGCCCGGACAGACCCGGTACCGGAGCTGACGTGCTGCATCGCTACTCGCGCTGGGACGGCACGCAGGCGATCCCCGATCTCGACGCCGACGACGTGCTCGACGAGATCGCGGACGACGTCCTCGGCTACGGCGATCTGAAATCCGCGCTCCAGCGGCTGCTCCAGCAGGGCATGCGGCCGCCCGATGGCATGCGCATGCCGGGGCTGAAAGATCTGCTCGATCGGCTGCGCCAGCAGCGCCAGCAGCGACTCAGCCGCTACGACCTCGGTTCGAGCCTCGAGGACATCGCCAAGAAGCTCGACGACGTGGTCAAGACCGAGCGCGCGGGCATCGAGCGCGACTTGCAAGGCCGCGAGCGCGAGCGCCGCCGTCAGGCGCTCGAGCAGATCCCGCCCGATGCGGCCGGACGGTTGCGCGAGCTGCAGAACTACGACTTCCACGACGCCGACGCCGAGAAGAAGTTCCAGGACCTGCTCGCCTCGCTGCGCGCGCAAGCCATGCAGCCGTTCATGCAGGGCATGAAGAACGCGCTCGGCAACATGACCCCGGACGACCTCAAGCGCATGCGCGAGATGATCCAGGACCTCAATCGCATGCTGCGCGAGAAGGCCGAGGGCGGCGAGCCGGACTTCGACAAGTTCAAGCAGAAGTGGGGCAACCAGTTCCCGGGCGCCGAGAGCCTCGACGACCTGCTGGAGCAGATCGGCCAGCGCATGGCCGCGATGCAATCGCTGATGCAGTCGCTCTCACCCGAGCAGCGCGCGCAGCTGGACGAGATGATGCGCTCGCTCTTCTTGCAGGACGAGCGCCTCGAGGCGGCCATGCGGCAGCTCGGCATGCACCTCTCGGAGCTGCTGCCGCTCGACGAGATGGCGCAGCGGTATCCCTTCCGCGGCAATGAGCAGGTCGGCCTCGAGGAGGCGATGCGCCTCATGGAGGAGATGCAGCAGCTCGACGCGCTGGAGCGGGAGGTCCGCGGCACGCGGTCGCTGGAGGATCTCGACCGCCTCGACCCCGCCCAGGTCGGCAAGCTCGCCGGCGAGGAGGCGCGACGCGACCTCGAGCGGCTACAAGAAATCGCCAAGCGACTGAAGGACGCCGGGTATCTCGAGGGTGAGGACGACAACCTCAAGCTCACCGCACGCGCCATCCGAAAGATCGCGGACAAGGCGCTGCGCGACATCTTCGCGCGCCTCAAGCGCGACCGCTTCGGTGGCCACCAGATGGACCGGCGCGGCGCGGGCGGCGATCAGACGGACGAGAGCAAGCTCTACGAGTTCGGCGATCCGTTCCTGCTCGACCTGAAGGAGACGGTGATGCGCGCGGTCGCGCGCCGCGGGCCCGGCACGCCGGTGCGGCTCGTGCCCGACGACTTCGCGGTCATCCGCACCGAGCTTCGCACGCAGGCGGCCACGGTCGTGATGCTCGACATGAGCCGCTCGATGCTCAACAACGGCTACTTCCTGCCCGCCAAGAAAGTCGCGCTGGCCCTCTCCGCGCTGATCCGCAGCCAGTTCCCCCGCGATGCGCTCTACATCGTCGGCTTCTCGCTCTACGCGCGGGAGTTCACCGCGCAGCAGCTGCCGACCCTGTCGTGGAGCGAGTGGAACATGGGCACGAACATGCACGCGGGCTTCATGCTCTCGCGGCGGCTCCTTGCGCGCCACGCCGGCGGCAACCGGCAGATTCTCATGGTCACCGACGGCGAGCCGACCGCGCACCTCGAGGGCGGGGTGGCCGACTTCAGCTATCCGCCGACGCAACGCACGGTGCAGGAGACGCTGAAGGAGGTCCAGCGCTGCACGCGCGAGCGGATCACCATCAACACGTTCATGCTCGAGCGCAGCCCCTGGCTGACCTCGTTCGTCGAGCAGATGGCGCGGATCAATCGCGGGCGCGCGTTCTTCGCGACGCCGGACCGGCTCGGCGAATACCTGGTCGTCGACTACGTGAGCCAGCGCCGGCGCGCCCGCGCCTAGGCGCGCGCCGCTCCGCTCGCGCCAGCGTCGTCGGCAGGCGGGTTACAATGCCCGAGCGAGACATTCCGAGCCGCTGAAAGGATCCGACATGGCCGACTTCAAGATCTGGATGAACGGCAAGGTGGTGCCCGGCGAGCAGGCCGTCCTGCCGGTCAACAGCGCGGCGGTCTTCTATGCGACGAACGTCTTCGAGGGCCTGCGCGCGTACTGGAACGCCACCGACGGCGAGATGTACGGCTTTCGGCTGGCCGAGCACTTCGCGCGCCTGCGCGAGTCGATGAAGATGATGCGCTTCAGCGTGCCCTACAGCGACGTGGACCTCTACGAGGCCGTGCGCGAGGTGATCCGCGCCAACGAAGTGCGCGAAGACATCCACATGCACCTCGTCGCGTACGTGCTGGGCACGGGCCTCGACGCCACCACGCCGACGGGCCTGTACATCAACCCGCGGCGTCGGCCGAGCGCGCCGACCGGCCTGCGCTGCTGCGTGTCGTCGTGGCGGCGGACCAACGATAACGCGATTCCCATCCGACTGAAGTCCGGCTCGAACTACCAGAACGGACGCCTGGCGACGCTGCAGGCCAAGGCGGACGGCTACGACTCGCCGATCCTGCTCAACCAGGCGGGCATGGTGGCCGAGGGCACCGGCGCGACGTTCTTCATGGTCCGGCGCGGCGTGCTGCTCACACCGCCGCTCACCGCGGACATTCTCGAGTCGATCACGCGGATCACGCTCTTGCAGGACGTCATTCCCGATCTGGGGCTCGAGGTGCAGGAGCGCGAGATCGCGCGCACCGAGCTCTATGTCGCGGACGAGGCGTTCTTCTGCGGCAGCGGCTACGAGATCACGCCGATCCTGTCGATCGATCGCTTCCCGCTGGGCACCGGTGAGGTCGGCCCGATCACCAAGAAGCTCAGCCGCGCCTACATGGATCTGGTGCGCGGCATCGACAAGCGCCATCCGGAGTGGCGCACGCCGGTCTACAAGGAGATGGCCGCGGCCGTCGCCGCGAACCGGTGAACGTGGGGGGCCCCGAAATGGCCCCCCACGCCCCCCAACGCTCGGAGCGCCCCGGGGGACCCGGGGCGCTCCTCGATCACCCGTTCAACACTTATCGTGCTCGCACCGGCCGGCGGGTTTCCTCTGATCTGCTCACTCGATGACGTGATCCGCCCGCAGCAGCAGCGACGAGGGGATGGTGAGGCCGAGCGCCTTGGCGGTCTTGACGTTGATGACCAATTCCAGTTTGACGGCCTGATCCACGGGGAGATCGGCCGGCTTCGCCCCCCTGAGGATCTTATCCACGAACGTTGCTGCGGTCCGAAAACGTTCCGACCACCTCGGCCCGTACGACATGAGACCACCGGCCGTGATGTCGTCCCGATTTGCAGAGATCGTTGGCAATCGGTACTTGGTCGCGAGCTTAAGGAGCAGCGTTCGGGAAATCGCGAACACCGGGTCATCGGCGATGAACAGGGCGTTCACGTGCGATTTTGCCATTGCGGCGAAGGCTCCTTCGAACTCGCCGGGGTCCTGCGCCGCAATGGGCACGGGCTGCAAGCGCAGCGACGGTGCCGCGCCTTCAACCTCTTTCAACAGGGTCTTGTGATAGGGAGTACCTGGATTCCAGAGCACGGCGACGCGCGAGACCGCAGGGACGGCTTCGGTGAGAAGTTGCAACCGCTTCGCGCTGATGTCGGGCAGTAGGATCGAGCATCCTGTGACGTTCCCTCCCGGGTGGGCGAGGCTGGACACGAGCCCGTTTCCCACCGGATCGGCAGCGATCGTAAACACGATGGGGATGGTCGTGGTCGCCTGCTTGGCCGCGAGGACCGCACGCGTCACGTCGGCGACGATGACGTCCACTTTGAGCCGGACCAGATCCGTCACGAGCGCACCCAGTTGGTCGTACTTGCCCGCGACCGATCGCCAGTCGATCACAACGTTCTGTCCTTCGATGTAGCCGAGCGCGCGCAGACCGTCCTTGAGCCCCTCAGGCGCGCCTTCCGGCGAAGCGTAGAGGGTCAACACGACCGCGATCCGAGGGACCTTCGTCGCCGGCTGCGCCTCGGCGGAGCGCGGTGCGGCGAGGACACCGGCCAGCGAGGTGAGCAGGAAGCGGCGGCGGTTCATGCCGGGACGATAGGACGGCTCACCGCTAACTACAAGTGCGTCGTCTCGTCAGCGCGGCGGACCATGCTGGCGCCGCAGTCGCACGCCAACCAGATCATCGGCCCCTCGATGCCGGGGCGCGACGAGCGTTGCCGGACAGTCCGAGGGGGCTAACCGCCGGCCGACGTGGCCGGCGCCGTGCGGTGGATGAAGAGGTCTCGCGCGCGCGGCTTGATCGACGTCAGCGTCGGTGGCCGCATCTGGTACGTCACCGGACGCAGGTGGTCGCTGTATTGCCGATCGCGGTTGTAGACCGAGCCAAACTTCCACAACATTCGTAGAAAGTTGGTCTGGCCCCGCATGGCCAGGCGCGCGGCCAGCCCCGTCACCTCACGCAGCGCCGCGAATCCCAGGTGCTTGCGGTTGATGACCGCCTGGGTCGCGACGAGTTCTTCGTAGAACCGTTTGAGCGGCAGGCGCGTGGGCAACACCGCGTGCTGCACGTCGAAGAGCCGGTAGTCCAGCGTCGTCAGCCGACGCGAGTCCGTGTGCCAGATCTCCGTGCCGGGGTAGGGCGTGGCGACCGTGAGGTGCACGATCTCGGGCACCGACAACGCCCACTCGCGGACGATCGCGAAGCGCCGCTCGTCCCAGTCCGGGTCCGCGATGATGTTGACGGCGACCGTGAAGCCGATCTCGCGCGCAACCTCGAGAGCCTTGAAATTCTCGCCCGGCGTCACGCGCTTGCGATGCAGCCGCAGGGCGTCCTCGTCGAGCGCCTCGAGGCCCAGGAACATGTAGTGCAGTCCGAGCCGCTTCCAATACTCGAACACCTCGCGGTTGCGCACCAGCACGTCGCAGCGGGTCTCCAGGTAGTACTGCTTCTGCACGCGGCGCTTCTCGAGCTCGCGGCCGATCGCGAAGCCGTGCTCGGGATGGATGAACGCGACGTCGTCGACGATGAAGACGTTGGGCTCCGCGATGCGCGCGAGGTCCTCGGCGGCCGCTTCGGCCGACGCCTTGCGATACGAGCGTCCGTAGAACGTCCACGCGCTGCAGAACGAGCAGTCCCACGGGCAGCCGCGCGTCAGCTCCGCGGACGCGCACGGGTCGAGCACGCCGATGAAGTACTTGTGGCGCCGGCGCGTCAGGTCGCGCGCGGGCTGGAAGTGGTCGATGTCCGTGAGCATCGTCGGCGCGGGTCCCGCGCC